>Ga0334883_1003548_pt1 | contig 16530 bp, 10 predicted proteins | sample GraSluR1_MG_6_FD_207230 | JGI IMG/M metagenome (GOLD analysis project Ga0334883, IMG submission 207230) | Sludge microbial communities from methane-producing bioreactor in Wageningen University, Netherlands - Granular Sludge_09_05-R1 | ecosystem: Engineered > Bioreactor > Anaerobic >... | reverse complement strand
ACTCACCCAGGGCCTCGGCATAGGCGAGCTGGAGGGGAATCTCATCGCTGTCCATCAGCGCGCGCTCGCAGGCATCGACGGCGGCCGCGGCCGCGCGCACCCGGGGTGGGGCGACCGACAGCAGCAAGTCGGCGACCGTGGGATCCTCCGTCGGGCCGGAGGGATCGGCGATCCCCTGTCCGACGAACTGGCGCATCACTCCGAGCCCGCCCGAGCGCGTGATCGTGCCCGCGTGCGGGACGAGCTCGCCGGTGATCAATCGCAGCAGGGTCGTCTTCCCGGCGCCGTTCGCACCGACCAGCGCGACCTTTGCGCCGTCCCCCACCCGAAAGGACGCGTCGTCGAGCAGCACCCGCCCGTCCGGCAGCTCGAAGCGGACGCCCGCGACGTCGACATGACCCATGATGGGCAACCGTACCGGTGGACGGCGACTTGTCAGTCCGGCCGGACCTCCCCGGAGGACCGGAGCCGGCCTACCGGTACTCGAGCTCGCCGGAGTCGCTGAGCCCCAGCCGCAGGGTTGCCCCCTCGACGTGGAAGGATGCGCTGCTGGCGAGCCCGGTGAGGTAGAGCTCGGAGTAGGAGCCCTCATCGCAGGCGACGAGGGTCACCGGCCCCGGGGACAGGGTGAGGCTGCCGCTCGCGTCGCTCGGGTTCGCCGGGGCGTAGGTGCCCCGGACGGAGTTGCAGTCGGCCTGCGCGGTGAAGGTGCCGTCGACACCGAACTCGATGGTGTAGCTCGAACGCTGTGCCTGCGGCACCTGGCCCTCGAACGGAGGCGTCACCAGCGCGAACGCCGTGAGCTGCCAGGTGCGGCCGGTCAACCCGGGGCCGGGCTCCGGCGTGTGGGTCGGCTCGGGTGAGGGCGTGGCGGACTTCGAGGGTGTCGGGGTTGGCCGTGGGGTGGGAGGTGCGGTGGTGGCGCTGGGCTGGGGCGCCGACACTGTTGTCGTCGCCGTGGCGGTCACCGTCCGGGTGGCGGTCGGCACGGGGCTCGAGGCCACGTCCGTGGGCTCGACCGACTTCTCGGCGTCAGGGGTGGGAGCCGCGGTCGGACCGGCGGGCGCGACCGACGTGTAGTCGAGCCGCCCGCCATCGGCCAGGGTCAGCGTCATCCCGGTCGAGGCCACCGTCCAGTTGCGCACCTGGCCCAGCGTGCCCGCGTACAGGATGTCGAGCGACCTCTCGCCGCAGGCCGCCATCGTCATCGGGCCGGGCGTGATGGTCAGCCGGTCCGAGCCGCGGGCCTCCCAGGCGCCCCCGAGCCGATTGCAGTCCGCCTGGGCGCCGAAGCTGCCGTCCTTCTCGAACCGGATCGTGTAGCTCGTCTGCAGGTCCGCCGGCACGGTCCACTCCCACGCGGGCGTGCGCTCACCTCCGGACACCAGGTACCAGGTGGTGCCGGTGAGGGAGTCCGTGGCGCCGGCCGCACAGCCAGTGAGCAGCGGCCCACCCAACATCAGGAGCAGTGCCATCACCAGGACGGCCGGCCCTCGACCTCGCCGCCCAGCCTCCCGCACCCCGTGTCGTCGTGTTGGTTCCATGGAATGCTCCCTCCGCGTGGAGACCGACCCTGCCCGGCGGGGGGAACACCCCGCATCACCCGGGCAGGGTGATTCCCGGCGTGCGCGCCGCAGCCGGGTCACGGCAGGTCCATCAGGTGTTGTGCCCGCCGCAGTCCCGCCTGCAGCGACTCGCCGACGTTGGGCCTGGCAGCGAAGACGTTGTCGGCGCCGAGCTGGTCGATGGCGCCCGTCTTCCGCAACTGCGCCAGCAGGCGTTCGCTGAGACCGGTGAGGACGAGATGGCTGCCGACCGCTGCAAGGCTGTCGTGGTAGCGGGAGATTGTCTTGATGAAGGTGCTGCCGAGCTCCTCCTTGCCGCGCAATCGCAACACGACCACGGCACCCCTGGAGTCGGGGGTGGCCACCGGGAGTTGGCTCTCGAATACCGTCGCGGAGGCGAAGAACAGGCTCCCGTAAGCGGTGAGCACGACCACCTCTCCGGCGGGCAGTTCGGCCGGCGGCACGGACTCGAGCGGCAGCGCGGCGCCAGGAGCGAAGCTCCACCGCTTCACCGACACCCGGTTGGACTGGCGGGCGACGAAGAGGACGACCGAGATGCCCACGCCGGCGAGCACCGCGTACTGCATCGGTACCAGCAAGGTCAGGAGGAACGTGGTCGACATGACGGTCGCCTGGGTGCGACCGGTACGCCACACCATCAGGACCTGGTCGAACTTGAACGTCCGCACCCCGATCAGCATCAGCAGGGCCGACAATGACGGCATCGCGACGTATCCGAAGGACGGGGCGAAGACCAGGATCGACAGCACCATCACCACGGCAGCGGCCAGGTTGGCATAGCGCCCGCGACCGCCTGCAGCCACCACGAGCGCCGTGCCCGACATCGAACCTCCCACCGGCATGCCACGGAAGAGACCGGACACAAGGTTCGCGATGCCCTGCCCCCGGAAGTCACCGGACGGGTCGGGATAGCGTCCGTCCTGGTTGGGGATCGATTGCCCGATCGCTGCGCCCTGGACGAGGCCGACGAGGGCCAGCGACGCCGCCGGGACCAGCAGGCCGCCCGCCAGCGCCAAGGATGGCAGCACCGGTGCGGGCAGCGCCTGCGGGATCTCCGCAACCCCGGCCATTGTGGGCACGCCGAGCGCCGGCCACACCGCGACCACGGCGGATGCGGCGACCACGGCGACGAACAGCCCGAGGGCGCCCAGGCGGGTGCGCTCGAGGGCGAGGATCAGCACCAGCGTCCCTGCTGCGATGAGCACGGTCGGCCAGTGGAAGGACCCGACGTTGAGCAGGGTGTCGATGGCCCTGGTGATGCGGTTTGCTCCCCTTCCGGCGTGCCCGGTGACCCCGGACAGCTGGCCGAGCACGATGTTGATCGCGACTGCGTTGACGAACCCGGCGAGGACGGCGTTGGGGACGTAGCGCACCAATGATCCCAGTCGGGCCAGCCCGGCCACGAGCATGATCACTCCGGTGAGCAGCGTGAGGGTGGCGAGGGCCTGGGCTCCGTCCACACCGCGCAGGCCGGGCGTGTCGGCGATGATCACCGCCATCGCTCCCGTGCCCTGCACCGACATCAGGGCCGAGCTGGTCGACAGCGCGCCGGCGAGCGTGCCAAACAGGTAGCCGTACAGGCCGGCCGCCGGGTTGAGACCGGCCAGCAGCCCGGCGGCCAAGCCGTCCGGCACACTGACCAGACCGTGCACCAACCCGGCCTTGAGGTCGGACGTCGTGGGCCGCCGGATGGCGCGGACCCGCTCGGGCAGGGTGGGAGGCACGCGAACTCGCGTCCGGTCAGGGCGTGACGATGGCGAAGTCCGGATCGGTCTGGTCCAGCACCGCCATCAGCCGTCCGAGTGTGGCCAGGTCGCCCTCGGACGCGATGCCTGCGGACGCGAACCGCCCCGGCGGCACCTGCCCGGTCAGCAGGCCAGCCAGGCTGGTGCTGGGCAGCCGCAGGACGAGCTCTGCCGGAGCGCTGACCTTGCCGGTGGTGTGCGTGAGGACGCCGTTGCTGAGCGTGAGCCGATGCAGTTCACCCAGGTCGGTGAGGTCAACATCCACCCGCAGGAACTCCTCCCAGGCGCGTGGCCCGTCGACGCGGATGGCGATGGCGTCGAACCACTGCTCGGGGGTGAGCTGGGCGAACAGGTCCGGCGCGGCAGCCACCGCCGGCGTCCCGAACGAGCCGTGGCGCAGCTCGTGCGCGGCCGAAAGGTAGGCGCAGCGCCAGGTGCCGTTCTCCGCGCCGTAGCCGAGCTGTTCGAACGTGTCGGCAAGCAGCTCGTGCGCCGCAACGTGGTCCGGTTCGGCAAAGACGACGTGGCTGAGTACCTCGGCCACCCATCGGAAGTCGCCGGAGGCGAACGAGTCGCGCGCCTTCGCCACCACGGCGTCCGCGCCGCCCATGTACTCGACGTACCGCTTTCCGGCGGCTGTGGGTGGATGCTGCCACAGGTTCGCCGGGTTGCCGTCATACCAGCCGAGGTAGCGCTGGTAGATGGCCTTGACATTGTGGCTCACGGACCCGTAGTAGCCGCGTGCGTGCCAGGCGTTCTCGAGGGCCGGCGGCAGCTGGAACACCTCGGCGATCTCCGACCCGGTCAGACCCTGGTTGATCAGGCGCAGCGTCTGGTCGTGCAGGTAGGCGTACAGGTCGCGCTGCTCGGAGAGGAACCGCAGCGCCCGCTCATGACCCCAGGTGGGCCAGTGGTGGGACGCGAACACGACGTCGGTCTCGTCGCCGAACAGCCGGATCGCGTCAGCCAGGTAGCGCGACCAGGCGTGCGGGTCACGCACCAGGGCGCCGCGGATCGTAAGGATGTTGTGCAGCACGTGGGTGGCGTTCTCGGCCAGGCAGAGCGCGCGGAAGTCGGGGAACAGGAAGTGCATCTCGGCCGGGGCCTCTGAGCCCGGCGCCATCTGGAACACCATCCGGACGCCGTCGACGGTGAGCTCCTCGCCGGTGGTGTGGATCTCGACGGTCGGGGCGATCAGGGTCACCGTCCCCGTGGACGTGGTCTGCCCCAGGCCCGCTCCCACCTGTCCCCGCGGTCCACGCTGCAGCGCTGCCCCGTACATGTAGCCGGCCCGACGGGCCATCGCCGTCCCGGCGTACACGTTCTCGGCCACCGCGTGACTGGTGAAGCCAGCCGGCGCGATGATCGGGACGGTGCCGGAATCGACGTCGGCCTGGTCGACGACACCACGGACGCCGGCGAAATGGTCGGCGTGGCTGTGGGTGTACATCACCGCGGTCACCGGTCGGTCCCCCCGGTGGTCCCGGTAGAGGCCGAGTGCCGCAGCAGCGGTCTCGGTGGAGATCAGCGGGTCGATGACGATCACTCCCCGCTGGCCCTCCACGAAGGTGATGTTCGACAGGTCGAGTCCCCGCACCTGGTAGATGCCCGGCACCACCTCGAACAGGCCCTGGATGGCATTCAACTGCGACTGGCGCCACAGGCTCGGGTTCACGGTGTCAGGAGCATCGCCGGCGAGGAAGTCATAGGCGTCGTTGTCCCACACCACCCGCCCGTCCGCAGCGTGGACGACGCCCGGCTCGAGGGCGCTGATGAAGCCGCGGTGAGCGTCGTCGAAGTCCTGGCGGTCACCAAACGGCAGCGCAGCGAGCAGGGCCCGCTGCTGGGCGGCGATCGCCGGGGTGGCCGGCTTGGCCTGTGCGTTATCGGTCATGTCTACTCCTTCAGCCCAGCGCCTTGGCCTTGAGCCGGTCATATTCCTCCGAGGGGATGCCGCCGCTGTCGATCAGGGTCCGGGACAACACCATCATGTGGCTCACGAAGATGAAGCCCCACACCGTCGGCGATCCAGCCTCTCCTGACGCGCGGCCGGCCACATCACCCACGCCGGGTGATCCCACTCCCGGCGCGAGGACCCGCACCGGACGAGCGCCGGAATAGAGTCTGGCCATGCAGCCGTTACGGCCGGCGGTCGCGCCCGGCGTCGCCGTCGCCTCGGTAACCATGCCGTTGACCGGCCGCCAGGTCATCGATCGTCCGGCGCTCAGACGGAAGCTCGACGCGCTCGTTGCGGCTCATCCGGTGACTGTCATCGTGGCGCCGGCCGGATACGGAAAGACCACGCTGCTCAGCAACTGGGCGGCGTCCAGTGCGCGCGAGGTGGTCTGGCTCTCCCTCACCGAGGCCGATCGGCACCCCGAGCACCTGGCCCGAGGGGTCCAGGCGGTGCTGCCGCCAGACCAGCCCTCCGGCGCCGAAGCCGGGACCCGTGTGCTCGTCATCGACGACGTACACCTCGCAGAGAGCGCCGCCAGGGCACTGCAGCCACTACTCGACGCGCCGCGGCTGGGGCTCCACATCGTCCTTGCCGGTCGGGCGAGCCCGCCTCTCCGTCTTGCCCGGTTGACCGCCCGAGGCGATGTCGGACGCTTGTTCGCCGACGACCTGTCCTTCACGCCCGACGAGGTCGACCTCGTCGGACGTGCGGTCGGCCACCCGATCAGCGCCGACCGGGCATCCCGGCTGTGGGCAACCACTGGGGGCTGGCCCGTGGCGGTGCGGCTGGCCCTGATCGCCACCATCGACAAGGTGACCGCCCTTCGACCGCCCGTGGACGGGCCCAGCATCCCCGAACTCCCCGAGTACCTGATCGAGAACGTGCTGAGCAGTCTGCCGGCCGACCTTCGAGCGTTCGTCCTGCCGGCCTTCACCTGCGACTGGTTGACCGGCGAGTTGGCCGGTGAACTCGCCAGCGTAGCCAACGGCGCGGAGCACCTCGAGCGGGCGATGGCTGCTGGCCTGCCGCTCGAGCGCCGGGGAACGGTCCGCGGCGACCCGGTCTATCGCTGGCACCCGGTGATGGCGCTGGCTGGACGCGAGATCCTCCGCAGACGCGACCCCGAACGCAGCCGCAACCTCGACCTCGTCGCTGCACGGGCCATCGGCGCAAGGGACGCCTTTGCTGCATCCGCGCATGCCCTGCGTGGCCGCGATCCGGCCCTCGCGGCCGAGCTGATCAGTTCGCACTGGCTCGCAGCGGTCCTGCGAGGGGACTCGGACGTGCTCGCCGAACTGTGCGGGCAGTTGCCGTCCCCTTGGTCGCAGGAGCCCGAGATCCTTGCCGTGCTGGCTGCCTGTCGACGCAACGCCGGCGACGCGGCCGGAGCGCTGGACCTGGATCGTCGTGCCGCCGCCGGAGCAACGATGCTGGACAACGAGCGGCGACGCAGATTCGACGTCACTCTGCTGCTCACGCGGCTATTCGTGCTCGACGACACCGAACCACTCAGCGCGGCGTCCGGTCGTGCGCAGGAGCTCCTTGCCGGGCCCGCACCGGTCGATGCGGTCCTGCACGCCTGTGCCCTGCTTCTGATCGGCTGGACGGAGCTGCGGCTTCGGCACGTCCAGCCCGCGCTTGCGATTCTCGCCGAGGCCACCCGTCGGTGCCGGGCCGAAGGGCTGGAAGACCTGGCCGGGCGGGCTCGTGCGAACTACGGCTTCGCGCTGGCGTTCGCCGGCGACTTCGAGAGGGCACGGGCGGTGATCGCCGAGCCCGAGCCGACCGGGGTGGACGAAGCCGCGTGGCGACGCGCTGACGGCGCGATCGAGTGGTTTTCATTGGGCTGGATGAGCTACTGGAGCGGCGACGCCGCCACCGCCATCGACGCCTTCCAGCGCGCCGTCGACCAGGGCGGTGGCCTGGTCTCCTACGCACTGCTCGCCCGCTGCTGGCTGCTGGACGCCATCGTGGAGAGCGGCGATCGGGCACTCATCGCCCGGGCCGAGCCGATGCTGGCCGACATTCCGGAGCGCACCATCCAGGGGTTGCCGTGGGGGGTGTACCGCGGAGTGGCGCGGGCGGCACTGCTCTGCAGTTATGGCCGGGTCGAGGAAGGGATGGCAGCCCTGGACGACGTCATCGCGTCCGAGCCGGCGGTGCCAGCGGCCAACGCGCAGGCTGCCTCTCTCTACTGGCACGCCGGGCGGTTCGAATCGGCCCGGCGACAGGCGGGGCTGGTGACCGATGACCTGCCTGGCTACCTGAGGATCGGCGCGCTGGTGGTCGCGGCGCTGTGCGAACACAGGGACGGTGCGTCCGCGTCCGCGCACAGCCTCATCGAAGAGGCGCTCACGCTGGGGGCGAGGCAGTCGCTCCTCCGCGCGTTCGCACAGCCGGACCCGGACTTGGCTGCGCTCCTCGCCGAGCACGCCGAGCTGGGCACCGAGCACGAGCAGTTCCTCGCCAGCGCACTGAGCCGCCAGCGCGCGGCCTCGTCGTCCACGATCGTGCCCCTGAGCGCGCGGGAGTTCGAAGTACTCGGACTGTTGCACACAAGGCTGACCACAGCCGACATCGCGGCGCAGCTCCATGTCAGCCCCAACACGCTGAAGACGCACGTGAAGTCGATCTACCGCAAGCTCGGCGTGGAGAACCGGCGCGATGCCGTTCGGGTCGGCAGGGCCGTTGACCAAGGGATGCGGCCATCGACTCGTGGCTGATGCCATTCTGACGCACGTCGATTCGGTGTCCGGAACCCGCCAACGGATCCACTTGTGAGAACCTCCGGTGGCGTCGACTCCCACGTCGGAGGCGGGCATCCCGGACGTGGCGGTCCCACTCCCACCACACCGCGGCCGACCGTCACGTGATCGTCGGGGACGAAGCCCGCACCTTCTGCGACACCGCACTTCCCTACGACCGGCGGCCCTCCCGCTCATTTCGCGACTGAACTCGAGCAGCTAACACGCCGCAGCCGCCACAGTGATTCCCCGCACCGAGGTACCGCGTCGCTAGCGGTCAGGCCGATCGGCTCAGTGGATCGGCGCCGTCAGCAGGATTGTCAGTGCGCCGGATCATGCCGTGACGGTACGCAAGACCGAGGATGAGGGCTCTTCATAGATCCACGGGCGCAGTTGGGGTCTGAGCCCGCCGATCGTGCTGCTCGCCGCCCCGGTGCGCCCCGACGTCCCGCGAGCGGGCAAGCGCCAGAGAGGTCAGCTCGCTCGGTTCCCTTCCCGGGCTTGTGCCAGCTTGTCCTCGACGGCTGACAGCCGACGCTTCACCAGCCAGGTCGCGACCAGAATGAAGGCAAGAACGGGGGCTCCGACGAGCAGGAAGACGTGCTGAGTTCCGACGCCGGTGGCCTCCAGCAACAAGTCAAACCCGCCGAAGAAGACGACCACAAGGCCGATCAGCCAAGGAAGCCGCCGCGCCCGCTTGCGGATGGCCTCGGCCTGCTTTGTGAGGGCGATCGTGGTCGGGCTCTGCGGGATCTCGTCCACCTCTCGCGCCGGCAGGTGTGCGACGAGCGCAGGATCGACAGCGGCATCGAGGGCGCGGCTGATGCCGTGGCCGCCCTCCCAGAGATTCGGCTCCACCCGGAGATGCCAGCCGTCGCGCCGGAACAGCTGGCGCAGGCCGTCAGGCCAGGCGAGCATGGCAACGACGTCGGCGAACCAGAAGGTCATCGTCCCCATGCGGATCCCTTGGGGTGACAGCTGAATCTCGTCGAGCCCGAACTCGCCCAAATCGCCGTCGAGGCTGCGGTGCACGCTCGCAACCTCGCGCAGCTCGGGGTCGGCCGGCGCGGTCGCGGTCGGATAGCCATCCGGCACGCTCACGCCAGGCGGAAGCCCGAGCAGGGCGCTGTTACGCCAGAACGACGCGTCGCGCGCAACCGACTGGGGGCTCACCTCGCTCAGTTCCCTCTCCAGCTCGTCAATGCTCGCTGGTGGTCGTCCCGTGAGCTCACCTTGGGCCAGCAACCAAGGCCTGCTGTCGTGCTCGCTCAGGTTGCGGAGCTGCTGCAGGTACGCCCGGCGCTGGTCCTCAAGGTCCTGCGGTGCCGGGCCCAAGGACGCCAGCTGCGCCAGCGAGGTGGCGATACATCCAGCAGCCCGCTCCTCCGATCCGGGCTGAACGTCCACAAGCAGGGTTGTGATGGCGTCATTACCGAGGCCGAGATACCCGCCCTGAGGGGAGTAGCTGACCCCTTCGGCGTGCCGAAGCGTTGCGACCACCTTCGCCTCCAGGATCCGCACGGTCAGCACAGCGGATGCTGACCGAGGTAGGAGGCCAGTGAGGATGACTGCGGGGTCGCTGTGCGCGTAGCTGGCGGGCGTGCTTGACACCTGGCGTGGCCGGGGAAGGGGTTGCCGTCCGCCCTCGGGCAGGTCGAGACGCAGGGTGGGCGGCGGAGGCGCGTCCAGCGCGACGGCCGCGTTACCCCTTGCGAACACCCTCCTTGCGTAGATCGCAAGGCGCTCGGGAGTTGCAGTGGCCAGGCCCACACGATCCATCCGGCTCACCCCGAGGCCGACCGCGCCGAATCGCCAGAACAGAGCCTCCGTGAGGGGCCCAGCGCCTCTCGGAGTCCTGCGCAGCGCCTCGATGCGTCCTGCCACCCTCGCGGGATCGGGACGCCAAAGCTTGGCGGCGACGGCGCTGAGGAGGCTTCCTGCCTCAGCTGGCGGCCCAGCCACCGTGAGCACCGTGCAGTCCGGCATGGTCTCGGCCTGGACGCTCAGATAGGCCGGAGTGACGGTGTCGTGCAAGGCGAGATCCAGGAGCAGCGAAAGCCAACCGTGTTCGATCAGGCGTTGGTCCGCCTGACCCTCGCGGAAGAGGAGCGACGCTGTGATCGTCTGGGCTGAACGGGCACCCCACCACGCTGGAACCCCATCGATGTCTCCCATTTCGGGCTCCGTGGCGATACTCATGTCTGCTTCCTGCTCGAGTTGAAGAGTTGAATCAGGGCTCCCGCAATAAAGACACCAAGGAGGCCAAGCATGCGCGAGAACCCGGCAGCGATCAGGGCCCAACCGACCAGGGCGGCCGCCACCAGGATCAGGAGAATGCCGAAGGTCCATAGCTTGGCCCGGGTGCCGAACATGGCAACGAGGACCCGCTCCCAGGTGTTCAGAGGGTGCGGGATCTCGTCGTCCGGGCGTGCGGGAAGCTCAAGGCACCGCTCCGGCGCGACGCTGTCCTCGGCGGCCCGGACCAGTTCATCCGCGTCCCGCCAAAGCGTTGGCTCGATCACCAGGCTCGCTCCGTCGTCGCCGACGAGCACGCGCTGCCCGTCGGGCCGACTTGCGAGCAGTGCCACACGATCAAGGTCAAACGACGTGACTGCCTCGGTCGTCTGGTGCTGGAGGACGCGACCGACGCGAACGATCTTGGCCCCCTTTTCATCGAGAACGCCAGGCATCACGCCATGGGTTCGTCCTTCTGTCCCGGCCTCTATTCGCTCATCGCTCCCAGTCAGCCACGGCAACCCGGCGGGAGCATCCGCTCTCGTGGGAACTGTGAGCAGAAGCGACTGCCGCCATTGATGGCCGAAGGCACGCAGGGCCGCAGCATTGACCGATGCCAGTTCGGCAGACCTCGCTGCGGCCGATGTGGGCTGGTTGAGCAGCAACCGATCCATTGCGAGCCACGGTTCGTTGGCGGAGGCGTCGGGTCGGTCTGCAGCCTGAGCTCGCATTCGCAGGTGGTCGGCAAGCTCCGCCTCGTGCACGTCGCAATCCGCAAGTCGGTTCAGTTCGGCCAGGACGACGGCTGCTTCGGCTGCCGCACGATCGCCGGATTGCGCAAACAGGGCGACGTGCGCGTGTTCACCCAGCGATTCCAGCGTGGCTAGCCATGGAGTTCCACCGGGCTCTGCCATCAAGAGACTCGCGACTCGCGTCCGCAGAACTGCGAGTCCCACCACTGCCGCCTCGTTCATCCGGACGAGGCCACTGACCAGTGGGCGCGGCGAGGGTCCGGCGCCGGGCAATCGGCGAGCTGGCGGCGGTAGACGGATGGGAAGCCGCTCGCCACCTGAAGCGAGGCTCAAGGAGAGCCCCTCCGGGACCGGGCCATCAAGCGCCAGCACGGCGTTCTCCCGGACGAATGCCCGGAGAGCCAGACTCCGGAGAATCTCAGGATCGGGGCGAAGCAGACCGAACTCACGGAAGTAGACGAGGCCGGGTCCTTGGGCTCCCCAGCGGTAGTAGAGGGCATCGTCGAGGACGCCACTGCCACGAACCCGGGCCTCCTGCTCGAGAACCTGAGCCTCGTGGACCACTTCATCTTCGTCTATTCGGCCGAGCTTGTCGCACACTGCGCTCAAGAGCCTTACCACCTCTGCGGGTGGCCCCTCGAGGTCGAATGAGGTGAACAGTGAGCTGACCGAGGCGTTGTAGGCCACGTACGGCGGGGCATCCAGATGGCCCATCCCGAGATGCTCAAGCAGATGCAGGTGGCCGTGCGTGGCCAAGGTCTCGTCAATTAGCCCGACGCGGAAACGGAGTGTGGCCCGGAGCAACTGCCGACCGCCGTCGATCCACAGAGCTGGAACTCCATCGATCTCGGTCCGCGACGCCTCCAGCACACGCGGAATGATCCCACCTCGCGTGGCGGTTCACCGAATCTACCGCGAGCTGGCGCTCGTTGAGGATGGGTGATGGGCCTGCATCCTTCTTTGGGCCGGGACCCCTCGAAGCGATGCTCACGGCCCTGTTCCACGTATTTTCACGCAGGCCCGCCCGGGGCGACCAACACGCTGTCGACAAGCAATTCAAACGGTCGGGCTGACAGGATTTGAATAGGAGCCAAAACACGGTCTAACTAGGGTAAACATGCCTCTGGCTAGCGGTTCTATTTATGCTGACGTGTGCAGGAGTGAGCTATTGATGCCTGTTTTTCACGCGCCTTGTAACATGCAGGTTCCACGCTTATTCTCGGTTTTCGACAGACAGAGTTCGGCTATGGCAGCCCTCGACCCAACCGGGCGTGGGCCAACCACAGACCATCGGCCGAGCGTGCATCCCGGCCACCCAAACCTGTCAGTCCCGGCTGATCGCTGTGCCACGCAATAGCTGCTGACAAGGGGAGATGAACAGAGGATGTCACAACAGAGCGCCGCCAGGAGGACTGAGAATGTTGTCCAGCTCAGGGCCGTCGAGGCTCCTCGAGCGCGGCCCGCACGATCGCACAGTCGCCGGGTCTTCGGCAACGTGTCGAAGCTCCCGTCCGGCAGATGGCGGGCGCGCTACCCGGACCCCTCCTATCGCGGCCCTGACCGAGCCCCCTGGATCAACGCTCCGACCACCTTCTTGACGAAGGGCGACGCCAGCGCGTGGGTGTCCGCGCGTGAAGCCGAGATCATCGAGCGCCGTTGGCGACCCGCTCCCCCACCTGCGCGACCGACCCAGACCTTCGCCGAGTATTCGGCCCGCTGGCTCGCCGGACGTGAACTGAAGCCATCCACCATCCGCGAGTACACCGGCATCATGAAGCACTTGGTTGCGGCGTTCGGCAAGCGATACGTCGACGAGATCGCGGGAGCCGACATCCGAGAGTGGTACGCCACCCTGGACCGGACGAAGCCGGCAGCGAGAGCGCATCTGTACGCGCTCCTCCACAACGTCCTGAGCGGTGCCGTCGAGGACGAACTCATCGACGTCAACCCGTGCCGCATCAGGGCAGCCGGCACCACAAAACGCCTACGCAAGGTCCAGCCCGCCACTCTGGCGCAACTCGCGAACCTCGTCGCCGAACTGCCGGACCGCTATCGAGTCCTGATTCTCACGGCAGCTTGGTGCGCGCTGCGGTTCGGAGAACTCACCGAACTCCGACGTCACGACATCGAGCTGGCTGATGACGACAGCGGTGGCTGGCTGCACATCCGCCGCGCTGTCACCTGGCCCACGGCGCACACTCCCGTGGTGTCGACACCGAAGTCGGACGCCGGCATCCGGGACGTGGCCATCCCGCCCCACCTGGTGCCGCTAATCCGTGCTCACATCGAGCACTACGCGGTGCCGGGCCCTGACGGACTGGTGTTCCCCAACACCGAAGGCAGTCACATGCACCACGGCAGCATGTACAAGGTCTTCAGGCGAGCGCGTAAGGCGATCGGCCGATCCGACCTACGCTTCCACGACCTCCGCCACACCGGCGCCACCATGGCAGCCCAGGCCGGAGCCACCATGCGCGAACTGATGGACCGCCTCGGCCACTCGACACCGCAAGCCGCCCTGATCTACCAGCACGCCGCTGCGGATCGTCAGGCCGATCTTGCTGCACGTCTCTCCGCAATGGCCGCAGGAGAACTTCAGTGACGAGACTGCTGGCCAGGGCCGGAGTGATCGCTCTTGTGCGATCATGCCCTATTTGCGATCATGCTCGTCGATAGCGCGCGTTCCGCGAGTAGCGCGACTGAGGACCGTGATGGAGGACGAGATGGGCTACTCCCGCTGGGAGGACGTGAAGAAGACGCGTGCTCCTGCGGCCGCGTAGCGCCACGCTGAGATCGAACAGGGCCTGGCGCTCGGACAGCTGATCTACGACCTGCGCACGGAAGCCGGCCTCAGCCAGCGCGAGCTGGCAGCACGGATGGGCACGACGCAGTCGGTGATCTCCCGCCTCGAGGAGGGGGGCGGCGCACGCAACCGGATTGACACCCTCGCCCGTTTAGCAGTTGCTCTCGGACGCCACTTGGTGTTGTCCTTCCCCGAGCGAGTCTCCGCTGAGATGAAGGACGCCGTTCAGGTCGCATGACGTCGGAGCTCCACCGTGAGCCCCCAACCCAGTCGGGGTCGTCCGGTCGAACTCTGGCCGCGGCATCCGCTCACCCGGAAGACGCACATGATTCGACGGGATCTAGCCGATGAGTGCAGTCTTTGGCTCGACCGCTCTCAGCGACTCGTGCGACGGCGAGTGCCCAGGTCCAATCCATCCAGAAAACTGGCTACATGTAGTGGGCGTATCGGCCCGACATTGGGGCGTCGGAGCCGTGGTGGCGCAGAATGCTGCCGACCGTACGGGCTGTGCGCAGTGTGATGGGGACCCGTCCGTCGAGGCGGGTCTGGTTCCAGTTCATCTTGGTGAGCGCCAGGATCTCCTCTGCGAGCGATTCCGGCCCTGACTCCGTTTGGACGGTCCTGATGCCGAGTGGCTGCGGCACATAATGTCCGGGGTATGTCCTGTAGAAAGGAACTGCGCCCGACGTATACAACAGGTGGCGGTTGTCGTCCAGCGTGACGAAGGTGCCGCGCAGTGGCGGCTGCTGACCTTGCCGGTATAGGCGAAGCTGATCGAAACTTGTGAGCCACAGCAGCTCAAGGAGGTCAAGCCGTTCTGTGTGCGCGGCTTGATTGAATCCAGCGATCTCAGCTGGAGTGTAGTTGCTCGCCTTGTGCAGAACGACCCGAGCGGGTGCATGCCTGTGCTCGATACGGTACCGCTGCAATGCCGTCTCGAGGAGGTCGAACGCATCGTCTTCGGACAGGTGCGGACGCCGGTCCTCCTTGGAGACGGTTGCTGGTCCGCCCCGGACAATGACGCCGTCTCCACGCTGGTTGTAGACCTGCGCAACAGAGGTGTGCAGACTCGCATCCGCGGTTTGGTAGAACGCGATTCCGATATAGCAGGAAGTTAGGTCGGATGCAGTTCGCGGCAGGCGCCACGGGACTCCGCCGTTCTTGTAGTACAGCGCCGTGTGAAGGTTCCAGGCGCGGGTCGCTTCGTCTTGGTTGGCGCCGACGCGCCCGGTGTGTGGGTCTCTGAACCTCGGATCCCACGTGTTACGGCGAACAATCTGAATGGGCTGCTTGTATCGCAGAGATCGGGCCTTGAGAAGGGCGTGAAAGTCGGCAACGATGACGTCTCGGCCGTCCGCCCAAGATCCATCCACCTCGGTATCGTCACGGACCTTCGGCGCCTTCGACATCGCGGCGTCCATCAAGTTGTCCGGCCGACACACGATCACGACATCGCAGGACGGTTCGTCGTGCAGCGCGGATAGCTCAGCATCGTAGATCGCGACCGCGTTCTCGACCGCCTTCTTGGGATGCAGTCCGCTCAGGGCGTCGAGTTGGCGCCTCGGTATCGCTCGCGTGAGCCGTGGAGTGAAGCTGAGGATTGACCGGAAGCCCTGAGCGAGATCAAAGCCCGGGAACGGGATGTACAGGTGTGTGAGGTGGGTGTCAGGCTTCGCAGCGATTCCCAGTCGGCACCGGTCAAGCCAGGCTCCGAGACCGTCGATGGATTGTTGAGGCCCAACGATCGCGGCCCTCACAACTCGTGGCGTCGGGTCTGCAATATCCGCAGGCCCATAGTCCCAGATGCCGTGCCGTGGGTCGATGTGGCGCCCACCGCCAGCGAACTCCAGCAGCGGCTCCTCGATGAATGTTGCCTTCACTGTCCCGCCTTATCTAGTTCATACAAGGCTCCGAGCAAGTCGTCGTCCTCAGCCACAGCGAACGCGGACCCGTCACCTGCGCGATCCGCGTCTGACGAGGCTCTCGGTTCGTCATCGGGTGCGAGCCAATGACTGTCGGTGATTCCGCGGTCGAGATCAAACCGGACCGGTGGGCCGAAGTCCAGGATCCGCACTGGCGGCTCATAGAACAGGTCAGGTGCCGTCTCCCCCATCAAGAACCGCACCCACATCAACGTCTCGCTCAACCGTGCCTGGTTCTTCTCGATGCGCTTCATCTTGGCGAGGCTCTTGTCTGCGAACTTGTATTCCACGTAGCCGTCTTCGGTGAAGAAATAGTCTGGAAGTACCTCGCAGAACCATTCGGTCTCGATCTGCAAGAACTGCGCCTGAAGAGCCGCGTGGCGGTAAAACTTTGGGCGCGTGGGATCATCTGTCCGCTGGTAGTAGCCTTTGAAAACCAAGCGCTGCTTGCCGGACATCGACGTAATGCGCCGCTCGCTCAGATCCGCAGTGGCACGAAAGTGGAGGAACTTGCGGCTGTTGTTCCAGCGGCAATCCGCAGAGAGGTCGTCCCTCACCGCCGCGTTCAGCAGCCACACCGCGAGCCGCTGGTCGTCGGCGTCGCCACCTGTCAGCTCGCCGAATGGAATCTCGGTGACAGGACCCGAAATCACGTCTTGCAGAGATGTGCCGTCGGCTGGTGACCACATATAGACGCGTCCTCGACTCAGCGCGAAGTCAGAACGGAAGCCCAGCCCAGAGACTCGCTGGGCCTCGTAGATCGACTTAGCTCTGCTGTGCTTCGTG
>Ga0334883_1003544_pt1 | contig 16547 bp, 14 predicted proteins | sample GraSluR1_MG_6_FD_207230 | JGI IMG/M metagenome (GOLD analysis project Ga0334883, IMG submission 207230) | Sludge microbial communities from methane-producing bioreactor in Wageningen University, Netherlands - Granular Sludge_09_05-R1 | ecosystem: Engineered > Bioreactor > Anaerobic >... | reverse complement strand
GGCACATTGCGAGGCCTTCGCTCCCGACCGGGGCCACCTGGTATGACTCGACTTCCACCCCCAGGCGGCCCGCAAGTTGAACGGACGCGGACCTGGTGATGCTTGGGGAGGGCTCTTTGGCCTCACTCCTCCAAGTCAAGAGCGGCCAGGTCGGCCATCCCCAGGTGGAGCAATACTCCCGCCGCAATCGATCGCCGGATGGTCGGGTCCGTGACCCGGCCCAGGGCTGGCAGGACCAGTCTTTCGCGGCTGATCGTCCGCAGGTGGGCGGTGAGGCACAGCGAGTCGGCAGGGATACCTGCCGTCCCCGCCGGCAGCCGGGCTTCCCAAGGCCGGGGCTCCCGGCGGGCCGTAGTGAGGGGAATCACCGTGACCAGGCCCGAGTGGCGGTTGAAGGGTTCGTGAGAGAGGACCAGGACTGGCCGACGACCCCCCTGCTCGTGCCCCAGGGTCGGGTCCAGGATTGCCCAACAGACGGCCCAGCGCAGCCGGCTCAAGAGCGGTTCCATACCTCGGCGTCCAGGGGACCGAAGTCCGCCTCCACCGCCGCCATATCCCGGACGAAGAGAGGATCCTGCGAGGCTTCCCGCCAGGCCTGGTCCATCCGCTCCTCCTCCTGCAAGAGCCGCATTCGAAGAGCCTCCCGCTGGACCAGATCCTCCACCAGGGCCGCCTGGCTGGTCGCCCGCCCCCAGGCCACCAGGTCGCTCAAAGCCCGCGCCGTGCCAGGAGAGAGGCGAAAGGTCTTGCTGACTGACTTCATGTCTGTATGGTAGAACTGTATTGCGTTCTGGTCAAGAAGCCGGGGACAGTTCCAGACCGACGAGGCGGAGGTGGTGGCCTGCTGGTCCATTTGCGGGAACTGGGAGTAGGGGTAGTGTCGTGCGACAATTAGAACGCCCCACCGACGACAACTATAAATCCCCACAGTCATCGAACATCTGTTTGCGGCAGATCTGTAGCTTGATCTGCACGTCTCGAATGATTTTTGCGCGCCGACCGGCGAGGGACTGGGGCGGCGGGTGGCTTCGCAGGGGAACTGGGGCAGTCGGAGGGCCCTACGGATGGGTTCGGGGTCCGGCACCCGGGGAACCCGGGGCTCTGGGCCCGTTCCACGGCATGCAGAAGGGACACCCCTGTCGCGTCACAGCGGAGAGGCTACTCTGCGTCCTACCAGTCGGGGGGAATCTGGCTGACCTCGTCGGGCCAGTCCAGGGGAAGGACCGCCTGTTCGGCGGCCTACTCCGCCGGCGACTCCTGCACGAACCCGTTGTCTCCGAACGGCGGCACCCCGGAGGGCCGGGGCGGACCCGCCTGTTCGTGGCCTACGGGAGGCGCCAGGTCCGCCAACCAGATCTCGCCCTGCTCGGGTCGCCTGCTCGGGGAGGGCATCGGTGAGCGTCGCCTGGATCTCTTCCGATTCGCGGAGGTAATCGGCAAGGGCCTCGGGCTCGTCCCTCTGGAACCGGGTCCACCCCTCCAGATAGCGGACGTCACGCAGGTTGCGCTCGTAGCAGGTCACCGCTTCCTCCAGTAGCCGGCCCATGGTCTTGCTGGAGCCTCGGGCCAAAGCCTTCAGCCGATCGCGGACGCGACTGGGAATCTTGACGGTCACTCCAGGCACTGACCTCACCTCCCGGTGCCCCCCCCGGGTATACCTGAAGGGGATCCCCCAAGTGTACCTCATCCATTGTCCAGCGTCTGCCCCCCCGGTCCTTCCCCCCGTCACGTCACCTCAGGCAGGTCCTGGCTCAGGTCCTCGAGGGCCCGGGGCAGGTGGTACCGGGCCGAGAAGGCGTTGACCAGGCGGACCCTCTGTCCGCACCCGTCGGCCGCCAGCACAAGGGCCGAGCCGGCCTCCTGCCGCACCAGCGGGTGGGGGCGCCAATCCACAAGGGCTCAAGGCCCACCGCCACACCCTGACCCCGTCGGCCCCCGGCGCGGGTGACGGTGCCGGAATTGGCAGGGATCGACCCCTCGAGCCGCAATTCCCGGCGAATGTCAACTGCATCCGGCGCTTCCTCGGACGAGAGCCTCAGCCTGGGCCAGAGCCTTAAGATCCTGTTCGGGGCGTCGCGGGCCTTCTGGCTGGTCAACCTGGTCAACTTCGGCGATGGCCTGACCTACTTCGGAGTGCTGACCCTGCTGACCAGGTTCCTGGGCGCCGACCTGGGCCTTTCGGACGGCATGACCGGGATCACTGTCTCGGCCTTCACCGGTACGGTCACGCTCTTCATGTTTGGCGGAGGCTACGTCTCGGACCGCCTGGGGGTCCGGCACGCCCTGAGCCTGTCGCTGCTGGTGATGGCTCTGGGGCGCTTCCTGCTGGTGCTGGCTCCCGGACTGGGCGCGGCCGGGGTCCCGGTTGCCTGGTTTTCGCTGTTCCTGGTGGCCGTGGGCTCGGGGGTGCTGGTCCCAGCGCTGTATGCTGGCGTCAAGGAGTTCACCGACCCCCGGACGGCCACCCTGGGCTACGGCCTGTTATATTCGATCGCCAACCTGGGCATCGTGGCCGAGACCTTCCTCAGCCCCTACCTGCGCACCGCCGAGCCCTTCCTGCGCTTGGGCCCGTGGCAGATCCACGGCCTGGGCCTGGGCATCCAGGGGGTCTACGCGGCCTGCGCCCTGCTGACGCTGCTGCTGCTGATCGTCAACGTGGTCTTCTTCACCCGGCGGGTGGAGGAGCACAACCGCGTCTGCGGCGCCGAGCCTGCCGAGGAGGAGTCGCAGGCGGGGCATGTTCACCCCCTGCGCAACGCCCGCTTCCTGTTCTTCATCTTCATCCTGCTGCCCGTGCGCACCCTGTTCGCCCACCAGTGGCTGACGCTGCCAGATTACGTCTTCCGCTGCTACCCCGAGGCGGTGGGGGCCAAGTTCGAGTGGATCAGCGGCCTCAATCCACTGATCATCGTGATTTTCGTGCCCCTGGTGGCGGCCCTGACCCGGCGCCTGCGCGTGATAGACATGATGCTGGTGGGCACGACCCTCAGCGCCCTGACCACCTTCATCCTGGTCCCCGGTCCGGACCTGGGGCGCCTCTTGTGCTACGTGACCCTCTTCTCGCTGGGGGAGGCCCTGTGGGCCTCGCGCTTCCTGGAATACGTGGCCGACCTGGCTCCGGCGGGCAAGGTCGGCGCCTACATGGGCCTGGCGGGCATCCCCTGGTTCCTGGCCAAGTTCACAACAGGCCTGTATTCCGGCTTCATGCTGGAGCGCTTCATCCCCAAGCACGGTGTCGCCGACTCCGGTGAGTTGTGGTTGCTCTATGGCCTGGTGGCCATGGTCACCCCTGTGGGCCTGCTGCTGGCCCGCCGCTGGTTGGTCCAGGTCGAGCAACACCCCGTCCAACCCCGGCTTTCGTGACAGAATGTTGAGCATGAAGCGCCTCTCCTTCGCCCTGGCCGCCCTCATGCTGTTCCCGGCCGCTCCGGCCTGGCCTGGCGAGTCGGAGGGCCCTTGGACCTCAACGGCCTGACCCTGCAACGGGCCGAGGACCAGGTCCTGGCCCGCTTGGGTCCTCCCCTCCCGTTCCTTCTCGCGCTTCGGTGCCCAGGAGGCCCTGCATCGCCTGGAGGAGGTCCGGCGGGCGGTCGATCAGGCTGGTGGCGACCGGAGATCGACTTCATCTGGACCGTGCAGAGGAGAGGCTGAGGGGGGGCGCCTTTGGTATGATGGGCTTGGACTCATCCCTGGAGGGACGATCATGAACCTGGCTCAGACTCTGCTGGAGGCTCGGACTTTGTGGGTGCTTGTTGACCCTGGCCAGAGAGGCCGGCTGGCCGTCCCTCCCAGCGTGGGCTCTGGGGTCATCCCCCTGGAGCGCTTGGGACCGCCGGAGGACACTTCCGGCTATCCGCTCGAGCCGCTTGTGCCATTGCTCCAGGAGTTCCTGCAGAGTCAGGACCAGGAGTGGGGATTGGTCGTTTCCGTTCCCAAGGGAACTCCTGAGACAACAGCGGTCGGGAGTCTGCTGAAGATGAGAGGGGGGCGATCTCTCACCGAAGAGGAGAGGTCCAGTGTGCAGGAGGCTGGGATGGAGGTTCCCCTCGGGCCGTGGGGAGACCCCGGCCAATCCGAAATGTGGCTCCTTCTGGCCGGCGGGAGGCCCAGATGACGCCCCTCGAGGCGACACACTACATGACACAACTGCGGCCGCATCAACGGTTTATTGGGCCGGCGGCTGGGGACGGAAAGCTTCGGCTTCTGAAGGGGGGGAAGTCGGAGGTGATCGAGTGCGAGCCTGGGATGCACCCGGTGGTTCTTCCGGATGGTGTGATCTCAGAGGAGGTCTGCTCGGTGGCCGAGCCGCGGCAGGCCCAGTTTCGCGCTGCCCTTGAGAAGGTGAACGAGCGCTATGCTCCAGCCTTGAGGCGCCTTGCCGAGTAGCCCGAGGTTCCTGACGATCGAGGAGGTCCTGGAGATCCACTCCGACCAGTTCCGCCGTTACGGTGGTGGGCAAGGGGTTCGAGACGAAGGGCTTCTCCGCTCGGCCGTAGCTGCACCTCGCAGCTCCTTCGCCGGCGAGTTTCTTCATCAGGACCTGCACGAGATGGCCGCCGCCTACCTGTACCACATCACGGCCAACCACCCCTTCGTGGATGGCAACAAGAGGTGTGGCGTGGCCGCGGCCTTGGTCTTCCTTGAGCTCAACGGCTGGGAGCTGATCGCCTCGCAGGAAGACCTCGTCGAGGCAGGCCTGGGCGTTGCTCGGGGAGACTTGGACAAAGCCCGAGTGACGGAGTTCCTGAGACGGAACTCGAAGCGCTTGTAGCGTCCATCGCACCAAACAGGGACGCGTAGGCGCCAGGGCGGTCCCCATCGTAGCCGCAGAATCTCGCTTCTGAGAGCGTCTGTGTCGACTTCAGCGAGGGGCGAGCGCTTCGCCAGGGTGGCATTTCCTTTCGCGCCGGAGCAGAGTCTCTGACGTCAACTATTGTTCCCCACGGAGTCATCAGAGATCTGGTCGCGTCTCGTCAAGTGGTGTATCTTCGTCGGCGTGGCTCCGGTGGAGAGGTTCGCGGTAGTTGTCGTCTCCTCGACTCGGATGGTGGGTTGCGTGGGCACCTGCATCGGGCTGCCCCCCGACTAGAGGGCGAGGGGGAACTCCGGCGGTGGCGGGGGTCTACCTGCCGGACGTTCGGTAATCTGGCATCCGGTCAGTGGGAATGCTCGTGCCGGGCAGGGCGAAACCCGACGGAGAGCGCAGGGGCCGGGTGCCAAAAGACTCGCGGTATTCCGAGCGGACCCGGGCCTGGAACCTGTCGAGGAGGCCCTCCTCCTTGAGCAGTTCCGCCGTTTCACGCTCCAGCCCACCCATCAAGGCCAGCACGTTGGGAAGCGAGCCGTCGATGGTCTTCAGCGAGGAAACGGCCGTCCCGTCGTTGGTGCCGGACTCGCCCCCACCCAGCGGGCCCTGCATCTGGGGTGCCGCCAGCATGTTGTGGAGCCAGGCCAGGCCGATGTTGCCGGCGGCCGGAGTACCCGCCGAGGCGAACTGCAGCAGCAGCGGGAACGCGCCGTAGATGGCGTAGGTGTGGTTGTTGCGGATGGGCTGGGTGCCCAGGCCTTCGATCCCGGCCCCGTCCAGGTAGCCATCACCCCCGGGTCGATTGGTCGAGGTGGCCAGACCCGGGTATCCCCTCTGAGCGGCGTTCTGGGTGCGGATCTCCTCGCGGATCCGGAACAGGTCCCGGTACTCGGGGACCTGGCGCAACGGCAGGAACAGGAAGGCCCACGACTCGTGGGACGAGCCCCAGAAGGCCTCCCAGGTGGTACCGTGGGGGTGCTCGACCCGATCCATCCGGATTCCATCCCAGATGCGATCCGCCGTCCCCTCGGGGAGCCCTTCTCCGAAAAGAGTCAGGTAGTGCACCATCATGGACCCCTCGTGCACTCCGTGCTCTCCAGTCAGGTAGGACATCCGGCCCGGCTTGTCGAGGATGGTCTCGTGCGTCGAGTTGGCCGAGGTGGGGTCCACCACCCGAACGTCAGCCCGGACCAGCCCGCGCTCGGCATCAAGAAAGACGGGGACGACGTTGCGACGGAGCATCCGGTTGTACTCGCCGTAGCCATCGGCCAGGTCGTCCAGGCCCGCCTTGCGCAGCGCCCGCTCGGCCAGGAGCATGGACCACACCCACTCGCCGTTGTCCAGGCCGGGGATCTCGCCCTGCCAATCCGCCGTGGGGGTCAGGTCGGAGCCGGCTGTGAACCAGGGGAGGAAGCCCCCGTAGCCGGGGTTGGCCTCGTGGAAGCGCTGGTAGGTGTCCAGCTTCTGGCCCAGCACCCGCGCCGCTTCCTCGCGCGCGCCGGCCGGGTTCGAGGGGGAGACGAACCGGCAGGCCTTGGGGTCTGCCTCCAGGGCCTTCACGAAGACCCCCAGGTCCAGGCATTCCTTGGAAGGAGCGCTCCACGGACGGGCCTGCACCGGCTGCCCGGTGACCGGGTCCAGTTTCAGGCCATCCCTGGCCAGCCCCGACTGCGGATGCCGGGCCACCGCGAAGTAGGCCGCCTCCCGGTCCAGGTAGTCCTGCACGAAGGCGCCTGCACGTGCCCCCCCTCGCAAGAGTTCCTCGCGCGAGTAGCCACGTGCGAATCGGAAATCGGGCCCCGACAGCTCGACACGATCTGCCGCACCGCCGTCGCAGCTCGCCTTGGAGGCGGCTGGAGTCTGGAGCGTTCCCGGGACGGAGAGTCGCAGAGGCGGTATGGTGTTGGGCATGAGGCAGAAGGCTCAACTTCAGGATACATCTCGCCGGGTGCCCGGTTTGTTACAAGGAAATTGCCTGCAGGTCTTCCGCAGATCCCCGCAGGCGTCGGGCCCTGCTGGAGCGGCACGAGTTGGTCCGCCTCCTGGCCCATCTGCGCCTGGGAGGCGACCCGGCCAGGCCGCCGCCCCATGCAGTGGGTCGCAAGGGGGCCGGCAAGAGGGCCGTATCGCCCCGATCTTCATCGACGAGGGCTTCGGCAGTCTGGACTCCGAGACCCTGGAGGTGTCCCTCTCCGGCCTGGCGTCCCTGCAGGCCGGAGGGCGCCAGGTCGGCATCATCTCGCACGTCTCGGGTCTGGCCGAGCGCTTGGGAGACCGGGGCCGAGCCTGAATCCGCCGTCTGGCGTGAGAACCGAGGGCGCCAGGTCGGCATAATCTGGCACGTCTCGGCCTGGCCGAGCGGCTGGGAGCCCGGGTCCGGGTCGAGCCTCAGGGCAGCGGTCGCAGCCGGGTGCTGGTGGAGGCCGCCGGAGGCGGGGCCTGACACCCTCTGTCACCTGCACTGCGATATCATGGCCGGGAACTCCATTCTGCGAGGAGGCCTCAACATGGACTTGACCCCAGCTCCCTATGCCCCGATCCTGGCCGGGATCCGGGAGCAGTTGACCGGGGATCCGGAACGGGACCTGCCTTTCCTGCACGAGCAGGCCGAGCGTCATCGCGAGGAACCCTGGGCCCGCCCCTTCCTCAGGGAACTGGGGCGGATCTTCTATGATTTGTTGCCCGCAGAGCAGCGTGAGGAGGCGGCCCGGGTCCTGGACGCGGAGGTGGAGAGGATGCAGGCCTTGCAGCAGCAGGTCTGGGAGCACCTCGAGCAGGGGCGTCTCGACCAGGCCCAGCGCCTGGTGGACGAGATGCGACAGGCCGTGCAGGGTCTGGGAGAGTCCGATCTCGACGCGGCCTTCGTCGACTACTCGGACCCCCTGGAACCGGAATTCCATCGGCTGACCGACCCCAGGGCCCAGGGCTTCCGCCCCAGCCCGATCTCCCACCGGCCCATCCTGCTCCTGCAATCACGGATTCACCTGCTTCGGGATGAGCCCGAGCAGGCGCTGGAGGTTCTCGGCCAGGCCGTTTCGCGGGGACCGGTTTCGGCCCGTCCCCGCCTGTTGCGCCTGGAGATCCTCCACAGCCTGGGGCGTCCGGAACAGGCCTTCCAGGAAGCCCTGCAGACCCTGCCTCTGTGCCATGCTCCGAAGGACCTGGCCTGGGGCTGGCGGATTCTGGGCTGGTGCCTGGCCGAGCGCGGCCGGGGCGAGGCAGCCCTGGTGGCCCTGCTGCACAGCCTGCATCATCGATGGGATCCGTCTGGCCTGGCTCAACTTGCCCGCCTGTTGGACGCGTCCGGTGTTCCGAACCCTGAGGAGTGCGTCCGCCGGGCGGCGGAGGTCCTGAGGGCGGAAGGGATTCCTCCCGGGCCAGACCCCCTCTGGTTGGAAGCAGCCCGGAACCTGCAAGCGCGCTCCGGCTCGGAAGAGGACGAGGAGGCAGCCGCCTGTGGCGCGCAGGTCCAGGCGGCCTTGGAGGCACCCTTGGATCTGGGCGCGGTGTTGCGCCGCTACCGGGACGAGCGCGTCCGTCCGGCGGCAGATCCGGAACTGGAGTCCACCCCTGCCGGACGCTTCCTGCGCTCCTTGCAGGAGTCGATGTTGGGCTGGTTCTCTCGCGAGCAGGCCGAGCAGGCGGCGAAGGTCCTGCAGGAGAGCCTCCACCAGGCCGAGGAGGCCGGGAACCAGCCCTTCTGGGCTTCTCAGTGGCCAGGGGTGGAGGCGGGGCAGGATCTGCTCTTCGGTCAGCCGATCCTGGCCCAGATGGGCAGGGAGATTCTCGAACTCGCCGCCAGGAAGGAGATGCCGGCGGGCCCGGCGGCCGCCTGGGGCGTGCTGCCGATGCCAGGCCAGGGAGGGCGGGTGCTCCTGACACCTGAGGGGGAGCGGGTCCCGGTGCTCTTCGCCGGCTCTCTCTTTTTCGCATATCTGCTGGCGAAGATCCTGGCCTCGTGCCTGCCGGTCGTCCGCCAGGAGGGCGGAGAGGAGGGGCTGGGCTTCCACCGGGCCGGCATCGAGGAGCATCTGCGGACCGCGAAGGAGGTCCATCAGCGCTTCGTCGAACTCATGGTCTCGGCGGCCAGGGGAAACCCAGGCCTGGCTCCGCCCTGGCTCCTGGGTGGGGCTCCCGGCCCCCTGGCCTCCATCTTCTGTGAGTCGGCCGAGTCCTTCCTGCTGGCCGAGCAGTTCGCCCTGGCCGCCCAGGAACCGACCGGAACCCGGCTAGAGCCGTTGGGTGAAGGTGTGGAGGTCCAGACCCTCCGCTTCGAAGAGCAACCGCAGATCCAGGCCGTCGCGATCGCCATGCAACTGGCCGCGGCGATCCAGGCGGAGGAGGGCCTCGGATTCGACCTGTGCGTGGCCGCCATCGCCGCGCACCTGTCGGCTCTCTCGCTGGTCGAGCAGCTTTCCGGGACCGCCGAACGGAAGGATGGGCTCAACGCCCGGATCCGCTGCCTGGTGGTCCTGGAACTGTTGCGCCAGCACGTTCCCGAAGCATTGGAACTCTCGGAGAACCTGCTGCACGCCCTGGATTTGCTCTGGCAGCACAACGGGGCGGCCATCATGGAGTTGTTGAACGCCGGGGCGCAGGGACCGTCCACCGCTCACTGACCTCAATACCGCCGGTTCCCGGCACGGCTGCCCGCTCTCCGCCATGTTTCGCAGGAGATTCCTGGGAAGGTTGCAGGATCACGACGTCACCGGCGTGCGACCCGGCACCCCCCACCCGCCTGCTCTCCGTCATGTTTCGCAGGAGATTCCTGGGAAGGTTGCAGGATCACGACGTCGCCGGCGCGTGACCCGGCACCCCCGCCCGCTCTCCGTCATGTTTCGCAGGAGATTCCTGGGAAGGTTGCAGGATCACACCCCCCCCGCCACCACACGGCGCTCGCCGGCGCATGCCTGCCACGCCACGGCACCCCCCCAGCCTGCTCGGCCAGTCGCCGACCTACCCCTCCAGCAGCAACTGGAACGGGTTCTCCAGGGCCTCGCAGACCCAGCGCAGGAAGCGGGCGCCGTCGGCCCCGTCGATCAGGCGGTGGTCATAGGACAGCGACAAGGGCAGCACGGTGCGCGGCTGGAAGGCGCCGTCGATCCAGGTGGGCTCGACCCGGGTGCGCGAGAGGCCCAGGATGGCGACCTCCGGCCAGTTCACGATGGGCGTGAAGGCCGTGCCCCCGATGCCTCCCAGGTTGGTGATGGTCATGCAGGCCCCCTGCATGTCCTCGGGGCGCAGCTTGCGGGCCCGGGCCTTCTCGGCCATCTCGGCCAGGTCCACCGAGATGCGGACCAGGTTCTTCTGGTCCACGTCGCGCACCACGGGCACCATCAGGCCGCGCTCGGTGTCCACGGCCACGCCCAGGTGGAAGTATTTCTTGTAGAGGACGGCTTCGCCCGCGATGTCCAGGCTGGCGTTGAACTGGGGGAAGGTCTTCAGGGCCGAGGCCAGCACCTTGAGCAGGATGGCCGTCATGGTCAGCTTGCCCCCCGCCTGGCGGACCCGGTCGGCGTAGCGCCGGCGCAGGATCTCCAGTTCGGTCACGTCGGCCTGGTCGAACTGCGTCACGTGGGGGATCTGGTTCCAGGCGCGGCTCATCCCGCGGGCCGTGGCCCGGCGGACGCCGTCCATCTCCTGGCGCTCCACCTCGCCCCAGCGGGTGAAGTCGGGAAGCTCAGGGGCCTCCAGGGCGGCCGCCAGGCCCGTGGGACGGCGCGAGGCGGCTTCCAGCTTCTTGCGGTTGTGGGCCATGAGGTCGGGGACCTGGATGCGGCCCCGGGGCCCCGTGCCCTGGACCTCGGTGATGTCCAGCCCCAGCTCGCGGGCGATGCGCCGCACCGAGGGCGAGGCCGGGACGACCCGGCGTGCGGATCCGGCGTCGGGTTCGGTTCGGGGCGACCACACGCCCTGGCATTCCCAGGCCATGCCGCTGGCGGGCAACTGGCACCGTGCGGCCACCACCGGGCCTGCCACGGCCGGAGAACCGGGCGTGGCGCCGGGTGCTGCGACGGGTGCCTGGGTCCTGGCGGGTGGAGGCTCAACTGCAGGAGGCGCGGGCTCGGCCGCCGGGGGAGGGGAGGGCGCCTCCGTCGGCACACTGGCCGAGGCGACCTGCGCGGGGGCCGCCTCCTCTTCCAGGCGCAGCACCACCTGTCCCACCTTGGCCTGGGTTCCCGGCGCGACCAGGACCTCCAGGACCACGCCCGAGAACTCCGAGGGGACCTCGATGGTGGCCTTGTCGGTCCCGATCTCCAGGATCGGCTGGTCCTTCTCCACCCGCTGGCCGGGCTCCACCAGGACCGACAGGATGTCCGCCTTGTGCACGTTCTCGCCCAGTTCGGGCAGTCTGAGATCTCGAGCCATGGTGTCCTCGCGTGAAGCTGGGATGATCCTCTCCGGGGGAGCAGGGGTCAGCAGGTGAAGGGGTTGGGCTTTTCCGGGTCCAGGTGCATCTCCTGGAGGGCCTTGCGCACCAGGGCGGGCTCGGCGCGCCCCTGCCGGGCCAGCCCGTGCAGGGCGGCCAGGGCCACGTAGCGCCGGTCCACCTCGAAGAAGTCACGCAGGGCCTCGCGCGTCTCGCTGCGCCCGTAGCCGTCGGTCCCCAGCGAGTGGAGCGTCCCCGGGATGAAGCGGGCGATCGACTCGGGCAGGGCCTTGACGTAGTCCGAGGCGGCGACCACCGGGGCATCCGAGTTCGCCAGGCACCGGGTCACGTAGGGGACCCGGGGCTCCTGGTCGGGGTGCAGGAGGTTCCAGCGCTCGGCGTCCAGCGCGTCGGTGTACAGGGCCTTGTAGCTGGTGACGCTCCACACCTCGGCCGGCACCCCATAGCGGTCGGCCAGCATCAGGCGGGCCTGCATGACCTCGTTGAGGATCGAGCCGCTGCCCAGCAGTCGGACCGGGGGGCCGACCAGGCCCTCGGGAGCGGCCTGCAGGCGGTACATCCCGCGCAGGATGCCTTCCCGGCTGCCCTCCGGCATGGCCGGCATCGGGTAGTTCTCGTTGGTCAGGGTGATGTAGTAGAACACATCCTCCTTCTCGCGGTACATCCGGCGCAGGCCATCCTCCACGAGAACCGCCAGCTCGTAGGCGAAGGCGGGGTCATAGGCCAGCAGGTTGGGGATCGGATAGGCCAGCAGGTGGCTGTGCCCGTCCTGGTGCTGCAAGCCCTCTCCGTTCAGGGTGGTGCGCCCCGAGGTGGCCCCCAGCACGAAGCCCTTGGTCCGCATGTCGCCGGCGGCCCAGACCAGGTCGCCGATTCGCTGCAGGCCGAACATCGAGTAGAAGATGAAGAAGGGGATGGTCGGGACGCCGTGGGTCGAGTAGGCCGTCCCGGCGGCGATGAAGGAGGCCATGGAGCCGGCCTCGGTGATGCCCTCCTCCAGGATCTGGCCGTTGGTGCTCTCCTTGTAGTAGAGCAGCGTCTCGGCATCCACCGGATCGTAGAGCTGCCCCACGTGCGAGTAGATCCCCACCTGGCGGAAGAGGGTCTCCATTCCGAAGGTCCGGGCCTCGTCGGGGACGATGGGCACCAGGAAGCGCCCGATCTCCTTGTCCCGCAGCATCTTGGCCAGCATCCGGACGAAGGCCATGGTGGTGGAATACTCGCGGCCCTCCGAGTCCTGACGGAACTCGGCGAAGAAGGCCTCGTCGGGCGTCTGCAGGGGCTCGAAGTCGGCGTGGCGCGCGGGCAGGTAGCCCCCCAGTTTCTGCCGGCGCTCTTGCAGGTAGCGCATTTCGGCGCTGTCCTCGGAGGGACGGTAGAACGGGGTGCTGGCCACCTCCTCGTCCGAGATGGGGATGCTGAAGCGGGTGCGGAACTCGCGCAGCTCGTCCTCGTTCAGCTTCTTCTGCTGGTGGGTGATGTTCTTGCCTTCGCCGGCCTCGCCCAGGCCGTAGCCCTTGGCCGTCATGGCCAGGATGACCGTCGGTTGGCCCTTGTGCTCCATGGCCTGGCGGTAGGCGGCGTAGACCTTGTCCGGATCGTGCCCGCCCCACTTGAGGGCCTTGAGCTGGTCATCGGACATGTTCTTGACCATCTCGGCCAGGCGGGGGTCGGCCCCGAAGAAGTGCTCGCGCAGGTAGCTTCCGGGGCTGACCACGTACTTCTGGAGGTGGCCGTCCACCACTTCGTTCATCCGGCGCAGCAGCACCCCGTCGTGGTCGCGGGCCAGCAGGGGGTCCCAGGCGCTGGACCAGACCACCTTGATCACGTTCCAGCCGGCTCCGCGGAAGGCGGCCTCCAGCTCCTGGATGATCTTGCCGTTGCCGCGCACCGGGCCGTCCAGGCGCTGCAGGTTGCAGTTGACCACGAAGACCAGGTTGTCCAGCTTCTCGCGGCTGGCCAGGGTGATGGCGCCCAGGGATTCCGGCTCGTCGGTCTCGCCGTCCCCCATGAAGCACCAGACCTTCGAGCGGATCTCCTTCTTCAGGCCGCGATCCTCCAGGTAGCGGATGAAGCGGGCCTGGTAGATGGCCTGGATGGGGCCCAGCCCCATGCTGACGGTGGCAAACTGCCAGAAGTTCGGCATCAGCCAGGTGTGGGGGTAGGAGGCCAGGCCCCCGGACAGCTCGCGACGGAAGGCCTCCAACTGCTGGCGGGTCAGGCGACCCTCCAGGAAGGCGCGTGCGTAGACGCCCGGAGAGGCGTGCCCCTGGAAGAAGACCAGGTCGCCGTCACGCCCCTGGCTGCGCCCGCGGAAGAAGTGGTTGAAGGCGACCTCATACAGGGTGGCCGCCGAAGCGTAGGTCGAGATGTGCCCGCCCAGCCCGTCGAACTCGCGGTTGGCGCGCACCACCATGGCCATCGCGTTCCAGCGGACGAAGCTCTTGATGCGGCGCTCGATGTCCCGGTTGCCGGGATAGGGGACCTGCTCTTCGACCGGGATCGTGTTGATGTAGGGCGTGTTGGCGGTGAACGGGAAGCGCACCCCGCGCCCCTGGGCATAGCACTGCAGGAGCCGCAACAGGTCGTTGACCCGATCCGGACCCTGCGAGTCCAGGACGTACTCCAGCGAGTCGATCCACTCCTGGTTCTCCAGTTCCTCGGGTTCAGAGGCTCCAGCCGCGTTCTGGCCGCGGGCCAGATCCAGACTGCGCTGCCTGGCGAGATCCTTGAGCATCGTGGAGGTCCTTTCTACCCGGGCGAAACCTCTTGGGTCCGCGCTTCGACATGAAAGGGGGGATTTCGGGACGAGGCCTGCAATCCCCTGGGGAGGGAGGATGGGGGAGGAGCCCTCCAGGTCACCGGGAGGCGGAACGAATGCGATGAATCGTGGCGACATCCTGGCCCACCGAGGCCTGCTCTCCGGAGCCGATTCGGCCCTCGAGAACCGTTTCGAGACCCTGGTCCAGGCGCTTGGGGAGGGGTTCGGGGTTGAGACCGACGTGCGTTACTGCACCGACCGGGGGCGGCACTATCTCAGCCACGACCCGGCGGTCTGGACTTCAGAGAACGATGCCTTTCGCTTCCTGGAATCGTGTCGTCGCCACCCGGGTCAGGTCGTCGCCTTGAACCTCAAGGACCTGGGCGGGCTGCCGACCTTGCTGGGGAGGATCTCCGACCTGGATCTCTGGGGGCACCTCTTTCTCTTCGACATGGAGCTGATCGAGCCGGTCCCGGGTGAGACCGCCCGGGCTCTACAAGACTTCGATTCGCGCAGCCGGATCGCGGCCCGGGTCAGCGAGCGGGACGAGCCGGTGGAGCGGGCCGCCGGCTGCCCCTTCACCGATTGCGTCTGGCTGGACGAGTTCGACGGCCCCTGGGCCAGCCAGGCCACCTTCCAGGAGCTGGCCCGGGCCGGAAAGCCGGTCTGGGCCGTCTCGCCCGATCTGCACGGCCGCTCGCTGCAGGAATCCCGGGGGCGCTGGGGCGAGCTTCTGGCCTGGGGGGCCAGGGGGATCTGCACCGACCATCCCCTGGAGCTGGCCCGTTGCCTGGATCTGGAGGCTTCGGCCGGCATCGGGTGGAAGGCCTCCCGGTGAGTACCATGAAGATCCAGGCCATCCTCTTCGACCTGGACGGGGTCCTGGTGGACGCCACCGAGTGGCACTACGAGGCCTTGAACCGTGCCTTGGCGCTCTTCGGCTACCTGATCCCGCGCCATGCCCACCTGACGGTCTATGATGGCCTGCCCACCCGCGAGAAGCTGCGCATGCTCTCGGTCGAGCAGGGATTCCCCGTCGGCCTGCACGACATCGTCTGTCAGATCAAGCAGAAGTTCACGGCCGAGGAGATCCTCACCCGCTGCAACCCCAGCTTCGAGAAGGAATACCTGGTGCGGACCCTGCGCCGGGAGGGCTATCGCCTGGCGGTCTGCTCGAATGCCGTGCGCGAGAGCGTCCTGGGCATGCTGGAGCGTTCCAACCTCTGTCCATACCTCGAGTTCTTCCTCAGCAACCAGGACGTGACCCGGCCCAAGCCGGACCCGGAGATCTACCAGGTCGCCATGCGCCGCCTGGAACTGCCCCCGGAGTCCGTCCTGGTGGTGGAGGACGCTGCCCCCGGTCTGGAGGCGGCCCGGCGCTCGGGGGCCTGGGTCTGTCCCGTGGCCGGCTTCGAAGAGGTGGACTATTGGAAGATCCGTTCGGCCATCGACCGCATCGAGCAGGGGAAGGGGGACCCGACATGTTGACCCTGCTGGTGCCCCTGGGCGGGCGTGGCCAGAAGTTCGAAGAGCGGGGGTACACCTTCCCAAAACCCCTGGTCGAGATCCAGGGCCGGCCGATGATCGACTGCGTGGTCGAGAGCTTGAGGCTCGGATTCGAGCACCGCTTCGTCTTCGTCTGTCGAGAACAGCACCTTCGCCGCTATGCCCTGGGGGACGTTCTGAACCTGGTGGCCCCGGGTTGTCGCGTCGTGCCGATGCGAGGCGAGACCGCGGGAGCCCTGTGCACCGTCCTGCTGGCCATCGAGTGGATCGACCCGGAGGGCGAGTTGATCGTAGCCAACGGCGACCAGTTGCTGGACTTCGCCCTGGACGATTTCGTGCAGCGGGCCCGGCAGCGCGGGGTGGACGGGTCGCTGGTGACCTTCACGTCCACCCACCCCAAGTGGTCCTACGCCCTGGCCGATGAAGAGGGCCAGGTCCGGATGGTGGCCGAGAAGAGGCCGATCAGCCGGCACGCCACGGTGGGGGTCTACTACTTCCGACGGGGCCGGGACTTCCTGGCTGCCGCCACCCGGATGCTGCTCAAAGGCTCCCGCACCGCCGGGGAGTTCTTCTTGAGCCCGGTCTACAACGAGATGATTCTGGAGGGCCTGAAGGTGGACATCTACCGGGTCCGCAACTCGCAGGTCATCAGCCTGGCGACGCCCGAGGACCTGGAGAAGCACCTGGCCACCTTGCCCTCGTGCGAGGAGGACCCTGACTGGTGATTCGGATCGTCATCCCCATGGCCGGCCGCGGCAGCCGCTTCGAGGCGGCCGGGTACCAGCGCCCCAAGCCCTTGATCGAGATCCATGGGGTTCCCATGATCGACGTCGTGGTGAGGAACCTGTCCCTCCAGGTCCCCCACCAGTTCGTCTTCCTGCCCCTGCGCCAACACCTGGACCGCTACGATCTTCTGGGGCACCTGAATGCGATCGCCCCCGGGTGCGAGGTGGTGCCGGTCGAAGAAACCACCCAGGGGGCCGCCTGCACGATCCTCCTGGCCCGCCACCTCATCGAAGACGACGGCCCTTTGTTGCTGGCCAACTCGGATCAATACCTCGACATCGACCTGAACGGATTCG
>Ga0334883_1003538_pt1 | contig 16592 bp, 10 predicted proteins | sample GraSluR1_MG_6_FD_207230 | JGI IMG/M metagenome (GOLD analysis project Ga0334883, IMG submission 207230) | Sludge microbial communities from methane-producing bioreactor in Wageningen University, Netherlands - Granular Sludge_09_05-R1 | ecosystem: Engineered > Bioreactor > Anaerobic >... | reverse complement strand
GTTTCATTAGAAGTTAGTGACATAGATAACACCATAGATAGATCAGAAGTTTTAATAAAAGTGTTAGAATAAATTACAAATTTTTGCAAAAATTGTGAAAATTTGTTATAATACAATGAAATAACAAAATATTATGAAAAACAAAAAGAAAATTCTAATCAGTTTCGCAGTAATAATGGCACTGCTTAGTTTTCAGAGCTCATTAGTGTTTGCAGTGGAAGGCGAGCATCCAAATATTCCAAATCCTTTTGGAGAAACTGAAGCTGTCGAAGTAGAGCCTCCTTCATTGGAAATGGCAGAAACAACGACAACTCCAGACCCAACTACAACAACCACAACGACAACTCCAGACCCAACTACAACAACCACAACAACAACTCCAGACCCAACTACAACAACCACAACGACAACTCCAGACCCAACTACAACAACCACAACGACAACTCCAGACCCAACTACAACAACAACGATAAGTCAACCATTAAGAGAAAGTGCACCAGAAGTGCCTAAAACAGGCCCAGAGTCGTATTATTTACTTTCAATAGTTGCAATTGCCCTAGCAGGAGGTTATTTATTTAAAAGTGTAAAAAACGAAGCTTAAATTTTATTAAAAGCTCATTTAAAAAAATGGGCTTTTTTTGATAAAAAAATTATATAATAAAAAAAGTATTTAGTTTTTTAAAACATTTTTTTTATTTCAGGATTATTTAGCTCTGAAATGATTAAATTTGGGCTAATTTTAAAAACAACTCCGTATTTTTCAACATAGTCGGCTCTAAAAAAGCTAATTTTCCCATCAACAATCCTGGCAAAAAAGTTTATCCAGTTTTCAAGATTTCCATCAGAAATATTTGGTTTTTGTACCGAAATAAGGTTTCCAAAGTGTTTAATTACATATCTTTCATTTTGCATTCCTCTGTAAATGTAAGGCCTTTCTTTCATGAATTTTCTATCTTCATTGATAAGGCCAAGTGTTTTTAGTTGTTTAATTTCATAAGTAGAAAGGCCAAAAGAAAAAGCTTCTTCTTCAGACATTTCAATTCCAAGCATTTTTAAAGTTGTTGGGCTAATTGAAGAAAGTTTAAATTTATTGATAATTTTTTCGATAGGAATTATTTGATAAAAGCCTGAAGATGATTCAAAAGAACGAACAATCCCTATAAGTTCTTCGATCCCGCCATCGATATTGTTTTTAATAAATGCCTCAGTTGGACTGGTTTTGCTTGGAAAAGTAGGAGATTTTATTCCATTTAAAACATCTTTGGAAGAGTTTACTATTGATCTTCGAATTCCCAGTGGCAAATTACTTTTTTTTTCTTCTTCGGATAAAGGATTTAATTTTGGTCGAACGATAATGCCTGATCCACCAAGAACCCTAGTTAGATCAGTATTTTCTCGCCTAAAAGTAGAATCATTCATGTCTACTTTTCCAAATTGTGAGCTTGCAAGAGGATCTAAGAGATCTAATTCTTCAGCAAAAGGAGCCATTGAATCTTCTCCCCATTCTTTAAATTTTTTATCTGACATAATCTTTTTTTAGAAAGGTGATAAGATTATTAAAAAAAGATCATAAAATCAAGCATTTTATATTCACTAAAAAATGTTTATAAATAAATGATTTTTAATTATCTAATTCGAGTAATTGTATTTCTATTACAACAGTTATTATTTCCTATGATTATTGAGTCTATTGTAGAGTAGAGTTTTATTGAATTGATTGGAAAATTTTGCTCATCAATAATTGAAGAAACAGGAATAAAACATTCTCTATAAAGTGAAGATCCATATTCATTTTCAAAGGCATCACTAAGCCTAAAATTAAAGTTGTTTTTAAGCATTGTTTCTAAAATGTTTCTACTTTCTATACAATTAAAACTTTCTGATGCAATCAAATATTCTTCATCAGAAGGCATAGCAGGGGAATCGGCATATCCTTCATTTAAAAGACAATGTCCTAGGTTTTCAGAGTCTTCTTCAGTGATATAACGCCCTAAATTATCAAATTCTTTTCCATCATCAATCAACTTGCAAATATCATCATAATAAACGCCTTCCTTACTGCATATTGGTCCATCTGCTTCACATCCATTAGATATACTTTCTGGCTGAGCAGGACTATCAACGACAGCTTCAACAGGAACACAGTATTCATTTATCAACCGAGAAAATCTTGATCCAGTAAGTTTTATTGGGAGATAAGCATTTTTATCATCTAAAACAAATCCACTGTTTGAAAGTAAACAAATGTTGTCAAAATAAAAACCTTCAGAAGAACAAACAGGATCATTATATAAACATCTAATTTTATTGTTAGAACTTTCTTCGATAGTTAAAGAACCTGTATTGCCAGAAATTCCACCAGTACTTGAAGAGCCACTTCCGTCAACAACAATAGGATCTCTAGGTGCGACGCTAATTTCTGTTGAGGAACCACCGCCATTATTCACAAGCGGATCTCTGGGATCTCTAGGCGCGATGCCAAGTTCTGCTGAGGAACCACCATCACTATTCACGAGCGGATCTCTAGGATCTCTAGGCGAAACGCTAATTTCAACTGTCGAGTAAAGGCAAGTTTTATTTTCAAGGTCAAGTTTGTAATCATTCTCAGGAACTTCACTGTCTGGGTTTTTTAAATAAAACAAACAAATATTTTTGTAAAATACTCCATCATTGTCGCAAACAGGCGCTTCTACAAGAGGATTACACACAATTGGCATATTTCCAGTATCAACTAAAGACAAATCGACGCAAAGTTCGTTTTCTGTAGCTAAAAGATTTTCATCTACTGTGGCATCAGAAAGTGTAGCTTCGCAAACATTTTTATACCAAACACCTTCACTATCACAAACAGGGCCTTCTTCTTCACAAGTTGTTTCATCAAAATCACCACCACTATCAGCTGAAAGATCAGGGCATTCAATATTTTTATTGTCTAAAAGCCACCAAACTAAATATTTGTTTGAATTTAATCGAGGATTACTTTTCTGAATTCTTTCAAAAATATTTGTATTTTTTTGTATCCATAAAGCCTTAATCCTATTCGGACAACTATCAATTAGTGCAGAAAAATCAGCTTCATTTTTTATAGCAAGAAGCGACCAGCCAGCATTCAAATCATCAATTTCAAAATGAGTCGCATTTGGCCTTTCGAAACTATGTTTTAAGTTAACAGTTCTAAAATTTCTTTCACCAGCTATAACAAATGCGTATCCAGCAGGTATTTTAAATGTTTTAATACTTTGATCTGAAAGCTCAAGAGTGTTTTTATATGGGCCTTTAGGGTAAGTGTACCATTTTGAAACACGCGCATCATAAAAAGCAAATACAAACTTATTATCACTTTGAGGAACGATGGATTTTAAAATATTTTCTACAGAAATTTCATTTTCAGAATAAAAAAATTGTATTTGTCTGCCTTCACGAACAACAGAATTTTTGTAAAAATCGTTGTTTATAGCATTACTAATTTCTGTTTCGCTAAATTTAAAAAACCTAGCATCATCAACGCGTAAAAGCCCTTGAAACATTGAATAATCAAAAGGAAGGCTTGGAGGCAACTCATCAGCTTTATTTGAAAATAACCCATAAATCCCAAGACTAATAAGTAAAACAACTAAAATTCCAGATGATAATAAATAGAGTGAACTATTTTTAAATTTTTTCATTTTATTCATAAGATTATGTTTTTATTTTTTTATTGAGTACTACAAGCTCCTTTATCAACTGTTTTGTTTATCCACATTAAATAGTTTTCGAGAATTGTTATTTCTGTTGCAGATACTGCAAGATTTCCAAAAGCTTTTTTAGGATTTTGTTCTTCCTGATTATAAAGCCAAAAACCATCAATACCGTTTCTGCAATTATCTGAAATTTCTTTTGCCATTGCTTTTGTTAACACAGCTAAATGCCAACCAGCTTCACGATTGTCTATGTCAAAATTGTAATTATTTGGATTTTCTCGAATTGATTTTAAATTATAAAAACCTTCTTCAGAATTTGATTCAAGAAATGTAAAAAACTTTTTATTTGAAAAAACCATAAATACGCTATATGCAGGCACTTTATATTCTTGTAGTTCAAGGAATTCAGTGTTTCCATCTCTTAGTTTTAGTTCTCTTAAATTATTTGAGTTTTTAAAAATCCCTGCTGGGAAAGCAACAAAGTTTTTTTCTTCAGTATTGTAATGAATAATTTGAGCCTGAAAATTCTCAGGATCTTGAGCTTTGATCGACATAATTATGTCATAAAAACTAATCTCTTCTTTTGAATAAAAATAATTATCTAAAACATTATCTCTAAGCATAGTTGGAGAAATTCTTGAATTTATAGCATTAATTTGTTCCTCTTTATATTTAAAACCCAAATCGTTCGCCCCAACAATAAATCCCATTTCCGTTAACGCCTCAAGGCTAGGAGGCCTTTGATTAGAGTTTTGATAAGAGTAATAAAGGTATGCACTAGAGAAAATTATTACAGTCAAAACCGATATCCAAAGGGCCAATTTGCCCCTCCCAACTGTATTATTTTTTTCTTCAATTTTTACTTCAAACGGATTGGTTTTCATAATGGAATATTAGTTGGTTAGTGTTATTTTTTCCCACTTAAACAAACTATTATTGTTTTGTGAACTACATTTATAGTTATCTGTATTTACACGAACAGTTTCATCAGTATTTTGGTCTGTGCATGGGATAAAATATTTATTAGCATCTTTTATAAATTTCACTGGAGGATCATTACAATAAGACTTACTTGAACTACTAGAATCTGGGCAACTAGTTCTATTATCGTATTTAAGTAAATATCCAGATTCTGCGTACTTTTTAAGATCTGAATAATTTAAAACAGACGGTTCACTATTTTTCACAAAAGGATTTGCAGGAATTTGGCTTTGTAGATCAATAATTTTATATTTACTTCCATCATAAGAACAAGCATAGAACCCACTAGGAGAAACGAGTCCTAGGAAATCTTTTCCACAATAAAACAAATGCTTTGCTGGCATATTAACCCCCTCAACTTGTATATAGGTTCCATACTGATTATTTTCATCAAAAGGAATAAATTTAATATCATCTGAATTATATCCTTGTGAAATATTGCTCGCCATTAAATAATACATTTTTACATTTTGAGCCATTTCAGTAGCAGAAATGGGAATAGGCCAAAATCGTGCAGAAAATTTAATGTTATAAATTTTTCCGTCAATGGCATCAAGTACTTTATTATTAGTATCATCAAAAAGATATTGGTTGGTGTTTTCTACCCATCTCCAGTTTATATATTGGTCTTTCTTATCTCCCGGAGATCCTTGATTTATCCAATCATCAAAGTATTGTGAACAAACAAATTGTCCATCAAAGATTTGATATGCAAAATTTGTGTTACAAGTATCACTAGTGCCACTCAAACTATTTCCATAGTATTTATTTACTACTTTATTATTGTCAGCCATTTCATAACGATATTCTTTATTGTCCACCCATTGTTTTTTCCCTGTGTCGCACTTAAATTCATTATTAAAAAATGCAGTATTATTACATTCATGCCAGATATTATTAGAGTTTGTGAGTCTATCATTAGGGGCAGAAGGATCCTTCAGTAAATCATTAGCACTTGGAGTAAAATATTTTTCTTTAACTTTATTGTTGTGTTCAGAAGCATTTAATAGGCTACCGTTAAAACAAAGAAGAGTCTTGTCATTCGAAAGCCCAGTAGTACAAGGTACAGATTCTGGTTGATTTTCTATCCAAATATTTAAATTGTTACAAGTATACAATTTATCATTAACTCCTGCCCATTTATTTTTTGTATCCTTTGGACAATATGCCCATTTATTTGCCTTTGTACAAAGCGCACCACCTTGTACTATTTTAGCGTCAGCTAAATTACTGGAACAAATATCCATTTTTCTTATTTCTTTTTCTATGCAGATATATTTGTCTAGTTTAGATGCTTGTGCACCATTTTCTTCAGCACAAAGATATGTAAATTCATATAAATCTCTCTCAGTCATTTTATAATTTGTTCTTATCAATTCAAATTCTGTACTACACTTATTTCTATCTCCATTATTTCCCCAAAGACATTTTGTGATATTAAGCCAGTTATTATAAGCAGGTTCTACTTTTGTCCATTTATTTCCATCACAATAATAATTTCCATCATCTAAAAATGTGCCGTTTAAAATTTGATTACAATAAGATAATTGATCGTTAATTACTAAGTACCTTTCATGACCTTCTATAATATAAATATCATTACTCTTAAGCGAAGAAGAAAGATAAATGCTCGTCCAAGTATTTAAGCATTCATATAATTCTTTACCTGTAAGATTACTTCCATTTTGTTTAAATGAATCACTTGCACAAAAATTCAATGCATTTTTAATTTTATCAAAATTGCCATCATTACTATTGATAGGAAGCTTACCACTACACACAGAAAACTTTCTATTCTCAGCCATACAGATTGTAAATTCAAGCCAATTACTATTTATAGAATCTAAACTTATATTAAATTTCGGATCACTATAATCTCCTTCATTACTTACATCAATTTCACCATCATCCGGATTTACGCCGATCACCGCCAAATATCTTGGAAGCATTGATTCAAAAAGAAGCTTTCTCTCGTCAATAATTTCTTTAGCATCTGAGGCTTTTGCATATTGAGCAGAAATTATCTCAAAATATTCATTTGCCTTGTCTAAATTCGTTGCACTATTTAAGGCTGTCAAATTTAAATTAGATGAAGTGTTAGCACTTCTGATAATTTTCACTTCCGCCTCAATTCTATCTTTATATCCAAAAAGAGACTCAAGCATTCCGTCTTCTGCTCCAAATAGAGTATTTAAAAGAGATTCTTTGCTTATAGTCTTAATTGTGGTGATGTCTTGAAGTTTATCAATTTGAATTTGTTGTTCAGTTTTTAAATCATTTAAATCTATTTGCTTGATTGGTTGGATCTGTATAGGACTTTCAATATTAAAAGTGCTTGCCTTTAAATAAGTAGAAGCACTTAACTCTCCAATAATTGGCCTTTCAAAATCCTTAATTGCTTCTTCTACCTCTTTCAAAATACTTTCTGCATCAGTCAGCATAGTTACAATGCCTGAGTTAAGGCTACTTCCTAGAGTCTTGATTTGAGATAAGTCAGCTTGTCCACTAGCTTGTCCACCAGTCTGCCCACCAGTCTGCCCACTTGTCGAAGGAGCACCAGCAACACAGCTTCCACTTTCATTTTGAAGATTTACCCAAACGGCATATCCCACTCGGGAAATATTACTTGGATATTTAACAAATGAAACTCCATTTGCATCAGGTGCTTTAGTAAAAAAACTACTCTTAACTCTACTTCCACAAGCACTGTTTAGGTTTTCAGGAGTAGTAATTAAAAGCCTCCAAGAAGATCCAGTACTTACACTAGGATAATTATTTAATTGAGTTTTTAGGGCATCGACAGAGATTGTAGGAGCCTCATTATAAGTTTTTAAAGCACTTGAAACATTAAATTTTTTATTTGCAATAAGGAAAAACCCTCGATTTGCAGGCACTTTATATTGAGAAAGTTGATTTGCATTTATTAAGTTTGTGTTTGCATAAGGCCCCTTAGGGAAAACTTCAAATTTTGCAAGGCTTTCATTATAATAAGCAAACATAATTTTCAAACTTTTGTCTGGTTTAATAGAATCAACAATATCCCTTAATGAAGTTTCAGAACTTGAATAAAGTATTTGAACCCCAGCATTAACTTCTTTAGGAAAAGATTTATTTTCTGATGCACTAATGTCACTGTCATCAAATTCCATATAAATACCCGTACCAATAAAACCTTGCATTGTGGCAAGGTCAAGCGTTGGAGGAGTTTCTTCTTTTCCCGAATTTAATAAATAGTAATATAGTCCACTTGCACCAACTGCAAGAACTAAAACTATAGATAGAATAAGATATAAAGGTTTTTTTGATTTTCCTTTATCTTTTTGGCCGTTTTCTAGCCAGTTTTCTTGATTTGTTTGCATATTTTTTTATTTTTAATTTTTAAATCATCAAGAAATTTTACCACAAAACCAATATTTTAGCAAACACTTAAGTTTTTCAACGTATATACACAACAGAGAGATCAAGAGAAACAAATGAAGTAGATTTTGAAGATTAAAAAAACCGGTCTTAATTAAAAAATTAATTCTCACAAACCCACCACAATACAAAAGCGCCTTTTTTTATTCAAAAAAAGGCGCTTTCCTTCTCAAATCTATTTAGAAAGTTTTTCTATAGCATCAACAAAATCATTAACTAAAACTGTAGAATTGGCTGAATAATTTAGAGATTTTAATTCATTTTCAAGAGCTATAGGATCAATAATATTAAGTCCAGATTCTTGCGTAACCTGAAAAACAGAAACAATTTCATTTAGTGTAAGATCTAAATCCTTTTCGGTAATTTCTCTACTTTTCACTAAACTTTCTCTAGAAAGAATTTCATCTTGTGTAATTGCTGGCTTAAGTAATTCATCTAGCACCTTTGATGTGACTATTTGTTCAGATGAAATTTCTTTAATAATTTCACTTTTGCTTCGAATATCATTTCGAATTTTTTCAATAGCAGTACCACTTCCACTCCCGCCATTATCATTATTTGAATTATTCTCTGTATTAGTTACCAAAGACTCTTCTAAAGTGTTTCGGAAGTTATCAAGATCTAGCCTGTTTTCAGAAGGTGAAACTACGATTCCACTTCCACTTCCACTTTGAATCTGTTCTATCTCTTCAATCACCACTTGAATTTCTTCATTACTTAAATTTGTAGTTTCTTCCCATTTTCCATTTTCACAAACATAATTTTGTAAAATTGGATCAATAAATCTTGATTTAGAAAATAGTGTAGAACTTCTCCTAAACAACAAAGTTCCAGTTTCATCATTACACTCAATCCATACACTATCGATACAGATTTTACTTTCATCATCAGATAAATCTCCTGTATTTTCACATTCACTTTCTTCTTCAAAACAAGAAACACCAGTAGATATACAAATACATTCCAACCCTTCACTGTTTGTAAAAGTATCTGAAAGTCTATACTGTGTATCTTCATATGCACAACCACGCGTACGGCCACCTTCACCCAAACTTCCAGATCCACCTTCACCCAAACTTCCAGATCCACCTTCACCCAAACTTCCAGATCCACCTTCATCATCCTCTAAACTTCCAGATCCAGCCTCAAGCACAGTACATGAATTTGCATCTCCTTTTAAATAAATCCACGCCATATATTTTCCACTTGCAAGCTGTGGAGTTGAAAGTTCTACTTTTTGGAAATCTCTACTTGCTGTTTTATTGTATACCCAAATACTTGAAACTCGATTCATGCAAGAAGCAATAGTTTCTTCAAGATTATTTGACGCAATTAAGTGCCATCCTCTATTAAAAGTATTTAAATTGTTAATGTTTACACTTGGCCTTTCTGATAAGTGTTTTATGTTCCATGTGGCGTAGTCTATTGAGCCAGCAATTATAAAACCATCATACGCCTTAATTGTGTATGTTGAGTCGTTGCTTGCATTGATAGCTTTTGTGTTTTTGTAAGTTCCATGTGGATATGTGTAAAAAATTCTATCACCTTCTCCACTGGCTTTGTTTAAGTTGTTTCCATAATGCGCAATTATTATTTGCAAATTGTTATCTGGTTTTATGGATTTGGCAATTTCAAGCATAGTAATATCTCTTTCAGAATAGTAATAACTAAGACCTCGAGTTCTATTAGTTGGACTTGGCAAAAGTGCCGTTCTTTCAAAATCATCTTGATCAAACCTTAAAAACTGACCAGTTTTAATAAGGCCTTGAAGAAGAGCTGTTTCAGAAGCAAGAGTTGGTGGAGAGCTTTCTTCTCCTTTAAATTGTTCGTGTACAACATAGTAACCAATACTGGCAACTACAAGAAGTCCAACAATAAGTCCAAAGAAGCTTTTGTTGAACAGGAGGCGGTTTTTCGCCTTTTGACTTACATTTTTCATAAATAATGAGGGTAAAATGTTATCTTTATATTACACAAAAAAATTTCTCAATAAATAATAAATAAGACAAGCAGGTTGACAAATTGCAAAAAAGCTGTTATTATTAAAGCAGTACAAATAAAAACAAAAAAAATGGAAAACGAACAGGAAAAGGTTAATAAAACATTAGCTTTCATCTTGGGTAATAGAGGCATATTGTTTGCGACAGCTGTAACTATATTATTGCTTGTATTTGGGCTATTTGCACTATTTTCAATGCCAACGACAAGTCAGTATCAAGGGCTTATAAAACAAGTTGAAACAAAAACTGAATTAATGTCTGGCAAATAATTAAAATTTGGCATAAATTAAGAATAGAAAAATCTAAACTTAATATATGTCTTTTGAGCAAAGATTGAGTCGCTTAAACGACCAGCAAAGAAATGCCGTTGAAACAATTGATGGGCCAGTTTTAGTTGTTGCAGGGCCGGGTTCTGGAAAAACAGAGCTTCTTTCACTTCGAACTGCCAATATTTTAAAAAAAACAGATGCTTTAGCCTCTTCAATTTTATGTATTACTTACACAGAAGCAGCATCAGAAAATATGCGACAAAGGCTTCAAAAGTTAATATCAAAAGATGCTTATAAGGTTTTTATTTCAACATTTCATGGACTAGGAAGTTTTATCATAAACAATTATCCAGAATTTTTTTTCAATTCAGCGAAAATGGAGCCACTGGATGATGTTAGTAGATTTGAAATTCTTCAAAAGATTTTAACCGAAGTACCAATCGACTTTTCTCTTTCCAAAAAGCATTTTACTCAGGGTTTTACTTATTTAAGAAGTATCATTTCTTCAATAGAAAACTTGAAAAACGCGGGTATTACTCCTCAGGAATTTAAGCAAATTTTAGAATCCAACAAATCTTTTTTAGAAAATGCAAATCCTTTAATTTCAGATTTTTATTCAGAAAAAATAACAAAAGAAACACTAAAAAAGCTAGACACTCTTATTCTTGAATTAAAATCTCTTTCTGAAGGGGAAAATCAGATTTTAAAAAACATAAGGAAAATTAGTGAAAATTATATAAATCTTTTTAATGAAGCAAAAGTTGAAAGCATAACAGAAAAAACTAAGCCAATAACGAAGCTTAAGTCTTTAATCTGCACAAAAGATGAAAACAACAAATTTGTATTAAAAGATTACCAAAATCTATCAAAACAGCTAGAACTCGCCGAAGTTTATCAAAAATATCAAGAAGAATGTGAAAAAAGAGCCCTCTATGACTATAGCGACATGATAATGGAAACTATAAAAGTAATTGAGGGAAATAAAGCACTACACTATGAACTTGCAGAAAGGTTTCAGTATATAATGGTAGATGAGTTTCAGGATACAAATGGCGCACAAATGCGACTTTTAGATGCCATAATAGATGAAGAAATTACTGAAAATCGACCAAACATACTTGCAGTAGGCGATGATGATCAAGCAATTTATAAATTTCAAGGTGCAAAAATTGAAAACATTCTATCCTTTCATAAAAAATACGAAGATGTAGAGCTTATAGTACTAACAAAAAACTACAGATCTCATCAAAAAATTCTTTCAAATATTCGAAAAGTTATTCTTCAAGGAGAAAAACGATTAGAAACACAAGATGATTTAAATATAAACAAAGACCTTTTTCAGGCTTCAGAGATAGCAGAGGGGGAATTTAGTTTTAATTCATTTCCAACAAAAGAAGAGGAATTTTCTTTTATTGCAGAAAAAATTAAAGAGGAAATATCAAAAAATACCAAATTGTCAGAAATTGCAGTACTTATGAAACATAATAAAGATTTAGAAGCTTTGGCAAAAGTTCTTGATATGGAAGGAATTAAAGTTTCTTTTGAAAGAAAGAAAAATATTTTGAGAGAAGCCCACATTATTGAGCTTTTAAATTTATTAAAATTTATAAACTCCCTTTCAAACAAAACAATTTTTGAAGCAGATTATCTTCTTCCCGAAATATTGTCTGCATCATACTTAGATGTTCCAGCACTGGAAATTTGGAAAATCTCAACTTCGGTTAATGCTAAGGACTTTTGGCTTACTAAAATGGAAGAAAGCAAAAATTTAAAAATAAAAAACCTAACATTTTTTTTGCTTGAGCTTGCAAAGTTATCAAAAAATGAAAGTGCAGATACAATAATAGACTTAATATTAGGCAACAAAGCCATTCAAATAAACGAAGAAGAATACACATCTCCATATAAAGAATTTTATTTTTCTGAAAGTGAATTTAAAAACAATAGAAAAATTTATCTTGAAAGATTAAAAGCAATTCAAACAATTATTTCTAAGTTTAGAGCATATAAAAAGAAAGAAAAAATTCGACTAAAAGATCTAATAAAATATATTGAAATTCATGAAGAATATGAATTCCAAATAAATGAAACAACAAAATATATTGATGAAACAGCTGTAAACTTAATAACAATTCACTCATCAAAAGGATTAGAATTTGAAACAGTTTTTTTAAGTGGTTTATCAGAAAAACAATGGGCCAAAAGAAGAGCAAATCTTTTGAAATTTCCAGAAAATTTAAAAATTTCTAAAGATGAAGAAGATGACGATGATAAAATCAGACTATTATATGTTGGAATGTCGAGAGCCAAAAGAAATCTTCATCTTTCATTTAGTACTGAATCCGAAAAATCAAAAACATCTTTTGCTTTAAGCCCTTTATGTGAATTTAATTGCAACGAACTTGAAGATAAAGAATTAGCAGAAAAAACACCTTTAATTATTCAAAAACTTAATTCACACAATATTTTAAACACTGACGAAAACGCATATTTAAAAGAATTATTGCAAAATTATAAATTAAGCGTTACACATTTAAAAAACTTTTTAGATCTTGAAAATGGTGGTCCAAACACATTTATTCAAAAAAACCTTCTGCGATTTCCAGAAAAGAAGAGCCCATTTGCCGAATACGGAACAGCAGTACATGAAGCTATTGAACAGAGCCATTTAGACTCAAAAGTTTTTTCAAAAATAATTGACAGAGAATATTTACTCAAAAAGTTTGATGAATTTTTGTCATACAAAAGAATAAGTCGATCAGATTATGATAAATATTTAGAAAAGGGAAAAAAAGATTTATCGAAGTTTTATGAAGAAAAATTCAAATTTATAGATATAAATGATTTTACTGAATTTAATTTTTCAAAAGAAGATATTCGCCTTGATGAAGTAAAAATAAAAGGGAAAATAGATCGAATTCACATTTTTGAAGGAAATAAAATCGAAGTAATAGATTATAAAACAGGAACCCCTTTTCCAAATTGGGAAGTGATGAAAAGAAAAAAAGCACTAAAACATTGGCATTTTGAAATGCAACTTTATTATTATAAAATTTTAATTGAGAATTCACGAAGATTTTCCAAAAATTTCACAGTAGAATTAGGGAAATTTGAATTTATTGAGCCAAGCCGAGATGAGCAGAAAATCCAAACACTTGAAATGGCTTATATCCAAGAAAAAGAGGAAAAATTAAAAAAGTTAATAAAAATTGTTTGGCACTTAATTCAAAATTTGGATTTTCCAAGCACAGATCATTATCCTAAAAATTTTACTGGAACAAAAGCTTTTCAAGAAGATTTATTACAAAATTATAATTTTTAATACATTCTATGAAAAAAATATTTTCAATTCAAATCCTTCTCGTATTCTTGTTTACACTTAGCGCTTGTTCTTTATTTCCACAAAGTAGCGAAGACACCCAAGAAAATTTTCAAAACTCATCTAAAGAAAAGCAAGTAATTCAAAAGGTAGAAGCAAGTTCTTTTGCAGTTTATAACGAAGATAAACTTTCATACACTAAAAGCCTTGTTCCATATAAAGTTTTAATCGATGAAAATACTGAAATTAGTCCAAATTTATTTCTTACAGATGAAACAAAAGAGATGTTAAACAAGAATGCATTTGCAATTTTTGTTGATGATTATAGAGATGAATATTATGAAATTTATGAAACAAATCGTTATGAACAAATACCAAATTTTATAACAACAGATTCAGCCCTTCACACATATCACTTGTTTTTTAGCTTTCTTCTTAAAGATTTAGAATCAACGAAATTATCCCAAGCATTAAACGAATTTAGCGATAAAATGATAATTGCATCAAGAAAACAATTAGAAGAACTAAAAGGTACTTTTGCAGAATCTTCAGCCAAAAGAAATATGGCATATTTTGTCGTTGGGAAAAAACTAATTGATCCATCTTATGAAATTCCAAGCACAGTAAAAGAAATTGTAGATAAAGAGCTAAATTTAATCTCTTTATCCCAAGGAATTGAAGCTTCAAACATTCTAGGATCAAATGAAAATCCTTATTTTGAAGACTTTAGCCAATATATTGCACGAGGCCACTATACAAGCTCAGAAGAATTAACAAAATATTTTAAATCAATGATGTGGTATGGAAGACTTTCATTTAGGCTTTCAGACATATCTGAGACAACTTCGGCACTTTTAATTGTATCAGCTCTAAACTCAAATAAGGACATTTTAGCCCTTTGGGAGAAAATTTTTGAACCAATCAATTTTTTTGTTGGAGATCCAGATGATTTATCAGTTTATGATTACAGCTCACTTGGAATTGATATTTTTTCTTCATTATCGTTAAAAGATATTATTAAAAACGGAGAACAAAAAATTGCGGAATTTATTATTAAAGCCAACTTACTAAAAGATCCACTTATAAACTCGATGCCAATTTGGGCAGAATTTATTGATCAAAAAGACAGAAATGAAGAGATAAAAGGATTTAGAGTATTTGGCCAAAGATCAACAATTGATGCCATGATTTTTCAAAAGCTAATATATAGAGATGTTTTAGAAAATAAAAACGGAGAGCTCAGAATGCTCCCTCGTTCAATTGATATTCCAGCAGTATTTGGAAGCAAAGAAGCGGAACAACTTTTGAGAAATTTTGGTGATTTTTCTTTTGCAAATTTTGAAGAAAATTTCAACAAAATGAAAGAAATTATTTCAAGCTATAGTTTAAATGAATGGGGTAAAAATTTATACTCAGCTTGGCTATATTCACTAAAGTCTTTCACAAAGGAGTATGAAGAGGGGTATCCTTCGTTTATGATGAGTGAAAATTGGAAACTAAAAGAGTTAATTAGTTTTTTGGGAAGCTATACAGAACTTAAACACGATACAGTTTTATATGCAAAACAAGTTTATGCCGAAATGGGAGGTGGTCCCGAAATGACAGATTTTGATGACAGGGGCTTTGTTGAGCCAAACCCAGAGCTTTACAATAGGTTAAAATCATTAACAAGAATGACAATAGAGGGACTTTCAAAACGAGATTTACTTTCTAACGAAAATAAAGAGTCTTTAAAAAGGCTAGAGGAAATGATGAAAATTTTAAGAGATATTTCAATAAAACAACTTGAAAACAAAGTTTTGACAGATGAAGAATATGAATTTATTAGAAATTATGGTGGATCCTTGGAGCATTTGTTTACTGATTCATTGTCTGAAAAAGATAAAAACAAAGATAGGCGAGAGTTATTAAATGGCCATCCCAGCTCAATAATTACAGACATCGCAACAAATCCAAACGGAGAAGTCTTACAGGTTGGAGTTGGTCCCGTTAGCAAAATATATGTTGTTTTTCCACAAGAAGGAAAATTAAAACTAGGAGTTGGAGGAGTATATTCACATTATGAGTTTCCATGGCCACTTTCAGATAGGCTAACAGACGAAAAATGGAGAAATATTTTATTTCCTTATGATCCACCAACTTTTGAGCCACTTTATGATTTCTCGCCTGAAATTCACAAATGGCAGGAAGATTTTTCTATAACATATTCTTATTGAAGCTGTTTTTCCTATCATTACTGGCGATATTATCTATCCAAAATACTGAAAACTGCATAATAAATGGAGACAAACTTATAATTGAAAACAATATTGCAAAATTCAAGGTATATGAGGAAGAAGTCTTTGTGTCAAAGCCTGAATTCAAGATAGTTCAAGCTTTTTGTAGCGATTTTGATAAAGACGGTGAAAAAGAAGTTGCGCTTTCTTTATGGAAGTATGGAAACTTCGGAAACTCGCGCCCATTTTGGGTAAAAGAAAACGATAATTCCTACAAAATGCATTTATTTTTATATAAATATAGTGCAAATACATTAAAACCATTTTGGCATTCATCAAATCTTGAAAGGCAAAATTTGTTTATGTTTCCAGTTGAAAACAAAATTTTCGTTATAGAAAAACCATATTCAAAACTTGGCCTCTCATTTGCAAAGGTAGAATGGAAAAGCTGGGGATTTGAAATCGTTGAAAGGTTTGAGCTATTATAGATTGTTTTAAAAAAAAACTTTTGCAGTCCTAAATTTGATTTTTTCTTAAATGTTTTTTTTATCTAAGTAAGAGAAATATAATAGGCTTGTTTTTCATTGCGAAAAAGAGACAAGTAAATATAATGAAAGATAGAAGTAAATAAAAAAAATGAGCAAAATAAAACTAAGTACAAGACAAGACAAGACAAGACAAGACAAGACAAGACAAGACAAGACAAGGGG
>Ga0334883_1003537_pt1 | contig 16599 bp, 22 predicted proteins | sample GraSluR1_MG_6_FD_207230 | JGI IMG/M metagenome (GOLD analysis project Ga0334883, IMG submission 207230) | Sludge microbial communities from methane-producing bioreactor in Wageningen University, Netherlands - Granular Sludge_09_05-R1 | ecosystem: Engineered > Bioreactor > Anaerobic >... | reverse complement strand
GAAGATGTGACAAATATTGACAAAGAAAACGAAACACAAAAAGAAGACAAAAGCAAAGATGAAAAAAATGATAAAAAAATAGAAGATGAAAAAGATACTAAAAATAACGAAAAAGAAGAAAAAAAAGAAGGTGGTTTTTGGTTTAAACATAAATCAGATGACGAAAAACCAAAATACGAATTAGAAAAATAACCACAGATTTTTATTTATCCCGCCCTTCTCAAAAAGTGGGATTCACTGATAACACGGATTAATATCAGTGAAATCTGTGAAACAAGATCAGTGGTATGTACTATTATATTTTAGAACAACCTAAAAATGGGTCTATTGCTTCTATCCAGAAAAAAATTCAAAGTTTACTGGCTTTTTACGGAATAACAGGAGAAATTTGTCGTGTATCACCCGCAAGAAGTATAGAAGAATTAACTCAAATTGCTCTTGCAAAACAATATAATACAATTGTAGCTGTTGGTTCTGATTATCTAATTAACAGTGTTGCAAAACACTTACAAAATACTGAATGCGCACTGGGTATAATTCCAATTAATGCTAGTTCATATATACAGAAATTAATTGGGCTCGGTGATATTAAAGATGCCTGTATTGCCCTAAAAGAAAGAAAGATTAAAACCATAAATCTTGCCTATATTTTACCTGATAATTTTTTTCTTACCAAAGCAAACATCGTACATGACAAGTCAACCATTGGGACAATTTATTTTGATAAATGTCAAACTAACATCAGATTTACTAATATCGCAATTTATTCTCCTTCTTTAGTTAACCACGATGAACCTAAAATTTATTTAAATATTGAAAATGATAAAGAAAAAAATAATTTTTTGAATAAAACATTTAGTTGGTTAGTTGGAAAAAAACAAATTAATAATTTTAATACTTATCTACGAATGAGACACTTAGTGATAGACACCCCTGAACCTATGCCAGTTATTTTAGACAACAAAATTATTGCTAAAACACCAATAGAAATTAAAGTTAGGCCTAAGGTATTGAAAATTATTTGTGCTCGTGTTAAAATAAATACTGATAAAAAATAATTCATGAGGTTTATTTATTAAGAAAAAACAATCTATCAACCAAGAAATTTCCTCTTTATCAGTACGCTTAATTAACGAAAAAGGGTCAGATTTAGGTGTTATTAATATTGATCAAGCTATGTTGTTAGCTTATGAAAAAGGTTTAGATTTAGTTGAAATTGGAGGCAACGCTAATCCACCTGTTTGCAAAATCTTAGATTACGGTAAGTATTTATACGAAAAAGAAAAACAAATTCAGAAACAAAAATCAAAACAAAAAGGTGGCGAAACTAAAGAAATTCAACTAGGCGTTAATATTGATAAACACGATTTAGAATGTAAAATTAAGCGAGCCAAAGAATTTTTGAATCAAAACAATAGAGTAATAATTTCTATTAAACTTATAGGAAGAGAAAATATTTTCGCCGATAAAGCTCAAAAACTTATTGATGAATTTAAAGTTTTATCAAACGCAAAATTTGAACAAAATACCAAAAGACAAGGCAATCGTATTTCAGCAATATTAAAAAAGTAACCATCGAAATACTATCAAAGGAGTCAAAGAATGCCAAAACTAAAAACTTCGAAATCAGCAAAAAAAAGAATTGTAAAAATTTCTAAAAAAAATAAAATAATTAGAAAAAAAATGTCTGCACAACACAGAACTAAAGGAAAATCAAAAAGAACACTTACTCAATCAACTAGAAACGCTGTTTTAAGTAATACTGATGCAAAAAAAATTAAAAAATTATTGCCGTACAGGTAATTATTCGTAATCTTTTATAAATTAAAATAATGTTAGCATAACCAATTAAGGAACCCAATGACAAGAGTTAAAAGAGGTATACAATCTAAAAAAACTCATAAAAATATCCTTAAAAAAACAAAAGGATATAAACATGGCAGAAAAAATTTAATAAAAAGAGCCAAGGAAGCAATTTCTCAAGCTGGTGAACACTCTTATCGACACCGAAAAACAAAAAAAAGAGAAATGAGACAGCTTTGGATAATTAGAATAAATGCTGCCTGTAAAGAACATGATATTAATTATTCAACTTTTATCAAAAAACTTAGCGATAAAAAAATTGAGCTTGATAGAAAAGTATTAGCAGACCTGGCCATGAATCATCCAGAAGAATTTAAAAAAATCATTGATCGAATTAAATAATAAAAAATATTTAAAATATAGTTTATTTTTAAAAAAAAATCATTTAATAAAAATGATTTTTTTATTTAGAATTTATTACCTATTGAAGCTCCGCGGGTTAAAACCCGCGGATTCCACTTAGGCGGAGCTGAAATCCGCCGTAGCGAAATCTTACCTTGCTTCATCCCCGGGCTAAAGCCCTGGGATTTCGCGAAGGCTGGATTAAAACAAACTTTTATAAAAAGTATTATAGTTAGATCTATAAATCATACTTCACTAAAATAAAACATAAATCATTTACTTTTAAAAAAATTATATAAATATACAACTAAGCCGATTACAATGAAAATATCTGCTAAATTAAAAGTTGGCCAAAAAGATAAAAATGAAGGTAAATTTATATAATCTACTACATATCCATAAATAAACCTGTCCAAAATATTAGAAATTGCTCCTGCAATAATTAAAGAGATTGCAAGCATGTTTGAAAATTTTGAAAAATCAGTATTAAAAATTAAATATATAAGTAAAATAATTCCAATTAAAATTATTAAAATTTTTAAAAAATTATTTTCGACAGTTCCGAATATTATTCCGTAGTTTTCCGAAATAATAAATGAAAAATATGTTTGTAAAACATATTTTATAAGCTGGTCCATAAAAACAAAAAACATTACAAATATTGCAATGTTAAAAAATCTTCTATTTAAGCTCATTATTTAATCCGTTTATTACTATGAGTTATGCAAGTTTTTGCCGATGGCATTGCCTCTAATCGTGCTTTTTCTATTTGCTTTTTACATTCCTCACACATGCCATATAGATTATTATCAATTTTGTCTAAAGCAATTTTTACATCAACTAATTCACCTTTTAATTTTTTTTCAATGCCTTTTTTTTCAGTAAAATCAGTTACCTCTGAAGCATTATCTTCTTCTGTATCACCATACTCGGGAAACTTACTGTCCGACGCCAATTCATTAATCAATCTTTGTTTTTCCGATAATAAAAAACTTTTTTGGCGTTTTAAAAAATTTTCATCAAATAATTGCTTTTTCATATTATTTCCTTTTTCTATATCTATCATACAAAACAAGGTATAATATTGCAAATCCTGAAATTACAAACATCAGCAAACCCGCTATTTGCCCAGTATTTAAAACCTTAACTGACTGTCCACTGTAATCGCGCAAAAAATCAATCCCTATTCTAATAAAACCATACGCACCTAGACATATCCAAAAAATTACTCCGTTAGGGAATTTCATCTTGGTAAAATTATTATAAAAATATAAAAATATAAAAAATAAAATCAGTGATTCAATTAATACAGTAGGTATACGATTGTTAATTGCAATAAAACTATTCGAAATCATTCCAGGATTTCCACCAGACAAAAAACCTCCAATTCTCCAAATACTAGCACCTAGTAAAAAACTAACTCCTATTACATCGAGCCATTTTATTAAGTCTTTTTTAAAAACTATTAGAAAAGCAATGAATCCTCCGATAATTCCTCCGAATGAAATAAGTCCTCCATTCCAAACATAAAAAATTTCGTACCAAGCATCAAACTGATTATTATACAACACAAAATAACTTATTCTTGAAAAAATCAAAGCGCAAACAAAAACTAACAATACTTTATCAAATAAATTATTATCGTTTAACTGTTTTTTAAAAGCTAGTTGTTTCATTACAAAATATACTGCAATAACCGAAATAGCTGCAAACAAACCATAACTATAAAAATTAATTTTTCCAATTGAAAATAATATTGGATACATAATCTAACCTTAAATAAAAATATCTGATATAAGCATCGCAAGCCACCTGACTTGTCGGCAGACAGACAAGCTACTAGCTACTAGCTACTAGCTACTAATTAGTATATTGCAATTGTCAAAAGTTTCAAGTTTTGATATATTATTTATTGAAGAAATTTTAGTTTTAAATAAATCTATTTTATTTAATACTTTTAACTTAAACATCTCAAATTAATTTATACATATAGGCATATTTTATGAAAGAATCTCTAATGGCAGTATTTGAAATACTAAAGACAATATTTTTTGTTCTTATTACTGCATTTTTAATAAGAACTTTTTTATTCCAACCTTTTGTAGTTGATGGAAATAGTATGGAACCAAACATGCACACTAATCAATATTTAATTGTTGATAAGTTAAGCTATCGCTTAAAAAATCCTAAAAGAGGTGAGGTCGTTGTATTTGCAGCACCTGACGCATCAGGATCAGATTACATTAAACGAATTATTGGCTTACCAGGAGAGTCGATAAAAATTACTAACAATAAAATATTGATTGATAATAAATTGTTAGAAGAAGATTATATACCATCAAATTTTCAAACTTATGTTGCAAATAATCCAGATACAACACTTGAAATAAAACTCGGTCCTGAGGAATATTTTGTTATGGGAGATAATCGAGAACATTCCCATGATTCAAGGATAATTGGAGCTATTAAAATCAATGAAATTGTCGGTCGCGCATGGCTAACACTATACCCATTTAATACTATTGGAAAAGTATTTGTCCCAAGTACAAATTAGCAATCAATTAGTTTCCAAAAATGATTCTTCGTAAAACTGGTCTACAGTAAAAGGTTCAGTTGATGAGTAAATATAATATATATGATTTACTTTATTTTTAAGTTTAAAAATAATTTCCGAATTGATAACTGGTGTTGCAATAACTATTTCTTGAACTTTTTGTGTTTTTAAGTATGAAATTGTCGCCATAACTGGATAAATTGAATTTATTCCATCGTCAACTATAATAATGCTTTGACTGGAAACATCATTTTTTTTTATTAACTTTTGATTAATATTAGAGTTTTTAATTTTTTCTTTCAAGCTTGAGATTTCTCGGTCTAAATAATCAGGACTAATACCATCTGTGCCAATTAGTTGATCATTAATTATTGGCTCTCCAGTTTCAGCAAATGCCCCAATAATTAAATTGGAATTAATTGGTGAATAAATTTTTTTAACTGATAAAAGTCCAAGTGATAAATTTAACTTTGACGAAATAGCTTTACCTACTACCAATCCCCCCTTGGATAAAGCTAAAATTACAGTATTTTTTTTGTCTTTATACTGAGTAATTTTTTTAGCTAGTTTTTCCCCGGATTCAATTCGATCATAAAACATAATCACCTCATCAATATTTTATCTATTTTATGCCATAAATTCAACTTTTATTAATAATTTTGATATAATCAACTCAAAGAAATTATTATTTTGTAAAACATTGTAATTATTATATTAAATATTATAAATTTGGAAATATATGATCAAATTTTGCGCAATTTCACCACATCCTCCAATAATTATTCCCGGTGTAGGTAAAACAAATGATTTAAAATTAGCTAAAAAAACTATTTTAGCTATGGAGAAATTAGCAGAGCATATTTCAGAACAAGATATTGATACTTTAATTGTAATTTCTCCTCATGGTGTAATTTATCCAGATAGAATGAATGTTTGGTTCGGCGGCGAATTTTCTGGAAATTTTACACAATTTAAAGCACCACAAATAAAATTTGACTTTTCATCAAATGACAGCTTAGCACAAAAAATTATAAATCAAGCTCAAGAAAATAATATTAACTGCAATGCTAATACTGAAAATTTTATCCTAGATCATGGAATATTAGTACCAATGTATTATTTATCTAAACATTTAGATGAAGATATTAAAATTATTCCAATTAATTATTCTATGCTAGACCGCTTGCATCACTACGCCTTCGGACAGGTTATTTTTGATGTATGTAATCTAGAAGAAAAAAATATTGGAATAATTGCAAGTGGCGATATGTCACACCGGTTGTTCGAAAATAATATTGGAACAAATTTTGATAAACAAATAATTAACGATTTAAAATCAAAGGATACTGAAGCAATATTAAATATAGATGAAGATATCATTAAAGATGCTGGTGAATGTGGATATAAATCAATTTTAATATTACTGGGTGTTTTGGAAAAATTAAATTATCAAACTGAAATACTAAGCTATGAAGGACCATTTGGCGTCGGCTACCTAGTAACCAACTTTAAAATTCAAAATACTAATAAATAATTATTAGTAAAATATTGATAAGAACTGTCTACTAACAGAAAAAAAATAATTATGGACAATTACACAAAACTTGCAAAATTTGCAATTGAGAATTATGTAAAAACAGGTAAGAAAATTGATGTTCCTAAAAATTTACCAAAAGAAATGCTAGAAAAAAAATCTGGTGTTTTTGTGTCTATACACGAATCAACACAAACAAATACACAAAATAACACAGAAAAAAAACTGCGGGGATGTATTGGAACATTTTTAGCAACTAAAAAAAATATTGCGCAAGAAATTATTGATAATGCAATTTCTGCTTGTTCATCTGACTTTCGTTTTCAGCCAATAGAAAAAGAGGAATTAAATAACCTTGAAATTTCTGTTGATGTTTTAAGTAAACCCGAACCGATTCAAGGAATTACATCTTTAGATACTAAGAAATACGGAGTAATTGTTAAAAGTAAAGACGGCCGCACAGGATTATTATTACCTGATTTGCCAGATATCGATACAGCTGAGCTACAAGTTGGAATTGCTCGTCAAAAAGCTGGAATTTCTCCGGAAGAACCAGTTTATCTATATCGATTTGAAGTAACAAGACATAAGTAATATCTTGCATACTAATAATTACTAATTTCAATGCAAATATATGCTAATTTTAAATAATGATAATGCTAAAGACGATTTAGTATACCCTAAACTAAGTTATAAAATTGTTGGGATTATTTATGATGTCTATAATGAATTAGGGTATGGATATCAAGAAAAATATTATCAAAAAGCTCTCGCAATAAGATTTAACAAATATCATATAAACTATACGCAGCAGATAGGTATAGATTTAGAATTTGATAATCATAAAATTGGAAAATACATACTTGACTTTTTAATTGAAAATAAAATTATTCTAGAATTAAAAGTAGGCCAATATTTTTATAAAAAAGATTATGAACAGATTCGGGCTTACTTAAAAGCCCAAAAATTAAGATTAGGAATGCTAATTTTATTTACTAAGAATGATGTAAAAATAAAAAGAATAATTAATAAAATTTGATTAGCATTAATTCGCATCAAATTAACATTTATTAGAGTATTATATGCAATATGCATCTATTGTTGTAAATTCTAAAACCAAAAAAATAAATCAAAAATTCACCTATCTAATTAAACCTGAACAATTACCATTTATTAAATCTGGATTATTGGTTGAAATCCCTTTTGGTAGAAAAAAAATATTTGGAGTTATTTGGGATATTAAAAAACATGAAAAAAGTGATATAAAATTTAAACTTAAATCAATTTCAAAAATTATTGATAAAAAGCCTGTTTTAAATCAGCACCAAAAAAAAATTGCAGAAATGATCTCCAATTATTATTTGGCATCTTTAGGTGAAGTTGTTTTTTTCATGATTCCTCCGCCCGCAAAAAGAATTCTAAGTAATATGAAAAATAGTGATTTTGTTTTAAATCAAAAAAACAATTATATTAGTAATGATAAAAAACCATTCAAAAATAAAATATATACAATATACGACCGACTAGAAAATAGAATAGAACAATATTTAAAGTTAATCAACAAAGTAGTTCGTAAAAATAACTGTGTTTTAATATTAATTCCTGAAATATTAGGCAATGATCCATTGATAAATAAAATTAAATCTGAATTTGACAAAGTTATAGTATATGACACAAATAAAACAAAAACTCAAAGATATCAAGATTGGCTAGATATTAGATCAGGAAAATATCAAATTGTAATTGGGACCCGTTCAGCAATATTTCTACCAATTACTAAATTAGGATTAATGATAATAGATTCTCCGCATCATTTTGCATTTAAAGAAGAACGATCTCCTCACTACCACTGCTTAAAAATTGTAAAATGGCTTTCCTGTTTATTAAAAATTAATTTAATATTAGGAGATTCTTGTCCAAGCGTTTCTGATAAATTTAATATAAACGAGAAAAAATATATCAATTTAAAATCTCTAGCTTCTTCTACTACAAATTCAAATATTAATATTAACCTAATAGATTCATCTAAAGAAAAAACAATAATCTCTTGGTTTTTAGAAAATGAAATTAGAAATAATTTAAAAAATAAACAAAAAATTATTTTGTATGTAAATCGCAAAGGTATGTCTTCTAATATATTATGTAAAAACTGTAAATACGAATTTAAGTGTCTAAATTGTGATTTACCACTAGTGAAAAAAAATGTTTCTCAATTTATTTGCTATCGCTGCAACCAAGAATCAAGTATCCCATCTACATGTCCTGTTTGTAAAGGAACAAGTTTTATATCTTTTGGTATTGGAATTGATAAAGTAATATCAGAAATAAAAAAACTTTTCCCAGAAACACAAATTACTAAAATTGAAAAAAATTCACAAAATGTTTACGATGCAGATATTATTGTTACAACAAAAAAAATATTTAGTTATTCTAGCATTAATGCTGATTTAATTGGAATTATTAATATTGATAATATTTTAAATTTACCAGATTATCAATCAACGGAAAATATATATTTTACGCTCACTAGATTAATACAAAAATGCAAAAAACAGTTAATAGTTCAAACAAAAAATCCCGATAAAGAAATTTACCAATATTTAATAAATAATAACTTTAATGGTTTTTTAAAAAATGAATTATTATTAAGAAAAAAATATAATTATCCTCCATATTCACAACTTATAAAAATAATTTATCAGGATAAGGATAATGAAATTTGTAAAAAAACAATATTTAATATTTACAATAAAATTTTAAATATGAAATTTGAAATTTCTAATTTAGAAATTATTAGACCTGTACCATGTTTTATTGAAAAAAGTCGTGGAAAATACAGATATCAGATTATTATCAAGCAACAAGTTACAAGCAACAAGCAACAAGAACAACTAAAACAAATTATTGAATCTCTTCCACAAGGAGTAAGTGTAGATGTAGACCCAATAAGTTTGTTATAATGAAAATACATAGACATACACAAACATGAACACGAAAATACACGCTACCGAAGTTATGTGTGAATTTATGTTCTAATGTGTATAAATTTGTGTGAAAGGAGCATATGCGTATTGGAATTTTCACTGAATGTTACAAACCTTTATTAAACGGGGTTGTAAATTCTGTAATTGGTTTTAAAGAAGGACTTACTAAACTCGGGCATGATGTTTATATTTTTTGTCCTACTTATACTGACACTAAGCCCAATGATAAAAAAGTAATATACTGCAAATCATGGCAATTACCAGGTAAAAGTGGTTATCATTATATTTTTCCTTTGGAAAAAAAAGTTCTTAATATAGCTAAAACAATGGATATAATTCATGTTCAACATCCTTTTATTATGGGAGACATTGCCTCTAAAACTGCTAAAAAATTTAATATTCCAATTGCCTTTACCAATCATACTCAATACGATCAATATTTACACTATATTCCTTTTTCTAAAAAATTTGTAAAAAAACAACTTATTGAATATATTAAAAAATTTACTCAAAAGGTGGATTTAATTATTGCTCCTGCGCCAGGAATTCAAAGAAAATTAGAATCTTACAGAATAAAAACTCCAATATTTATAGTTCCAAATGGTATTGAAGTTAAAAGATTTGAACAAAAAAGTAATTTAAATAAAATAAATTCTTTAAGAAAAAAATATGACATTAAATCTTCAGATCGAGTTTTAGTTTTTACTGGACGAATTGCGGAAGAAAAAAATCTTTCATTTTTAATAAACTCTTTTGAAAAAATCAACAAAAAAATACCTAATACAAAACTTTTACTAGTTGGTGGAGGAGTTGAAATTGATAAATTTAATCAATTAATTAATAAAAAAAATCTTTCAACTAAAGCAATAATAACTGATTTTATTCCTTACGAAGACATGCCTGACTATTTAAATCTAGCAACAATTTATGTTACAGCAAGTAAGTCAGAAGTTCACCCTCTAACAATTTTAGAAGGTTTAGCTGCCGGATTACCTATAGTAATTGTTAAAGCACCTGGAACTGGTGATATCGTTACAAATAATAAAGAGGGGTTAGTTTCTAAAGATAATATTAATGGTTATGCACAAAAAGTTATAAAAGTTTTAGAAAACAAGAAATTACATCAAAAATTATCAATTACAGCGAAAAAAACTGCTCAACAATATTCGATACTGGAAACTTCCCGTACAATGCTTAAAGCTTACGAAAAAACAATTAAAATACATCAGAATAAATAATTTTTAACATCATAATCATAAAACAACGCCAAAATTAATATATACTAATAGCAATGTTGCAATTAAATGGAGGTTATAAATGAATATTTTAGTAACAGGTGGGGCAGGATATATTGGATCTCATACCGTTCGTGAATTAATAAAACATTATAACAATATAATTGTTTATGATGATCTTTCGAGTGGACATCAACAAGCAATCGAAAAAATTAACTCAAAATTAAAATCAAAAAAAATCAAATTTGTAAAAGGTAATATAAATGAATTTAATAAATTAAGTAATTTAATGAAAAATGAAAAAATTGACGCAGTTATTCATTTTGCCGGGTCAATACAGGTTGGAGAATCAGTTCAGTCACCTGGTAAATATTTCTACAACAATGTTTGTGCTGGTACAATACTACTTGACGCAATGGTATTAAATAATATCAAACATATTGTTTTTTCTTCGAGCGCTGGAGTTTATGGTGAACCAAAAAAAATTCCCATCAAAGAAACTGATCCAAAGGCACCTGTAAACACTTACGGTACAACAAAATTAATTTTTGAAGAAGTTTTGGTTAGATTTTATATAGCTTATGGAATTAATTTTTGTGTTCTTAGATATTTTAATGCAGCGGGCGCATCTTTTGATGGTTTAATTGGAGAAAATCATGATCCGGAAACACATATAATCCCATTAATAATCGAAACTGCAATAGGTAAAAGAAAAAAATTTACAATATTTGGTAAAGATTACAAAACAAAAGATAAAACATGCGTTAGAGATTATATTCATGTAGAAGACCTAGCATCAGCCCATGTTAAAGCATTAAAACTTATCAAAGAAAAAAATAGATGCTATGTCTTTAATTTAGGACTAGGGAAAGGATTTTCTAATTTAGAACTTGTAAACGCGGTTAAAAAGGTTTCTGGTGTTGATTTTAATGTTGAATACGGGCCGCGTCGAGCAGGAGACCCGGCTAAACTTATTGCAGATGCCTCAAATGCAAAAAAAGAATTGAAATGGAAACCAAAATATGATACTATCGAATCTATTATCAAAACAGCATATAAATGGCATAAAGAAAATCCAAAGGGATTTAGTAAATAATGCATCATAGGTCTCATAAGTATCAAAAGTGTTATAAGACAAAATTATTGATACACCTTTGAAACCTTTGAAACATTTAAAATTTATTAAAAATGAAAATATTAACTTATCCAGACAAAAAACTGAAACAAAAATCAAAAAAAGTTCGTAAAGTTACAAAAGAAATTCGCGAACTAGCTTTAAATATGATAAAAATTATGAAAGAAAATAAAGGTGTTGGATTATCTGCAATTCAACTAGGTATTCCAATTCGCCTTTTAGTTACTGGTTACGAAATACCTAAAGACGCAGACCAAGAAACACAAGAAAAACTAAAAGACAACGAACAAATTCCAACGCTCATTTTAGTTAATCCTAAAGTTACATTAAAATCTCGCCAAACTAGTATTATGAAAGAAGGGTGTCTTTCGTGTCCGGATGTCGAGCTACCAGTTAAAAGACCCTTAGCTGCAAATATTTTAGCAACAGATTTAGATGGACATAGAGTAAAAATTAGAGCAAAGGGTTTACTTGCGCGAGTACTTTTACACGAAATAGATCATCTTGATGGAATATTAATTTATGACAGAACGGATAAAAAAACTTTAAAACGACTTCGTGAAAAACAAAATAAACAAATACTCGATGAAAAATCTAAAAATATAATAAAATAACAATTGTTATATGAAATATAAAGTAGTATTTTTTGGAACACCAGAATTTTCTGTACCTTTTTTAGAAACACTTTTAAAAGATGCTGATTTTGAGGTTGTTGGAGTTGTGACTGGGGAAGATAAAAAAAGCGGAAGAGGACAACAGCTTAAACAATCGCCAATTGCTGAATATTTATGCAAAATCCAAAATCAAAATGATAAGATTATAGAAAGTTCTCGACTTCGCACGAACAATAATAAGATTCTATTTAACTCAGAGAATGATCAAAATTTTCAAAACAACAATAAAATTCCTGTTTTTAAATTTAATAAGCTGACTGCTGATAGCTGTAAGCTGATAACTAAACTTCAACCAGATGTTGGAGTACTTGTTGCTTATGGCAAAATTATTCCAAAAGAGATTATTGATTTATTTCCAGAAGGTATTATTAATGTTCACCCATCAATTTTACCTAAATATCGAGGACCCGATCCCCTTCGCGCTGCAATTTTAGCAGGTGATAACAAAACAGGAATTTCAATAATGAAATTAGACGAAAAAATGGATCACGGACCCATTATTAATCAAACTGAAATAAATATTTCTAATTATGATAACTTGGAAAATTTATACGAAAAAGTAATAAAAATTGGACCTGATTTTTTAATTAAATCATTAAAACTTTATCTTAAAGGAAAAATTAATCCAAAACCGCAAAATCATCGAAAATCAACTTATTGCAAAATGATTAAAAAACAAGATGCTTTAATAAATTGGAACAAACCCGCTATTAAAATAATGCAAAAAATTAATGCATTTAATCCCTCTCCTGGAGCATATACAAAAATTGACAATAAAATATTTAAAATTACTAAAGCCCAATTAATTAACAACAAAATTCAAATAAAAAAAATTACACCAGAAGGTAAAAAAAATATTACTTGGACTCAATTTTTAAACGGTTATAAAAAAAATTTACCTCAAAAAATTATTGACAAATTGTATATTTTATGATAAGATTATCTTTAGAAAATCAAAGTAAAGACCCGCACAATGGCGGTTATGTAAAGAAAGGTAATAATGTTAAGAATTAGATTAAAAAGAGGCGGAAAAAAACATCAACCATACTACCGAATTGTTGTAGCAGAACATTCTGCTCCAGTAAAAGGTAGTTATATTTATTTACTAGGCAATTATGACCCTAGAAAAAAAATAATTGTTTTAAATAAAGAAGAAACCTTAAAATGGTTAAACAATGGAGCAAAACCCTCCAACACTGTTGCAAAAATTTTAAAGAAAGAAGGAATCAAACATAAATCCATTGTAATAAAAATTTTTAAATCAAAAAGTAAAAAACAAATAGAAGCAGAAAAGAAAGAAAAAGAAGTTCAAAAAGCAAAAGAGGTTGCCGAAAAAGAAAAATCTAAAGCAGAACTTGAAGCAAAAAATGAACAAGAAGCTCAAGAAAAACAAAAAATGAGTGACGAGGAAAAATCACAAGAATCTAACACTACAGACGGTCGATCAGGTAGTGAAGAAAAAGATTCTAAAGATGAAAATAAATGATAACAGATATTAATAAGTCCGTTATTGTAGCGGATTAATTAGGCTCAAATATGAGCGATAAGGAGTTAACAATGGCAGAAAAAGATCAAGAATTTGTTGAATATGTTGTTAAATCATTTGTAGATAACCCAGATGATGTAAAAGTAGAAAGAAAAGTTGATGAAATGGGAGTTTTAATTGAACTTTCAATTAATCCTGAAGATATGGGTAAAGTTATTGGAAAAGAAGGAAGAACTGCAAAAGCTTTACGAACATTACTTCGTGTACTTGGAGCAAAAAATAATTCACGAATAAATTTAAAAATTACCGAACCAGAAGGTGGCTCACGACCAGAACCTAAAAGAGAAGAAAAACCAGAAGATAAAGAAGAAAAAGCAACTGAAGTATTATAAAAAATAAAATTTTATATATTTTACAAAAGATCACCACAATCTTTTACAGGTGGTCTTTTGTTTATTAATATTATTAATTAAATTAAAATTAATTTTATGAAAATTGATATTTTAACATTATTTCCAAAAATGTTTAAACCGATCTTAGCAGAATCGATTATTAAGCGAGCACAAAATAAAAAACTAGCTGAAATAAATACTTACAATTTAAGAGATTGGGCTACTGATAAACATGGAACGGTTGATGATACTCCTTATGGTGGAGGCGCCGGAATGATATTAAAAGTAGATGTAGTAGATCATGCAATAGCTGATATATGTTCTAATTGTTCCAGTTGCTCTAGTTGTTCTAAATGCAACTCGGGCAAACAAAGCGATAGAGCAACTTCAACATGTAAAATAATCCTCTTAACTCCAAAGGGCAAAAAATTTACTCAAAAGATAGCGAAAACTTTTTCTTGTTATTCCCACATCATACTCATTTGTGGTCATTATGGTGGTTTTGATGAAAGAATAAGGCAACTAGTTGATATGGAAATATCTCTAGGAGATTTTGTTTTAACCGGAGGCGAAATCCCAGCAATGGCAATTATTGATGCTGTAACACGACTTATACCAGGAGTGATAAATAATGAATCTTTAAAAAATGAAACTCATAGTAAAAAAGGATATATACAATTCCCACAATACACCAAACCTGCTAACTATAAACCGCTTTCAACAGAATGTACTAACCTTAAAACTCCTGATGTATTACTAAGTGGAAATCATGAAAAAATTAATAATTGGAGAAAGAATCAATAAAAAAAGGAACGCGAATATGCGTTCCAAATATCTTACTTTCAGGTGACCATGCCAAGATTAAATCTTGGCAGAAATCTCAGTAATATCCTGGACAGCTGACATAAATTTTTATGTCATCGCTCAATCTCCAAGCTCGGAATTGTTCTTTTAATAAATTATATTTGGGGTTATTGGGATCAATTTCCTCTTTTTTGATATTTGTTATGCTATCGTTTAAGTCAAAAAATAGTATTTCAATCCCTATCCCTATTATTTTTTGCTGCTGGTTAAAAAACAATTCAAGATCCAACTCGGGCGCGATTCGGATTATTGAATTTTATCCATTAAATCAATAAATACCTCAGTTGGAATTTTTTCTTGGAATTCATTATAATCTCCCTGTATTCCTAGCCATATTTGGATTGGCGGATAAAAGCTCATTATTTTTCCTCCTTAATTATTAATTTAACAATTAAAACATATCATTTATACCATATTAATATTATAATGTAATCATATACTTGAAAATTTTTTACAGGTATGATAGTATGTATTATCGAGGGGTTATAATATGGATAGATTTCAACATATTATCAAAATGGCGCAAAAACTTTTGTCTTGTCCAATTTGTAAAAGAAAATATAATATCGAAGAAATTAAGCTTAAAGGCTGGTTTGAAAATATCTATTTTCTACAAGCAAATTGTTTTAATAATCATAAACCAGTATCAATTTTTGTGGTAATAAGCAACAAACCAATAAACCAGGATATCGTTAAAGCATTTGAAAGTTATAATAAAAACTACACATCAAATATTAATAAACATACTTTTAGCCAACTATTAACAAAAGAAATAAATAATTTCGATGGAGATTTTGAAAAACTATGGAAAAAATAATTTTAAAAGCCCAAAAAAGAAATATCGTGGGTAAAAAAGTTAACCAATTAAGAAATCAGGGTCTAGTGCCCTCTGTTTTGTATGGTCAAGGGAAAAAATCAACAAATTTAACCGTAAATGAAAATGAATTTATAAAAACATATCAAAAATCCGGCAGTTCAACTTTAGTCGATTTATTAATTGAAGACGAAAAACCTATTAAGATTTTAATTCAAGAACCACAAAAAAATCCTATCACCGACAAAGTTATTCATATAGATTTTTATAAAATTAAAATGGATGAAGAAATTACAACTGAAATTCCTTTAGAATTTACCGGATTATCACCTGCTGTAAAAGAGTTGGAAGGAAATTTGGTTAAAAACAAAGATTCGGTTGAAGTCAAATGTTTACCTGGTAATCTTATTTCAAACATTGAAGTTGATATTTCAATATTAAAGACATTTGAAGATATTATTTTAGTAAAAGATCTAAAAGTACCCGAAACTATTAAGATTCAAGATGATCCCGAAGAAACAATAGCTGTTGTTAATCCGCCAAGAAGCGAAGAAGAATTAGAAGAATTAGAACAAGAATCAGCAAAAGACGAAGAACAAGCAGGAATTGAAAAAATGGAATCCGAAGCAGAAGCTGAAAAAGCTAAAAAAGAACAGGAAAAAGAAAGCGAAGAAGATAACAAAAAAACTGCAGAAAAACCAGCTGAAGACAAAAAAGAAACA
>Ga0334883_1003535_pt1 | contig 16605 bp, 11 predicted proteins | sample GraSluR1_MG_6_FD_207230 | JGI IMG/M metagenome (GOLD analysis project Ga0334883, IMG submission 207230) | Sludge microbial communities from methane-producing bioreactor in Wageningen University, Netherlands - Granular Sludge_09_05-R1 | ecosystem: Engineered > Bioreactor > Anaerobic >... | reverse complement strand
ATCACCCAACCTACATTAACTGAGGCCGCGCGATACGCACGGCAACAAGGTTGGATCAGAACTCAAAGGATTTGTCTAGTAAAATTAGAATTCGATCCCCCTGGTCCCAAGGGCGAAGAGGCTTGTCAAGAGGGGAGGGGCTTTTTATCCTAAGGGCTTTGGCGGTGGGCAGCGCGTTGCGCAAGAGCAACGGGTTGTACCGGGCCACTTGAGGTGTTCGATGGTGAAAGGGTGGCCGAGGTGGTGGCGTCGCGCGCTCTGGGCGCTGATCATGTCCGTGGGGCTGGGTGCCTTTGCGGCGACCTGGTCTTTGGATTCGGCCGAGGCTCGGCCGCGGGGCAAAGGACGGACCAAGGCGAGCCCAGCCGATGGCATCGATCCGCAGGACGCAGCCTTCATCATTGTGCGCACCTCTTTCAAGAGCAACACCGTGACCATCAACGGCCAACCTTACCCGCAGCACAGTGAGGTCGGGGCGATGGTCGCGTCGGGGCGGCGCCATGAGGTGGTGGTGACCCATACGGGCTCGAATTTTACGAAGCGTTACGACGTGGTGCTGCAGAAGGGAGAGGCGCGGATTTTGGTGGTCGATCTCTCGGGGGCCACCAACAAGGCGAGCGCCGCGCCGACGAGCGCTGCTCCCGTGCAGATGGCCAGCGCCGCCCCGCCACCGTTGGAGAGCAAAGAAGACCCGGTGGCCGAGGTGGTCGATGGTGCGGGTTTCCTCACGGTCAACTCCAACCCCAGCGGCCAGGTCTATATCGATGGGAAGCTGGTGGCCTCCAAGACCCCCTTGACCCGTTTCAAGGTCGACAACGGCAACCACACGGTCCGGGTCTATTTCGTCGACTTGAAGAAGTTCAGTGAACCCAAGCGGGCGATGGTCTCCGACGGGCGGCACTTGAACCTCTACTTCGATGCGTCGGAGTAGGCGGCGAGGCTGATTTTTCGCAACAGAGGGGAAAATAGACATTGCGTTTCCCGTGGCAAAACAGACAATGCACCGGTTTTGCCGGGGCCGATGGCCTCGAGGCTGATACTCCGGCGTGGTGATCAGGGCCAAGATGAAGTTCGACGACCTCAACCTCAAAGAGTACGAAATTCTGGAGCGCCTTGGCGGCAATACGCTCTTCACGTCCTACTTGGCCCGTCAGGTCAACCTGGGACGTTATGTGGTCATCCGCCTCCTGGCCACCCAGATCACCGAAGCGACCCAACGCTTTCAGAATGAGATTGTCGCGCTGTCGAGCTTGCAACATCCGCACAACTGTACGGTCATCGACGCTGGCGCCGCCGACATCGGCGGGGTGCATGGCCCCTATGTGGTCATGGAGTACATCCTGGGGGACACGCTGCACGAGCACCTGCGGCGCGAGGGGCGCTTGGCGCCAGCGCGGGTGCTCAACCTGGCGCGACAGCTCCTCGGCGCCTTGGCAGAGGGGCACCGCAACGGGCTGATGCACCGGCAGATCTCGCCCCACACGATCTTGTTGGCCGAGCATGACGCCGTCACGGAACACGCGACGCTCATCGATTATGGCCTCGAGCAGGCGCTGCACCCGGCACACTGGCTCCGCGCGCTGTCAGCGGAGGCGGAGCGCCTGCCCTTTTTGGCGCCCGAGCTGCTCGCTGCTGAGCCGCCGACCGTGCGTTCTGACCTCTATGCCCTTGGCATGGTCTTGCGTGTGTGCCTCTTTGGCCAGGTGAGGGAGTGCAGCTACCGGGCAGAAGAGCTGAGTGATAGCGCGCGGGATCTGTGGGAGCGTCTGGTAGAGACGGTCGCTGTGGCCTGGGCGCCAGAGCCGGAGCGGCGATATCACACCGCCTTGGAGTTTCTGGATGCCTTCGACACGGCGGTAGCGGCGGTGGACATCACGGACACCTTCGCTGGCATTCAACGTCGCCACAGCAGCGGCCGTATGGGAGCGGTTGCGGCCCCTGAGAGTCACGGCGGCGGCGTCAGCGAGAACCCGAGCATCTGGATCCTCTCGGGTGATCCCGCGGTGGATCAGGTCTTCATCGAGCGCGTGCGGACGGTGGCCTCCCACTATGACATCATCGAGATCTCGCGCGACGATGCGGCGCGCGAGGCCAAAGCCCTGCTCGCGGGCGAGGTGCAGCCGCCGTGGTTGGTGCTCTTTGGCGATCTGCACGTCATCGTGCAGAGCCGGGTCCTGCACGCGCTGCGCGACATGCCAGCGAGCCAGCGGCTGCTGATCTCTGCCAAGCTCAACGGCCAGATGCTCGAAGCGGCCGTCAATTTTTGTGGCGTCGACAAGCATATGGTCTTGCCTGTCGACGTGGTGTCGCTGTCGGAAGCGCTGGAGGCGCGCGTCGCCGATTGTCGGCGGCAGCTATTGCGCCAACAGATCCAGGGTGCAGTACCGCAGCAGGGTTCCGAGAGCGGCAAGCCGCGTTACTCCATTACGGGAGAGTTCGCGGCGCGAACGCGCTGATGAGTCGCGATCATGCAACGTGTGGTGCAAGGCGTCGAGAGCGTCGACGAACAGATATTGGCAGCGCTTTGTGAGAGGATGGCCGAGCGGATTCCTGGCTTTGCCATTCACTACAAGGATGAGTCGCGGCAGCAGCGCCTCTTGGGCTGGCTGCTGCGACCTTTTGTCGCGGGCTATATGCGGGACTATACCACGGCCATTTACCCGCGGGTCTACTTCCCGACTCGGGCGGATGTGCAGAAATACCCGCGCATGGCCTGGCAGACTCTCGCCCACGAGTATGTGCACTTGTGGGACGCCAAACAGTCGCGCTGGCGCTTCTCCCTCGGGTACCTGATGCCCCAACTCGCCGTCCTGGGAGCGCTCGGCGCCGTGAGCGCGTGGTGGACCCCGTGGGGCTGGCTCTTCTTGCTCTTCCTGCTGGCCTTGGCGCCGTGGCCTGCGCCCTGGCGTACTTGGACCGAGGTCCGGGGCTACACCATGGACCTGTGCATCTCCTATTGGCTGCGCAAGGAGATGCCGACCTGGGGTGGGATCAGGCGGCTCTTTACCGGATGGGCCTACTACCGGATGTGTCCCAGCGCGGATCGGGTCGATGCACACTTCGACCGGGCCATGCGCCGGGTTGCCGCCCAAGGGTTGCCCTTCTCAGACGACGACGTGCCCTTTGTGGATGTGCGTGCCATTCTCGCCGATAACGGGCTCGGGTGAGTGGCCTGGCGCGTCGGGGTGGGCCGCCGTGCCACTCGCGTCGCGGTGAATGACCACGCGGCCCGCCTTCCCATCGACGGTGATGAGATCCCCGTTGGCCACCCGCTGCATGACCCCCGTGACGCCGGCTACCGCGGGGATGCCGTACTCGCGGGCGACGACACAGGAGTGTGACAAGGGACCGCCACGCTCGGTGACGACCGCTGCGGCGAGCAAGAACAGAGGGGTCCAGCCGACGTCGGTGAAGGTGGTGACGAGAATCTCCCCGGTCTGGATCGGGATGTGGGCGCCCTGGAGGGACTCGATGACCCGCGCTCTGCCGCTGACCACGCCGGGCGAGCCCGGGAGACCATAGAGGTTGTCTCCCTCGATGGCAGGTGGCGCGACGTCTTGGACTTCCTGGGCGTGGGTCAAAAGGAAGGTGTCCGGTGGATCCGGGCTCTCGACGAAGGCGTCATACTGCGCGCGCCTGAAGGCGACCCAGCGGCGGGCCGCGTGGACCAGCTCGCCGCCGCCTTCGAGCCAGGCGACGATTTCAGGGTAAGTGAGGAAGAAGACGTCCTCTTGCTCACAGAGGAGGTTGTGGTCAACCAGGCGCCGGCCAATCTCCAGGAAGAAATGCCGGTAGAGGGCGATGCTGTCGACCACATTGGCGCGCCACTCCTCGCGCAGACGGGCATAGGCCTGTGACCAGGCCAAGAGCGAGCGAAAGACCACGCCGAGGCCGGGAAAGAAGTGGCGGCGAATGAAGTGGGTCGCCTGGGCGCGCTGGCGTGCCTGCTCGGCTTCGATGCTCTCGGGGTGCGGGAGGTGCTCGGCGCTGACGTGGCGCTGTAAGACGCCGAGGAGAAAGCTCGGATCTTCGCGCCAGCGCGGCGTGGCGATGTCTGCTTCGCGCAAGGCACGCAGGCCCCAACGGGCGAGGAAGGCGTCGAGGCGTTTGAGGAACTCTCGCCCTTCGGCGCTCTCGCGCAAGGTGGCCAGGAGGGCCTCACCGCAGTCTTTGTCCTGCAGATCCTGGCAACATCCCTGGCCAAAGCGCGCGCGCAACAGAGGCCGCGCACGGATGTAGGCCGCCAGGGCCAGAAGCTCCAGACCTGGTGCGGCGCTGCGTACCCGGGTCAGGCCGCTGAAGAGCTCCGTCTCCTCTCGGGCGGCCTCAGCGCCACCCACGACCTCGAGGGCGCGGCTGACAACGGCGTAACTCATGAGGAAGTTCGCCGCACAAGACAGCATCAGCTCGCCTGTCTGATGAAAAATGGCGTCGATCTCATGGGCGAGGTCCAGGAGGGCGTGCTTCTCGAGCTTGCCCAAATCCCGCTGCAGGATGTGATCCCGGCGGTGGACGAAACGGCGCGACCACCAGGCGGCGCGGAGGGGCGTCACGAACTGACTCATGGCCAGCCGGGGCAAGGTCATGGGGAGGCGGCGCAAAAAGGCGCCCGGGCGCATCCGGGTGTAGGTGCCTTCAAGACCGGTGGCATTCAGGACGCCGCCAAGGCGCGCCAAGGTCTCGCCGGTGAGCAGGGGAATCTGTGACGCCACCGAGACGAACTCGGAGATGTTCAAATAGACACGGCCGCGAAAGGAGGCGACCATGGCGTATTCCCGCGGCACGCGCAAACCGAGGGCGCCAAAGGCGCTGTCGAAGCCGCGGCGCGTGTAGCCGCGGATGATCGACCAGGTGATGGGTGTCCCGACCCCAGGCAACGCCTCGCCGACGTTGGCGTTGGAATAGAGGGTGCTCGTTGGACCCGGCACCAGTGAGGCCTCGCGGCGGCCGGTAATGGTGCGGGCCTGCAAGACGTAGAGACCATCTTCTGCCTGGCCCGCCGAGAGCGCCCCGCTCTCGGGGGCGAAGGCGAACTCGATGTCCTGGGCCTCACCAAAATAGCGCTCCAAAGAGAGTCCCAAGTCGAGGAGGTGTTGCACCCGCGCCTCGCTCAAGCTGGGCGCCTCGGCCAAGTCTTCCGGGAGGCTCACCAGCTTCAGACCCACGCGGTCGGCAGCCTCGAACTTCGAGGTCTTGGGGCGTACGGCCCGCCGAATGGTGCGCCGCTTGCGGTGAATGTAGAAGGTGTCGGCGGCGTGGCCAGCGACCACGCTCTCGCCGATACCGTAGGCCGAACAGATCATGGCCTCGTCGGCCTCACTGTCTAGGGGATTGGTGGTGAACAGCACGCCTGCGACCTCAGCCCGCACGAAACGCTGCACCACCACGGCCATCTCGGGTGGCCGCTCATCCAGGCGCAAGCGGCCCCGGTACAGCAGCGACTCGACGCCAAAGAGACTCGCCCACACGTCGCGCACGGCTTGATCGACGGCGGCAGCCCCGCGCACGTTGAGAAAGGTCGCCTGTTGACCCGCAAAGGAGCGCTCTTCGCCGTCCTCATCGGTGGCGCTGGAGCGAACGGCCACCGTGGCGTCGGGCCCTAGCTGGGCGTAAGCTTCGGCCAACGCCTGAGCAAGAGCGGGTGGGAGCGGGGCCGTGCGCAGGGTCTGCGCGGCGTGCCGCAGGTCGGGTACATGGCGCAGCATGCGATCCAAGCCAAAGCGAAAGGCCTCGGTGGTGATGACGAAGGCGTCGGGCACGGCCAGTCCCAGGGATGCCATCCGTGCCAAGTTGAGCGCCTTGCCGCCGACGCGCATGCGCAACTGACGCAAGCGGGCGGGCTTGACGTCACGCTCGACCAGATCGCTCAGGTCCAGGATCCAACGCTTCTCATCGACGAAGCTCATTCTGCGTGCGCCCATCGCTTTCTCCATGATACCCAAAGGCACGCTGGCGCCGCTGCGCCTGCGTGGCAACTCCTTGCACTACCACAGGCCTGCCTTGGGTGCTACTTCCAAGGTACATGGCGCTGCCGCTCGCTGGCTCGGGGGAGCGTGGAGCTCTCAGCGGCGCGCGCCAGGGGCCCAACGCTGCGCAGGCACTCCCTGCTGCTCTTTGCCGTTGCGGCAACGGTGGGCTGCGTTGGAGCCCGGTGCCCAAGCTTGTGCCGCAACGCAAGGTGGATGTCGCCAGCACCTCTTGATCTAAGCAAGTGACCCGGCGCTACCTAGCTCAGAACGGCGTGACTGTGTACTCTGCAGGCAAGTTCCTGGGATCATAGCAGAACTTGGCTGTGCCGCCGTCGACGCAAGCGTACTGGGACGGCGCGTCATTCAACACCGGATCCGTCTCGCCCAAGCGACAGTCGGCGTCACTTTCGCAGCGCAGGGCGCAGGTCTTGTTCGAAACGGTCGCATCGAAAATGATCACGTTGACGTCGATGGTCGACTCCACCATCGCCGAACCCGCGGGGCAGCGCGTCATCGCCGTGTGATCCCCCATGGTCGCCGGAGTGCAGATCACATCGCTGCCCGTGCAGGCCACCGACATCAGCGAGCAGTAACCGTTGGCGAAATAGGTCTTGGTGCCGCCCTCGCCGACGTAGGTGCGCAAGCACACCAGCTCGGCGCCAGTCAAGTCCGTGGGCACGTTGTCGCAGCCGACGATCGTGCCGCCGTTGGGTACGGGCACGCCCAAGGTCACGCAGCCGTTGCCTTCGCACGCGCAGCTCGCGCCGATCCACTCCTCGGTGGGCACCTCGATGACGTCGGGCTCGGCGACGTCCGTGACGTCGGGCTCGGCGATGTCCGTGACGTCGGGCTCGGCGATGTCCGTGAGGTCGGGCTCGGTGAGGTCGGGCTCGGTGACGTCGGGCTCGGTGACGTCAGGCTCGGTGACGTCGGGTTCGCTGCCGTCGAGCTCCGTGACGTCAGGAACGACCAAGTCGGAGTTCGAGGTGTCCTGGGTGTCGGCGGGCTTGGGGTCCGATGTCTCGTCGTCACAGGCGGCAACGGCGAAGATCGAGAGCGCCAGGGCCAGCATGAGCGCCAGGCGGAGGCTTTCGTTGTTTTTTCGAGAAAAGTTCATGTGTTCTCCTTCAGCTACAAGTGATGCTGCGCAGTGGTGACACGCGCAGCCAACCCAACGCAGGGCTTCATAGCGGATTGTCTGGCCGCCTACAAGAGCAGCGGCAAATTGGTTGGCCTTGTGAGCTGCCATCGATGTGATCGTCGCGCAGCAGGCGTGGCCGCTCAGGCAGGCGCGATGATGGCCTGCTCGCCGCTGAGGTAGATCAGGGCGTTCTGGTGGGTGCCCCGCAGCGTGCCTTGCCCCCACACGGCGCAGTGGTCCAGGTGGCAGCCGCGCTGCAGGTGGATGTGGCCACTCAGGGCGACGTTGGGGCCGATGACGACGTCTTCATCCAGGTGCAGGTGCCCGGCGACATGAACGGGGCCATCCATGTGCGCGCCCGCCATCCCCGTGATCTCACCTGCGCCCAGGGCGGCTCCAGCGACGCCCGTGGCGCTGTCGACGCCCGGGAGACACCAGGGCATGGCGAGTACTGTGGCTTGTGCGCTGAGGTAACGCGCTGGGGTCCCGAGATCGGCGAAGAAGGCCGTCGTGAGGTAGGCGCCAATGGCTGCCCCCTGGGCTAGCAGGGCCGGATAGACCCGGGTCACCAGGCAGTCTGGTCCGGCGGTGGCGATGTGCTCGAGCACCCGCGGCGACAGGATGTGTACGCCCGAAAAGGCGTGCTCCATGAGGGGCGGCGCCAGACGAGGACCTTGGTGCTTGAGGATCTGCACCACCGCCCCCGATTGGTCAGTGAAGACCCCGCGCAGGTCCATGCCGGGCTCGCGGACTTTCAGTACCAAGGTGACGTCGACGCCCGAGGCCAGGTGGGCGGCCACGATGGGCCTGAGCTCGGCCCCCAGGAGCACATCGCCATGACAGAGGACCACCGTCTTGTCCGGGCCGAGTCGGCGCCAAAGTTCGCGCAGCCCACCGCCGGTGCCGAGGATCTCTCCCTCTTCGGTGTGGCTGGTCAGGGTGAGGGCCGGGGCCAGCGGCTGCAGCGCGGCGTCCATGGTGTGGGGTAGGTGGTGATAGTTGGCGCCGACGGTGCTGATGCCTGCCCGGGCGAGGTTGGCGAAGGCGTAGTGAGCCAGCGGCCGGCCGAGAAAGGGGAGAGCTGGCTTGGCGAAGTGCTCCGTCAGGGGGCGCAAGCGCGTGCCGAAGCCGGCGCACAACACGACGCCAACGACGCCTTCTGCCTGAGGCGAGGTGAGCGCGAAGGGGTGGGCTTGGGGCGAGGGCATGGTGAAATCTCGTTGAAGCCTAGCCACGAGGCTGGCGTTGCGGAGCGCTGGCGATGAAGGATGGGGCCCTCAACGCAAGGCGCGCGCGGCCCGTGAGGCCGTTCGCGACTTGGCCATGGCCCGGGCGCTGCGGTACTGGTCCTTGGCCTGCTCGAAGTAGGCGATGGCCTTGGCCGGGTCTTCCTCGGCGAGGAGCTCACCCATGGCCATGGCGAGGTCAGCCGCAGCCTCATCTCCTTGAACCAGCTCCGCTGCGGCCTGTAAATGTTGGAGCGCTTTGGCGCGCTCCCCGGCGGCGCTGGCCACCTTGGCTTGGGCCCTGAGGGCACGCAGCCGCAAGTGGCCGAGGGCGTGCGTTTCGATGAGCGCCGCGGCCTGAGCCACGTCTGCCTGAGCCGCAGCGGCCTCATCTTCAGGCGTGGTTTCAACCACATAGAGCAGCAGCTCTGCTTCCACGTCCGCGATTTTGGCGCGCTCCTCGGGGCTTATTTGGGCCAGCGCCTCTTTGGCCGCGGCGAGAGCGGGCGCGGCTTGGGCGGCGCGGCGCTGCCCCATGTGGGCTTGGGCCAAGAGGAGGTTGACCTTGATCCGGTCGCGAGGCTCGCCTTGGTCGCCCAAGTAAGCGCTCGCGTCTTCGAGATGAGTCAGGGCCTTGCGCCCTTCGCCGCGCTGGATCATGGCGTCGATGAGGAGGAGACGGGCGTGGTTGGCGCGGGCCGCTTCGTTGCCCTTGTCAAAGGCCTCGAGGGCATCTTCAAAGGCCGAGATGGCTTTCTTGGGGTCCTCGAGGCCGAGGTGCGCCTGGCCGGCGAGCAGGGCGAGTTCAGCGCGGCCTGTGGTCTTGCGCAGAGAGCGATAGAGCTTGTCTGCATCTTTGACACGGCCGAGGGCGTCGTTCCAGGCGCCCCCGCGGAGGTCGATGCGCGCCAACGCTGCGAGCACCGTGGCCCGTTCGCTGTTCTGTTTGCGCCCGAGGCGGTCGAGGGAACTCAGGAGCCACTCCCGGGCCTCGCCGTCTTGGTGGCCCTGCTCGAGGGCGAGGGCGTAGTTGAGGACATCCTCGACGGCGAGCTGCTCGCGCGCGGCGGGGTCCGCGGCCAGGTAGGCCATGGCCTCCTTGTGCTGACCGCGCTGGAGGAGGGCCAGGCCAAGGGCGGAGCGCCCTTCGGCCAAGATGCTGGCATCGGGGGTGGCCGCCTCGAGGGCCTGCATGGCCAGGCGGAGCTCGGCCAGGCGCTCGTCGCTGCCGTCGAGGGCCACGCGGGCCATGGCCTGCCCGACTTGAGCTTGTAGGAAGTCCGATTCCACCAACAGGGGTGAGGCCATGACCTCGTTGAATGCGGCCAGCGCTTCGGTGTAGCGCCCGGCGATGCGTTGGCATTCGGCGATGCCAAACCAGGCATAGAGGATGTAGGTGTCCGTGTCTTCCAGCAGGGCCATCTCTTGTTTGGCCAGCTCGTAGCGGCTCAGCGCTTCGTCACAGCGGCCTTCGTCTTGGCGCACTCTGGCGATGGCGAGCTGGGTGAGGCCCGCCTCGCGCGGGGCGTCGGCTTCGCGGTAGCGCCGCAGGGCGAGCTCGAAAGTGCGTCCAGCGCGGGCATGGTTGGCTTGCTGCCACTCGATGGAGGCCTTGGCGTAGTGGGCGTGCCCTTCGCCGAGGCGGTCGCGGAGGCCTTCAAAAATCTTGACGCTCTCTTGGAAGAGTCCTTCGGCCTCGGCCGGGGCGCTGGTGCTCAGCAACTCTCCGAGGGCCATGCGTACGGTGGCCTCCCAGCGGCGCGTCGCTTCGCTACGGCCCGCCCGCCGGCTGAAGAGCTCGAGGGCGCTGCGCAGATGCTGCTCAGCTTGGGCTGTGTCCTCGCGCTGGAGGGCGGTCATGGCGAGTTGGTAGGTGGTGACGGCTTGCCAGCCGGCGTCACCTGCTTGGGTGAAGACTTGGAGGGCGGCGTCGAAGGTCAGGGCGGCCGCGTCGAGATCGCCCGCCTCGCGGGCGAGGGAGGCCTGTCCGCTGAGGGCGCGTCCCTGGATGAGCAGGTCCGCCGCGGCTTGCCCATGGGCCAAGGCTTCGGCGTAAAGGCGGCTCGCCTGGACATCGTCCCCGAGCTCATAGCGGGCGTCTGCTTGATCGAGCAGCGCCGCCGGGTCGGGTGGGTCTTGGCCCCAGGCGAGGTTGTCGAGTGGCAGCAGAGCCAAGGTGAAGAGCGCGCACCCCAGTGTTGGTGCTCGCCAGTGCATCCGCAGCGTTCCCATGCGCACTCCCGCGTTGCTTGCAGTGTGGGTGGGCGCGTGCCGGCTGCGCCGCGCCGCCTAGGGCAGAATAAGAAAGTGCGGCCTGTGGGTCAATCTTCGATTCGGGCGGGAAGAGCAAAGCCAAGCGGGCGGCAACGCAGATGAATGGGCGCACGCCCCGTGGCGCGTGGCTCCCAAAGAGCGAGGCCACGAGGAACCTTGTGCCGCCGTTTTCGATCGCTATGATACGCCTTTCCGCGCGCTTGGCGCCGCGGTTCGCTAGATGATGCAGGAGTTTCGCGATGTCTCAGTCACTTGCCAAAGCTTATAGCCCCCATGATGTCGAGGCGCGATGGTACGCCTTTTGGCTGCAAGAGCGGCTCTTCCACGCCGACGAGCACTCGAACAAAGAGCCCTTCTGTATCGTGATTCCGCCGCCGAACGTCACGGGCAAGTTGCACATGGGGCACGCGATCTTCGTGACCATTCAGGACATCCTGACGCGCTATAAGAAGATGCAGGGCTTTGAGGCCTTGTGGCTGCCCGGGACGGACCACGCGGGGATCGCCACCCAGGTCATGGTCGAGCGGCAGCTCGCCAAGGAGGGGCTGAGTCGGCACGCCCTGGGGCGCGAGGCCTTTTTGCGCCGCGTCTGGCAGTGGAAGGAGGAGAAAGGGGGGAACATCATCAGCCAGCTCAAGGTCTTGGGCGCGGCTTGTGACTGGGAGCGTGAGCGCTTCACCATGGACGAGGGCTTGAGCGTCGCCGTGCGGGAAGCCTTCGTGCGCTTGCACCGGGAGGGGCTGATTTACCGCGACGAGCGCTTGGTCAATTGGGACCCCGTGGCCCAGACCGTCCTGAGTGATCTCGAGGTCGATCAGGAGCCCGAGGCTGGGCACCTGTGGCACATCGCCTATCCCATCGAGGGGACGGACCGCCGCATCGTCGTGGCGACCACGCGCCCCGAGACCATGCTCGGCGACGCGGCCGTTGCGGTGCACCCTGATGACCCGCGTTACCAAGACGTCATCGGCAAGCAATGCCTGCTGCCCCTCACGGGGCGCACCATTCCCATCATTGCCGATGGGGTTGTAGCCGATCCCGCCTTTGGCACGGGGGCTGTCAAGATCACCCCGGCCCACGACTTCAACGATTTCGCCTGTGGCGTGCGCAATCGCCTGCCGCGCATTCAGGTCATTGGCCTGGACGCCCGCATGACCGACACCGCGCCCGAAGCCTACCGCGGCCTGAGCCGCGAGGCGTGTCGCGAGGCGGTGGTGCGCGATCTCGAGGCCCAGGGTTATTTGGTGCGCGTCGAGGCCCACACCTTCATGCCGGCGCGCTCTCAGCGCTCGGGGGCCCTGGTCGAGCCGCTGCTTCTGCCGCAGTGGTGGGTGAACGCCGAGGTCTTGGCCAAGCCCGCCATCGAGGCCGTCGAGCGCGGCCGCACCCGCATGATCCCCGCCATGTGGGAGAAGACCTTCTTCAACTGGATGCACAACATTCGCGACTGGTGCATCTCGCGTCAGCTCTGGTGGGGGCACCAGATCCCGGCCTGGTATTGCACCCAGTGTTCGGGCAAGGACCTGCACCGCATCCATCATCCGGGCCACGCCGATGCCGAGCTGCGCATCGGGACGGGCGCCGTCCCGTTGGTCGACCGCGCGTGCCCCGCGACCTGTCCCGAGTGTGGTGGCACGACCTTCATCCAAGACCCGGACGTGCTCGACACTTGGTTTTCGTCGGCCCTGTGGCCTTTCAGCACCATGGGTTGGCCCGAGTCGACGGCGACGCTGCGCAAGTTCTATCCCACGACGGTCATGGAAACCGCAGCGGACATCATCTTCTTCTGGGTGGCCAGGATGATGATGATGGGCGAGTACTTCATGGACGAGGCCCCCTTTGCGACGGTCTATTTTCACGCCCTCATCCGCGACAAGGAAGGGCGCAAGATGTCCAAGACCTACGGCAACGTCATCGATCCCCTGCACGTGGTCTACGGCGTGACGCCGGCGAGCGTCCCCGAAGATGAGCGCGAGGCCTGCCGCCAGCTCTTCGATGATTACCCCGAGGGCATCGAGCCGCAGGGTGCGGACGCCTTGCGCTTCACCTTGGCGATGTACGCGGCCCAGGGGCGCGACATTCGCCTCGACGTGCGGCGGGTCGAGGGCTATCGCGCCTTTATCAATAAGCTCTGGCAAGCGGCGCGTTTCGTCGCCATGAACTTGGAGGGCACCACGGTGAGCGCCGCCGGCAGTAGCGCCGAGGGTACCCTGCCTTTCACGCCGGCGCAGCTCTCACCCGTGGACGCCTGGATCCTCGACGCCCTGCAAGGATGCGTGGCCCGCGTCACCCAGAGCCTGGAGGACTTCCGCTTCAACGACGCCGCGCAAGGCATCTATGACTTTTTGTGGAGCACCTTCTGCGACTGGTACATCGAGCTGGCCAAGCCCATCCTCTACGACCAGGACGCGGCCAAGGACGCGGCCAAGACGGTGACGCGCCAGGTTCTGGTCCATGTCCTCGAGACGGTCTTGCGCCTCCTCCACCCTTTTGCGCCCTACGTCAGCGAAGAGATCTGGCAGAGCTTGCCCAAGGCGCCTGGGCATCCACGCTCGATCATGTTGGCGCCCTGGCCCAAGGTCCAGGAAGCCTTCAAAGCCGACGGGCGTGCCAAGCCAGCCCAGCAGGCCATCGCCATGATCCAGGCCCTGCGCAATGTGCGCGGTGAGGCCAATATCCCGCCGGGCAAGCGCATCGCCCTGCTGCATGTTTTCACCGACCAAGAAGAGCATCGCGCCTGCTGTGATCTCATGGGGCCCTTCATCCAAGCCCTGGCCAAGGTCAGCGCCATCGCCGTGCACCCGGCGCAGGCGGCGCGCCCCACGCCCAGCGCCACCACCGTGGCCGACGGCATGGAGCTGGTGGTGCCCCTGGCAGACCTCATCGACTTCGCCGAAGAGAAGGCGCGCCTGAGCAAGGCCCTGGCCAAGCTCGACAAGGAGCTCGCCCAGGTCACCAAAAAGATCGAGAACCCGGCCTTCGTCGATCGCGCGCCCGAGAACGTGGTCGCCGCCGAGCGCGACAAGATGAACGCCCTCGCGGCGGATCGGGTCAAGCTCTTGGCGGGCTTGCAGCGCTTGGAGAAGATCGGGTAGCGCGCCCAGCGCAACGGCTGTCATGCCCTATCGGAGGAGCCCCTATGCCCGCCCTGGCCGCACGGATCACCGGTACTGGCCATTATCTACCCAAGCGGGTGGTGAGCAACGCTGAGCTCGCGGCCATCTGCGGCGCGGATCCCGAGTGGATCCGCACGCGCACGGGCATCGAGGCGCGCCACTATGCGGCGCCTGGTGAGACCGCTTCGGTCATGGGGACCATTGCCGCCGAGCGCGCCCTGGGCGCCGCCCGACGCCAGGTGAGCGATGTTGACGCCATCCTCTTCGCCACCCTTTCGCCTGACTACACCTTTCCCGGTTGCGCGTGCTTGGTGCAGTCCGCCCTGGGCGGTCCGCCGATAGCGGCCTACGATCTGCGCAACCAATGCGCGGGCTTCGTGTACGGCCTGCAAGTCGCCGACGCCCTCATCCGCGCTGGCGTCCACCGCTGCGTCCTCCTCATCGGGGCTGAGTTGCAGTCCACGGGCCTCGATTTTTCGCCAGCAGGGCGGGACCTGGCGGTGCTCTTCGGTGATGGCGCCGGGGCAGTCGTCCTCGAGGCCTGCGCCGAAGACGTGCGTGGGGTCGTGGCCACGCAGGTCTGGGCCGAAGGCGCCCACGCCCGCGAACTGTGGTGCGAGGGTCCGGCGTCGTCTCGCTTCCCGCAGCGCGTCAGCCCGGACTTGTTGGCCGAAGGCATCCACCTGCCTCGCATGAACGGGCGCACGGTCTTTCGCCACGCCGTCACCCGGATGCGCGAGTGCACCCAAGGCCTCCTCGACGCGGCGGGTCTCGAGGTGGCCGCCATCGATTTTTTGGTGCCACATCAGGCCAATCAGCGCATCACCGAGTTGCTGGGGCGCATGCTAGAGATCGCCCCCGAGAAGGTGCTCACCAATATCGCTCTGGTGGGCAACACCACGGCGGCGTCGATCCCCATCGCCCTCGATCAGGCCGTGGCCGCCGGGCGGATCTTTCCGGGGGCCTTGCTCGCGTTGGTGGCGTTTGGCTCTGGCTTCACTTGGGGCGGCGCCCTGTTGCGGTGGTCGGCGCAGCATGCATGAGTCGCGTCCATCGGCGGCCTTCCTCGCCGCCCTCGAGGCTTGGAAAGGGCACAACCTTGGCGCGGGTCTCAACCTCTCGCCGCGGGATCAGGCGGTGGTGCTGCAGTGGGAAGAGAGCGGCGTGCCGGCCGACGCGGTGATCCGCGCCTTGGATCGTGCGCTGGCGCGCGCGACGACCACCCCGCGCACCCTCGCCGCTTTCAGCCGCGAGGTGGAGGCGGCCATCAAGGCCTACCACCAGGCCCACCCCGCTCGGGGCGCTGATGCGCCCGCTGCCGCGCCGGCCGTGGCGCGTTACTGCGCCCTCATCGAGCGTTTGGGGACGCAGGGCGACACGCCGGCCGCGGCCAAGCGGGTCTTGCGCCGCGCCTGGGTCAGCCTGCACCGCGCGCAGATTGAAGAGGGGGTGGATCCCACGGCATTATGGCTGCGGGTGCGCCGGCAGATCATGGTGGAGCTGGAGGCTGCCTTGCCAAAGGGTGAGTGTGGGCACCTGCGACATGAGAGCCAGCGCCAATGCCAAGCGCGCGCGGCCCAGATGAGCCCAGAAGGCGCGGCCGCCTATGTGCAGGCGCACTTCGAGGCAGCCCTCTTGCGTCACTTCGCCGTGCATGCTTTGTTGGATGTGGGTCCCTAACTGCGACGAGGTCCGATGAGCGCTCCCCATGATCTCACCCAGTGTTTGCTCGCCAAGGTTGGCCAGCCCTTGGTTCGCGCCCAAGGGGCGTGGGCCGTGGCAGAGCGCCCGGCCATCAACATCGACCACTGCCCGCTCTGCCAAGGGACAGCGCACCTCGCCAGCTACGATGCCCGGGGCTACCGCACCTTGAGGCCGTGCCCGGGGGCGTCGCTGGACCGCCGCATCGAGCGCTTCAATCAGGCGCGCGTTCCGGCGCGTTATGCCGAGGCCAGCCTCGAAACCTTCATCCCCCACCAGGCCAATCACGGGCCATTGCTCGAAGCGATTGGTGCCTACTTGGCGCGTTTCAGACCCGGAGCCCGAGGCTATTTGTTGGTCGGCGGGGTCGGCACCGGCAAGACCCACCTCTTGGTCGCCATGCTGCGCTATATGAGCCTGGAGATGGGGGTCGCCTGTCGTTACATCGAGTTCAGCCACCTCCTCGGGGAGCTGCGCAAGCTCTATGCGGAGAACCGCTCCGAGGCCGAGATCCTCGAGCCCCTGGTCAAGGTGCCCGTCTTGGCCATCGACGAGCTCGGGAAAGGTCGCTGCAATGACTTTGAGCTGCGCATCGTCGACGAGCTCATCACCCGGCGCTACAACGACACCTCGCTGACCACGCTCTTTGCCTCCAACTACTTTCCCAAGGCCATGCAGCCCAGCGGGGCCAAGGCCGACGCCCTCGACGACCGCATCGGCGAGCGCGCCGAGAGCCGGATTTACCAGATGTGCGAGCCCATGTCGCTCATCGGGAGCGACTACCGCTTGAAGCTCTACCAGAGCGGTAGCTGACTTTTTTGGTGGGGTATGGGGCGCGCGCCAAGCGCGCCGAGGTAGAGAAAGCGTGCGGCGTTGCGGTGCATGGGCGAGCGCCGCTGGGGGGAGCCACGCGTCCGATCTTGGTTGCATCGGGAGACAAAGGACCTTACCCTGCCTGGCCTATCGCGGTTCGCCCTAGGGTGACCCCCAAGAGAGGTGTGCGCTGTGCAATTCCCAGGACCACGCGAAGCCAAGTACTACTTTCCCGTCACTGAGAAGCGCACCGTGGTGGCCGGGGTCGACGTGCAGACCGAACCCAGTTGGTATGCCGTAGGCCTCGACGAGGTCCTCGTCGACCTCGAGATCCAAGCCTGCCCGCTGGATCTGCTCCACGACCT
>Ga0334883_1003534_pt1 | contig 16622 bp, 13 predicted proteins | sample GraSluR1_MG_6_FD_207230 | JGI IMG/M metagenome (GOLD analysis project Ga0334883, IMG submission 207230) | Sludge microbial communities from methane-producing bioreactor in Wageningen University, Netherlands - Granular Sludge_09_05-R1 | ecosystem: Engineered > Bioreactor > Anaerobic >... | reverse complement strand
CCACGACCTATATTGCTTGCGGGTACTCATGCCCCGAGTAGATCATGATTCCGGCGCCTTGTCGATCCTCTGGAACTATGCGCTACACGCTCCTAGCGCAGCCGCCAGCGCCCGAGCACGGTCTGCTCCGCCAGGGCTGCCAACAACAGCGGCCGGATGGCGTCGGGTGCTCGCGCGATGTGCCAGGCCACCTCGGTCGCGGCGGCGTCGGGCAGGGCCCCCGGGATGAGGGTGACGGCCTTGACGCCGTAGTAGAGCGGCCCGAGGGCGTGGTCGGCCATGTGGGGCGTCGAGACGGCCTGGGCCGCGGCGCGGGCGGCAGCGCCCGCCGCAACGGTCTTGGCGGCGCGGGCCGCGGCGTGCGCGGCGACGGCGGCCGCCCGGGCCTCTTTCACCGTCGCCGCGTCGTTGGCCCAGGCGCGGGCCACGGCGATGGCCTGGGCTGGCCGCGCATCCTCTGGGTGGGTTTGGGAAAAAATCGGCAGCAAATGTTCGGCGCAGTCCGCCGCCCAGTGAGCCAGGAGGCGATGGGTGGCGGGCTCGAGGAGGCCGCCGCGGTGCAGGGCGATGAAGCGGGGGTCGCGCGGCATGGGGACACTCCTTGGTCGTGGTGGCATGGCGTCGCTCTTGGGGCACCATGCCTGTAGGCGCACCTTCAGGGCAAGCGCTCCCAATTCTCCTGTAGCCACGTCAGCAGGGTCTCGTTGGCAGAGGACCTCTTGGCGCCCATCTGGGCCAGGGCTTGCGCCGCGTCCCTGAAGCCGGCGATCTCCTGCGCGAGGGCGGTCTTGAGCAGGGCGACGGCGACGCCAAATTCGCGTGACGAGACGCGCCCTTCCACCAGCCGCGCCAGCCCTTCTTGGGCTTGGCGGTGCCAGCGCGCCTCAGCCGGCGCTGCTTGGAGCAAGCCCGCCAGCAGCGCGAGGCGCTCCTCGCGCTCCTCTTCCTCTGCCAAGCGCTGGGCGAGGACCTCCTCGGCGGCGGCGCCAGCGCAGGCGGCGTAAGCGCGCACGACCAAGGCCCGGTCGCCGTCATCGAAGCGGCCCAGATGCTCCGCTACGGCCACGGCCATGGCAGGCGCAAAGAAGGGGCGTGGCGCCTCCAAGACGGCTTCGACGAAGAGGATGGCCGTGCGCCAATTGGCGCCGGAGAAACGCGCCGCCGCAAACATCTCGTGTAAAATCTCGCCCGCCACGGGTTGACCCGTGTCCACGAGATGGAAGAGGGCATTGCCCGTGGTATCGACTTGCCAATCGTTGAAGGCCGCGGCGAAGCGACGCGCTTCCTGCACGACGAATGCTTGCGCCGCCGCGCCTTGCTCCCACAGGTGGGCCGCCAAGAGGGTCACCTCCAGGCGCCGGCGTCGGCCAAAGCCCGCGGGATAGAAGGGCTGCGCCTGAACCACCTCCATGAAGGCCACGAAGTCCCCCATGGCGAGTCCGAGGCCAAAGAGCGCCCCAGGCACGGCCATGGGGTGCGCTTCGGGGAAGGTGGCGCCGCGGGCCACCGCCGCCTGGAAAAAGGCCAACCAGCGGGCATCCACCAGCTCGCTGAACGATGCGTACAGGCGCGCGACGAAGCTGGTGTGGCCGTTGCGCAAGCGCATCTCATAGGCGATGCGCTGGTCCATCGACGCGTCATCGAAGGACGCACGCGCCATCTGGACCTCGGCGTTGTTCAGGTCTTGCGCCATGCGCTCCAACACGTCCCACAGCCCCAAGCCCTCGGAGACCACGGGATCACCGAGGGCCTCCAAGGCTTGGCGCGCCGCGTCGAGCGCCGCCTGCGCCGCGTCGCGCTGCGCCAAGGCCGCCCGTGTCCGCGCCGCCCCCTCCTCGGTGAAGAGCGCCGTCAGCCCTTGGTCCAAGGCGCTGCCCCGCAGCCCTCTCACCTTGGCATCATCCCAGAACGGCGCGCTCACGGCGGCGTCACGGAGCACCTCCTCGGCAACGGCCATGAGCTCCGCCACGGTTGGGTGGGCGCCCTCAGCCACGGCCAGCACTTCGCCCAGAGCCTCGCGGTTGTCGAAGACCAGGTGGTGCATGAGCCAATAGGCCTGCAGATGCGGCCATTGCGCCACCACGGGCGCCTCGCGCTCCCAATCGGTTAAGGTCGCCGCCTGCTCCAGCGCGGCCTCATAGACCCCCAAGCCCAGCAACAGCTCGACGATCCAGCGCGTGCGCCCTTGCATCCGCGCCACCTCCAGGTGGGGGGGGAATGCCTCGTCATCGCCCGCGTCGAGCAGGGCCACGGCGCGCTGCCAGCGCGCCCGCGTCACCCCCGGAACATAGAGGTCTTCAAAGGCATATTCGCTCAACATCTGCTGCACCAGGAAGGCCGCGATGGCTGGCGCCGCGCGCTCAAAGATGGGCTCATCTTGGTGCTGGGCATAGACCCGGCTGCTGCCCCAGCGGGTGGGCCACCAAGCGGCGATCCACAGCTTTTCGTCCTCGGTATAAATCACACTCGCCGGCAAAAAGGCCGCTTGCATGCGCGCAATCCACGTCCCATCTTCGGCGGCGACGGCCGCAGAGAGGGGCGCATTGCTCGGTTGGATGAAGCCCCCGGCATAGGCCGCGCCTACGCGAGCGGCGAAGTCATCGCCAGCGTAGCGCCGCAGCTCCGGCGCAAGCACCTCGCCGAGCGTGGCGCCAAGAGGCCAAGTCTCGTTGCAGAGGGCATCCTCGTCTTCGTCTTCGTCTTCCTCTTCCGCGTCCTCTGCGTCGGCCTTCCAGATCGGCATGGCCAGCCGCAGCAGGTGTTCTCCCTGAGTGCCCAGAATGGCGAGGGCCCCCTCCAGGGTCATGGTATCGGTGCGCAGTGAAGCGATCCACTCGGCATAGGCGGGCGTCGTGGCGATGAAGTCCAAACCCTCGGCGTCGGGGTCGGCGGCCAGCAGGGCGCGCACCACCTGGAAGGCCTCGTCGTTGCGGCCCATGGCATAGAGAACCCGTGCCTCCAGCACCCGCAGCGTCGCGCTGGGGTCGTGCGGCATCAAGGCCACGGCGCGCCGGCTCGCGGTCAAGGCCTCCTCCAACGCCGCAGGCGACGCCACGGCGAGCTTGTGTTCCGCGAGAAGGGCCAGGGCCTGGGCCAATGCCGCGGCGAGGCTGCGCCCACTGGCGGTGAAAGGCGCGAGGGGATAGTCATCGCAGCGTTCGAGCAGCGTCGTGGCCACCTGCCGCGCCTCGTCGCGGGCGCCCTCCCCTACTGCGCTGAGCGTCCGCAGCAACAGCGCGCCGGCCCTGGCGATGGTGTCGACCTCCGCAGCCTGCAGGGCGCCCTCCCACGAGGTACGGGCGGCGGCGCAAGCTGCCGGCACGTCGCCATCGGCCAGGGCCAGCTCCGCCGCCGCCTCCTCGGCGCTGGCGAAGCGCTGGTTCAGCACCTCGACGCCGGCGGCGTAGGTCACGGCTTGCTCCAATTGCCCCTCTGCCGAGTAGAAGAGCCAGCGCCCTTGCCGCTGCGCAGCGTCGTTGGTCGCCCCCAGCAGCCAGCGCTGGCCCGTCGAAGAATAGACGGCCGCAGCGGGCACCGTGGCTGGGCGTTCGGGCACAGGGGCACCATCCTCGCCCACGGGCTCACCCGCGCGGTCGAAGCAGCGCCCGCCCACGACGCGGTTCTCTCGCATGTCCAGCTCGGCGCGCCACACCGCTGGCGCCAGCCCCGCTGGGAAATTCTCCGTGGTGGGCGCGTCCGAACGAATGAAGACATCCGTGCCGTGCAAGCGCCCGTCGACGAAGGTCCCCTGCCGGGAGATCTCACCCGACTCATGGTAGCGTTTATAGGGGCCGTGGGGCTGCCCATGGACGAAGGTGCAGTGGTTGACCAAGGTCCCATCGGGCCGCCAATAGGTGACCAAGCCGTGCATTTTCCCCGTGGCATCGCGCGGCGCCAGCACCCACTCGTCATCGTCTGCTGACCACAGGGCTTCTACTGGCACACCCGCCGGACGCTGCTTCGCCATCTCGCCTCCTTCTTCGTGGCGGCCATGCTGGGGCCGTCTCCACGCGCAAACCGATGGTGACGAGCCTAGAGGCGGCGCGCCGTGAGGGCAAGGCCAGCCTAAAACGAAGCGTGGAGGTACCACTGGCCTGCGTGGCGATCTTCATAGATCCACAAAAGGCAAGCCAGCGAAGTCTCGACATAATAATAGCGCCGAGCGACGGGCTGCGCCCACCACCGGCCATCGAGGGCAAAGGGCCCCCAGGCGCGCCGCACCCGCCCCAGACTGTGACCGGCGCAGCAGATGGGCACATCGCCCTCGAGACAGAGCCGGGCCCCGAGGCGCAGCGGCGGTTCATAGAGGCGGCGCACGGCGACGGTGTCCGACCCGGCGGGGGAGGTCGGGGCCGGCTGGGGCGCGTGCAAGGCGGTGGCGCGAGCCAAGCTCGCCTGGTCCTCAGGCAAGTGCTGCGCCCGAGGGCTGGCCAAGCACAGGCTCTGCGCCCCGAACTCGGCGCGCAGGCGGTTCATGCAGCGCGCGGCCCTGGCCAGGTCGGCCTGCTCAGGCGAGACGAAGAGGGCGCCCTGAGCGCCCGACCACGGGACGCCGTGCAGGCGCAAACGCAGCCCGCGCACGCCCGCCGCCAAGGAGAGGCGCTCCAGGCGCAGGCGGAGCAGGTCCACCAGCTCGCCCTCGCCCCGCCCGCCGAGATCGGGGTAGATCCAGAAGGCCTCCTCCGAGCGATCGTCGAGGAGAAGTGAGACTTGGAGAGCCAAGCAGCGCTCACCGCGCGCCTGCAGCCTGGGGAGGAGCTCGGCGAGGACGCCTTTGAGGGCGAAGAGGAGCTGGGTCTGCTGGCTCAGGGGCGCGTCGAAGTCGCGCTCGGCCCCGATCGCTTCGGTAGCGTGGTGCGCCTCGATGGGCTCAGTGGGCTCGCCGTGGGCCACCCGCCACCAGCGCAGCAGGCTCGGGCCAAAGCGATCGGCGAGCCCCCGGGGCGGGAGGCGGCCCAGGTCGCCGAGGCAGCGCACGCCGAGCGCGTCCAGGGCGTCGCGTTGCGCCATGGACAGATCGAGCAAAGCCAGCGGGACGCCCTGGACGCGCTGCTGCTCTTCGGCGCGGGAGCTCAAGAGGGTCACGCCCGCCGTCTGGCGCGCCAGGGCGACGGTGGCCCACTTGTCGAAGCCCACCACCACCCTGGCGCACCACTGGCCGCCGCCGGTGGCGGCCAGTGGTGCGCCAGGGGAGGCGTCGGCGACGGGCGTCTCTTCCGCGACGACAGGCGCCGCCGCCACGACCGCCGCGATGTGGGCCGCCCAAGCGGCGACATCGAAATCACCCGGCGCCGCCCCAGGGTAGAGGCGCTGTAAGCCGGCGGCGCGCAACCAGAAGAGCCCCAGCGCCTCCCGCGCCGCCTCCACCCAAGGGCTGCAGCTCGAGAGAGCCCGCAAGATCCCCGCGGCCGCCGCCTGGAGCGCCGCTGGCGCCACGGGCCGCGCCACGAGATCCGGCGCGAAGCTCAGCGCCTGGCCATAACGCATCCCGCGCCGCACCCCCGCGACATGGGCCGCCTGGTTGACCCACTGCACCTCGGCGTTGAGGCCCACGGCACTCACGACGGCCAGCGGCGCCGTCCGAAGCGCCGGCGGAAAGTCCTGGGCCAGGCGCTGCAAGGCGAAGGCCGGCAGCCACACGCAGGCGACCCGCGCCGCAGCATCGCCCCCTGGTCTTTCTGCTGTAGACCCCTGCTGCATCTCCCCCCTCCGGCATCCAGCGTACTGAACATGCGCTCAGAGTCAAGACGCAAAGCGAGAGGGGACAGGGTGGCGGGCCCCATGCGCGTGCCATCGCCTGCGGCGTTTTAGAAGACCGGCACACCCACCCCAGTACGCGAGCGCTCGACTTCGACATCGAGCTCGATCCCCTGCAGGATCTCTTCCAGGCGCGTCAAGTCGGCGCCCAAGACCAACTGGGTCGAGCTCTGCCCCAGGGCACCCAGGCGATCGAGATATTTCTCACGCAGGCGCAGGCGCACCGCCTCTTCGCCGCCGTCGACGGAGACGGCCTGGGCGACGCGTTCGATGGAGGACGCCGTGGCTTGGGCCAGCGACAGGATCTCGCTGGCGCGCCCCTCGGCCTCATTGATGCGGCGCTGCATCTCACCTTCCGAGCGAGCGATGAGCTCGGCCTTGATACCTTCAGAGCGATCGACCCGGGACTGACGCTCGCCCTCGGCCTTGGCGATGATGGCGCGGCGGCGACGTTCGGCCGTCACTTGGAGCTCCATGGCATCCTTGACCGTGTCGGGCGGCTCGATGTTCTTGATCTCGTAGCGCAAAACCTGGATGCCCCAGCTCTGCCCGGCCTTGGAGACCTCTTCGACCACCTTGGCACTGATCAGGTCGCGCTCTTCGAAGGTCTTGTCCAGATCCAAGGTGGCGATGATGGCGCGCGAGGTGGTCAAGGCGAGCTGGGTGGCGGCGCGGCCGTAGTTGGTCACGCCGTAGCTGGCTTTGACGGGGTCCGTCACCTGGATGTACATCACGCCGTCCACGGCGACGCGGACGTTGTCGGCGGTAAAGCACTGTTGGGGCGGCACGTCCACGGTGAGCTCGCGCAGGTCGTGGACGAAGGAGACGCGGTCGACCCAGGGGATGAGGAAGTGGATCCCCGGCTCCAGCTTGCGCGAGAAGCGCCCCAGGCGCTCGACGATCTGGGCCGTCTGGGTGGAGACGACCTTGATGCAGGAGAGGGATCGTTTCAGGAGGTAGAGGGCCAAGATGCCCCAGAAGGCAACATTGATGAAAAGTTCAAAGTCTTGCATGTCGTTCATGCCGAGGCTCCCTATTGGCGAAGCTGCCCGCAGGCAACGTCAACTTGGTTTCGTAGCTTGGGTCTTCGTGCAGCATCCACGTCAGCTCAACGTTTCGCGGCGCGCGCGCCGCCACGTGCGGCCGCCAGGCCAGCGTTGTCGAAGTTGGCACCATCGAGGCCGCTGACCACATGGCCCATGCCCTCGAAAATCGACTTGATGCCGGCGATCTCTTTGGGCACCACGGTCACTTTGGCCGTGGCCAAGATCTGCCCGAGCTGTTCCACGAAGAGCTCGGCGATCTGTAGCCGCACCGCGGCGGCGCCGCCGGGTTTCTTCAGGGCCGCCGCGACGAGCTCGATGGCCTCGGCCGTCGCACGCGCTTCGATGGAGATGGCCTTGCCGCGCCCTTCGGCCTCGTTGATGCGGCGCTGCTTGTCCCCCTCGGAGACGTTGATGGCCTCTTGGCGTTCGCCCTCGGCCAAGGCGGTGCGCGACTGGCGGTCGGCGTTGGCCTCGAGGATCTTGGCGCGCTTGGCGCGCTCGGCTTCCATCTGCTGTTCGAGGGTTTGGATCAGGTTGCGCCCGGGCTGCACCGTCTCCACTTCGTAGCGCAGGACCTTCACGCCCCAAGGATCCGAGGCCTCGTCGATCTCGCGCACCACGTTGGTGTTGATGGCGTCGCGTTCGGAGAAGGCCACGTCGAGGTCGAGCTTACCGATCTCGCTGCGCATGTTGGTCATGGCCAGGTGCACCACCCCCTCGGCATAGTTGGCGATGCCGTAGCTGGCCTTGATGGGATCGACCACCTTGAAATAGACGTCACCGTCGACCTGGACCTGGATGTTGTCGCGGGTGATACAGACCTGCATGGGGATGTCCACGACCTGCTCCCGCATCTCGTGGCGGTAGCGCACCCGATCCACGAAGGGGATGAGGATGTGGAAGCCCGGCTTGAGGACACAGTTGAACTTGCCGAGGCGCTCTTTGATGCCCACTTCGCGAGCGGAGATGATGACCGCCGTCTTGAAGAGGATGAAGAGGGCCACAGCCGCCAAGATGGTGACATAGGTCATGGGGGACATAGAATACTCCTCGGTGAAGGGGAAAAGCGTCGTCGCACGGGTTGTCGCCACACGGGCTCAAGGGTGCGACACAATGCGCTCATGGGCAAGGGTGCGAACCCTCGTTCATCCGTCTTTCTCGCCGCAGCGGGCCACGCCCAGATAGGGCTCGACCCACCACACCAGGTTGTCGCGGTGCACCAAGCGCGCCCGCTCCCCTTGGGGGATGGGCTCGGTGATGGAGGTCGCCGGCCAGGTGCTACCGCGAAAAGCGATGCGGCCGTGGGCGTGCCCTTCCTCGACGGCGACGATGACCTCGACGACCGTCCCGAGGGCCTCGAGATCCTCCTCCTCGAGCTCATAACCGACCTCCTGCTTGGGGCTTGGCCCGAAGCATTTTCGCAAGACCTTGGCGAGCCATCGACCCACGGCGTTGACCTGCGGCAGAAGGAGGGTGAGGCCCCTCAGGAGGTGGCAAAGCGGCGTCAGCGAGCAACGCCGTCAGTGCTAGCACCAGCGCGCGGTCGACGCAAGCGCCGCAAGGGCAGCGCGCTCTGGCGCGCACGCCCCGGGGAGGTGGATCCGGTGAAAGTGATCGCACCGACGCGCCCGAATTGCTTATTGGCAAGTGCGCCATAAAGACCTATATAGGTGCCCAAGTGGCCCTCTCGCTTGGGGGAGAGGCTGCCGCGGGCAGGGCAACAGGCACGTCGCTGGAGTGGGTAATGGCCTGGGAATACAGTGAAAAGACGAAGATTCTCTTTATGAATGCCGTACACGGCAAGCCGGGCACGCACCTGGGTGAGATCGAGAACCCAGACGGCATCGGCGAGCACGGCTCCATCGCCTGTGGCGACGCCATGCGTTTCACTTTCCGGGTCGAGCGCCATCCCGACGACCCGAGCAAGGACGTCATCACCGAGGCTCGCTACCTGACCTTTGGCTGCACCTCGGCCATCGCGGCCTCAGAGGCGCTGTGCACCATCATCGAGACGGGGCGTTACACACCGCTGGAGGCGCTGAAGGTCTCCAATGAGGATATCGTGCACTTTCTGGAGGGTTTGCCCTCGCAGAAGGTCCACTGTTCGGTCATGGGCGCCGAGGCGCTCGAGGCGGCGGTCTTCAACTGGGCCCAGAAGCGCGGGGTCGATCTCAAAGCGCACGGTTTCGAGGTGCCAACCCACGACGAGAACGAAGGGCGCATCGTCTGTCATTGCTTCACCCAGACCGAGCCCTATATCAAACGCAAGATCGCTGAGTTGAACCTGCGCACCATCCCCCAGATCACCGACGCCATCAAAGCCGGCGGCGCCTGCATGGCGTGCCATCACCAGCCCGGTGGCTTGCAAGACCTCTTGGACGAGGTGTGGGGCAAGAACAGCGACGGCGAAGACAGGGCGACGGGGACCCAGACCGACCCCAACCAGCCGGCGCCAGAGCTCTCGCCTTACCAATTCGCCAAGCAGGTCGAGAAGGTCTTGGATGACTATGTTCGCCCCATGTTGGCCCGCGACGGCGGCGACGTGGAGATCATCGACATCAAGGGCCAGCTCGTCTACGTGCGCCTGGCTGGCGCTTGTGGCTCTTGCCCTGGCGCGGCGACCACCCTCAAGCTGGTGGTCGAGAAGACCCTCAAGGCGCAGGTCGACGAGCGCGTGCGGGTCATCGCCGTCTAGACCGCGCGCCGCTGCCAGCCAGGGCCCCCTCTCTCAACCCAACGAGGAGCAGATGACCCTCATTTATTTGGACAACAACGCGACGACCCCCATCGCTCCCGAGGTCGTGCGCGCCATGGAGCCCTATCTCACGGCGCACTACTTCAACCCCTCGTCGATGTACGAACCGGCGCAGCAGGTCGCCACGGCGCTCAAGGAGGCCAGGGCCACCGTCGCGACCTTCGTCGGCGCCAGCCACCCCGACGAGCTGCTTTTCACCTCCTGCGCCACCGAGGCCAACTCCACGGCCATCCTCGGCGCGATCAAGGCCAACCCGAACCGGCGCCACATCATCACCACCGAGGTCGAGCATCCGGCGGTCCTGGAGCTGTGCCGCGATCTGGCGCGCAACGGCTACGACGTCACCTTCTTACCCGTCGACCGCAACGGACGCCTCGATGTGCGCGATTTCGTGCGCGCCCTCCAGCCCACGACCCTCTTGGTCACCATCATGCACGCCAACAACGAGACGGGGGTGCTCTTCCCCATCGAGGAGCTGGCGCGCCTCACCAAAGAGACCGATCCCCGCATTCTCTTTCACACCGACGCGACCCAGAGCGTGGGCAAGCTCCCCATCGATCTGGGCGGCGCCCATAAAGACATCGATTTCCTTTCGTTCTCTGGGCACAAGATGCATGCCCCCAAGGGCATCGGCGCGCTCTACATGCGCCGCGGTGCCCCCTGTCGCCCCTTCCTCCTCGGCGGTCATCAAGAGAACGGCCGCCGTGGCGGCACGGAGAACGTCCCCTACATCATTGGCCTCGCCGAGGCTTGCCGCTTGGCCTCGGCTCACATGGCCGACGAGGGCGAGGTGGCGCGCCTCAGAGATCGCCTCGAGCAGCGGCTCAAGGCGGAGATCCCTCACATCGTGGTCAGCGGCGAAGAGGCACCACGGCTGCCCAACACCCTGAACTTCTCGGTGCATTTCATCGAAGGCGAGGGGATGCTCTATCAGCTCAGCGAACACGGCGTCTGTGCCTCGAGCGGATCGGCGTGCACCTCGGGCTCCCTCGAGCCCTCCCACGTGTTGCGGGCCATGAAGATCCCCTTTACGGCCGTGCACGGCTCGATTCGCTTCAGCCTGAGCCGTTACAACACCGAAGAAGAGGTCGACCAGGTGGCTGCCATCATGCCCGAGGTCGTGGCCAACTTGCGCCACCTCTCGCCCTACTGGGACAATGCGCGCAACTGCCCGCGCCCAGATGCGCCGGGCTACGCCGAGATCGTTGGCACGAACTGAGACGGAGGAGGCCACAGGCATGTCCATCGGCAACGCCATTCCCCTCGCGGACGCCTACCGCATTCTCAACCCTGGCTGCGTCGTCGTGGTCAGTGTCGGTGACGGACAGCGGGACAACGCCCTGGCCATCACCTGGAACATGCCAGCGCGCCGCAACCCGCCCCGGGCAGCGATCCTCTGTGGCCAGGGGCACTACTCCTACCCCTTCATCGCCGAGACCCAGTCTCTGGTCATCAATGTTTTGGGGGCCAGGTGGGTTGACGCGGTCTATCGCCTGGGCGCCGTGAGTGGCCGAGACGTGGCCGACAAGTTCGCCTTCGCCGGCCTGCACCGCACGCCGGCGCGAGAGGTGGCGGCGCCCATGGTAGCCGAGGCGATGGCGAGCCTGGAGTGCCGGGTGGCCGAGTCGCTGCTTTGGGACGGATCGGCGCTGTTGGTCTTGGACGTGGTTCGAGCCTGGGCCGATCCAACGTGCTTTGCCAACGGAGAGTGGCGCTTTGGCAGCGGCGACGCCTTGCTCCATCACCTCACGGGGCGCCGCTTCTGTCTCAGTGAGCGCACCCTGCTGGCACAACCCATCACCAAGGACTGATGCGACGCTTAAACGGGTGGCGCTGGCGGGCGCAGGAATGTCAGGCCGTAGATGAAGGTTGCACAACAAACGCCAGGGTATCTCGACCTGGCGACCCCTCGAGGCTTCCCCGAAGCCCTTCACTGGAGTTGCAGGTATGCGAACATTGGAGATGCAGGCACTGTTGAGAGATAGCACCCGCTACGGCGAGGTGCAGAACGTGTTGGAGCAAGGCGGCCTGGTCTGTTTGCCCAGCAAAACGAGCTATCGCATCATCGCCGACCTGACCAACCCCGAAGCCGTCAATCGCCTCCATCAGTCCAAACATCGCACGCAGAAAGCGCCATCTCTGGTCTTCATCGCCGAGCCCAAGATGCTGTCTCAGGTGGCCCAAGAGATCCCGGCACCGGCGCGCAAGCTCGCTCAACAGTTGTGGCCGGGGCCCTTGACCATCCTCTTCTCGGCCCACCCCGACTTGCCGCCCAAAGTTGTGAAATCGCTGTTCAAAGCCAACGGCAAAATCGGCGTACGCATCCCCGATGAGGTGTGGGTCAAGCGCATCGTCAGTGACCTGGGGCGCCCGGTGCTGGTCTCGAGCGCCAATCGAGAGAAGAAGGTCGGCGCTGGCTCTCCGGCGCAGGTGCGCAAGAACTTCAGCCGTCATGTGGACCTCTTCATCGACGCCGGTGAGTTGTCCCTGACTGAACCCTCCACGGTGGTGGATTTCCAAGACGGCCTGCCCATCATTACCCGCCAGGGTGCCATCCCCTCGGAGCACATTACGGCACTTTTCGCCCCCTAACCTGCCCGACGCACTGGCCATCAACCAGAAGCGCTTTGCGCATCGCCCTTGACCGCCGCTGGGCAGGGCGCACAATGACACCGACGCAGCGGCGACTATCCTGGGGCACGCTGACGCTAGGAAATGTCGTCCTGTTGGGTCCCCAGCGCGGCTGTGGGACCCGAGCTTGCGCCACCGGCGTTCTTTCTACCCAGTGTCCCGTGTCTCCTATTGCAAAGCGTGCATCCGCCTGAGGTGCCTGTGCGCCCTGCCTCATCTCTCTTTGCATCGACGCCGCCCGCTCCCGAACCGCAGGAAGCGCCGTCGGGGCCAAGCGCCTTTGCCGAGAGCGCGCCCTCGCCGCGACGGGTGCTGCTTCTGCGCCGCGGTCAACTGTGCTGCGCCGGCGTGATCGTCGCTTTGGGCGTAGTGACCTGGTTGGGGTGGATCTTCGACCTGCCCCGCTGGCGCGGGGTCTATCTCGACTACGTTCCCATGGCGCCAAGCACGGCGTCTTTTTTCATTTTGTTTGGGTTGCTGCTGGCGTGGAGTGCCCGCTTCGAAGGCCACGGCCACCGCAGCCACCGCGTCGCCCAGGTGGTGACCCTCGCCCTCGGCGGAACAGCGCTGCTCCTTTTGGTCCTGCAAGCCATCGGCATCAAAAGCAGCTTCGAACATTTCGGCCAGACTATCGCCGGCTGGGTCGGACGCATCGCCATTGGCTACATGGCCCCAGTGACCGCCATGGCCTTCACCCTCGCCTCCCTCTCATCATGGCTCCTGCTGGGGAAGCGGCGCCAGATCTGGGCGCGGGCGGTCGCCATGACCGCCGCCACCAGCATCGCCGCCATCGCCCTGGTTGCCCTCTTCGCCTACACCCATGAGGGCCCTCTGGTGGTCGACGCGACCATCACCCCACCAGCGCTCAATACCTCTCTCGGCCTCCTCTTCCTCGCCTTGGGCCTGATGGCCATGGCCTTTCGTCGCGACTTGAAACAGCAACGCCATCACCTCAACGATGCGCTCCTGGTCACCTATTTTCTCCTCGCTGCGGGACTCTTCGCCGTCGGCCATTTCAATTATCAGGGCTACGTTCAGCAGGTCAAAGCTGAAGGCAATCGAGAGCTTTACGCGGTCATCGATCTCAAAGTCCAGGATCTGGAGCGATGGCGGAAGGAACGCCTGGCCGATGCCCAGGTCTTTCACGGCAATGCCCATTTTACCCAATTGGTCGCAGCCTTCCTCGCCCAGCCACAGGCGCCAGCGCTACGCCAGCGCCTCTGGACCTGGCTGGATCACGTCCAGCGCGCCTATGATTACGAGCAGGTGTGGCTGGCCGACGCCACCGGCCTTCCCCTATTGGTAGCGCCCCTGGCCCCTCTCACAGAAGCGGAGATCTGCCTGCCCGAGGGCATGCGTTTGAGCGACGCGTCCGCGCCGATCCTGGTCGACTATCACCTCGCCCCTGGAAATCACAAGGGTCACATGGCGGTGCTCACGCCACTGCGACGCGAGGGTGAAAGCGAGCCGCTAGCCTACCTGGTCTTTCGCATCGATCCAGCAGCGGGCCTGTGGCAACAAGTCGGTGCCTGGCCGGGCCTGAGCGATAGTGCCGAGTTGCTGCTTGGCAGCCGCCACAAGGCAGAAATGCGTATTCTCAACCCCCTGCGATTTCCTGCAGCCAAAGACTTCGACATGGGTGAGAGCCTGCTGCATCAAGCACTGACAGCAGACTTGCTGACCGCCACGAAGCAGCCAACCCTCCTCGAAGGCCGTGACTATCGCGGGGTGGAGGTCATCGCCGCGGTGCGCACCGTGCCCGCCTCGCCGTGGTTTCTCATCGCCAAGATCGATAGGGAAGAGTTATACGCCCCTCTCGAGGCGCGCTTGTGGCAAACCATTATCATGATCATCTTGTTATTGACCTTCTCTGGCCTGCTGCTGGTGGCCATCGCCCGCCAGCAACGCGCGCGCCATTTGCGTCTTCATCTCGAAGCGAACGCCGCGCTCCTGGCGAGCGAATTGCGCTTCAAGAGCCTCATCGACAACGCACCCGTGGCCATCTTCATCAACCGCAACGATACCATCGTCGAAGCCAACCAAGCCTGCTTGACCCTCTTCGGCGCAGACACCCGGACCCAGCTCATCGGCAGCAACCCCTTTGACCGCTTCCACCCGGAGGTCCACCCGTGGGTGCAGCAGTGCTTTGCCGCCGCTGATGACGAGCACGTGGCCAAAACCTCCCGAGAGACCAAGATCATCCGGCGCGACGGCGTCGAGGTAGCGGTGGAGCTCACCGTCGCCCCCTTCGCAGAGCATGCACTTCGCGCCCATCACGTGGTGCTGCGCGACATCACCCCCCTCAAAGCGTCCTTGAACGCCCTCAAGGAGAGCCAAGAGGAGCTCCATCAACGCAACGCGGAGCTCGTTCGCTTCACCTACACGGCCTCCCATGATCTCAAGAGCCCTCTGGTGACCATCCAGACCTTCCTCGGTTATCTGGAACAGGATCTCGCCCGAGAGGCCACGGAGGATATCGCCAAAGACCTCCACTTCATCCGCACTGCCGCCGACAAAATGGCACGCCTCCTGGAAGAATTGCTGACCCTATCGCGGGTGGGCCGGCGCATCGCCGAGGAGATCGATGCACCCTTGCGCGCCATCGTCGAAGAGGCTCTGGCCCTGGTCGCAGGCCGGCTCGGGGAGGCGGCCATTACCCTGACCTTGCCCAGCCAGGCGATCATTGTGCGCGGAGACCGCGCCCGGCTCGTGGATCTCTTGCAGAACCTCCTGGACAACGCGGTGAAGTTCATGGGAGAACAAGGCACACCCCACATTGAGGTCGGTGCCGAGCCGCAAGCTGCGACATTGCTGCTCTGGGTCCGTGACAATGGCATGGGTATAGAGGCGCGCTATTTGGACAAGGTTTTTGGGCTCTTCGAGAAGCTCGACGCCCACGGCGACGGTGTCGGGATGGGGCTCGCCATCGTCCGCCGCATCGTCGAGGTCCATGGCGGCCGCATCTGGGCCGAGTCCGCTGGCCTGGGGCGCGGCACGACCTTTTTTTTCACCCTCCCGCGAGACCGCTGGTCTATCTCGCAGACGGAGCCCCCCCCATGAGAGACTCAGGCAGCCCGGTGCACATCCTCCTCGTCGAAGACGAAGTGGCCCATGCGGAGATCGTCAAACGCAACCTGCGTGACTTCAATGTCGCCAACGCCATCCATCATGTCTCCGACGGCCAAGAAGCGCTGGACTATCTCTTCGGCCTCGGTCGCTACACCGACGCCGCACGCCGCCAGCGACCTGACCTGATTCTCCTGGACTTGCGCCTGCCCAAAATCGATGGCATCGAAGTCCTCGACACCCTCAAGCGGGACCCCGATCTGCGGGCCATCCCCACGATCGTCCTCACCACCTCGCCGGCCGAAGAGGACATGGCCCGCGCCTATCGCGGGGGCGCCGCTTCGTATCTCGTCAAGCCATTGGACTTCAGCAAGTTCACTGAGCTCATGAAGAGCTTTGGCTTTTATTGGCTGCTCTGGAACCGCTTTCCCTGAAGCGCTTAGGTAGGCTCATGTCCACTCCCCCGCTGAAAGTGCTCCTCGTCGAAGACGACCCCGCACACGCTGAAGCCCTGCGCCGCTCCTTTTCCGTCAGTGGTGGGCGTACCCTCTTGAATGTGGTGGCCTCCTTGCGCGAGTTTCGCGCTCAGGTGGCCAAGGAGCCACCGGATATCGCCGTCATCGACCTCAACCTGCCCGATGGTCGCGCCATGGACGCCCTCAGCGTCTCAGAGGGCAACGCCGCTTTCCCCGCCATCATCCTGACCAGCCATGGCGACGAGCAGAGCGCCGTCGAAGCCATGAAAGCCGGTGCCCTCGACTACATCGTCAAGTCGCCCGAGGCCTTCGCCAACCTGCCGCGGGTCATCGAGAGCGCCCGCCGCGAGTGGCTCCTCGTCCAAGATCGCCAACGGGCTGAAGTCCGCATTCAGCATCTCAACACGCTCTTGCAGGGCATTCGCCAGGTCAACCAGCTCATCACCCGCGGCAGAGATCGCCACCACCTCCTCCAGGACGCCTGCGACATCCTCGTCGAGACCATCGGTTACCGCGGCGCCTGGATCGCCCTGGAAGAGGCCGACGGCGCCCTGCGCCTGGTCGCGCAAGCCGGCATGGCACGAGACGCCAGCCCCTCTATGACGGAAGACACCCTGCCGCGCTGCGCGCAGCTCGCTCGCAGCAGCCAAGGGCTCGTGGCCTTGCGCCTCCCCACCCCGGACTGCGCCCACTGTCCCATCAAGCCGCCCCTCGAGGGCTGCGGTCTTTTGCTGACCCGCATGGAGCATCAAGACATCGTCTATGGCCACAATCCACGACCAAAGCCGGCATGGGGCTTGCTCGTTGTGAATTATTGTGGTGTGCGAGTCGATTGGGCAGCGTCTAGCTGATTCTGAGAGCAGAATTTGGCGTATCCGATGCGGGTGTCGG
>Ga0334883_1003531_pt1 | contig 16632 bp, 13 predicted proteins | sample GraSluR1_MG_6_FD_207230 | JGI IMG/M metagenome (GOLD analysis project Ga0334883, IMG submission 207230) | Sludge microbial communities from methane-producing bioreactor in Wageningen University, Netherlands - Granular Sludge_09_05-R1 | ecosystem: Engineered > Bioreactor > Anaerobic >... | reverse complement strand
TGGACCACTACAAGGTGACAAGAGAGGTCCCGGTGAAGCTGATCAGGGAGAAGATAGACGATCCCATCGGCGGGATGTGCTACGCCCAGTGTCCCCCCTCCTGGGTCTTCTTCCAGGGGAGGACCCTCCCCAGCGACGACCTCCCCATCAGGATCTTCGACCGGTCGGGGACGAGCCACAGGTATGAGAGCGGCGGGATCCACGGGATCGAGAGGGTGGACGAGTTCCACCGGATCGAGATCGTCTGGATGGGGACCCAGGAGCAGGTGAAGGAGGAGGCGGAGAAGCTCAAGGACTGCTACAGGAGGATCTTCGAGGAGATCCTGGAGCTGCGGTGGCGGATGGCCTGGGTGACCCCCTGGTTCATGGCCCAGGAGGGGAAGACGGGCTTATCGGAGATGACTGGGGCCGGGACCGTCGACTACGAGGCGCTCCTACCCTACAACGGCTCCTGGATCGAGTTTCAGAACCTCTCCATAAACGGCGACAAGTACCCCAGGGGGTTCAACGTCAAGGCCCAGTCCGGCGACCCGCTATGGAGCGGCTGCTCCGGCGTGGGCCTGGAGCGGTGGGCGAGCGCCTTCCTCGCCCAGAAGGGGCTGGACCAGGAGAACTGGCCCGAGGCCTTCCGGGAGCGGTTCGGGGAGATGCCGAAGGGGATCAGGTTCCTCTGATCCCCTTCAGCGGCTTTTTTTTAGTGGTCCATCCGCGGTAATGAATGGCCCCTCAGTAAGCCGATTTTTGCACTAGAATCATGGCGGCCAACGGACCTAACTGAACCATCAAAAGACTTCCGCTGTTGAAGTGACTTCGAGTTAGCTTTCTGGAACTCGTACCTTGGCATCACGCCAATTGAGTTTGAAGATATTTGTTGCGGGACGCCAAATGAGCCATCTTGTAAAACTCTGGCCCGATTCAATCAAAGTTTGTATTTATAATAACTATCTCAGAGATTTAAAATCATCTCTAAGAGACATAAATGGCCCATAAGATCTTGATTCTCCAGTGCAGGTTCCTCAATGTGGAGAAAGTTTTTAATAGATTGGGTCGAAATATATAGGCCGGAGGGATTTGGCATATGCGACGTTATATGCTGCTCGCAGTCGGATTCGCCGTGTTGATAGGAACCGGCCTTGGAGAGGATGTAGATATTGGAGACGTGGAGGCTTTTAAGCAGGCCCTGGAAGTGGATGGATTCACCGTACAGCAAGGTGGACTGGGTTTTTTTGATTTTATGAAGCTATATGATAGTGGGGTGTTGCCTTCTGTATACGGAAACAATCCCGCCACGAAGTATTTGTTGTATCTAGTTCCACCAGCATCAGGTCACGAGGTCACTGGAACGATCTCTGAGATAATTCAATTTCTTGGAGTGAACTCAAAGGTAACTCCTTTCTGGAGTCTTCGCCCAGATGAAGCCGTTGTATTCGTCGGAAGGACACCACCGGAGTGCAGATACTTCAGTCTCGACCAATTCTTGATGGAGAGGACATATGGAGATGAGACCCGATGGATCTTCGCACCTTTCGGCGATACGGTGAACAACATGGTCATAAACACCGAAGGGACTCCTGATGGGTCTCCTGGAAATCCCTACGATCAAACCACCATAGTAGTCAGCACAGCCGATAAAGGGATCGATCAAAGGATCCGCGCGGCTGCCCAAAACGCGGGATACTCCGAGGGCATAATTAACACCCTCGTGCTCCCCTCGGCCATGTTGAACCTGGGTGTGGAGAACGACTCCGATACATTTGCCGTATTCATCCGTGGATCTCTATTCGCAGATGAGCAAGCCGGCAACGACTACATCGATAATAAACCCGCAGCTGTCTTCCGCATAACTCCCAATGAATCCGCAGAACCGGATCCGTATGATATGCCGGAGATAAGGGTCCAGGGGACGGGAACGACAGAGTTTGACCTCATGGACGACCTCGAAGAGCTGAGGATTGCGATTCTTGACAGGTATGCTGATCTGAATGCCACAGAGCTTCCCACCAGTATTGGGCTGAATGCAGGCACCGATTATATTCAAACAGGATTCGACGGCTATGGCCCTACCAACGATGCCCTCTATCTATGGACAGCAACCCAAACGATAGCTTCGCAGACACCTCCTTTCCCTGATCTTTCACAGTACTACAGTTACCTGCAAGATTCACCCATTACTCTGGCCAATGACACCAATGAGTTCATCATCGTCTATGGGGTCAACCACGTAGCCACAGGAAAGGCGACGTACCAGAACTTCGTCCCATACGGTGCAGATATATGGAACGGCGTTGGGATGATCACTGACCAGGATTTCAATGGAACTGCTGAGGAGTACCTCCCTGATAATCCCGATGCGAAATACCTCTACGTCTATAAGATCGCCAGGAATTGTGAAGGCGATCCACACTGCTATGAGCTTCCCTATGGCAGGGGTGGCTACGGCATAGATCTGGACCAACCGCTCTTCATCGCCTGGAGGATGTATCTGGAAGAGGCTACAAAGACAGGGCCATCTTACTCGGAGATCGTGTATGATAGGGCCATAAAGTTCGAGTAGGGGGATACCAGGACAAGAGGGCATCCTGGGGGATGCCCAACTCCAATTTTATTATACTTCTTACCGTCGGTTTCAACGCCACAATTGCATAAAAATTTGGGATATAACCATGCATAAGGGGTGCAGGGATGATTCAGGAGTGGATGAATCGTCAGGGCATCGAATTGACCAGACACTTTTATTTCACTTCAGCTACAGATACTCCTCCACCGGCTCGTAGATGAAGCTCTTCAGGACCGAGTCGTCCTCCTCATAAATCGCCCGGATGTCTCTCATCAGTCCATCCCGGGTCCCCCCGTCCATCTCCTCCAGCTCGGGCGCCATCGTCTCCAGGATCAAGTACATCTCGTCCTCCAGAAACTCAACGCCCCCAAAGTCGTAGTAGATGCGGTAGAGCTTGACGAAGAGGTCTTTTAAGAGCTTCAGGGATTCCGGCTTCTCGAAGAGCATGATCATCCGCCTCATTGTAGTATCATGGCTTGGTGACCATCTCACGCAATTTCCAGACACCGATCCAAAGTCTTTTAACCCAGGACGGAACAACTATCTCTTAAATAAGTATAGGTGGAAATATGAATAGGCTACATGCAGCCGCCGGGGTCTTGATCCTTCTCTTGGTTTCGTTCTCTCTGTACGGGATCGCCCTGGAGACCGACGATGGGGCTGAGCCGAAAGAGGCCAGAAGCGTGATCTTTCTGATCGGGGACGGGATGGGCTTCGCGCAGATGACCGCCGCCCGGTGGGCGAAGGCTGACGAGAACCTCTCCAATTACACGGACGCGGAGCTTTTCATGGACGGGATGGAGTATGCGGGGTACTCCTCAACCTCCTCCGCCGACAGCTTTGTAACCGACTCTGCTGCCGCTGGAACCACCCTTGCCACCGGCCACAAGACGAAACTTGGGATAATCGGCCAGGATGAAACCTCCATCTTTGGGGTGCAGGATGGCGAGAACCTCACCACCATCCTGGAGCTCGCCGAGGCCGAGGGGAAGGCTACGGGAGTCGTCACCAACATGAGGATAACCCACGCCACCCCCGCCTCCTTCTACGCTCACGTAAACGACAGGGACAAAGAGAACCGCATCGCAGAGCAGTTTCTGGCGAGCGGCGTCGATGTGGCTCTGGGCGGAGGCCTCTGCTATTTCGTCGGCATTAACGAGACGGACCCCCTCGGCGGGGCGAGCTCTCGAGATGACGACCAAGACCTTCTGGCGCAGGCCCAGGATCTCGGATACGTCTTCGTATACAACCGGACGGAGCTTCTGAAGATCGACCCGGAAGAGACGGAGAAGCTTTTGGGGCTATTCGGCAGCTCCCATCTCGTCTTCGAGCTTAGGAGGAGGAACGAGACCGATCGAGAGCCCAGCCTCTCGGAGATGACCGAGAAGGCCATCGAGATCCTCTCTCACGACGAAGACGGCTTCTTCCTCATGGTGGAGGGCGGGACCATCGACCATGCCTGCCACATAAGGTCCTACGAGAACACCGCCGCAGAGACCCTGGCCTTCGATGAGGCTGTGAAGGCTGCCCTCGATTACGGCGAACGTTCCGGCGACACCCTGGTGGTGGTGACCTCGGATCACGAAGCTGGAGGGCTCGTCCTCGGGGCGGTGGATTTCGACGACTATTCTGCGGGAGTTCCCGTCTTCGCCAGCGGCCTCGCCTTCATTCCTGGAGAGGGATACAACCTCACCCCGACGGGAATGTCGACTCATACCGCCGTCGACGTCCCCCTCATGGCCAGCGGCCCCGGAGCCGAGAGGTTTTCCAGAGGACGGATCGACAACACGGAGATATTTTATCTGATGAAGGAGGGGATGGGGCTATAAAGTCCCATCTCTGTAGAATTACCTCTGAAACATGCTGATTTTTAGATATAGGCCCCCGCATCATTTATGAATAAATAGGTAGATCTTTCTGCCCTCACTTTGAGGCCGCATTTCTCCAAGAGATCGATGATATCCATCCTATTTGACGATCTCAAGGCTCAGTTCGTTCATCTCCGACCTGAACCGAACTTGTTCCGAAATTGGTATATCTGTAGGCTGACATTAACTACAGACGCAAGAGATACAAAGGATTTGAACAATAAAAAACTGAAGACGACAATCCTCCATATTCGGTGTTCCTGTACCTGGGCGGCCAGGTGTCATACCGCGCATATCGAGATGGAAGGATAGAAGGCGGAGATGAGGGATAGGTACGCTAGAGTGGTGGGATTCACTTTAGGCCTGAAAATACCGAAAAATATTTTAGTTAGTAAGACTTCTATCTTTCTTCAAGATGATGACGAAGACGAGCCTTAAGCTTATTTTAGGCCTGCTGATCACAACGGCGCTAGCTTTGCCTATATGTGGTCAGCAGACTGCTGAAGAATGGCTCAACGAAGGCATCGCTCTCGGAATGCAGGGCAACTATACCATGGCTATAGAAGCTTTTGATGAGGCCATCAGACTCGATCCCGAGTATGCGGATGCCTGGTACAGCAAAGGCTTAACACTCTATTACCGAGGTAATTACACCGAAGCCGTTCAGGCTTACGACGAGGCAATAAGACTGGATCCCGAATACGCTTCGGCATGGAACAACAAAGGCTTAGCTCTCGATTACCAGGGAAATTACGACGAATCGATCAAAGCTTACGACGAAGCTATCAGGCTCGATCCTGAGTTTGCCGCTGCCTGGAATAATAAGGGTATTGCTCTCGGGAATCAGGGCAACTATACCGAGGCAACCCGTTGTTTTGATGAGGCCATCCGACTTGATCCCGAGTATGCGGGTGCCTGGTACAACAAAGGCAAAGCTCTATCTGAGCGGGGAAACTACACCGGAGCTATTCTGGCTTATGATGAGGCCATCAGGCTCGATCCTGAGTTAGCCGCTGCCTGGCATAAAAAAGGCGATGCTCTATTTGAGCGGGGAAACTACACCGAAGCTATCCAAGCCTTTGACGAGGCCATCCGACTCGATCCTGAAGATGCAACGACCTGGTATAACAAAGGGGTCGCTCTTGGGATGCAGGGCAATTACGCCGAGGCTATACCAGCTTACGACGAAGCTATCAGGCTAGATCCCGAGGACGCGGATGCCTGGAATAACAGAGGCAATGCTCTCAATGAACTTGGCAAGTATGACGAGGCCATCCATGCTTTAGACAAAGCTATCGAGCTAGATCCTGAAGATGCTGCGCCTTGGAATAATAAAGGTAAACCTCTCTGGATGAAGGGCAATTACACCGAGGCAATCCAAGCGTTTGACGAGGCTATCAGGCTTGATCCTGAGCTTGCAGTTGCCTGGTCTAACAAAGGCACGGTTCTCGCGGACCAGGGCAAGTACGATGAGGCAATCCAGGCTTATGATGAGGCCATTCGACTGCATCCCAATTATGTGGATGCCTGGATTAACAAAGGCAGTGCTCTCTATGAACAGGGGAATTACCCCGAGGCCATCCAAGCGTACGACGAAGCCATCAGGCTCGATCCCGATAATGCAATGACCTGGTATAATAAAGGCAATGCTCTATCTGAGCTAGGAAACTACACCGAAGGTATCCTGGCCTACGACGAAGCCATACGGCTCGATCCTGAAGAAGCCGATGTGTGGGTTAGCAAAGGCAATTCTTTCAGGATGCAGGGCAAATACGACGAAGCGATCCAGGCTTACGACGAAGCCATACGGCTCGATCCTGAAGAAGCCGATGTGTGGGTTAGCAAAGGCAATTCTTTCAGGATGCAGGGCAAATACGACGAAGCGATCCAGGCGTACGACGAAGCCATACGGCTCGATCCTGAAGAAGCCGATGTGTGGGTTAGCAAAGGCAATTCTTTCAGGATGCAGGGCAAATACGACGAAGCGATCCAGGCTTACGACGAAGCCATACGGCTCGATCCTGAATTTGCTGGGGCATGGTATAACAAAGGTAATGCTCTATACGAACAGGACAAGTATGATGAGGCGATCCAGGCGTACGACGAAGCCATTCGGCTCAATCCTGATTATAAAGAAGCATGGAATAACAAAGGCAATGCTCTCGTGATGCAGGGCAAGTACGATGAGGCGATACAGGCCTACGACGAAGCCATCCGGCTCGATCCTGAATTTGCCTATCCTTGGTTTAGCAAAGGCGTTGTTCTCGAATATCTTGGCAAGGTGGCCGAGGCTAACGAAGCTTACGCCAAGGCTGAAGAACTAGGATACTCGACAGGAAGACGAATATCACCAGGTTCGAGGTGAGTTTCCCTCATTAGATTATCCCGATTACTGGATAAGCCAATGAGGGATTTGCAGGAACTCTTATCTTACTTCGAGCGATCGGAATTTTTGGTAATAGCGAGCGAAATCCCCCTTAACTCGTCCCCCTTTTGATCTCAGGTTTCGGTCGGATGGTGGTGCCCATCTCTCCCGGATTCAACATCACGGATCTTGTTGTCTGGAGCCGACAAAGGGCCACCGCCAAAAGTATTTACCATCGGAGATGAAGTAATCCAAGACTCTGTTTTTGAGGTGATCCCCCTTGGCGAGCTACAACCAGATGCCTCCTGAGGAGATGCGGCAGCGGGCCGAGGCTGCTCTCGCCAGCCTCGAAAGCTGCGAGATATGCCCCCGGTCCTGCGGCGTAAATCGATTGGAGGGGGAGCTCGGTTACTGCCGCAGCGGCCGGTACGCCCGGGTATCGAGCTTCACCCCCCACTTCGGCGAGGAGCGGCCCCTCGTCGGCTCTCACGGCTCGGGGACGATATTCATGACCGGCTGTAACCTTGATTGCGTCTTCTGCCAGAACTACGATATCAGCCATCTGGGGGAGGGGCGTGAGGTCTCAGCGACGAAGCTCGCCGAGATGATGGTCTGCCTTGCGGACGGCGGATGCCACAACGTCAACTTCGTCACCCCCACCCACTTCGTACCCCAAATTTTGGAGGCCCTCGTCGAGGCGACGGAGATGGGCCTCTCGGTCCCGCTGGTCTACAACTCCGGGGGGTACGACTCCGTCGAGACCCTGCGGCTCCTGGACGGGATCTTCGACATCTACATGCCCGACGCAAAATACGGGACCGACGCCGCCGCCAAAAAGTACTCCGACGCCGCTGATTATACGGGGGTGATGAAGGCGGCGATCCTGGAGATGCACCGGCAGGTGGGCCCCCTGGAGGTCGGCGACGACGGGGTCGCCGTCCGGGGGCTCCTCGTCCGCCACCTGGTCCTGCCTGAGAACCTGGCCGGGACGGCCGAGGTGGTGAGGTTCCTGGCCGAGGAGGTCTCCCCCGAGACCTACCTGAACGTCATGGCCCAGTACCACCCCTGCTATCGGGCCCATCAGTTCCCGGAGCTCTCCCGGCCGATCACCCTCCGGGAGTACGCTGAGGCCGTCAACCTCGCACGAGTTGCGGGGCTGGATCGAGGGATTGGGATTTGAGTCACTACTCGTATGCTATAAGGCCAGTATTTCTGAAGGGGTTCGTCGTCCCATCTCGGCCCTGTCAAAATCGGCGTCGAAGCTCACCAAACATAGGTCATTTTTCTCCGCTGCGACGTACTGGTATGCATCGTCGAAGTCGAGACGGAATTTTCGCGCCACCTGGATGACCTGCTTCAAGTCACCGATTGAGAGGCAGACCCTTTTAACACCTGAATCCTCCAAAACGTCAGATAAAAAGTCCTCGAAGATCTCGTCTTTATTCAGTCGGGTCATTATGATCCCAATTGAATAGATAGTGAATTCGGTAATCCAAAGTTCATCCGTTCCGACAATCTGGAGGAACTGGGCAACTTCCTCTGCTCGTTCCTGCTCCAAGAGAAGTTCGAGCCATACGTTGGAGTCGACCAGGTACATCAATCGCCCCACCATTCGAGGGATTTCTTTTGAAGCTCTAGCGATGTGTATTGGTCGCGAAATTCTCGGAGGCCCCCTGCCCAGGTCAGACGGAGCTTCTTTCGTCTCGGCTTCGCCTTCTTCTCCACCAGGTGCCGGGCGAAATCCTTGACCTCTTGCTGGAGGTCTGGTGGGAGCTGGGCCATCAGCTCTTCTATGCTCTCCATCAACTCAACTTTGGCTCTGAAGAGGTATATAATTATCCTGGAATGTGGCCCTTCGGCTCAGTAAGCAAAGGCCACTTATATCTAATCAGATTTTATGATTTTTGAGATCAGGGACGATCCGGCGGCGATGAAGAGATGGGCGACTTAAAATCCTACCTGGCAGAGGTTAAGCGGGAGTTTGGGACCGGCGTTTCGACGGAGCATACCCACCGAGGGGCGCTGAAGGCCCTCGTGGAGTCCTTCTCCCCCGACATCGTCGCCATCAACGAGCCCAAAAGGGTCGAGTGTGGAGCGCCGGACTACGTCGTCAAGAGGGGCGGCCTCTCCATCGGGTACATCGAGGCGAAGGACATCGGAAGGTCCCTGGACGAGGCGGAGAGGTCCGAGCAGCTGGACCGCTACCTCCGATCCCTGGAGAACCTCGTCCTCACCGACTACCTGGAGTTTCGCTGGTACCATCGGGGCGAGCTTCGGGAGCGCGCCCGCCTGGCGAGGCTCACAAGAGACGGCAAGATCGTATCGGAGAAGAAGGGCGAGGCGGAGGTGGCGCAGCTCTTCGAGAATTTCCTCGACCAGATCCCTGCGCCAATCACCTCCTCGCGGGAATTATCCGAGAGGCTGGCGAGGCTCGCCCACCTGATCCGGGACGCGGTGGTCAGGGCCTTCGAGCGGGAGGTGGCCTCCGTCCACATCAGCAGCCTCCGGAGGAATTTCTCCGAGGTTCTGATCCCGGACCTAGACCTGCCGGAGAAGACCGCCGAGTTTGCGGACATGTACTCCCAAACGCTTGTTTATGGCCTATTTGCGGCCCGATGCAACCACCAGGGTCCTGGGCACTTCCAGCGCCTAGGCGCGGCAAGGGAGATCCCGAGGACCAACCCCTTCCTCCGCCAGCTATTCGAGATTATCACTGGAAACGCCCTGGATGACGAGCCTCACGTCAATTACGTTGATGACATCGTTTCGATCCTCGACCATTCCGATCTCGACTCCATCCTGGCGGACTTCGGGAAGAGAACGAAGCAGGAGGACCCAGTAGTCCACTTCTATGAGACGTTCCTAGCGGCTTATGATCCCGAACTTCGGAACAGTCGTGGTGTCTACTACACACCGGAGCCAGTAGTCTCATACATAATTCGATCTGTGGATTTGTTACTTGAAACAAAGTTTGGCCTCGAAAACGGCTTGATGCACACACTTTCAAAAACCGACTATTACGAAGAAAGGGTAGCTAAAGATCGATTTATCCGTGGGAAGACTGCCCTAGAAAATCTGCCTGAAAGGGAACTGAAAACTTCACCTAAAGTTCTGATCTTGGATCCTGCTTGCGGTACTGGAACATTCCTCTACTCGGTAATAGATCATATTAGATCTAAATATATGGACAGCGGGGACGCTGGATTGTGGTCAGCTTTTGTTCGTGATCAGCTCCTCCCAAGGATATTCGGTTTTGAGTTATTGATGGCATCTTATGCTGTAGCACATTTCAAGCTGGGAATGCAGTTGGCCGGTCGTGATTTACCGGAGGATATTCGAAAGGACTGGTCATACGACTTCTCCGGCAAAGAACGGCTCGGCGTCTTTCTCACAAACACTTTGGATCAGGGCGAAGGAGCATGGAATATCCAATTTGGCGGCTACGATATGATCCGTGAGGAGGCGGAGGATGCCTTCATCGTAAAGCACAACAAGCCGATAATGGTTGTACTGGGGAATCCCCCATATTCCGGGCATTCATCGAATCGTAGCTGGGAAATGGTCGATGGGAAGAGAAAGCCCACGTTTATTGGGGATATTCTGCAAGATTATTATCGCGTGGACGGTAGACCTCTGGGCGAGCGAAATCCTAAGTGGCTCCAGGATGATTACGTAAAGTTCCTCCGCTGGGGACAGTGGCGGATCGAGCAGACTGGTGAGGGCATCTTGGCTTTTATAACCAACCACGGCTATCTTGACAATCCCACCTTCCGAGGAATGCGCCAGCATCTGATGGAGGCCTTTTCTGAGATCTACATTTTGGACCTTCATGGTAACTCCAAGAAGAAGGAGCGCGCCCCCGACGGCTCGAAGGACGAGAACGTCTTCGACATCCAGCAAGGCGTGGCCATCGGGATCTTCGTCAAGACGCCTGAGAAAAGCGGTCCAGCCCAAGTCTATCATGCGGAGCTTTGGGGGTCGAGAGAAGACAAATATCAGAAATTGTTCGATACAAACACTGAGACAACTAATTTTACTCAGCTTTTACCACAGTCGCCATTCTATTTCTTCATTCCACAAAACTTACAATTATTAGATGAATATGAACACGGATGGAAGATTACAGAGATGATGCCTTTAAATGGCGTTGGGATGACAACTGCAAGGGATCATGTTGTAGTAGATTTTGAAGCGGCACCGTTGATCGAAAGAGCCCAAATATTCAGAGATTCCCCTCTTTCGGATAAGGATCTTTGCCATCAACTGAATATCCCCTTAAAAAAGGGTTGGAACATATCGAACGCCCGAAGGATGATAAGAGAAGTCTCAGATCTATCCGACTTTATCAAACCCGTTTTATATAGGCCGTTTGATTCTAGGCTCATTTTTTACCATGATTCGCTTGTCTGGAGGACCGTAAAACAAATTATGCATCACATGTTAGCAGGAGACAACATTGGAATTACAATTGGTCGTGCTGGGCAAGTGATTGATCAGGGAACATGGAATATAGTTTTTTGTACTAGCCATATTACGGAGTTTAACCTGTATCGTAGAGGCGGCAATAACCTCCATCCTCTCTACGTCTACCCCACCCCCACCGAAAATTCCTCTCGCCAGAAATCCCTCTCCAGCGCCGACTGGCCGCCGGGAAAGGACGGCCGCGTCCCGAACCTCTCCCCCGAGTTCGTCGCCGACTTCGCAGGAAAGCTCGGCCTCTCCTTTGTGCCGGACGGGAGGGGAGACCTGGCGGCGACCTTCGGGCCGGAGGACGTCTTCGACTACATCTACGCCGTCTTCCACTCGCCGAGCTACCGGGAGAGGTACGCCGAGTTTCTGAAGATCGACTTTCCAAGGGTGCCCCTGACGTCGGATCGGGAGAAGTTCCACCGGCTCGTGGAGCTCGGTGGCGAGCTGGTGGCCCTCCACCTCCTGGAGTCGCCCCTCCTGGCCCGGCCGGCCACCCGCTATCCCGTCGTCGGGGACAACCGGGTGGAGAAGGGGTACCCCAAGTATTTTGCGCCGGGGGAGGTCGAGCCGGGATCGAAAGCTGGCGACGGCGCGGTCCTTGAGGCCGGGCGGGTCTACATCAACAGAAGCCAGTACTTCGCGGGCGTCCCTCCCGAGGTCTGGGAGTTTCAGGTCGGGGGCTACCAGGTCTGCGACAAGTGGCTGAAGGATAGGAGGGGAAGACAGCTCTCCTACGACGACCTCACCGTCTACCAGAAGATGGTCGTCGCCCTCAAGGAGACGATCCGGTTGATGGAGGAGGTAGACTCGGCGGTGGGGGAGTGGCCCCTGGAGTGAAGCCGGCGGCTCCGGCGGAGGGAAAAGATAAAATCCTCTTCCGTCGTCGATTCGAATCTGAAGGGGATATCCGGCGGCGGTATTTCGCTGCAGGGACCGGTTGAGGGGAGAGGCATTGAACTACGACGAGCACGTCCTGGCGGGCATTTTAACGTATCCGATAGCGATCTTCTTTCTGGCGGTCCTGGACGTCCACCTGGGCTTCCCCATCGAGACGACCTTCGTGGCGATGGCCCTCGGCTACGTCTTCTACGTCATCGGCTCGGACCTCCCGGACATGGACCACCCCGAGGCCCTAGTCCACAGGATCGCAAAGCCCTTCGTCGCCGTCGCCGTGGGGATCTCCGCCTTCAAGAACCTGGGGGCCGCCGTCCTCTTGACCCCCTACCCTATCATCAACCTCGCCATCGCCTGGTTTTTTGCGGCCCTCGCCGCCGTCGTCGGCTGGAACCTCTTCCGCTTCCTGATGCCCGACCACCGGGGGGTCGTCCACTCCCCGATCTTCGCCGCCGTCTACGCCATCATCGCCTTCGCCGTCGTCCGGTTCGGCTTTGTGGCGGCCCCCGGCGAGGCGCTCTTCATCGCCCTCGCCTCCTTTTTGGGCTACAACCTCCACCTCCTCCTCGACCGGGGATCCGACTTCCTGAGGTGATCGGCCCGTCTCGACCCCCAATCCGGGGAGGGCCGCAGGCGCGGACCCGCCGGGGTCGAGGGCTGGAAGGGTAGATATGATATCGTCGCCGATTCCCTCTCCGGAGATATATGCTCAAGATAACCCCTTATTTAGGGATCATCGTCCTCCTCGTCTCGATAGGCGGCCTCTGGTACCCCAAGCTCGGCTACGTCGTCGCCCTGGTATTTCTATCGATCCTCGCCATCAGCCCCTTCCGGGGGCGGTGGTTCTGCGGAAACCTCTGCCTCTGGGGGAGCTTCAACGACTTCTGGGTCGGGAAGATCAGCCGTCACATCCAGATACCCCGATCCTTCAGCAGCATGGCGGTGAGGGTCCCGATATTTATCGCCATGATGGGCATGAACATATCGAGGATCATCTCGACGGAGGGGTCGGTGGATAAGCTGGGGATGGTCTTCGTCACCATGTCCATCCTCACCGCCTCCTTCTCGATCCTCTTCGGAGCCGCCTACAGCCCCCGGGCCTGGTGCACCCTCTGCCCCATGGGGACGCTCCAGAGGTTCCTCGGCCGGGGGAAGTATCCTCTGAAGCTGGACCAAAATCTCTGCATCGACTGCTCCAGATGTCAGAAGGTCTGCCCCATGCAGCTTGATGTGAGGGCGGTCGGCGGAGATCCCGACTGCATAAAGTGCGGCCGGTGTGTCGAGGCCTGCCCGAAGGGAGCCCTCAGGTTCTGATCCCGTGGGCTCGGCCGCAAGAGCTTTGCCGTCCCAAGACGGAACACCCCAGAAAAGGAGCAATGGAGGTGAGCCTGAGAGATCAGGAACCCCCGGCGGGCCTCAATGATGACGCGGCCCGGGCGGGGTGGCCGCGGCTGGAAGGATGGGGGATCACTTGCCCATGAGGGGGACTCGGCACTCTGGACATTTGATCGAACGGCAGTTCACGCCGGGGGCCCTTTCGATCTCGAAGCCGCACCGGGGGCATACGCAGGCGCTGGAGTTCTGGTCTCGATTCCGCTTATTTCCCTTCCCTTTTCCTGATCCCTGAGTCGATCGGTCGGGCATATCGACTGTCCTCCTCAAATGGATAGTCTGTTGGCGTTATTGGGTATAAAATCTTATTCGCCCTCGCCAGCTCCCTCCCCGCGTCGGCCGTCGGAGATCCCATCCATCGCCCTTGGACCCGCAACCCTAATGTACTTTGATTAACAAAAATTACGACATTCGCATGAGACTGGTATTTGATCGCCAGAGGGGATACGCCTCCAGACCACTCCTCTCCGACAGCCCCCTTCGGCCGGGACCGGATCCGGGACCGGCCGTCCTCGGCGAGGGGGCCGCAGGAAGCTTAGGGGAAGTGGCCGGTGATCAATAGGGCGATGATAACCGATCCAGGCCATGAAAGGAGCAGAGATTATGAAGGAAGATAGCAAACACCCAACAGCGGGCGGGGCTCACCAGCGGATGGCCGGCATAGGAAGGTCGAACCGGGACTGGTGGCCAAACCAGCTGAACCTCAGGATTCTCCACCAGCAATCATCCAAGAGCAACCCGATGGGCGAGGAGTTCGACTACGCCGAGGAGTTCAAGAAGCTCGACCTGGCGGCCCTGAAGAAGGACCTCTACGAGCTGATGACCGACTCCCAGGACTGGTGGCCTGCCGACTGGGGTCACTACGGGCCCCTCTTCATCCGGATGGCGTGGCACAGCGCAGGGACCTACCGCTTGGGCGACGGTCGCGGGGGGGCTGGGTCCGGCTCCCAGCGCCTCGCCCCCCTCAACAGCTGGCCCGACAACGTCAACCTCGACAAGGCGCGCCGGCTCCTCTGGCCGATCAAGCAGAAATACGGCCGCAAGATCTCCTGGGCCGACCTGATGATCCTCGCCGGCAACTGCGCCCTGGAGTCGATGGGCTTCAAGACCTTCGGCTTCGGCGGCGGCCGAGAGGACGTCTGGGAGCCAGAGGAGGATATCTACTGGGGCTCCGAAGAGGAATGGCTGGCTACGAGCGACAAACCAATGAGCCGCTATTCTGGCGACCGGGATCTGGAGAATCCCCTCGCTGCCGTCCAGATGGGCCTGATCTACGTCAACCCCGAAGGCCCGGACGGAAACCCGGACCCCGTCGCCTCCGGCCGGGACGTCCGGGAGACCTTCGCCCGGATGGCGATGAACGACGAGGAGACCGTCGCCCTCGTCGCCGGCGGGCACACCTTCGGCAAATGTCATGGCGCCGGCCCAGCGACCCATGTCGGTCCGGAACCTGAGGCCGCCCCCATCGAAGAGCAGGGCCTCGGCTGGAAGAGCAGCTTCCGCAGCGGCAAAGGCGGCGACGCGATCAGCAGCGGCCTGGAAGGCGCCTGGAAGCCGAACCCGACCAGGTGGGACATGGGCTATCTGAAGGTGATGTTCAAATACGAGTGGGAGCGGGTCAAGAGCCCGGCGGGCGCGCATCAGTGGCTGGCCAAGGACGTGGCCGAGGAGGATATGGTCGTCGACGCCCACGACCCGTCGAAGAGGCACCGGCCGATGATGACCACGGCGGACCTATCCCTCCGCTTCGACCCGATCTACGAGCCGATATCGCGCCGCTACCTCGAAAACCCCGAGGAGTTCGCGGACGCCTTCGCCCGGGCGTGGTTCAAGCTGACCCACCGCGACATGGGCCCCCGCTCCCGGTATCTCGGCCCGGAGGTCCCGGCAGAGGAGCTGATCTGGCAGGACCCGGTGCCAGCAGTCGATCACGAGCTGATCGATGCGGCCGATATATCGGCCCTAAAGGCCGAGATCCTCGCCTCGGGGCTTTCGATCCCGGAGCTGGTCTCGACCGCCTGGGCCTCAGCCTCCACCTTCCGCGGCTCTGACAAGCGCGGCGGGGCGAACGGGGCGAGGATCCGTCTTCCGCCGCAGAAGGACTGGGAGGCGAACGAGCCGTCCCGGCTGAAGAAGGTGCTCTCGACCCTCGAGGGGATCAAAGAGGAGTTCAACGGCAGAGCGTCAGGGGGAAAGAGGGTCTCCCTCGCCGACCTGATCGTCCTGGGCGGGTGCGCCGCCATCGAGGTGGCGGCGAAGAATGCCGGTCACAATGTAACCGTCCCCTTCACCCCGGGCCGGACGGATGCGTCCCAGGAGATGACCGATGCGGCGTCCTTCGCCGTCCTCGAGCCGGCTGCCGACGGCTTCCGAAACTACCTCAAGGCCAGGTACGCCGTATCGGCGGAGGAGCTGCTGGTCGATCGGGCCCAGCTCTTGACGCTGACCGCTCCCGAGATGACGGTCCTCGTCGGCGGGATGCGCGTCTTGGGCGCGAACTACGGCGGGTCCCAGCACGGCGTCTTCACCAGGCGGCCCGAGGCCCTCACCAACGACTTCTTCGCAAACCTCCTGGACATGAGGACGGTCTGGAGGGCGACGGCGGAAGACGATGGGGTCTTCGAGGGTCGGGATCGCGTCACGGGCGATCTCGAATGGACCGCCACCCGGGTCGACCTGATCTTCGGCTCGAACTCCCAGCTCCGGGCGATCGCGGAGGTCTATGGATCTGATGACTCCCAGGAGAAATTCCTCGCCGACTTCGTGGCGGCGTGGAACAAGGTCATGAACCTCGACCGGTTCGACCTCGCCTGATTTGTGCATAGTCTCCTTGGGCTGAGGTGGCCTGGCGGGGGGGGGATGGGAGGGGCGTCTCCCTCAGCCCCCTCCCGGCCTCAGAGTTCCTTTTTTGCCGGCACTCCAGAAAGAGGGGTTCGTCCTTTCTCGCCCCTCCGGGGCGAGAGGGAAAAATTCAAGAGAGATCCGACCCCATAGCCCACCATGAAGAATATCTGGATCTTTGGAATATTGGCCTTCTTCCTCGCGGCCCCGGCCGTCTCCGGGGCGGACCTCCCCGACCTGGTCGG
>Ga0334883_1003526_pt1 | contig 16649 bp, 11 predicted proteins | sample GraSluR1_MG_6_FD_207230 | JGI IMG/M metagenome (GOLD analysis project Ga0334883, IMG submission 207230) | Sludge microbial communities from methane-producing bioreactor in Wageningen University, Netherlands - Granular Sludge_09_05-R1 | ecosystem: Engineered > Bioreactor > Anaerobic >... | reverse complement strand
CGGTACTTTTCCCATTACCTTCAGGGTCTTCGATGCCCTCCTGCCGCCGTCCACCGCCGAAAAAGAGCTGCCGCTGACGATCAAAATCGCACCCTTGGTCATCTACGGCGACCAAGAATACGACCTGCTCTTCACCAAAGCCATCATCCTCCCCATGCTGACCATCATCGAGGGCCTCCCCCTGCCCTACAGCACCAAGCTCACCGCCCGCGGCGGCCTCCGCCCCTACACCTGGACCGAAGTCCCCATACCCTCGGCGCTGTCCTGGCTCATCCCCAAGGCGGGCATCCCACCAGGGCTCACCCTGGCCAGCGACGGGACCCTCAGCGGCTCCGTCACCTCCACGGACCTGGTCATCACCGTGCGCATCCCCCTGACGGACATCGAGCTGACGGGCTTCTTTTTCATGGCCCGGGTCACGGACTCCCAAGCGCCGGCCGAAAGCAAGGAAGCCCTCTTCCTCATCCCTACCATCCCCATCGGCGGCTGAGTGCGGTTGTACGCTGCCGCCCCCCTCCCGGGTTGGACCCAAGAGAGCGCGCATGCCCCCCAAGGCCACCCCCATCCTGGTCACCGATCAGGCCATCGCCTTTGCACCGGCCATCCCGCGTGAGGTTCAGAGCGCCCTCGCCAAGATCCACACCCGCAGAGCGCTCCTCGCGGCACCGCTCTATCAACAATGGCAGCCCGCCATTGACGCCGTCACCGACGGCCTCTGTTACGATGGCCCCGCGACGGCTCCCCTGCCCACGCCCCAGGGCTTCATCCGCGTCGTCACCTGGAACATCCAGCGGGGTATTCACGCCGACGGCCAGATCCAACTCCTGCGTAGCCACCCGGTCCTCGCCGACGCCGACGTCATCCTCCTCAACGAAGTCGATCTCGGGATGGCGCGCTCTGGCAACCGGGACGTCGCCAAGGAGATGGCCCAAGCCCTCGGTTTCGCTTACGTCTTTGGCAACTCCTATCTCTGCCTCGACCACGGCGACGTCCGCGACGTCCGCGACGGCCACTCCGGCGAGGCCAACCAACAGGGCCTCCACGGCAACGCCATCCTGTCGCGTCTTCCCATCCGCCGCGCTCAGAACATTTCCATCGCCATCACCAAAGACAAGTTCCAGAGCCGTAACGAGAAGCGCTTGGGACACAAGAAAGCCCTGCTGGCCGAGCTCGACACCCCCTGGGGGCCGCTGTGCTGCGTCGCGGCTCACCTCGACCCCATCGGCTCGCCCCTTCAGCGTGCCCATCAACTGCGCGATATCATCGCCGCCATCGACGCCCAAGGTTGCCAGCAGGTACTCATCGGCGGCGATTTCAATACCACCACCTACGACCTCGCCTCTATGCCCCGCCTCCTCGGCAATTTGGCGCGCAAGTTCCTCCGTGGTGGCATTCCCCATGCGGTCGCTCACTACATGCAGCCCTGGACCCTTTACGAACGCCCGGTCTTCGACGTCTTGCGCGAACACGCCTTCGAGACGGGTCCTTTCAACGACCTCACCACGGGGACCATGCGCTACGAGGTCGGCGACTTCGACAGCGAGAGTAAAGTGCGTGACTTCCTCCCGGGCTTCGCCGTCTCCTTCCTCCGCTGGCGGCTCAAACCCTGGAATGGCGTCGCCCCTCTCAAGATCGACTGGTTCGCCGCCCGGGGCCTGCAAGTCGCCCCGGTGACGCCAGCCGACGACGCCACCCAACGGGCCAGCGTCGCCCCCATGGTCGTCGAGCGCGCCACCTGGCAGGGACAGCGCCTGGCCGACCACGACCCGGTCGTGGTCGACGTCGTCGGTAGCACTTTGGCCAAGACCTTCCCCTGACGACAGCCCATCGGCAGCGCCAGGCGCCACGCCCCCTGTGCCCAAACGCCGCCACCAAACCGCTCTTGACCCACGCCCAACTCGCGTGCAATGTGAAATCTCCGTCGAGGCGACACCTTGCACCGTCGTCACCAGCCCACGCCAGGAGGTCTCTCCATGCACCGAGTCAAGAGCAGCCTTTTCGCCGCGATCTGCGCCCTGTCCTTGTTCGCCCTCAGCGCCTGTGACGATGACACGGCCAAGAGCGACCCCGGCGCTGACGTCAACGACACCCAAGAGACCACTGACATCCACCAAGAGATCCCCCCCCAAGACATCCCAGAGAACGACACCACCCCACCAGAGGACCAGATCGACCTCCAGGACACGCAGGATCTTCAGCCGGAGGATCTCGGGCCAGACACGGTGGACGTCGGTGAGGACGTGGCCGACACCGAGACCCTCCAAGACACCACCCCCGACCAAGAAGAGCTCGATCTGGTCGAGGCGGAGCTCCCCCCACCCCCCTGTGGCCACAGCGACGAGATGTGCTGCCCTGACGACTGGTGCCAACCGGGGCTGAGCTGCGTTCTCGACATATGCCACGGCGAACCCACCCAGTGCCCACTGGCGGAGGAGTGCATCGTCCCACCGGCCGGCCAGCCCGACGTTCCCATCGTCATCATGCCTGGCAAGCCAGCCGGCCTCCTCGGCGGCGCCATCGAGGACCGCGTCTACACCCTCGAGCGCATCGAAGTGTACCCCGATCAAGCGTTCATCGCGGGCATGGTCACCCACCTCGAAGCCTACTCCAACGGCAACTCCTTCGGCTCCCTCGAGTTTCGCGGCGGCGCCTGGGCCTTCTCCGCCTCCATCGATCTCACCGTGGTCATCCACTCCATCGCTTCCGATCCCATCGGCCTGGCGGGCGTCCAGAACCTCTACGCCGCAGGCTGCTTCTCCGTCGACGGCAACGAGCTCCTCAGCGACATGACCCAGTGCAATGCCCAGTGGCCCGCCGGCATCACCCCACCGACCTCGGTCCTCTACCAAGTGGACACCAACGCCTTCGTCGTCGACATGCCCGACTTCCGCGACATCATGATCGCCACCATGCCCGACGACTACAAGCCCCTCGCCGAGCTCATCATGAACGGCCCGCTCTACCTATTGCTGCATTTCGAGCCTGTCGATTGAGGCCCGATGACCGTTCTTGGGATCCACCTCCGCGCGTTCGTCACGGCGTCGGGCGACGCTCTGGGTGACCTCACCCCCAGCCCACCATCACTCACCTGCGTTTGCCCATGAGCCTCACAACCCTCGCGTCACTGCCACCGGAGATGACCATCCGCGCCGCCCTCCTCCAGAGCGGCCTGGTCACCCTCGACAGCCTCGGCCCGCTCCTGCTCTCCCTTCAGCTCGACCCCATGCGGCCGCTCGCTTCCTTCCCGGCGGCTGAGCTCGCCAACATCGCCGCGGCTTGTGATCCCATACGCAAGCCGCCGAGCGCCACCTCGCCCCAGCCCAGCCCTTGGGATCCCTTCCTCGATCGCACCCGCGCCCTGGTCTACCGCTATGCCCTGCTGCATCGCCCCCTGGAGTGGGACCCCCAACACAGCGACGAGAGCCTGGCCCGCTGGCTGACGCGCTTCATCGCCAGCGAAGGGCTCGATCTCACCAGCCGCCAGCGCCTGGGCCAACTGGAGCCCCACCTCGAGACGTCGCCGCTGAGCCCCGATCCCGAGGCCATGGCCACCTACCAAGAACTGCTCTACGTCTTCTCCCTGAGCCCCGTCGAGGAAGACCTCCTCTGGCTCTACCTCGGCCCCTCCTTTGCCCCAGAGCTGCAGTGGATCTACGACGCCTTGACCCGCAGCGCCTCCTTTGGTGCCATGCCCACGCGCTTGGCCGAGGAGATCCTGCGCCTGGCCCCTGAGCGTCCCCGCGAAGAGGTCGCCGCCGCCCTCGAACCCACGGCCACCTTGCGCCGTCTCGCCCTCCTCGAGAACGCCGCCGGCCATGAATTCCTCCGCGCCGCGCCGCGCATCGTCAAAATCCTCACCACCCGCCGCATCGACGCGGCCCCGGAGCAGCTCGCCGGCCTCGCCCGCTTCGACCGGCCCCAGGCCCCCAGCGACACCGATCAGATCCTCAGCGCCTTGCACCCCGATCTCCCCGCCCGACTGCGCCGCTGGTTGCGGCAGAAGCGCAAGCGCTTCATCGTCCAAGGCCCCAAGGGAGCAGGCGCCGCCACCTTGGCCCGCATCATCGCTGGCACCCACAGCCTCGCCGTGGCGACCATCCGCCTCGACACCCTCCTGAGCGCCTCCGAGAACGAGCTGCGCGCCGTCTTGCGCGAGGTCACCCTGCAGCGCTCCCTGCTCCTGCTGACCCACGTCGACACCCTGAACCGCCCCGATCTGAGCCCCCAGGTGCAGGAGCGCACCCTCCTCGCTTTGCGCCACCTCAACGTCCCCACCCTCTTCGACGTCGGCCCCTCCCTCGCCACGGACCTCCTCTTCCTCCTCATGGACCGCCTCGACGCCGTGGCCATCCACCTTCAACTGCCAGCCCTGGCCACGCGCGATCTCATCTGGAAATGGGCCCTGCACACGGGCCAAGAAGAGAGCAAAGAGACGGCGCGGCCCCTGGACGTCCCCAAGGCCCGTCTCCCAAAACTCATCAACAAGGTCCACACCTTCCCCCTGGGCACGGATCAGATCGTCGCCGCCGTCCGGCTCGGACAGCTCTACACCCTGCAGCTCGACGACGAACGCCAGGACATCGACCCCCAGGCCATGCTCCGCGCTTGCCAGGCCTTGCTCGGCCACCGCCTCGGTGAGGTCGCCGCCCGCGTCGAGACCCGACACCGCTGGGAGGACCTCATCCTCAGCGCCGATGTCCAGGAACAGATCGCTGAGCTCATCGCCTTTGGCCGCCTCTCCAAAAAGGTCCTCGAAGAGTGGGGCTTCGGCGCCCGCCTCTCCTATGGCAAAGGCCTGACGGCCCTCTTCAGCGGCCCCTCGGGCACGGGCAAGACCATGGTCGCCGGCCTCATCGCCCGCGAGCTCGGCATGGACCTCTACCGCATCGACCTCTCGCGGATGGTCTCCAAGTATATCGGCGAAACGGAGAAGCAGCTCGCCATGCTCTTCGATGAGGCCCGCGCCTCGGGCTGCGCCCTCCTCTTCGATGAAGCCGACTCCCTCTTCGGCAAACGCACCGAGGTCAGCTCCTCCACGGATCGCTACGCCAACCTCGAGGTCAACTTCCTCCTGCAGCAGGTCGAGGAACACCCGGGCGTGGTCTTGTTGACCTCGAACTTCCCCCAGAGCATCGATGAAGCTTTCATGCGGCGCTTGCGTTTCCGCATCGATTTCCCACGCCCCGAGGCCTCGGAACGCGCCGCCATGTGGGGGCGCATGATCGCCAAGGAGGCCCCCCAAGACGCAGATCTCAAGCTCCAAGCTCTGGCCGACCACTACGAGCTCAGCGGCGGTGAAATCCGCAACGCCGTCTTGCGAGCGGCGCTCTACGCTGCCGGCGAAGACCGGCGCATCACCGCCCAGGATCTCGAACGCTCGGCCCGGGCAGAGTACCGACAGCTCGGCCGCCTCGTGCCCATCCAACGCAAAGCCCCCCCCGGCGGTGCCTGATGTTTCGCCGCGTCGCCGCCCTCCTGGCCCCCAACATCGACGCCGCGCTCCGCAGCGTCAGCGCCTGTCGCGATCCCGACACCTTGACCCAGATTCGCGTCGGCGCCCTACTCATCCGCTATCTCCTCCGCTCGCGCCCGTGGCGGCTCATGACCCGTCACAGCAGGGCGGATCACGCGCTGCGCGCCGCCTTCTTGCGCGCCGGCCTCGAAGCGCCGCGCTCTTCGCACCAGCAAGAGCAGCTCATGGCCCAGGCTGACGCCCTCATCGGCGCCGCCTCCCTCCAGGCCCGCGCCCTTCGCCACAAACGACACACCGCCGTCGCACCGCGCCGCAGCGCGTGGACGCCCCTCGTCGATGCGGATGACGCCGCGCCTGTGACGACACCACCTCCCCTCTGGGGCGCACGGGACAGCTTCGGCCTCTACTGCCAAGATCACCTTGACCTGGATGACTTGAACGGCGCCGCCCTCGACCTGCTCCACGCCGCGGCGTTGGGCGAGCCCAACACCGTCGCCGCTTTAGCCGACTTGGGTTGCTTGCGCCCCGTCGACGCGCGCAGTGGCGCCGGCCTGGCCGCCTCCGTCCTGCGCGCCGCCCTCAGCCCGCTGGCCTCGCAGCGCCTGGAACGGCTGCAAGCCCTGGGGCTGCTCTACGCCGACACGGACAGCGCAGCCGAGCAAAGCCACGCGCTCCCGGCGCCCCTCATCCGGGCCCTCAATGGCAGCGGCCACACGGATCTGCGCCTGGCCCTCGGCCCCGGCATCAGCCGCGCCCCCCAGGTCGACACCCGCGGTCTGCGCCGCTTCGCCGCGACCTTGTGGCCCCACGTCATGGTCGAACGCGACACGGGCTACCTCCTCGCCGGCGCCTCGAGCGACGAAGCCATCACCATCACCCAATGGCTCTGGCCCAAACGACAGGTCATCTGCCTCGACGCCGAAGACCCACGCTGCCGCCAGAGCTCTGGCCCCTGGATGGAGGCCCTGGCGGCGTTCCAGCCCAGCGTTTTCCTGCTCAGCGGCCCGGGCCTCACCTTGTCGCAACAGTGGTTGCCCTGGCTCGAGTCCACCCGCCTCGCCTGGACCGTGCATTGCCCAGAATCATCCATCGACCGCATCGCCATCCACTTTCCCGCGGCCACTCAGATCGACCTGGCCCCAGGTGAGCTCGCACTCCTCGAGATGGGCATTCGCTTCGGACAGCGCCAAGAGCGCGACAGCTTGGATCTCCGCATCGCCTGGTCGCAGCTCCTGCAAGACCTCCCGACCCCCACCCGGCGTGCCCAGATGCTCGCCCGCTGGCAAGATTCCTCACCCCAGGATCGCCAAGATCTCCAAGAGACGCTGACCGAAGCCGCCGCCGCCAGGATGCAGGGCGAGAGCTTGCGCCGCTTCATTCCTCCCGCGTGCCCTCTGGTCCTGGATCCACGCACCCAAAGCGAACTCGACGACGTCAGCGACGCCCTCCGCCACTGGGCCACCGTGCGGCGTGGCGATGCACCGCGAGGGAGCCTGCCCGCCAACATCGTGGTGCTCTTCGAAGGGGAACGCAGCGTCGCCATGCGCCGCGCCCTGGGAGGCCTCGCCGAGGCCATGGGGCGCCCCTTCTTCGAAATCGACGTCACCACCGTCCTGTCGCGCTTCATCGGCGAAGCGGAGAAGAAGCTGGCCGAGATTTTCGACAAGGCCCACGAGAACGGCTGTGGTCTCTTCCTCGACGAGGCCCAAGGCCTGCTCTCCAAGCGCGTCGAGGCCAAGCGCGCCGCCGACCGCTACAGCATGATGCAGATCCACTTCGTCGCCCAGAAGCTCGACGAGTTCGAGGGCATCTTCGTCCTCGTCGCGTCCTCGGCGAGCGCCCTGGACTCCAACATCGCCCGCCGCGCCCTCTATCGGGTGCACTTTCGCCCCCTCGAGGTGCCAGAGCGCGCCGCCTTTTGGCGCGCCCTCATCCCGCCGCAGAGCCCCCTGGCGTCGGACATCGACTGGGCCATCCTCGCCGAGGATTTCCCCTTGGATCCGGATCAGCTCCAGCGAGTGACCCTCCAGGCCGCCGTCGATGCGGCGCGCCAGGAGGCCTCTCTGGGCCATGATCACCTGGTCCACGCGGCGCAACGATTCCGGGCCTGAGCTCAGAAGTGCACCACCAGGACCTCGGCGTTGCCCACGAAGCGATCCTCCCCCAAGTGCGCCGTCAAGACGCGAATGGCGCCCCCATGACTGAAAATGAGGTGACGTCCGGGGGCCAGACTGTCGATGAACGCCAACAGCCTCTCGCGCACCTTGGGAATGGTCTCGCCACCAGGTGGTGCAAAGTCCTTGAAGGTCATCAGGCCACGGGCGTGCTCTGGCGACACCCGATCCCAGGGCAGCCCCTCGAGCTCGCCGAAGTGCATCTCCCGCAAGCGTTCGTCTTGGACGGGCTCCCCAAAGGCCAGGCGCGCCGTCTCGACGGCCCGCTGCAGATCAGAAGACCACACGCCGTCGAAGGAGGCCTCGGCCAAGCGCGGCTGCAAGGCCGCCGCCTGTTCCCGCCCCTCTGGCGTCAGGGCCACGTCGAGCCACCCCGAAAACACACCCTCTGCGTTGGCCGCCGTCCGTCCGTGTCGGACCAGCCACAGCTCCTTGTTCATCGCCTATCCTATTTGAGTGGGCGCTGCACCCGCGGTCCCTTCAGTTGACCGCCGCCAAATGCCACTGCACGACATTCGCTTCGCTCTCTTCAGTTGCCACGGCCTGTGACAACTTCTCTTCGAAGCAACTACAGCAGGCAGGTAAATACTTCTCTTCCGTCCCGAGATCGATCTCCGGTCCTCTGCGGGTCGCGCGTCCATCGACGAACTTCACGTTGAAGACCGCTTTGCGATTGCAAAAAGCGCAGGTGGTCTTCACCTCCTCGATGGCGTCGGCGACCTCGAGCAGACGCTTGGCGCCCTCGAAGAGCTCCGTGCGGAAATTGGTACGCAAGCCATAACAGATCACCGGCACGTTACACGCGATGGTCACGTGGCGCAGTTGATCGATGACGCCAACGCTCAGGAACTGGCTCTCGTCGACGAGCACACAGTCGACGTCGCTAAAGACCGCGAGGTCGATCTCGGTGTCACGCTCCACGAGCAGATCGGCCTGGCGCTGCAAACCGGCGCGGGAGCGCACCGAGCTTCGGCCGAAGCGATCGTCTAGGGCGGGCTTGACGAGCAAAACGCGCTTGCCCTGCTGCTCGTAGTTATGGGCCACGGCCAAGAGGTTCATGGTCTTGGCGCTGCCAACGGTCCCATAACGAAAATAGAGTTTGGCCATCTCATCCCTCGCTGGCTGCCGTCCCCAAGGACGTCTCTGAGGACCGGAAACTAACTCATCGCCAGCGCTGCGCCAACCCCTCTTGGCCCAACGCCCGCCCCCGGCATACAGGGGCGCGCAGGGGCTAGAAGACGATGACGCCAAGGAAATCGCGCGGCGACTGGCCGAGGCGGCGTCGGCACACGAGCCAGGCGTGGTTGCACCAACCCCTCTCAGATGTTAGATTTTCACCTAGTGCACAGAAAATGTGCACCCCTCCCGTTTCCCGAGGCCACCCGATGGATCCCTCTGCGTCTCCCTTCACCGTTCTCCCCGCGGACTTGGGTGTCGAACCCTGCACGCCTTTCGTCCTCATCCTCGATGCCGACGCCAAGGTCACCTATGCCGACCCCGCCGCGCTCCATCACCTCAACGGCGGCGCCCCCCTGCCACCCGAGGGGACCTTCTTCGATCTCCTCAGTCCCGTGACGGTCCGCCTGGCCAAGGAACACACCCTGAGCAAGGCCGGCCAGGCCGTGGCCCTCGAGTTGGGCGACGCGCTCCAGCGGCCCCGCAGCCGCTGGATCAGGTGGCGCTTCTTGCCCCACCCCCACATCGAGGGCGGCCACGCCGCGCTGGCCTTGGGGCTGGCCACGGCGGCCCATCGCCACAACCTCGCTCGCATCGACAACCTGCACCGCGCCCTCGATGCCCTCAGCCGCTGCACTCAGGCGCTGTGTCAGAACGACGACGAGACGAGCCTCCTCGATCAGGTCTGCGCCGCCATGGTCGAGCAGTGCGGCTACACCATCGCCTGGATCGCCCTGAGCGATCCGGCGACAGACGCCCTCAGCGCGGCGGCCTATCGCGGCGTGACGGCCGAGCAGATGCAGACCATGCTGCGCCACTGTCGCCACACCGCCCCCTTGGAGGCCCAAGCCCAGGAGCCGCCACCCGCTTCCGCCGAGGAAGGATGTGAGCGCAACGCCGTCTGTGGCCGCTGCCTCCGCCTCGGCACCGACGCCTGCCTGGCCTTCCCCCTCATCAGTGATCAAGAGGTGATCGGCATCATGGCCGTGCACGCCCCCGAAGCGGACCACTTCGACACCAACGAGGCGAGCCTGTTGGCCGAGGTCGCCACCATTCTCGGCTACGGCATCACAGTGCTGCGCGACAGAGGCAGGTGAGACCCAGCCTCACTTGGACCCGCCAACGCCTCGCCCTTCCCGCCAGCGGCGTTCCGCGTTATGGAGGAGAGAGCTTTCCTGCGCGCTCGGCAAAAGCGCGCATGCCCAGCGAGATACCATGCCAGCCTCCCCTGCCCACCGATTCCTCTTAGCGCCTGTTTTGCTAACGCTTTTTTCCACGTTAGGCGTCTCTGCGCCTACCCTAGCCCAAGACGAGCCCAACATGCAGCTTCCATTCGAGCGCTACCAGCTCGACAACGGCCTCAGTGTCATCTTGCATCGCGATCCCAGCCTCCCCATCGTCGCGGTCAACCTCTGGTTCCGCGTCGGCGCCAAGGACGAAGTCCCTGGCCGCAGCGGCTTCGCCCATCTCTTCGAGCACCTCATGTTCATGGGCACCGACGCGGTCCCCAACTTCGACATCCTGCTGGAAGACGGCGGCGGTTGGAGCAACGCCAGCACGTCTGAGGACCGCACCAACTATTACGCCGTAGGCCCGGCGACGCTCATCGACACCCTGCTCTACCTCGACGCCGATCGCCTGGCCAACCTGGGCCGCTCCATGACGCAGGAGAAGCTCGAGCTCCAGCGCTCGGTGGTGCTCAATGAGCGCCGCCAGTCGTACGAAAACGCGCCCTATGCCAAAGCCTGGCTCGAAATCCCCCCGGGGATGTACCCGGCCGGGCACCCTTACGCCCACCCGGTCATCGGCTCGGTCGAGGATATCCAGGCCGCCACCCTGGAAGACGTGCGCGACTTCTTCGACACCTACTATGCCCCGGCCAACGCGACCCTGGTGGTCGCAGGCGATTTCGATCCCGCCGCCGTCAAGGCGCGCATCGATCAGACCTTTGGCCTGATCCCCGCTCGGCCCGCACCACCGGCCATCACCGTGGCGCCCGTCTCCCTGCCCACCCAGGCAACGGTCACCCTCTATGACCGGGTGGAGGTGCCCAAGCTCATCCTCCTGTGGCACTCCCCGAGCTTCTTGGCCCCGGGCGACGCCGAGATGGACGTCACCTCTTCGGTGCTCTCGAAGGGCAAGAGCAGTCGCCTTTACAAGCGCTTGGTCTATGAGCGCCAGATCGCTTCGTCCGTGGTGGCCATGCAGTCCTCGGGCCTGGCCTCGCTCTTCATCATCGAAGTGACCGCCGAGCGCGGCAGCGATCTTCAGGCCCTGGAAGCCGCCGTGGACGAGGTCTTGGAAGAACTCATCGCCACGGGCCCCACGACGGACGAGCTCGAGCGGGCCATCAACGGCATCGAGACCAGCTTCATTCGCCAGCTCCAAGCCGTGGCGCGGCGCGCAGACCTGCTCAACCAGTATGCCTTTTACACCGACACGCCGGACTACCTGGCCCGCGACATGGCGCGCTACGCTCAGATCGCGCCCACCCAAGTGCACCAGGTCCTGCGCCAGGTCCTCGCAGGTGGATCCCAGAAGCGCATGCGCATCGAGATCCTCCCCATGAGCGACGCCCCCGCTGCGCCCACCCCTTGAGCCACGCCGCACGGGCCCACCTGGCCCCACGACGGCCACAACCCAACGACGCGCCATGCCATCGTCTCTCCCCATTGCATTCCTGGCTTTTGCCCTCGTCGCCTGTGCCAGCGCTGGGACCGCCCCACCGTGTGCCCTCGAGTCGACCCCACCTCAGCCCATGGAAATCGTCATGCCTCTGCCTTCGCCCGCCACGCCGTCTTCCTACTTGCCACCCAAGGTCACGACCTTCGACCTCAGCAACGGCATCACCGTCTGGTACCTCCACTCAACACGGGTGCCCCTGACCACCCTGCGCCTCATCACCGATGGCGGCGCCCTCTTTGATGGACCTGACCAAGCAGGCCTCGCCTCGATGACCGCCAGGATGCTCCTGGAAGGCACCCCCTCGCACAACGCCCTGGAGATCGCCGACGCCTTCGAGCGGCTGGCGGCCTCGGTCTCGCCTTTCGCCACCCACGACACCGCCGAGGTCCACCTCCAGGTGCTGAGCCGCAACCTGGACCCGAGCCTCGCCCTGGTGGCCGACCTCGTGCGCAACGCCTCTTTTCCGCCTGAGGAGCTGGAGCGGGTCCGCAAAATCTGGCTGAGCCGGCTGCAACAACGCGGCAGTGACCCCCACGAGGTGGCGCGTTTGGTCTCGTCCCGCGCCTTCTTTGGCGACGACTACGCCTACGCCCAACCGCTGGCGGGCTTTGCCCCAACCATTGCGAGCCTCACCGCCGAAGATCTCCACGCCTTCAAGACCACCCACTACCGCCCCGAGCACACCCGGCTCGTGATCGTCTCCGACCTGGAGCAGGCGGCGCTGCTGGCGCTGCTGGAGTCACACCTCGGCGATTGGCAACCCGACGGCGCCGCAGCGCCGCGCACGGCCAAGGCGACCTCGCCCTTGCCGCAGGCGCGACGCGAGCCAGCCCTGGTCCTGGTCCACAAGGCCGAGGCGCCCCAGTCCCTCATCCGCATCCTCCTGCCGGGGCGCGCCTCGGGTGACCCCGCGCTGGCCGGACTCGACCTGATCAACACGGTCTTCGGCGGCGCCTTCACCAGCCGCCTGATGCAGAACCTGCGGGAAGACAAAGGCTACACCTACGGCGCCCGCTCCCAGTTCAACAGCGCCCGTCACGACGGCATCTTCGTTGCCTCGGCCGCCGTCGACACCGAGGCCACGGGGCCTGCGCTGAAGGAGTTCCTCTACGAGTTCGGGCGACTGGCCTCGGGCGACCTGAGCGAGGCCGAGCTTCTGCGCGCCAAGGCCAGCCGCAGCGCCGAGCTGGCCCAGACCTTCGAGAGTCAGGACGGCGCCTTGGCCACCTACGCCTCCCTGGCCTCGGCGCGCTTGCCAGCCGAGACGCTCCACGGATGGATCAGCGCCGCCGAGGCCTATGACCTCGAGCAGATCAACGCGCTGTCCCAGGAGATCACCCGCTTGGACCAAGCGGTCATCGTCGTCGTCGGCGACCTGCATGCCATCGCGCCCCAGCTCGAGGGCCTCGGGCTACCCACGCCGGAGTACCGCGACGCCGAAGGCCAGCCCTGTGCCGCTCCCAGCGCCCCTTGAGGGCTCACATCGTCGAGTAAGCACCTCTTGTCACACTTCAGCCAAGCTTCAGAAGTCCCCATCGACGTCCTCTACGAGGACGACGATCTCATCGCCCTGGTCAAGCCCACGGGCCTGCCGACCCACGCGCCCCATCCCCGCCGGCTGGGCTTCGTCGAGGTGCTGCAGCAGCGCCTCGGCCACACCCTGGGTGTCCACCAGCGCCTCGACGCCGGCACCAGCGGGGTCATCCTCTTCTCCAAGAACGCCCCAGGCGCGCTGCATCTGGCGGGCCTCTTCGAGCGCCGGGAGATCCACAAGCGCTATCGCGCCCTCAGTATCGGCGCCCTGGCAGAGACGTCGGGCAGCCTCGACACCCCGCTCGCCCCGGACAAGAGCGGGCGCATGCGCCCCAACCCCCAAGGCCAAGAAGCGCGCACGGATTATCGTCTGGTGCGGCGCGCGGGCCCTTTTCACCTCTACGAGCTCAGCCCCCACACCGGGCGTACCCACCAGCTCCGCGCGCACCTCGCCGGCCAGGGCTGTCCCATCCTCGGCGATGACCACTACGGCGGCGGCCACGGGACGGGGCGCCTGCTCTTGCACGCCGCCTCGCTCACCTTCACGGATCGCCAGGGGCAGCTCCGCCAGCTCGAGGCGCCGCCGCCGCCCTTGTTGACGGAAGCGGGGCTGACCCTCGACGCGCTCCTCGCGGAGATCTTGGCCACCTGGCCCCAGGCGGTGCACCCCGAAGCGGCCCTGCGCCTGGCCGACGCCGCCAGCAGCGGCGTCCCCGAGCTGGGGGTCGACCTCCTGGCGGGCTATGCCGTGCTGCGCCACTACCTCAACCCTGGGGGAGAGCCTTCGCGCTGGGACCCGTCAAGCCTGAACACCTTTGTCGAGGCGCTCGCGGCAGCCCGCCAGACCAAGGGCATCTATTGCAAAGCCTTCGTGCCCCACGCGGGACCGACGCCCGCGTCGGTCCTGGCGGCGGGCGTGGTGCACGGCGAGGCGGCGCCGGAGGCCTTGCCCGTGCGCGAGGGCGCGTGGCGTTTCCTGGTCGCCCTCAACGATGGGGTGGCCACGGGCCTCTACCTCGATCAAGCCGAGAACCGCCACTGGGTGCAGGAGCACGCCCACGGCGAGGTCTTGAACCTCTTCGCCTATACGTGCACCTTCTCGGTAGCGGCGGCCACGGGCGACGCCACGCGGGTCACCAGCGTCGATCTCTCGCGCCGGGCCTTGAAGTGGGGCCGGGACAACTTCCTCGCCAACGGCCTCGACCCGGGAGCGCATCGCTTCTTTGCCGAGGACGCCTTCGAGCTCCTGGCGCGCTGCCACCGCCGCCAAGAGCGCTTTGGGTCGATCATCTGCGACCCGCCGTCTTTTGCGCGCCACAAGCGCAAGACCTTCGACCTCGAGCGCGACCTGCCGCGCCTGATGGAAGCTTGTCTTGGCGCGTTGGCGCCGGGCGGCGCGCTGCTCTTCTCCATCAACCACCGTCAGATCCGCAAGGCGCGGCTGTTGGCGCTGGCCGAGCGTCAGCTCGCGGCCACAGGCCGCCGCAGCGCTGACCTCGAGGTGGAGGTCACCACGCCCGCCCATGGTCCCCTTGGCGTGGGGACGGATCTCAAGACCTTGCGCCTCATCCTGGCCTAGGAGCCGGGAGGATTCGGACATTGGCGCGTGCTTTGGCAAGCCGTGGCCGAGGACCTGCGGGATCTCCTCTCGGAGATGCGATTCGTCGCACTCCAAGGCCATGGGAGCTCTTTGGGCGAAGGTGTAGCAAAGAGTGCCCCGTAGGCCCAAAGCTTCGTGCGATGATCAATGACGAGTTGCAGGCGATCGGGCTGGTACGCCGGCCAGCACCTCGTCAGGCTACTGGACCGCAATTGGGCTGCTCTATTTTTTGATGTGCCCTAGAGCAACGGTGTTCTCAGTCTTTACTATCCAAGACCTTTTCGCTATGCTTTTTCGAGAATCATGAAGAAGGGGTTAGGACCCAGGGAGACACCACTTTCTCAACCCATCGAGGATGCATTTGACATGATAAGCCGTAGAATCAAAACACTAATTCTGTTCTGGTCGTCGTTTTTTTTGCTACTTGAAGTTGGTAGCGTGCAGGCGGCAGACCCAGCCGAGCTTGCGCTAAAGGCTCAGAACGCCCTCGCTGCGGATGATCACGTGACAGTAGTTCGTGTCATGCTCGAGTTGCTCGAGCTCGACAATAAGGAAAATTTCCTGGATAGCGAGAAACGCGATGTTTGTCGGGAATGGCTGATGCTATCTGCGGCTTCTGCTTTTTACAATGGAAAAGATTGCAGATTCCTAACTGAAATGATAGCCGAAATCGAGCCTTATCGGCCAACGGTCAAAGAAGCCAATGCCAATCCACAATTTCAACGTTGGCCGTTGGCGTTGCTTTTTCTCTCCGAGTGTCATCTCGAGCAACTACACGACGCCGAAACGGCAAGGGTCTATTATGGACGTTTTCTTGAGTTTTCCGACATTAATTGGGAAGATAAAGAGGTTTTCAAGAACTTGAAAAGAATGGCAGCAGAAAAATTTGCCCCGGATCGCGCTCGAACTGATCGCTATGCTGTCGGCACATACGTCACCAATGCCTCTGTCTTTCAACAGTGGATTGGACGTGTCGTTGAGAAAAAGAAGAACGCAGTCGTCGTTCGATTGACCTATGGAGATGGTGACTCCAAATGGTTCAATAAGGTTGGCGATAACGTGACCTTCACGCTAGACGAGATCATGCTCCTCGAAAGTCTCTCCATCAAAGCTGCCATCGCAGGATGGCGATAGAGTCGCGCGCAACCCCTGTGTGATGAGGGTCAAGGTAATTTTGTTTTCTTGACACCAGCCTCGTTCTACCGATGGCGTCTCATGCACCTATTCAGCGATGGCGTCTCCTGCACCTAATCAGCGAGGGCCTCTCAGAGCCAAACACTCAATCCAGACAAAGAACGACCGTCCGAATCAAATTCGGTGGTTCTAGGCCAGTTGTCTACTTTTCATGTGCGCTCTCATGGTTTCGCTCCCGCTTTCACAGGCCCCAAGGCGAGCAGGATTGCTGGCCCCGATCCTCGCATCTGAGAGATGGTCAATGGGAGCGAAAGAGGACCGGGAGGTGAAGCTCGTAGGCCAGCAGGCGTCTTCGCAGCCAGCCCGCCGACGGTCTATCGCCTGCGCCGTGGGGCCGACATGGTCAACCGTCGCAGATCGGCAGTATCGAGCAAAGGCAGCGACTTCAAGCAGCCATGCTCTGGCCGACGAGGGGTGCGTGCGCAGATGACCGAGACCGACATTGAACTCATCTTCGAGCGAGCGCTTCACTTCGTCCTGCCGACCAAACTCGGGAGCTTGCAACCTGTGCTCGACCCCGTCCTTGCCGAAGGGTGTGCTGCACGGATTGCCCCTGAGAGTGCACTTCGTGGCACACTTACCTTTAGCGTTCGCCCGGCTTCGACGCCCTTGGCACTGGAATTCAAGGGCGGCGAGGTGCGCGGTTTTGTTTGCCCTTCAGCCATCTCAACCCCATGAACGACTCGGTTCTCGTCTTCGGGTTTCAGGTGCGCCTCCTGCCTGCGTGGCTCCTCAGTTGAGTTGCGCTTTGGCTAATCGTACCACCTATTGCGATTGCATCGATGTACCTGAGATGCCCGTTTGACTTCAGATA
>Ga0334883_1003520_pt1 | contig 16678 bp, 20 predicted proteins | sample GraSluR1_MG_6_FD_207230 | JGI IMG/M metagenome (GOLD analysis project Ga0334883, IMG submission 207230) | Sludge microbial communities from methane-producing bioreactor in Wageningen University, Netherlands - Granular Sludge_09_05-R1 | ecosystem: Engineered > Bioreactor > Anaerobic >... | reverse complement strand
GGTAAGTATTTTACCGCACCACTTTGGAAGCCATTTGAATTACCGCCAGGCTACCCATTTAAGGAGATTCCAATAATGGTACGATATGTAGAAGAGAAACCGGGGCGCAGCATTGTTTTACCGGATAAGGTATTTAACTACAAAGGTTTTGAAATAAATTGGATTACCCATGAAGAAAGCAGGTATTATTATTTGACAATTAAAAAAGCTAACTAACAAAAGCTCCGCTCCCGCTGGCGCGGGTCTGTGACCCGTGTATTGTTTTGCAAAAACAAAATTATTTGCCCGCAAGGGCCAGTGTTAAACCAAAATAACAATTATTATGGCCATTACATTTTCCTACGACAACCTCGACCGGCTAAAAACCGTTACGGGCCCGCAGAACCTTTCGATGGATTACGATTCGAAAGGGAATATTACTGAAAAAAGCGACGTGGGCGATGTGTTCGGATACACCCATCCGACCAAACCTTACGCACTGACGGATTTGGAAACGGCAAGCGGCCTGGTGCCCGTAGAATTACAGGTGGCAACGTACACCTCTTTCGAACAGGTGAGTACCATTGATGAGGGCGACTACCATGCAACTTTCACCTACAACGCCGATGACCAGCGTGCAAAGATGCTGGTAACCGACCTGGGCAGCCCTGTTCTCACCCGCTGGTACGTGGGAAGTCGTTACATTAAGGAAACCGAAGGCGCCGTGACCAAAGAGTTTACATGGGTTGGGGGCGATGCTTACTCGGCCCCGGCAGTGGCAGTAAAACAAGGGGCCAACACCACCTGGTATTACCTGCTGCGCGATTACCTCGGCAACATTACCCATGTGGTAAATACCTCGAATACGGTAACTGCCGAATACAGCTATGATGCCTGGGGAAGGCGGCGCGACCCTGACGACTGGGGAAGTTACGATGTTTCAGGCGAACCGGCCCTGTTTGCCGGGCGTGGTTTTACCGGCCACGAATGGCTGCCCTGGTTTAACCTTTACAACATGAACGGCCGGTTATATGACCCGGTGGTAGGCCGTTTCCTCAGCGCGGACAACTATGTGCAGATGCCAGGGTTTACGCAGAGTTTTAACCGGTATTCGTATTGTTTGAATAACCCGCTGAAATATACGGATCCAGATGGAGAATTCTTTTTAGGTACAATAATAACTTTTGTTAGTGATTTAGTTAAAACAGCCTTTTTTAAAGGAGGCTTAGACCCAACCAGCAGTAATGCAAGGCAAAATGCCTGGAGGGAGTTTGACCCAACAGCCCCATGGTCTAAAACAAACAAGGCTTTTAAAATTGACATGGGCGGTTTTGCTACAGACCCCAACAGAACTATAGTGGGTCAGGGAATACAATTGTTATCAAGATGGACATGGGAATTGCCACAAACTGCGACGGGCAAGTTGTTCTCACATACAAGGAATTTTTTTGGAGGAGTAGATAATGTGGACTACTACGGCGGAGCTACCTTGGTTAATAAAAATGATAACTCAAGGGAAAGGTGGGGGCTTACTTTAGGACCCTATATAAACTCTAAAAATTTGGTTGCTGATCCTTACACAGATGATGTATTTAGACATGAATACGGCCATACGCTACAAAGCCGTTTAGTTGGGCCTTTGTATCTCACAAGTGTTGGACTACCAAGTCTAGTTGGAGCATTTTTAGATTATAATGTAGGTATAAATGATCATGACAGGGAGTGGTACGAAACGCAAGCAAACCGGATGGCAGAACGATATTTTAGCAACCACGACCCTGGTGCTTTAGCGACCTTAAATTGGGATAATAACAGTTACCCAAGAAAGTACAGTCCTACTTGGTACTGGATTTTTTCACATCCACATTTACCATTTGCATGGTGGTTGTTTTTTTAATCTATTAATATTAAAATTATGAAGATGAATATTTTTGTTATACTATCGATAATTCTTTGTAGTGCCAGTTGCGAAAAACTGGTTGACCATGTGTATAGTATTAAAATTCAAAATAATTATAGTGATACCATACAATTTTACGAAAGTTATATTTATCCTGATACAGCAATAGATGTAACAAAACCAAGATTAAAAATGGTATTCCCTTCGAAATACAGTTTTTTGGATAGTAAAAAAGACTGGGATGAAGTTTTAGTACCACCTAAAGAAACTATCAGCATATTCATCTTAAGCAAGGATACAATTGATAAATATAGTTGGGATGAAATCAGGATTGATTATAACATTCTAAAACGGTATGATTTGAGTTTGGAGGATTTACAGCGAATGAATTGGACGATTTCTTATCCATAGAAAAAGTGGAATTAATTGATAAGTTGCTCCTTCAAAGCACAATGTAAAAAACAACAGAAAATAAGCTGTCCTGCAACAGCCGGTTAGCTTATTTAAAACCAATTGTACAACAAATAAATAACTTTTAAAATCAACTTCAATGAAAAAGAACCTGAAAATCAGCTTTGTTTTGTTTATTTTGACGGCTTTTGCCACGGTGGCAACAGCCCAGACTGGAAAAGGCAATTTCCTTTTAGGCGGTAGCAGCAGCCTGGATTTTGCATCGCTTTCGGTAAAACTGGAAAACGATAACACCAGCGAAGATGTTGGTAAAATGTCGAACCTGGAATTTACCCCGGGAGCGGGTTATTTTATTGCCGACAACCTGGCCTTGGAGTGCAGTTCTCGGTGAACAGCGCAAGACAGGAGGAAGACGGAGATAAATATACTGAAACCACGACCATGCTCCTGCCGTTTGTCCGGTTGTACTTCGGTAAAAGCAATGTTAAATCTTTTGTGCAGGCAGGCGTTGGTCCCGGCTGGGAAAAATGGGGTTACAGCAACAACAAGGAAACGGAAAACCTCGTTGGTTATGAATTCGATGGTGGGTTGGCAGTATTTATCAGCCCAAACATATCGCTTGATTTCATCCTGGGATATGGTTCGGCTACTGCGTAATTTGACGACTGGAAAACAACCGCCAAAGGCATTGGTGGTGAAATAGGTTTTTCTATTATTTTTAGAAAATAACAAAGGCAGGTTAAGCACGCGCACTCACCCTTCGGGGATTGTGGAAACCAATAATTACAACAGTAACGGTTACCTGGCTTCCATATCGGCAGGTGGTGCAACACGTTATACTTTAGTAGCAATGAATGCAAGGCAACAGATAACAGCAGCTTCTTATGGAATAACAGCCGCATTCGGTTTCGACGCATACGGTTTTCCCACTTCATCGAGCTACGGGCCGGTGCAGGACTACCGTTATTCGTTCAACCCGGTAACCGGTAACCTGAACTCGCGCCAGAACTACCTGCGTAGCAAAAGCGAAAGTTTTACCTACGACCGGGGTTTTACCGGCCACGAATGGCTCCCCTGGTTTAACCTGTACAACATGAACGGCCGGTTGTACGACCCGGTGGTAAGGAGATTCTTAAGCCCGGATGAAAATGTACAAATGCCGGATTTCAGCCAGAACTTTAACAGGTATAGTTATTGCCTGAATAACCCGCTCATTTACACCGACCCTAATGGAGAATGGTTCTTTAGTTTAATACTTCCGGGAGTTGGAACTGTTATAGATGTATTTTTATGGAGTGCAACTATTGACTATGCCACACAAGCCATTACAAATTATGTAACACGAGAGCCAGGTGAATCTTTTAAGGATTGGGCATGGAAAGATATTGATTGGCTAGATGCGGGGGTCTCAGGGGTTGCTGGCATTGCAACGATGGGGCTTGACAAAGTATATAAAGCAGGGAAAATAGGCAAAACTTTTTACAGGGTAGGACAAGTTGGTGTAAATGCAGGACTTCCTGCAATCTCCGCACGCTATGACTGGAAGTCTGCGTCCGATGGTGAAAAATTTACTGTTAATAGGGGAGATAAGTTTTGGACAGAATATTCCTATACCGTTGTAAAACAATACACTGCAACTCAAGCTACCAACAACATTATTAAGCATTGGTATTCTGATAAGCCTTGGGTATTAAATAATAACCCTGTAAAAAAACAAGTCTTAGAGGGTCTATTTGACCTTCCGGCTTCAGTTGGTGCAGGTTGGTGGTCTCACAAATATTATGACTCAAGACAAGTAGTGCCTGAACCTCCTCAAGTGCCTTTATTGCCTGGCGAAACACCGCTTCCCGATAATTGGTGGGAGAATATTAACAATTATTCTCCCAATAATCAGGATATACAAAAAAGTCTTCAGTTAAATAAGTTTTAGACTATGTTGACAAAAAAGCAAAAGGTAAAACGTGCCATTCCAGGAATAATCGTGGGAATATTTATGATTGGTATAATAACCTGGGGAATTTCAGGAGATAAAAGATGTAAGAAATTATTAAGGGGAGATGACTGCATCCAGCAGGTTGTTTTTTGTAAGTATTCAAAAGAAACATTCAGGGGAAGCGGTAATGAAGTATCAACAGGGTTTATAAACCCTGTTGATACCTTACAATATTTTACAACAAAAGCTTTCCTAAAACCTTTGCCTGTAGGTTTGCCAATTATGGTTAAATACTCTTTGGAATCAGAAACTTGTTATGAATTCTTATGGGATTCAGCAGTAGTTTTCAATAATTACAGAATTCGTTTCTTCCATGTAAAGAATCAAGGGATGGATTATGAGTTAACTAAGCTTCAAGAATAATCCTGGTGGCGCGGGTCTGTGACCCGTGCCTTGCTTTGCAAAAGCAAAATTATTTGCCCGCAGGGGCCAGTGTTAAACCAAAATATCAATTATTATGGCCATTAAATTTAAAGTGATTGAAAGAGGCCAGCCCGGTGTTCCCGGGGGTGGCGAAAAAAAGTTTTATGCCAGTGCGGTAATGGCCGGCGAACTGAGCCTTGCCGAACTGACAAAAGCAATTGAGAAAAGCATGAAGGAATAGCTCACCGGTTTTCCTGCGCAGGGAAATTTTTTTTCTGCGCAGGAAATTCCAAACGGATGCGCACAGGATTGGAAACGGATGGGCAAGGAAAAAAATCAAAACCTGGGATGAAATTTCTTGTAATTTATGATACGGTAAATCCCAAAGAATCCATAATCAGGCTTGATTACCCAATAAAAGACAGTACTGATTTTAGACGGTATGTAAAGGAGTTTGAGCAGAAGCGAAAGCAGAACGAAGAATAAAACATGAAGGCCTCGGGAAACCGGGGCTTTTTTACTTAAACGGATTAACAATAGTAAGACTATTGCCGATTACCTGTCCGTCCTGCATATCTTCGGAATAAAGCGTTTTGCAGTTACAAGATATTGCAGCCGAAATAATTAGTGAATCATAAAAAGAATACTGGTATTTATCAGCAATTTGGCAAGCTCGTTCAATAGTATCGGGCTTGTTTACAAATACATTAAAATCAGAGCTTACTTCCGAAATTACCTTTTCAACAGCTTGCCAGTCCAACTTAAACTTTCTTTTTAATGTGTTCGATAGTTCAGTTAAAACCTGGGTGCTTATAAAAGCATCAGAACCATTGGCTATATCTAAAGCTTTCTGCTGTTTAACTGGTTCGTCATCGGTATAGCAGTAAACAAGGATATTGGTATCAATAAAACAATTATCGTTCATTTGCTTCTTCCCTGTTAAATTTAAACCCTTTGGTGTTTAATTTAATCGCTGAAAAGCTTTTATGGCTTTTGGTAGTATAAATAACGCTTTCCGAAGGCTCATCCACTGCAAAAGCAATTACTTCCATCTTTTTACCAATATACTTATCGGGAATGTTGAAAGAAAGAAAGTTTTTATCGGGTGTTATAACTTTTCGTATCATAAATGCTTTTTTTAAAGTGCAACAATGTTTTTATTTACTGTATTCGCAAATATATTGCGAATTAAAAAAGATGTTTTAGTTAATGAAGAAAATAGATGCTTTTTCTTTTCAGGCTTTCAAAAGACGTTTCCCCAAACCCACAATTTTCAGATAACATCTGGTTCATAAATAATAAGCCAAAAATACGAAACTTAAAAGTTATATCAAAACCCCCGCTCCCGAACTATTGGCACATCGACTACATCAACCAGTCTTCGGGAAAGAATCCATAATCAGGCTTGATTACCCAATAAAAAACAGTACTGATTTTAGACGGTATGTAAAGGAGTTTGAGCAGATGCGCAAGCAGAAAGAAGAATAAAATAAGAAAGCCTCGGAATTTTCCGGGGCTTTTTTATTATCTGTTTTTCCAAAGTACCGGGTCTCTACTTGTGTGCAGCACTGCCGAAACAATTATGGTTTTATTCTTTTCATCAATTGTATAGTGAACCATAAACGGGAAAATATTTAGAACGGTAGTTCTTACGTTTTTATAGCGGATATTTGAGGCTTTAGGGTTCTGCCTGATAAAATGGACTTTTTCACGGACTTCTGTAGTAAACCTTTTACCAAGTCCCTTTTGTTGTTTGTTGTACCATTGGGCAGCTTCCCGGATATCCTCTTTTGCAAGAGGTAGGATTACGGATTTATACATTACAGTTCTTTTTCAATATCGTCCATGGCAGCATCAAAATCCATAGCAGAATCTGGATTTTTTTTGTAATTTTCAAGGCGTTTTAGTACCAAATCTTTGTGCCATTCGGGAACACCGATTTCTTCCTGTTCAATGTCTTTGTATTTACTTTTAAGGTTGTTCCATTCGTTAATCGGAATGAATACACCCGTTGTCTGTCCTTTGTCGTCCGAAATATATTGCAGCTTCATATTAAAGTGCTAAAAAAAAATGTTTTAACAAAAATACTTCATTTAAATATTAAAAACAAACCCCGCTCCCGCGCGACTGGATCGTGCTTACTTTCAATGCATCTTTAATTTGCTCAAATACATTTTCATCTTTATCCTCTGTATTCTTTCCATCAACCCAGTTTTGAATGAATGGGAACAGCGACGGTGCAAAATTACGAACCGGTTCGTACATACGCGATTCGGTTTTGGCTTTCTGCGAAAGAATTTCCACGTCCTCGTCAATTTTGTCGAACACCAGCAAAACAATACTGAGCACAAGCGCCGAGCGCAGTATGCCAAACACCAGGCCGGCAGCCTTGTTCAGAAAGCCGAGCATAGCCACTTCAATAAACTTGTTTACAGCGCTGCCCACAATGTGCACCAGGATAACGATAACGATGAATGTAACTATAAATGAGATAATGTTCAGGTATTCGGTCTCCAGACTGAAGTTTTCAGTCAAAAAATCAGAGGTGATATACGAAAATTCGATGGCTCCCCATATACCAAGCACCAAAGCAGCCAGCGATGCCAGCTCTGAAACCAGTCCTTTACGGAAACCGCCTATGGCAGCAAAAAGAAAAATTAATCCGAGAATAATATCGATATAATTCATTTTTCATCAGGTTAGCAAATATTGGTGTAAAAGTAGGAATTATTTCAGAAAAATGAAGATTGAACCATTCCGGTTTATTACTTTTGGGCAAAGTTTGAAAAGATTATATGAAGTTTGATATAAACCAAAAAATATTTGCCGACTTCGGGGCATTTGAACCAACCCTCAAACATTGGCGAAAAAACGGAGAAAAAATTGTTTTCACCAACGGGTGTTTCGATATTATTCATCACGGTCATGTGGATTCGCTCATGAAGTCGTCGGAATACGGAACCCGCCTGATTGTGGGCCTGAATTCGGATGAATCGGTGAGGTTGCTTAAAGGAAAGGGGCGGCCTGTGCTTAACGTGGAGGCCCGTGCCAACATGCTGGCTGCCTTTGTGTTTGTCGATGCCGTAATCATTTTCGGGGAAGAAACCCCGGCCCAACTCATTACCCGGATACTCCCCGATGTTTTGCTGAAAGGGAAAGAATATGAATTACATGAAATTGCCGGTCATGAAACGGTTTTGGAGCATGGCGGAATTGTGGAAACCCTCGATTTGGTTACCGGCATTTCTACTTCGGAACTGATTGACAGAATTAAAAACCTGGATTAATGTCCCGGACAAAAACGGTTTACATCTGCCAGAATTGCGGCGCGCAATCGCCCAAATGGATGGGGAAATGCCTCTCCTGCGGCGGATGGAATACGTTGGTCGAAGAAATTGTGGAAAAAAAGAAGCCGGGGCCTGCTGTTGCAGCCAATTTATCTTCAAACCAGCCGCTTACCCTTGATAGCATTACTACCGAAAAAATGGAACGCATTGAAGTGGGTATTGCCGAGTTTGACCGGGTGCTGGGCGGAGGGATTGTTCCGGGCTCCATTGTTTTGCTGGGCGGTGAACCGGGCATCGGAAAATCGACGCTGGTTTTGCAAATGGCGCTGGGGTTGAAAGACAAAAAAATCCTGTACGTTTCGGGCGAGGAAAGCCTGCAGCAGATAAAACTGCGGGCGGGACGGCTTGGAATGAACGGCAGCAACTGCCTGTTTCTAAGCGAAACTTCGCTGGAAAATGTGCTGGCACAAACCGGACAGGTGAATCCGCATTTGCTGATTGTCGATTCCATTCAGACTCTCTCCACCGAAGCCATTGAATCTTCACCGGGCTCGGTAACCCAGGTGCGTGAATGTACATCGGCCATTCTTAAGTTTGCCAAACAAAACCACATTGCCGTTATTTTAATCGGGCACATCAACAAGGAAGGCAGCCTGGCCGGGCCAAAAGTACTGGAACATATTGTGGACTCGGTGCTTCAGTTTGAAGGCGACACCAATTACCTGTACCGGATTCTGCGCGCAAGTAAAAACCGGTTCGGCTCAACCAACGAACTGGGCATTTTCGAAATGCGTGGTGACGGACTGCGTGAAATTCTGAATCCTTCGGAACAACTCATCTCCAAAGTGAGCGACGATGTGAGCGGAACAGCGGTGGCTGCTACCATCGAGGGGATTCGTCCGTTTTTGATTGAAATTCAGGCGCTGGTGAGCTCGGCAGCTTACGGAACGCCACAACGGTCCTCCACCGGTTTCGACCTGCGCCGGCTGAACATGCTGCTGGCTGTACTCGAAAAACGGGCCGGCTTCAAACTGCTTACCAAAGATGTTTTTCTGAACATTGCCGGCGGTTTGCGCATTAACGACCCGGCTACCGATTTGGCGGTAATCTGTTCCATCCTCTCTTCCAATATCGACATTGCCATCGACCATAAAGTTTGTTTTGCAGGCGAAGTGGGCCTTACCGGCGAAATCCGTGGCGTAAACCGCATCGAGCAGCGCATTGCAGAAGCGGCCAAACTGGGTTTCAAAAAAATATTCATTCCCAAACTGAACAAAGGGTTCGACAGCTCCAAATTTTCCATCGAACTGGAAAAAGTATCGCGTGTGGAGGAAGTATTCCGGAAAATCTTCGGATGAACCAAAGGCACCAAGGCCAGGTAGTGTGACTGTTTTAATTATTGCTGGTTGCCTGTTCCAGCTCTTTCAGGTTAGTTTGTTGCTCCATTAACTGTTTAATGGTTGTTGATTTAAAATAACCGGTAACCTGGTTATTCAATGTCTTCCAAAAATCTCTCAGCGAGCAGGTTTTTTCACGATCGCACAAAAACCCTTCTTCCATGCAATCAACCACGCAAATGCCGGGTTCAAATGCAGTATGAATATCGTAAACGCTGATATCGGCGGGGTCGCGTGTAAGCACATAGCCGCTTTTCCGACCGGCTGCCTTGGTAACCAAACCGGCAACTTTCAGAGCGTTGATAATCTGATCCAGGTATTTGTAAGAAATGTTCTGATTTTTCGCAATTTCTTTCTGATAAATTCCGTCAACATCACCGTTCATGGCAATTTCGAGAACTGCCCGTATGCCGTATCTTGTTTTTGTGCTAAACTTCACTGTTTTACTTTTTCAGTTAAAAACTCTTCGGAACGAAACCGGAAAGCAAAGGTAATAAAAACCTCGTTGTTCACTTTAACGGCGCCAAATACTTTTTCTGGCGGATCAATTTTAAAATCAGTCAGTTCCACTTCCAAATCGCCTTTCAAAACAAAACCGGAAGATTCGCAGAAAACCGTTTGGCACGGAACCACATACGTGCGGGTTACACCGGCCAGGGTAATGTCTGTTTCAAAGTTGGTCATTCCCGTGGTTTCGTCAAAATCGGCCAGCTCTCTGGGTTCAATTTCTATCTGAATATAGGGATGTTCCGGTGCATTAACCATTTTGAAAAAATCGTTGAGCATCCGGGTTCCCGCGCCGGTAAATGCATGAACAGGAATCCGGATATGCCAGTATGGATATGCACTTTGATGTGTTCCCGCAGACGGATTGATTTGGGGATTATGGTTTACAAACTGAAACTGGTTGATGTTGGAAGACCCCTGAATAACAATATAGTTGTCGCATTTCTCTTCGCCGCTGCCGGTAGTTTTTGCAGCCAAAAAATAGGGCAGGCAGAGCAACGTTGCCAAAAACAATCCATATCTTATAAACTTCCAACTCAAAACTATTTCTATAAAAAGGTAAAAAAGGGTTGCCCGGCATGTATATCCGTTCAACCCTTTATTTTCAAATCATCTCAGAACGAAATGGCAGCCTCAAGCACCAATCCGTTGAATTTTCCTCCGTCGATGCCTCCGTGGGCATTGCCTTCATATTTTTGATTTACATAATCGAGCTTTACAACCACATTGTCCACCATGTGCCATCCACCGCCTATATTGGTACGGTTAACGGTTGAACCATCTTTATTATCGACTTTGTTCAGCCGGGTACCTACGTAAAACCTTCCTATGTTGTAGATGGCCTGAAGGGCAGTTTGCGTAAAATGCTGGTCGGCATTGTTACGAACGCCTTTCATGCTTTCGTAAATACCAAAAACTTCCAACCCGTGAAACTGTGCAAAAATGTTGGCCATGTAACTGTTCATTTCCGACTGCCCGGCACCGGGGCTCCAGCGGCCCGAGCGGAAATTGTCGGCAGCAGCATCTGCCGTTTGCATTACACTGTAGTAACGCGCTCCGGCACGGTCGCCATCCCATAGGTATGCGCCGCTGTGTCCCTCGCCAGCGTGAAAGCCCGAAATACTTGCCCGCAGCCGGAGATCATCCGTAACTTCGGTATCGTAAGCCAGCTTCCAGTTGAAAACCAAATCTTCGCCAAGGTCGTTCCCCCGGCCATAATTTACCCTTCCGTTGTTGGTTCCCACAAGCGCCAGAAAACCACTTTTCCGGTACATGATTTCAAGTCCGGGGTTGGTGGTATAAGCATCCATAATCCAGTTTCCTACAAACGGATTCTGAATGACCGATGCATTGTTGCTGCGGAAAAAGTGTGCATCGCCATAGTTGGGCATCATCACACCCGCGCGAATGGTCAGGTTTTGCATCAGTTTATCGCTGGCAGGCAAAAACGGCATTTTGTCGATGATCAGATAACCGCCTTCCACCCAAGCCTCGTTATGGTGCCTCGACGACATATAGTTGTTCATGAACAACTGAATGCCCGGAGCCAAATCTGCCGTGATACTAAGGTTTGCTGTGGGCAGGTTAAAGTTGTTTTTCAGATCGATCAGCTCCACCGGTGCTTCATGGTCGAGTGCCTGCAACTGAATGGCAAAATCACCTCCAACTTTTACTTTCAGGCCCGTAAACTCCTGGTCGTCAATTTTTTCTTTCTCAAACTGTTGAGAAAAAGAAGAAATGCTCAGCAAAAGAGCACACACTAAAATCAATACGTTTTTCATAAATTAATAAATTTTAAATACCTGTTTTCTATTTGATGTGATTAAAAGTTTTCGGTAAACTGATCGCTGCTTTTCTGAAACTCAAGACTAAAGCTCACCACCAGCTCATCATCAGTCTTTACAGTGCCCATTATTGCAGTGGGAGGTTCAACACCGAAATCTGACATTTTCAGCGGCACATTTCCTGAAACCAGAAACCGCTGATTGTTTTGAACATCAAAATTAACTGCAAGTTTTACTTCCTTTGTTTTTCCGGCAATGGTTAGCAAGCCGGTAAGATTTGCCTTTTCACCTGCAAGATTAACCTCGCCGGTATTGCCGAGTGAAAATTTGATTTCAGGGAATTTTTTCTCCTTCAGGGCTTCCAGTGTTTTGTTATCCATAATTCTTTTTCCGCTTTTCAGCCCCGAAACCGGCGATGTAAATTCAATCCGGCTGATTTCCGAAACAACATTGTCATTCAGCTTAACCAGCGTTTCAGCAGAAAAATCAGCAGCCTCCATCTCCCAGTCGTGGAGCGATGAAGTTCCTGAAACAACCAGTTTGCTGTTGTTTGACTGTACTTTATAAAATTCCTGTGCCTGAACGCCGGTGAATATCAGTAACGCCAGTACACTTGTAAAAAGAAGATTCAGCTTAATCCTTTTCATTTTATTCAAATTTTAATTGTTAATCCTACTTATCCTATCATAACGGTAGGACAAAGAAACAAATTTTTTTGATAATGTAATTTCCATTATTTATGTTTTTTAACAGATTCAACTTCAGTATCCCTCTTCCTGTAATTTTCACAGCTCTGCCGATACCTATTAAAACATATTGTCATTGCTGTTGTTTACAGCTGGCAAATGGTTATTGCAAAAAATTTTAGAATTTTTGAAGCGAATGTTTACATTTGCAACAGATACCGAAAATACATTTAAATTAATTTTTTTATAATGAAAAGTAATCTCAGAAATTTTCTTGCGCTTTTGCTGGTGCTCTTTGCATTGCCATCATTGGCACAAACCAGCAAAATCGAGTTTACAGAGTATAAACTCGACAACGGGTTACATGTGATTTTGCAGCCCGATAACACTACGCCCAACGTGATTGTGAGTATTATGTACCACGTAGGCTCGAAAAATGAGCTGGCTCACCGTACAGGGTTTGCCCACTTTTTTGAGCATTTAATGTTTGAAGGAACTGAAAACATACCGCGCGGCATGTTTTCGCGGCATGTAGAAGAGGCAGGTGGCACACTCAATGCGTTTACCTCGAATGATGTAACGTACTATTATGTAATGCTTCCGTCTAACCAGCTTGAACTGGGTCTTTGGTTGGAGTCGGAAAGGCTGATGCACGCCCGGGTCGATTCCATTGGTATTGCCACCCAAAAAGGTGTGGTTACCGAGGAGATGAAACAAACCCGCGACAACCGCCCTTATGGTCGTCTGCTCGTTGAAACCGTGAACCGTGCGTTTACCGAACATACCTACCGCTGGGATGTGCTGGGCGCCGACGAACACATTCGCAATGCCGAAGACCATGAGTTCAGGGAATTCCACGATATGTTCTACGTTCCCAACAATGCCGTGCTGGTTATTTCGGGCGACATCGATGTGGAAGAAACCAAACCGCTGGTGGAAAAATATTTTGCCGAAATCACCCCGGGAACTATGAATATCAGGCGGCCACTACCCAACGAACCCCGCCGGACAGAGGAAGTGCGCGACACGGTTTACGACAATGTGCAGTTGCCGCTGATTTTACAGGCTTACCATATTCCGGGCCGTGGCGATGATGATTATTTTGCCATGGAAATGCTGGGTTCACTGCTTTCGCAGGGACAGAGCAGCAGGCTCTACCGTTCACTGGTCGATGAAAAGCGGCTGGCGCTCCAGGTAGCTGCGCAGCCACTTTCGCTCGAGCACCCGGGACTTACCCTCATACTTGCCATTCCGCAGGTAGGCGTAGATCCAAAAGTACTGGAAGATGCCATTAACGAAGAACTGGAAAAAGCGCGTACCGAACTTATTTCTGAACGCGAACTGGAAAAGCTGAAAAACCAGTTCGAAAACCGGATCGTTAACAGCAATACCACTATTGCCAGCCGTGCGCAAAACCTGGCCATGAGCCACACCTATTTTAATAACGCAAGCCTTGTGAACTCAACCCTCGAAAAATATCTGTCGGTTTCACGCGAAGATATTTTGAACGTAGCTCAGGAATACCTGAGGGAAGACAACCGCGTGGTGCTCTATTTCATGCCTAAAAGCCAGATGAATTAATCCGAAAAATCCAAAAACAATGAAGAAGATATTTTTATTCTTATTTGCAGGTATCCTGCTGACCTTTAGCCTCAGTGCACAACTCGATCGCAGCCAGCCGCCCAAACCGGGTCCGGCGCCTGTGGTTAATATAGGCGATTACAACATGTTTACCCTTTCCAACGGATTGAAGGTGATTGTGGTGGAAAATCACAAAACCCCGGTCATTTCGTGGCAGCTTTCGCTGGATATCGATCCGGTGATGGAAGGCGATGCCAAAGGATATGTTGACATGGCCGGCCAGCTTATGCGTTCAGGAACAAAAAACCGTACAAAACAGGAAATCGATGAGGAAATCGACTTTATCGGGGCATCGCTGAGTACCTATTCCACAGGAATTTACGCTTCATCTCTTACCAGACATAAAGACAAACTGCTCGACCTGATGTCGGATGTGCTGCTAAACCCGGTTTTTCCGCAGGACGAACTTGAAAAAATGGTGGAACAATCGATTTCGGCGCTTGCAGCCAACGAAAACGACGCCAACTTCATGGTCGATAACCTGATTACCTCCGTGGTTTACGGTGAAGATCACCCCTACGGAGAGGTGGTTACCAAAGAAAAGCTGGAAAACATTACCCGCGACCACGTGGCAAATTACTACAATACATATTTCAAGCCCAACACGGCTTACCTGGTTATTGTGGGCGACATTACCACCAAAGAAGCGAAAGAACTGACTAAAAAATATTTCAAAAACTGGGAAAAAGGCGATGTGCCAAAAGCCACTTATGCGAACCCGCAGGCCCCGGCTGAAAACACGGTGGCTTTTGCCAACCGCGACGGCGCCGTTCAGAGCGTGCTTGCAGTGAGCTATCCCATCGAAATGCAGCCCGGAGACCCCGATGCCATAAAAGCAAGCGTGATGAACAGCGTGCTGGGTGGGGGCGTATTCTCCGGTCGGCTCATGCAAAACCTGCGCGAGGACAAGGCATACACCTACGGCGCCCGATCATCGCTTTCGTCCGATAAAGTAGTGGGACGGTTTACTGCACGTACCGAAGTAGGTAACAATGTAACCGACAGTGCCCTGGTGGAAATTCTTTACGAATTGGACCGCATGGTGAATGAACCGGTGGACAGCGAATCGCTCGATCTGGTGAAAAATTTCATGAACGGCAGCTTTGCCCGTTCGCTGGAGAGCCCGCGCACCATTGCCAATTTTGCACTGAACATCGAACGCTACAACCTGCCGAAGGATTATTACAAAACCTACCTTGAAAGACTGGCAGCCGTTACCACAGAAGATGTTACGGCTATGGCGAAAAAATACATCAAACCCGAAAATGCCTGGATTCTGGTGGCCGGCAACAAAGGCGAAGTTTCGCCCAAACTGGCCCGGTTCAGTGCCGCAAACGAAGTATTGTTTTTTGATCCGTACGGAAGAAAAGTGGAAAGCTCGGGCGCTGTTATTCCCGAAGGAATGACTGCCGAAAAAGTAGTTGAAGGCTATATTAAGGCCATTGGCGGCGCAGATAAGTTGAAATCCGTTACCGATCAAAAAATGAAAATGAGCACCGAAATGCAGGGGATGACCATTGAAATGGAATCGGTGCAAAAAGCGCCCGACAAAGTGCTGATTACCGTAAGCATGGGCGGAAATGTGATGCAAAAACAGGTGTTCGACGGCGAACGCGGCATGGCCACCGCCATGGGACAGAAAACCGAACTGGAAGGTAAACAACTGGATGAAATGCGGTTGCAGGCCAAAATGTTCCCGGAACTGGATTATGCCAATGGCGAATACCAGTTGGAACTGCTGGAAGTGGAAGACCTCGGGGGCCAACCTGCTTACAAGCTGCAGGTAACCAATCCGTCGGGAACATCAGTTACTGAATTTTACGATGTAGCCAGCAGTCTGAAAGTGCGTACCATAACCACCCAGGAAACACAAATGGGGCCCATGACCATTTCGGCCAACTACGACGACTACCGCGATGTGGAAGGCGTAAAAATTCCCTTTGCATTAAAGCAGCAAACCGGACCGCAAACCATGGATATGAAAGTGGTGTCAGTAGAACTGAATAGCGGTGTTTCCGACGATGTGTTTAAAGTGGAATAAACCAATCAATTCCAAAATAATACCGGGCAACCGGTAATAACCCAAAAGAGCCGCGGAAAATTCCGCGGCTCTTTTGGGTTTAAGAAGCCTTTTTCTTTTTGAAACAAAAAACGTTTTAATTTTCCAATAAATTGGAAAAGCTGATTAAACTACCCAAAAATATGGAGTGGGTCAGATTTAAGCTTAATTTTCATCCGCGTACAGGGAAATACGAGGGAGCTGCAAATTATTCCCCTAACGGCCTGTACGCTCCGGGCCAGTTAACGGTTCCGGTTATTCCCATCAGCTTTTTAATGTTATCGGGCAATTCGGTGGCTGCTTTCATTCCAGGGAAATCGTGCATTAACTGGTAATTGCCCAGGTGAACACCCTTAAACAGGGAGCCGTGGTAATTTTTCAGACTGATGCTTTTGGCGGCATACGACGGAACGGCCTTATTCAGCTCGCCGGGCGTGTTAAAGCCGGCCTGGCAGGTTTCACCGAGGTTCTGGCTCAGCAGAATCAACGGTTCCATAACACCCTGGGTTACATACACGTTATTATCCAGTTTTTGAAGTGCAGGCTCTTTTAATCGCTCGCACATCGATTCGGGTTGCCACACAAACAGCAAGGGATAATCATAGCCTGAATCTCCGTATAGCAAATTATTTGAAAACTCGTGTCCGGTCCGTTTTTCCACATCGGGGCCT
>Ga0334883_1003517_pt1 | contig 16703 bp, 11 predicted proteins | sample GraSluR1_MG_6_FD_207230 | JGI IMG/M metagenome (GOLD analysis project Ga0334883, IMG submission 207230) | Sludge microbial communities from methane-producing bioreactor in Wageningen University, Netherlands - Granular Sludge_09_05-R1 | ecosystem: Engineered > Bioreactor > Anaerobic >... | reverse complement strand
GCGTGCCCGGGGCGGCGTGCTCGGTCAGTGGCCACAAGGGCAGGGTCGGGTCGATGGCCAGGGCGGCGCGCGCGAGACGGTCAGCCACTTCGGGACGGCGTCTGCGCAGCAGCAGGTCTGCGAAGACGAGCTGGAGGATAGCTTGGGCCTCGTCGTCGGCCTTGTGATGCTGAGAGAGTGCGCTGACGGCGAAGTCGGCGCGCTCTTGGTCGCTGTGTCCGGAGAGGAGAAAGGCGGCGCTTCTGCAGCCAGGCAGGCCTTTGCTTGCGCCGGACAAGAATGCGCGTCGCGCCGCCGTTGGCTGGCCGAGAACCAAGAGCAAGTAGGCAAAGGACGCGTCGGGGCCGTGGGACTGCTCGTGGGCGAGGAGCGCTTCAGCCAAGAGAGCCGACTCCAGGGGCAGGGCGTCTCTGGATGACTCGGCCCAAGCTGGGATCGATGGCGCTGATGTGGGCGGTGGGGCTGCGGTCATGGCGTGATGCATTGGCGAGGCCGGGCGCGAATGCAGCGCCGTGCCCCTGGGCTCATCCCTTGGCGCCTCAACTTAACGCAGAAGCATGCGCGTGGCCAACGGCAGCGATTGCGCGCCGCAGGCGGCGCTCAAGGGGGGCGGCGCTCGACGACGAAGGAGGTGGGCGCTGTGGTGCTTAGGAGCATTGGCGCCATGGCTTTCATGAGCTTGCCCGGCTGGGCATCGCTGGCGATGCCCAGCTCTGCCCCGACTTCGACCTCTAGGCGCAAAAGGGCCAGCTCAGCTTGGGTGTGCTGGAAAGCATAGGCACCCGCGCCGCCGGGGTAGGTGAGGAGCAGCTTGAGGACGAGAGCACCCGTGGCGCCAGGTGTGGCGTCCAGGCGCCATTCGAAGGTGATTGGGTTGAGGCGTTGGCTGTCGCGGTGGAGCTGTAGCGGTGCGAAGACCGTGGGGAGCAGGCGCTCGACCACCATGGCCTGTTCCATGGGGTCGAGGCGGTGGTTGCGGTCCAGGTCGGCGAGGTGACGCAACAAGGCCGCTTCTTGGGGCGGCACGCGAAAGACCACGAGCATCTCCGTGTGCTCAGGGTTCACCTGGAGCAAGACCTGGAAATCGGCCTCGATGTCGTGCGCCGCAGCGGTGGAAACGCCGACGACTGCGCAGAGGACGCAGAGGGCGGCGAGGACGGGCGGGGGTCGCATGGCATCAGCGTCCAAAGGCAGGGTTTTCGAAGAGGGAGCGGAGATTGCGCCGCTGCATGGAGGCTTTGGCCGGGGTGGCGGGGTTCATAGCCTGCCCGCCACCTTGGCCTGCTTCGGTGCCTTCACAACCATTCTCGCCGGGGGCGATGAGGTTGGGGTTGTGCGGGCAGCCGTCGAGGTGATTGGGCACACCATCGCCGTCGATGTCTGCGGCCACGCCCATGGATTCGAAGCCCGCGCCGTCGACATCGACCCAGACGGGGTTGGTCATGGCCCACGGCGTCACCGGGTAGACCTGGTCCGGCTGGAAGATGTCGAGCGGCGAGGCGCCAAAGCCAAAGGAAGCGCCAATGGCGCCGACGGCTTCCGTGATGACGATGGGTGGGACTTCGACGGGAGGAACCACAGGGAAGAGGCTCTGGCTGCCGACGACCTCGGCGACGACGAAAGTGTCTCCTTCGAAGTTGAAGGAACGCTGGCTGCGCCACTCGCCGGCCTCGTTGCGGCCCGTCAAGGGCTCGCGGTAGAGCTCGATGCCGTTGGCGTAGACCACGAGGAGGTCGACCTCGATCCACTTCGGGGCTTGAACTCGCACGTCGATGACGACGTCGCCGTTGGCGGCGACGGTGCTTTCACCGACGGCTGCGCCGTTGACGAAGAGCTCGAGGAAGGGGCCGTTGGTCATGATGACGCGCTGGTTTTGGATGGCTTCGACCACGTCGATGGGCTGAAGTGAGGCGACGCTCTTGTGGCCGACACGGAGGAAGTTGCGTGGGAAACCAGGCTCTTGGGTTAGAGGCTTGTGGCTGTCGCTGTTGGCGACGCCCGTGATGATGTGGCCGAGATTGATGAGGTTGAACCAGTCGTTGACCACCCCCGGGAAGGCAGCCTCGCCACTGCTGTTGGTGAGGACGGCACCTGGACGGGGATAGTTGGCCGGGAGCTCACCTGGCGCCAGGGGGACGCACTTCTGCGTTGGGGGCAGCTCTGGGAGGCGCTCATCGCCGGTGACACATTGGGCCGGGTCGTAGGCACGGACGCTGTGAATTTCCCACAATATTTTGCCGTTGAGGATTTCCATGGCGTCGAAATCGAGGCTGAAGTTGGAGACGGCGAAGCCGCTGCCGTCGGCATAGGGGCGGCCATTCTCATAGGCGACGAAGGCGGGGCCAACGGGTAGGCCCAGACCCAGGCTGGTACCCGTGCCCAGCTTCTGGGGGATGGGCATACCGTCGAGGTTGGAGAGGGCGAACTGGTCAAAGTAACCCAAGACCATGTCGCGGGGGTGGTTGACTTGGACGATGGTGCGCTCAGGTCCGAGCGCACCGCGCCGCCGCAGGTCGGCAAAGATTTCCCCCGGGGGCCGATCAGACCAGGGGAAGGAGCCGTGAAGGGTTTGTTCTGGCCAGTAGTCGAGGGGGTAGGCGTTGAAGTGGCCGCCCTCGAGGGTGGTCAGCTCGATGCCGCGCACGGTGGTGATGAAATCGTTCAGGCCCAGCTCGGCGATGACGTGGCTCAGGTCGGTGATGATGTTGTGGTCCGTTGCGGCGACGAACTCGACGCCTTCGCCAGCCAAGGCGCCGATCTGGCGGTGCGGTGGCGACGAGGAGTCGATGGAGGCGCTGGTGTGAAGGTGGAGATCGGCCGAGATGTAGCCCGTGGTGTCGACGACGCGCTCGAGCGTCGCTGTGACGTCGGCGATCTGGTTGGATTTGAGGTTGAGCTCTTGGGCCATGACCAGGTTGTACTCAACGCCGCGGCTGACGTAGATGCGATAGGGTTCATCGGCCGAGGGGCGCACCTTAAGGCTGACCCGACCGCGGGCATCGGTGTAGGCGGTTTTCTCGATGTAGCGGCGGGTGCTGGGATCGTTGGGGTCGTCGGGGACGAAGTCGGTCACTCTCTCGGGCTCGCCGGAGCGGGAGTCATAGAGGAATTCCGGTGGGCTCATGCCAGGGAAATGGCGGTGGGTCCCGACCACGGTGACCTTGGCCGGGAGCGGTACGCCGCGTTGGTCCGTGACCAAGACGTTGAGCGTGGCCGAGGACGGCAGATCCAGGACGGTGAAGCTACGATCGCCTGGGCTGACGCTGACTGCACGGGGTGCGCCGAGATCGCGGTCCGGGGCGACGGCGCGCATCACGTAACAGCCGCTTTCGACTTTGGCTTTGAAGCGCCCACCGTTGCGGGTGATCATCTGGGTGTAGTGTTTCCACTGGCTGGGGTCGAGGCGCCCGGCTTCATTGAAATCACCATCGCCGAGGGCGCAGGCCCGGTCGGGGTCGGCGGCACGGTAGGCCAGGACCCAGGCGTCATCGACGGTGGTGCCCAGGGTGCGATCGATGAGGCGTCCCTCGAGGTGGCCCAAGCTGAGATCTTGGCGCCACAGGTTCTGGCGGATATCGAAGACCACGTCTTGAATGGAGGCGGCGTCGCCGTCGCCGACCATGACGTATTTGCTATAGCTGAAGGTTTCACCTTCTTTGAGAGATGCCGGTGCGAGGGCATAGAAGGCACCCGTGAAAGAGGAGAAATAGAAGGGGACCAACATGCTCCAGGGCTTGACGCTGTCGAAGCCGACGGCGGCGTAGCGATTGCGGTTGGCCCAGGCATAGTTGTTGGCACCCGGGTGGACCATGACGCCGTAGGAGACGCCTTGGTCGGTGGTCGTGGCGAGGTATTCCACGGGCAGTCCGGGGATCGCCGGGAGCTCTGGGGGCGTCTGGTAGAGGCCCTCGAGGGTGAGGCGCAGATCGAGGCCGCCGCCCGGGGCGAAAGTGTCATTGCCAGCGGAGAAGAGGAAGACGTCACCCATGGGGACGGGGAAGACGCCCTCGCTGCCGCCGAGGAGGGTGCCAATCGAGGATTCAAAGGGGAGTCTGACGGTCCTGCTGCTGAGGTTGGTGACGCCGACGCTGACCTTGACGTAGCTGGCGTTGGGTGGCAGCTCATAATCGATATAGAAGCTCAAAACAGGTGTCGGCTGCCCCTGGGAGCAGTAGGGGAGGCAGAGGACGCCGTCACCGTGATCCGGCAGGGGGTTGCAGGCACAGGCTTCGGCGTCGTAAGTGCCGCGTTGGCAGGGGTAGGTGTTGCCGTTTTTGCCGGTGAGGAAGCCTTCGGCCGGGCAGGCAGGATCGCACAGCGGCCCGGGGTCGTCGGGGCAGACTTCGGCGAGGCGGGTCACCCCATTGAGGTCGGTGCAGCGACAGCGTTCGGGATCGTCTGGGTCGGGGATGCATACGCGACCGAGGGTGCTGGGACAGTTCTCGGTACAGAAAGGTGTCGATGCCTCAACACAGGGATCAGGGGTGCTGAGGGGGTCGAAGCAGGCACAGAGCCCAGGTTGGTTCGGGTCGGGCACGCAGACCCGTCCGCCTTCACTGGGGCAATTGGGGTCGCAGAATGGGCCCTCACCGAGGGCGCAATTCGTCGAGATTTGCTGGTGGTTGACACAGAGGCAGCTCTCGGGGTCGAAGACGCCCGGTGTACAGGGGATGTCGCTCTCGGGGATGCGCCAGTTCCAACCCTGTACGGTGCCTGCTGCGTTGGTACGGGGCACGGCTTTGCACTGGGGCGAGCAGAGGACGCCGCCAGGGGTGGCGCAGGCCTGCTCGGCGGGGAGGGCGGTGCAGCTCCCTTGCTCCCAGTGGCCGAGGGTGCAGGTGAGTTGCTGCGAGACCGTGTCGGCTGGGCTGTCGCCGTAGGCGTTGATGAGCAGCTCGTTGAGGCCCTTGACCATGGTGAGGAACTCCCCGCCGTAGCCAGAGATGCGCAGGCGCGCCGGCTGGCCGTTGCGGCCGTCGTTGAGGATTTCCGCTTTCTTGGGGTTCAAGGCTTGGAGAAAGAAGGCCGGGAACATCTCGCCGAACATGTCCTGGCCTTGGCCGCCGAAGGCGCCGCCGCGCTCGGAGGCGCGCCGGAGATCCATGTCGATGATGCCGCCGCCGTAGATGCCAAAGCCACGGGCAAAGCCGATGTCCTGGACGATGACCCGGATCTTGTCGTTCTCGAGCATGTAGTCGCCCACCTCACCGAGGGCACGTTTGCCTCCGATGAGCTGTTCGCGGCGGGTGATCTGGTAAGCCCTGGCTTGACCGCCATCGCCGACGACGTCGTCGTCTTGGATGCAGCCGCTCAAGGTCGGGCTCAACCCGATGGCGCTGAGGATGAAGAGTCCAAGCACGAACCCCTTGGCGGGTATAGCCTGTGGCGTCATTCTTTATGCCTCCGAGTCACCAGACCACTTGGACGAGGGCCTCGATGAGGTCGTTGTCGACGCCAGCGCTGCCTTCTTCTTGGGTGACGGTGTAGTTGAGCTTGAGCTCAACGGGCAGCGCTTCGAGTCGGTAGGCGACCCCGATGGTGTGGTAGATCAGGAGGTCGTCGACGGCGAGCTCCGTGTCGTCTTTGAAGGGGTCGAGGTAGGCAAAGCGGTAGCCGACCTGGAAGCGGTAGTCGGGGATGGGCAGGCGGTAGGCGATCTGGGCGAGGATGCCGATGGTGTCGCGCTTGGCCTCACCGGCGCCAGGGTACTCGCGGGTGTTCCACAAGAGCTGGGCCAGCGCGTCGACGCCGTAGGCCTTGAGCTGCAGGTCGACCTGCCAAGAGAGATCTTCTTCGTCGAGTTGGTTGGGCAGGGTGCCCTCGGTGCGCTGGTTGTAGCTGAGCCCGCCACCGAAGACCAAGAAGGAGTCCGGTTGATAGAGGCCGAGGAGCTGGTTGCGCAGATGGAACTCGAGGCGGCCAAAGTAGGCCAGGTGGTTGTTGTCGTTGCGGGTCGAGGAGACCGTGTTGCCGTTGGTGATGGCGGCGTGATAGGTGAAGCCGACGGGGCCAAAGTCGATGACGTCCGAGAGCAAGCTCAGGCCGGCTTGACGCGAGGGGGTGAAGCCGGCGTTGCCCGGGCGCTGGATGCCTTCACCGGGGCGCACGCCGCTGGAGACCACCGAGGGGCGGACGAAGGTGAGGTCGGCAGCGGACTCGGTGGCTTCGAGATCGAAAGGCGGCTTGTACTGACCCACCCGCACTTTGAAGAAGTCGGCGAAGCGATACTCGCCGTAGGCGTCCTTGAGCTCGACCCGTTGGCTGCCAACGGTGTCGTTGGCGTTGGTGCGGACGTCGCCGGCGCCGTCCAGGGCGAGGCGCAGCTCCAGCTTGTCGAGGTAATTGATTTTGACACCCGTACGGGCGTCGAGCATGGCGAAGCCGTTGTTTTGGCCGATGAAGTCCGGCGCGTTGTCGCCCTCGGCGCCGACCCAGATGAAGCCCGTGCGGACGTAACCGTAGAGGGTGGCCGCCCAATCGCCGACGGTGAAGGTGAGGGGCGGGTTCTCCGAGGGTCCGCGGGCCCAGTCGATGTCCTGTGCTGCTGTGGTGCGCGGCAGCACCATGGTGCCGCCGAGGCAGAGCAGGAGGGTGAAGGAGAGCAGGGCGGGGCCCAAGAAGGCAGAAGCAGAGAATCCAGGTCTGTTCATCGGTTCCAGACTCCTCGACAGAAGGATCGACGACGAAAATCTGAGGGTGTTGACCTCGAGAGGCGGGTTGACGCAAGGCGGCGGCATGGCTATGCGCTGTGGGAGGCGCAGCCGCCTTTGGACAGGGCGGACACTAACCTATATGCCCGGTCGGAGCAAACGCAACGGCGCAAGGGGTGTGCGGGCCTTTTAGTGCCCCTGGAGGTGACGCGATGGCTAGTGATTTTCTCGATGCAGACGCGCTTTGCGCCGTCCTCGAGTGGGTGCGTGAGGCCGGTGCGATGGCGCGAGGCTTTCGCCAGAGCGGCGCGTATTCCGTGGTGGAGAAGGGCGGCGGTGCCGGTCCGGTGACCGAGGCCGACGAGGCGATCAGCGCCTTTCTCATGCAAGCCCTGCAGGGGGCCTTTCCAAAAGACACGGTGGTCAGCGAGGAGAGCCCCGCTGCGACCCAGTGGCAGCGGCGCACTTGGCTCATCGATCCCATTGACGGCACCCTGGATTTCGTCCGCGGTGGGGAGGAATTCGCCGTCATGGTGGGGCTGGTGGTGGCGGGCGCGCCGCGCTTCGGGGTGGTCTATCAACCCATGCTGCATCGCCTCTATTGGGGTGGCGCTGGCTTGGGGGCGTGGTGCGCGACGCCAAGTGGCACCGTGGCGCTGCGGGTTTCGACCTGCGCTGACTTGTCGGCTGCGGTGATGGTGAAATCGCGGCACCACCCCAGCAGCGCCGTCGACGACTTGGGTGCCGAGCTCGGCATCGCGAGGGTGCAAGAGATGGGTTCCATGGGGCTCAAGGTCGCCGCCGTGGCCGAGGGGCGGGCCGATGTCTATGTGAACCTGTCGGGCAAGTCCTCGCTGTGGGATGTGGCCGGTCCGCAGGCCATTCTCGAGGCGGCAGGCGGTCGGCTCAGCGGCTTGGAGGCAGGGACCCCGGCCTACGTGCCGGCGCCGCTGGCGATAGCGCACCCGGTGGTGGCGAGCAATGGCCAAGTGCATGACCAGGTTCAGCGCGGCGTGGCTCGCGTTTTCGGTCGCAGCGGGGGCTTGCGCTGACTGGCAAGGGTGCTGGGGATCCACCTTCGCGGGAGCAGCGCCCGGCAGTGGCGGCCCGTGGCGTCTGCGCATTGGCGTAGAAGTTGCTCAGGCGCGGCGCGCGGTGCACGGGACGAAGGGCCGGGAAGCGCGGGGAGGTGCCAGCGGTGCCCCCAGGCGCTTGCGTTGCGGCGCGCTTGCGCTAAGCTGAGCAGCGGTAAGTGTCAGTGAGAGCGGTCCGAGAGGAGCATGGGCGAGATGAACAGAGGCGCGTGGTGGAGCGGATGTCTGGTGGTTGGGCTATGTCTGGGCTGTCATACGCTGACAGATTTCGAGGACCCCGTGGCGCCGGCGCCTTTGAGTTGTCAGGACGAGAGCGACTGCGGTGAGAACAGCGCGTGCGTCTCGGGGCAGTGCCGCTGTGACCCAGGCTATTGGGATCTAGGAAAAGAACTCGGCTGTGAGACGAAGGCAGGTTTGACGAGCTTTGTTCTGCGTTTTGGATCAGTGCCTGGTTTGGACGCAGCGTTGGAAGAGCCCCTGCGCCTCTTTCAGGTAGGCAATCGAGCTATCGTTCTAGGGCGAAGCTTCGCCGCCGCATGTGAGCGCAACACGCCAGATGAGTATGGGTGTCAATTTGGCGTTTGGCAGAACGTGATTTCTAGTAGCGCGCTAACCGTGCCTGAAGCGGCGGGGCGAGGGGTGATGCTGGGCCTGCGCCATCTCTTTGCGGCGAGCCTGGGAGCGGACAAGGATGTGCTCGTCGAAGTGAGCTTTCTGAACCCGGCAGGGCCATCACAAGCGCGCGTTTTTACGGATAGTTGCAAGGGTTCCTATCCCGTTGATCGCGGCTCTTTCCTCAGCCTGGTGGCCGCGCCCGGCCACGCAACGACGCCGGCTTTGCTCTTTCAGCCAGGGGTCACTGACTCGAATTGCCGTGTTCGCTGGCTCACCACGGTGGATGGCGCTTTCCAAGTCGGCATGGACGACAGCTCGGTGAAGGATATTTGTGAAGGACGGAGGATCCTCGGGCATAGCCAAGGGGTCAAGACCTCAGCGAGTTGGTCGAGTCTTTTCGTGTGTTCCGATGGCGGTTCTTTGACTTTGGAAGAGGTGAGGCCCCGAAATAATGATGGCATCGTCGTGGATGACTTGAAGGTAACCGTTGACGTGGACGACCTGGGGGCGAGTGTGTCGGCACTGGAGTTGAGGGAGGCCGGGGTGAAGCTCAAGAACCACTTTTGGTTGAGCGACAGAAGCGGTCGTCTCCATGTCATCTTTCACCCCAGTGATTTTACCGGCGGGACGCCTGCGGTCATGCAGGCGTGTACCGCTGCTGGCGCGCCCACCGTTCACGGCGATCTGGTCGCTGTCGGCAATAAGGCGCTTGCCGTTTTGGGCAGGGATGGCGCGGAACTGTGTCTGTTCACCCCCAAAGAGCGGCTGCCCTGCGGTCGCATCGAGTGCCACTCCCTGGCTTTTTTGGTTGGGCGTGGTGGGCAGACCCTGAAGGGGAGGGCGCTCTTTTACCAGGATGATATCCTTTATGTGCTGGGGCAGCTCGACGCCCAGCTCTCGCTCTATGCGTTTCAGTTCGATTGAGGTGACAGACTATTGACGCGCTGAAAGACAGCGCCGCGGCCTGAACGTGGCCCCGGCGCGTAGGTTCGGGAGGGTTGGAGAATGGGCAAGCGAAGGTGGATGTTGGCAGTGCTGGCGCTGGTCATGACCTGTTTCACGAGCGGAGGCTTGGCCTCGGCCGAGGATTTCCTCAGCCATCAAGGGCGCATTACGGATGAGCTCGGTTACCCCCTGATCGGGGATTACCGCATCGACTTCGCCTTCTATAAGACTGCGGAAGACGGCAGCCCCTTGGCTTCGATCTCACAGGCAGTGCTCTTCGAGGATGGTTACTTCGCCGTCGACATTCCCGTGGCGGGCAAAGAGGTTCTGGATGCCATCCAGAACGAGGCCACCCTCTATCTCGAGGTGAGCGTGCGCCCCGAGGCCAATCTGGACGAGGTGATGGTCTTCACTCGCCAGCGCCTGACGGCGGCCCCCTTCGCCTTGGTGAGTCGCGCCCTCGGCAAAGACGGTCTCAGCATCGAGATCGTCAATGACAACGGGAAGCTGCACTTGGGTGCGGACAGCGTGGTGGGCCAGTCGATCCGCTCCGGTGAGATCGTGATGCGGCACTTGGCGCCGCGCGCCGTGGGGGCCACCCAGCTCGACAACGGCGCCGTGGGCCGGCAGCACTTGGCCAACAAGGCCGTGACCAGCGCCGCCATCGATGACCGGGCCGTCCAAGATGGCCACATCGGCGCCAACGCCGTCACGGGCTATCACGTGGCCGACGGCAGCCTGACGGGGGCAGATATTCGCGACGAGAGCTTGCGCGCTCAGGACATGGCCCCCCTCGGTGGTGTCTACGCCCACAAGTCGGCCGTCTACTACCAGACCAACCCCGTCGAGCTCAGCTCCACGGGTTGCACCGTGGTCAGCGTGAGCTGTCGTGCGCCCCAGGACCTCCCCCTGCAAGGCACTTGTGAAGTCCCGCGGACGCCGCTGATGACCGTGCACAGCACGGACATGGAGCACTGGGGCAGCGAGACGACGGCGGCGCTCTTTCGCTGCCGGGTGTGCTACGAGAGTGGCTCCGGGATCGCGACGGCCACCGCCAAGATCGCTTGTGTGACCAAACAGTAGTGACGGCGCGCGGGCCGCTTGCCCGGGAGGTGCTCATGAAGCGACGCGACAGCATGGAATTGGCACGCCCCTTGGCCTGGCGACTCCTGGGCTGCCCTCGCCTTGGGCTCTGCTTCTGGCTCCTGGGGGCGGCGCTGAGCCTGGGGGCGGCGCTGAGCCTGGGGGCGTGCATGGACCTCAGCGATTTGCTCGACAGGGGCGATGACCTCGATACGTCAGAGGACATCACCTACGACGATGTCCTGCCGCCAGATGAATTCGACTTCGGCCCACTCGACACGGGTGAGCCTCACGATGTCATCGATGAAGATAGCTTTGATGGCGGTGTCACCGAGTGTGTCGATGGACACTGTGTCTACACGGGCTTTCCCATTCCCGCGCCCTACTTTGGCTTGAGTCTCTCCCACGTCGCTGGTGCGCCGCGCCAAGGCCACGGTTTCGGGCGCCTCACCTCGCCTGCCAGCCTGGGCAATGGCGTCGCCCGCAGTGGCGGCGCCCGCCTGCATGCTGGCCCCGTGCATCTATTGCGGAGCGTGCCATGACGTGCAGGCGTGGGCTCGAGGCGGTCTTCCTCATCGGCGCCTGCTGGGCGCTGACGGCCTGCATGGCCCTGGAAGACGGCGCAAAAATGAGCCTCGGTGAGCCGGATGCCTACTCGCCGGAGCTATCTGGGGTGCGGTGTTGGCACGGGCCTAGCTTCGGGGGCACACGTCAAGGCCAGACCCAGCTCGTGCTCCCGGCCACGCTGGCTCCGGGACAGGGGGTGGCCTCGTTCCAAGGCCAGCGCATGCGTCTGACCAGTGGCAGCGTCGCGGCGCGACCTTGCGGGTCGCGAGGAGGCGAGAGATGACCATGACCCCTGCGTATTCATCGCGGTCAAGATGGCTGCTCTCTGTGGTCCTGGTGGGTTGGGCCCTCGGCACGCTCGCCGCCTGCGGTGAGCTCGATGAGCTGTGGCCCGAGGCCGTTGAAGCCAGCGACATGGACGACGACGATCACTGGGGGGGGAATATGGGAGACAGTGCCGATAGCAGCGACGGAGACTCCGATCTGCGCGAGCTGCCCCCCCCTGAAGATGCCGATGAGGACCGCGTAGACAGTGAAGAAGTGGAGCCGCCGCCGCCGTCCTTCAGGGGGACGTGGGCGTTGACGGCAGGAGGGAGGGCGCTGCCCGGTTATGTGGTCAGCCTCCAGGCCGGCGGTTGTGCCGGCAAGGCCACCTCGTTGAGCGGTCCAGGTTTGGGTGGGGCCGTGCTGCACAGCGGCACGACGGTCTTGCTTCACCCCCAACGCCTGCAGCCACCCCTGCCATGATGTGAGGACGTGAAGCGTATGGCCAAGCTTGCTTTTAGGCTCCGCAGAGGGTGGCCGCTTTGGGTTACAGGGCTCGTCGTTTTGGCCTGGCTCCTGTGGACCCAAGCCGGCGTGGTCGCTGCTGACGGCGACGCCGATGACGACGGCGTCCCCGATGAGGTCGAGCTCACCCTGGGGCTCGATCCCTTCCTCCCCGACAGCGACTTCGACGGCATCTCCGATGGCGTCGAGACCAACTACCAGGCCGTCGGCTGGGGCGGCGCGCCCGATACGGACGGCGACACGGTCATCGACGCCCTCGATGAGGACAGCGACGGCGATGGCCAGCCCGATCACGCCGAGGGACAAGGTGATTTCGACGGCGACGGGGTGGGCAACTGGCGCGACGCTGACGACGACGGCGACGGCATTCCTACGGCAGTCGAGTGTGGCCCCCTCACGGTGGCTGGGGTGAGCCCGTGGACTTGGGACGCCGACCGCGATGGTCTGCTGAACTGTTACGACCGCGACACCGACGGCGACACCCTCTTGGACAGCGACGAGGGGGTTGGCGATGCCGATGGCGATGGTCTGCCCAATTACCTCGACCCCAACACCTCGGCGCAGGGCGATGCCGATGGTGATGGCCTGAGCGATGCCGAAGAGGTGGCTTCGGGCTGCCTCAATCCGCTGCGCGCCGACAGCGACGGCGATGGCTTCTTGGACGGCGAAGAAGGCTATGCGGAAGCAGTGGACACGGACGGCGACACCGTCCCCGATGCGTGTGATCCCGATGACGACGGCGACGGCATCCCCACCGAACGCGAGCGCACCGATGAGGCGCGCTTTGGCGCGACCTTCACTCGCCAGGGGCGCCTGCCGGCTTACCGTAACCTGGACAGTGACGGCGACACGCTCCCAGATGCCGACGAAGCCTATGGAAGGCATCGCGAGTTGGGCGTAGTCGACGCCGATCGCGACGGCATCCCCGACTACTTCGACACCAACTCCGACAACGATGGGCGCAGCGATCAGAGCGAGGGCATGGGCGACGCCGATGGCGACGGAGTGCCGAACTTCCGCGACCCAGACGATGCTGACGGCCCCAGTGCTGATGGCGATGGTGACGGGATCAACAACAGTGTCGAGTCGCTCTGGGGCATGGACGCCTACCACATCGACAGCGACGGGGACGGCCTCCTGGATGAACACGAGTTTCGCTTCGATGCGGGGCTGCCGGTTGACACCGACCAAGATGGGCGCATCGACCCCGTCGATGAGGACGATGACGACGACGGCATCCCCAGCGACCTAGAGCGGCGCGATGCGGAGTTATTGGCGGCGTTTTTGGGGATGTACCCCTGGGACGTCGATCAAGACGGCGACTTCAACTGGTATGACGTGGACGCCGATGGCGATGGGCACCTCGACCGCCTGGAGCGGCGCGTCGACACCGATGGCGATGGGATCTACGACTACCTCGACCTCGACAGCGATGGCGATGGGGTCGGCGATCTCGAAGAGGCCCATCGCGACGGTGACGCCGATGGGTGGCGCAACCGCGTCGACAGCCACCACGATGACGGTCCTACGGCCGACGCCGACGGCGATGGGATCTCCAACCTCGACGAGGCGCGCTTGGGCACGTGGGCCCAGCGGCGTGACAGCGATGGGGACAGCGTCAGCGACACCATCGAGGTGGGGGTGGCCTTCCTCACGGGCGGTGAGGACAATCCGCGCAACAGCGACGGCGACGCCTGGCTGGACGCCCTGGATGTGGACGACGACGACGACCTCATCTGGACCGCCACCGAGCGCGCAGACGCCTTTATCCACGGTGAAGACCTCGACCAGGATGGCCAGCCCCACTACCTGGATCTGGACTCCGATGGCGACGGCCACCTGGATCTGGTCGAAGGCGCCTGGGATGCCGACGGTGACGGTGTGCCCAACTACCTCGACGAAGACAGCGATGGCGACGGGGTGCCCGATCGCTTGGAGAGCGGCGAGGATGGCAATGGCAATGGCATTCCGGCCTTCCTCGACCCTACTGAGAACGGCCTGGATGATCCCGACCCCGATGGCGATGGGCTGCCGACGGCGATCGAAGTGTTGCTCGGGACCAACCCCTACGTGGCTGACACGGACGGCGACACTTTGTCTGACGGCCAAGAAGTTGGCGAAGACTGGGACAACCCCATCGACACCGATGGCGACACCCTCATCGACGCCCTCGATCCCGATGACGACGGCGACGGCATCCCCACGCGCATCGAGATTGAGGACAGCACGCTCTTGGGTAACTCTGACGTGGATGGTGATGGGCGCCTCAATTGGCACGATGATGACGCCGATGGCGACGGCGTGCCTGACGGGGTCGAGGGGCGTGAAGACGGCAACAACAATGGGGTGCCGGCCTACCTCGATCCCACGGAGCAGGGGCCGGTGGCACCCGACAGCGTGGAGCAGGTCGATGCGGTGGAGCCCGACGCCAGCGAGGCCTCGGAGTCCTTCCTCATCGAGGGGCATGGCCAGTGCGCCTGTCGGCTGAGCGCCACGGGCGCGTCGCCTCGGGCACCCTTGGTGGCCTTGCTTCTCGGGGCGCTGCTCTTCTACCTTCTGCGCAGACGCCGGCTGCGCGCCGCCTCCTGAGCCGTGGCCCTTGTCAAAGCGGCCTCGGCGCAGCAAAAAGGAAGGGGCGAAACCCTGAGGCTGCCCCGGGCATGAGGTCGAAGAGAGATGCGCATCCTGTGCTATGCCGATACCCACGGGCAACATCGCCGGCTGCCGGTGCTGGCGGCCGATGTGGTGGTTTTTGCCGGTGATCTGACCGAGCACGGCCACCTTGGCGAGCTGGAGGACTTCGCCGCTTGGGCAGGGGCGCTGCCCTGCGCCCACAAAGTCGTCGTGGCGGGCAACCACGATTTCTGCCTAGAGTCCGAGTCCTTCGCCCAGCGCGTCCTGGGAGAGGCGGGCTTGACTTACCTCTGCGACGCTGGCGCGAACATCGCTGGCTTGCGCTTCTATGGCGCGCCCTGGCAGCCCACCTTCTACCAGTGGGCCTTCAACCTCGATCGCCGCAGCCCAGCCATGGTCGAGAAATGGGAGCGCATTCCCCCGGACGTCAACGTCCTGGTCACCCACTCACCCCCCTGGGGTCTGTGCGATCAGGTGCGCGGCGTTTCCCAGGGCTGTGAGGTGCTCCGCGAGCGGGTCGATGGCCTGCGCCACCTGCGTTTGCACGTCTTCGGCCACATCCACGAGGGGAGCGGCGTGGTGGTACGCCAGGGGGTGCGTTTCGTCAACGCCGCGTGCTTGGGCGCCGATCTCCGCCTCTTGGCCACCGTGCCGTGGGTGGTCGATCTCTGATGGGATCCACCTTCAGGAGGCGTGCGCGTCCGAGCCGAGGCGACAGGTCACCAGACGCCGATCCTCGCCGGCGCAGGGATGGGTGACGTGGACTTCGAGGGTGTAGTCCCCCGGGGGACCGCTGACGAGCCACTCGACCTGGGTCCGGTCTATTGAGCCGTCGAAGGTCCAGGCGGGCGCGGCGGAGGGTTGGTGTGACTTGCCTGCGAGCTGGCCCACCTGGACCGTGGCTGGGTGTTGGGACACGCGCAAAGGCGGCGGCGCGGCGAGATGGCAGACGACCTCGCCGATGGACGCGATGTCCTTGGCGCGCTGTGAGAGGTGGGTCGGCAGCCAGCCGATGTTGTGCACACCGAGGGTGAGCCGCGCCAGGTCTGGGGCGAGGGGCTGGACCGCGACGTGGGCAATGGCGAGCTGGGGGGTGGCCAGGGCGAGATAGAGGAGCCAGGGGGGGAAACGGTCGACCTCGGCGGCGAGGAGGCTGGGGGGTGGGTTGCGGAAGGTGAAGAGTTGATCCCAGCCGCCGAGCTCGACGGGGCCGAGCTGGGGGTGCTCGAAGGGGTACCAGTCGACGTAGCCTTGTCCCTCGAGGGCGGTGTCGTTCCAGCGGAGCAAGGCGAGGTCGTCGGCGACGGGGTGTTGGTGGCGCCAGGCGATGGGATCGGTGGTGTGGATGCCGGCCTGGGCGAGGGGGTTCCAGATTTCCACGGTCCAGGCGAAGCGGCCGAGGTGGTCGTAGAGCCAGTCGTCGAAGGCGCCGGTGATGCACTGACCATCGTCGCTGCGGAAGCCGTGGTAGACCGAGGTGGCGCGGTAGGCGGTGAATTCTTCTCCCTTGTGGCTCAGGCGTTGGAAGACGCGGAGATCTTGGTGGGGCATGGCGTCGTCTGGGCGGTACGAGGAGGGACGCAACAGGAGGCCGCCGTAGGTGTGGAAGGAGACGGCGACGCAGATGTTGGGGTGGGCCGTGACGAAGTCGGCCAGGGCGCGGACCTCGGGCTCGGAGAGGGGGGCGGGTCCGTGCAGCTCTGTGGGTTGGGGTTGCCAAGCGGCGGGGAAGTTGCGGTTGAAGTCCAGGTTTTGGCGGTGGTTGGCTTGGTGGATGCGCCAGCCATCGTAGTCGGTGATGGTGCCCTCGGGGAGCAGACGATAAAAGGTCCCGTGGAGGTCAGTGGGTTCGCGCGCGACCAGGGCCCGTGGATCCAAAGGCGATGCTTTCCAGGGGCCATGGGGATCGCTGATGCGCATGGTGAGGATGCGGCCGTCGCCGTCGATGTCGGCGCTGGTGTGGCCAGGGGTGGCGGGCGCCTCGGGTGGGTGGCAGCGGAGGGAGGAGCGGAGGATGCGGGGGTGCGCGGCCAGAGTGGCGGCGGCGCCGTCGGGGTTGGCCCTGGGGCAGATGTAGAGGGTGCGGGTGTCGAGGCAGTGAGCGACGCTGGGGTCGATGTGGCGCTGGTCGAGGATGTGCTGGGCGAAGGCGATGGCGGCGGCGGTGCCGGCGATTTCCGTGGCGTGGAGGTTGGCGTCGACCCAGAGCGCGGGGCGGCGCTCGGGTGGGCTGAGGTCGCGGTTGGCCAGGGTGAGGAGGTGGATGGGGCGCCCCTGGTGGGATTGGCCGATGCTTTGGAGGGTGGCGAGGTTGGGGTGCTGGTCG
>Ga0334883_1003505_pt1 | contig 16738 bp, 16 predicted proteins | sample GraSluR1_MG_6_FD_207230 | JGI IMG/M metagenome (GOLD analysis project Ga0334883, IMG submission 207230) | Sludge microbial communities from methane-producing bioreactor in Wageningen University, Netherlands - Granular Sludge_09_05-R1 | ecosystem: Engineered > Bioreactor > Anaerobic >... | reverse complement strand
GTTATACCTGCTATGTCGAGTAGAACGTATCTCCACGACATATTTTGGTTATGGATACTATTTATAGGTGTTGTACGGGCTTACTCCGGCCTAAAGACCGGAGTTTGCGCCCTGAAATTTTTTATCATTCTCATCGATCTTCGCCGCTTCCTACCTTCCTCAGGAGGCGGGCGGTGCATATCCCTCCTAAGAGTGTGTGAAACCAGAGCTGGGCGATCCTCGCCAGGATCGTCGCCGCCGCGGCGTCATGGAGCGATACCCCTACGGCGGTGAAGAGGGCGACCATGAGGATGTCGACGATCCCAAGCCCCCCGGGAAGGATCAGGGGGAGGGTCTGGAAGACCATGATCACCGAGTAGACCGCAAATATGGCGAAGATGGGGACCTCCACCCCCAGGGACCGAAACGCTGCATAGGCCACGAGGTTTAAAGAGAGCCAGCCACAGAACGCCCAGAAGGAGCTCAATATTATGGGTCCGTTTCTATTTCTGAGAAGGAAGATGCTCTGCTGGAACTGGCGGGTTATGGTGCAGCATAAGCTCCTGTTTACGCTCCACTTAAACGACCTCTCCACCTGATCGATGACGAGGTTGACGGTGCCCAACAGCCAGCTCTCCGAAGAGCAGAAGCCCAGAAAGAGTAGGCCCACGGACGCCATCAGGATTACCATCGAGAAGCAGGTGGTCAGAGCCCAGTTGGGAACCTCATACCACAGGACGAGGTAGGCGAGGCCCAGGGAGATCCCCAGGAAGAAGGGGATCGCCGTTATGATCCTGGTGACGGCGACGGTGGCGGTGCTGGCCTCAAGCCTCCCGTTCCCGGCGATCTTGGAGAGGAAGTAAATCCGTCCGGCCTCCCCGGAGACGGACCCCGAGGGGATGAGGTTGTTCAAGAATATGCTGGACATGTAGATGGAGAAGACGTCCCATAGAGAGATCCGACAATCCAGCTCCCGGACCACCGTCTGCCAGGATAGGGCGTTGAAGACGACGTCCAAAAGGGAGAAGATGAACGCCAGGCCGAAGATGGCGAGGTCTACCTCCGCGAGAGCCGCCGAGACGTCCCCGAGCCCCAGGCTGTAGAGGTAGGCGAAGTAGGCGGATAGACCCAGGACGACCAGGACCGTCGATCTTCGAGGATTTATGGTGGGAAGCTCAGCGTCTTGGACCACGCCGCCGATGGAGGCGGCGGCCGGAGAAATAGTTATCCGCTAATAGATGGTGGAGGCTCTTACGGCGGCGCGAGCCGGATGGGCTGCGGTCCCATCTCGAAAGGACGACTAATAGAGGGGGTATGACAATTGCACAGCTGGAAGCCGGATGAGTACGAGAAGAGCTCAGAAGCCCAGCAGTTATGGGCTGCAGAGCTACTGTCCAAGGTCGAGATCGATGGGGACGAGAGGGTCCTGGACATAGGCTCTGGCGACGGCAAGATCACGGCGAAGGTCGCCGACCTCGTCCCCGATGGATCCGTCCTGGGGATCGACAGCTCCGCAGCGATGGTCGCCTTCGCGGCAGAGAGGCATCCGCAAGAGGAGCATGCGAACCTATCGTTCCAGCTCGGCGACGCTCGGAACCTCGACTTCGACGGGGAGTTCGACCTCGTCGTCTCCTTCGCCGCCCTCCACTGGGTCGGCGACCATGGACCCGTCCTCCGGGGGATCCGGCGGGCGCTGAAGCCCGGCGGGAGGGCCTTCCTGCAGTTCGGCGGCCGCGGCAACGCCGCCGGGGCCCTGGCCATCGCCGACGGGATGATTGCCGAGGATAGCTGGCGGCGCTCCTTCGAGGGGTTCGACTTCAGGTACGCCTTCTTCGGCCCCGAGGAGTACCGAATATGGATCGAAGATGCGGGGTTAGACCCAAAAAGGGTCGAGCTTATCCCCAAGGATATGGTCCTGCCCGGACCGGAGGCCTTCGCTGGCTGGATCGAGTCTACCTGGCTACCCTACCTGGAGCGGGTCCCTGAGGACCGCCGCCGGGAGTTCGTATCCGAGGTCGTCGGGCGGTACCTCCGCCTCCACCCTCCCGACGGCGAGGGGAGGGCCCACGTCGGGATGGTGAGGCTGGAGGCGGTGGCGGAGAGGCCCGGGAGGTGAGGGGTGGGCCGAGATATGATCCGCGCCTCCGTCTCATTTCCCTGCCCCCTCTGCCGCCTCGTCCAATGCCGCCACCTATTATGCTCCCTACCCCTCTTCTTCCACCTCCTCCACCGACCTTCCCGTCAGGGCGGAGTTGGGCTTCCCCTCCAGGACGTCCTCATCGGCTTTCGCGAAGTCGTCCTTCATCTTAACCAAAATCCACCGCTCGTTCTTCCCCCGGCCGGTCCGGGTGAGGGCATAGCCGCCACGAAGCTTCTCTCCCGAGAGAATGAAGGTGGCGTGCCCCTTCTCCAGGGCCTCGGCGATCGGCACCGCCACGCCGTCAGCCCTGGTGGAGTTCTCGTAGGTCCCGATATCCCAGACGATGACTGTTCCCGCCCCGTACTCCCCCTCGGGGATCGTCCCCTCGAAGTCGATGTAGTCGAGGGGGTGGTCCTCGGTGGGGACGGCGAGCCGCTTCGTCTTCGTATCGAGGGAGGGGCCCTTGGGGACCGCCCAGGAGCGCAGGACGCCCCCGACCTCGAGGCGCAGGTCGTAGTGGAGCCTCTTCGCCCGATGCTTCTGGACCGAGAAGCAGGGCTTATCGCCTGGGTTTTCATTGCCAGAGCCGGAAGGCTCGCTGGTTTTGGAGAAATCCCTTTTTTTGCGGTAGGCTTGGAGCTTATCAACTTCGGACATGCTGGTGAGATTATATCATCGAATCTTAATCAATTGATGGGAGGGCTCGGATCTGACGGGGCTCATCGCGTCCTTCGTGATGAATACCGCCCGTCGGTCGCCCACTCCATCCCATGTCACGAACTATATTTAACGGCGGGATAGAGGGAGGAGCGCCGACACAGAAACCGAATTTAAATCAAAAGGTGACTATAATTATGGAGGCGACCGATGACGATCGACGATCATGAAGAGCCGGATGAGATCTCCCCAGGTGGAAGGACGGAGGCTGCGCCACAGGCGCCCCCCCGTGTCCTCTTCACAACAGTATACCGCAAGGAAGGGGAGGGGTACGACTACATCGGCGCCAACTCCCGCTCGCGGTGGTTTAGGTTCCGTTGGCCGAGGGACCAGTCCTTCGGCCTTCGATTCCTCAAGCAGAACATCCCGGAGCTGCAGATCGTCGAGTTTCCCACCTTCGAGGGGTACAAAGAGAGGCTCGCCGAGGGGTGGGACGCCGTCGGGATATCCTTCTACATAAGCGAGACAGAGGAGGCGGTCGAGATGGCTGATTTCGCCCGTGCGTCCGGGGCGGTCGGCGAGGTCTGGGCCGGAAACTACGGTGCCCTCACCCCGTCCGTCCAGGAGAAGTTCGACAGGGTCTTCGTCGGCTACGCCGAGGAGCAGGTCGCCCCCTTCTTCAACAGAAAGGTCGATGAGATCATTCACCCGCCCCTCATCGAGCACCTGGACACCCCCATCGGCCTGAAGCTGAACATCTACGGCGCCCTCTTCACCATCCGGGGATGCGCCGTAGGCTGCAAGTTCTGCCAGGCAACATCCTTCTGCAACCGGCCGAGCCCCCTCCCCCTGGAGTCGATCGAGAGGGTTTTGTCGTACTACAGGGATCATGGGATCAACGTCGTCGTCATCGAGGACGAGAGCTTCGGCGCCGACCGGAGGCACGCCGACTGTGTCGTCGACCTCCTGGACGAGTACGAGATGGTCTGGGGCTGTATGGCCCGAGCCGACTACCTGATAGATAAGATCGACGAGTGGGCAGAGATGAGGGGGCCAGCCCAAAAGCGTAGCGGCAAAAGCCGAAACCCCGTAAGCGGCTTTGGGGGCGCAGCCATCGGGATCGAGAACTTTCACCAGGAGGTCCTCGACGGCGTCGCGAAGAGGGAGGGGGCCGGGGAGATCCTCGAGACGGTCGAAAAACTGAAGAGTTACGGCCTGGGGACCGTCGGCTACTACATGATCGGCTTTCCGACGGATACTGCAGCGTCGATAAGAGAGGACGTAGAGAGGCTCGCCTCCCTCAAGCTCGACCTCACCCAGATCTGCGTCCTCACCCCGCTTCCGAGGACGAAGCTCTGGGAGGAGGTCGCCGAAGGGTACGGGATATCCGACCTCGACTACCACCACTTCGACGGAAAGCACCTCGTCTGGAACCACCCGAATATCTCTCACGGGGAGATGGAGGAGCTCCTCGACTGGTCGATGAGGAAGGTGAACCCACGGACTGCGCCGCTGCGGTCTTCAGCGAGGATCTGGAAGAAGGCCTACCGCGAGGCGGGCTTCGCAGGTATAAGAGAGCTGTTGTCCTACATCGTTCGGGCGAACAGGTTCGATTACGGAACGGGACCGAGGATGCTGGAGGTGGAGTTAGGGGGAAGAGATGACGTCTAAGCTGATCGAGGTCGGTTCATGAAGATCGTATATTCAAAAAAGTTCGAAGCGCGGTACTCAGCAAACCCCGTGGAGGGGCCCGACCGGGCGAGGCTCTCCGCCAAGGAGCTACAGGGTTACGACTTCGTGGAGTCGGAGCCTGCAACCCTCGAGGAGGTATCGAGGGTCCACAGCAGAGAGCACATCGAGATGGTAAGAAGGAAGGAGATTCTGCAGCCCGCCCTCCTGGCGGCCGGCGGGGCGTGTCTCGCCGCTGAGATCGCCCTCCGGGGCGAAGCCGCCTTCGCCCTGGTCAGGCCGCCGGGCCACCACGCCTCTGCCACCACTGCCTGGGGGATGTGCTACTTCAACAACGTCGCCGTCGCCGTCAGGAAGATTGAAGATCGGATAGAGGGCAAGATCGAGGGGCGGACGGGTAAGGTCCTGATCGTCGACATCGACCTCCACTACGGCGACGGGACCGTCGGGATATTCCGGTGGGATGATGGCGTGAAGGTTGTGAATGTGGGCGCCATCGACCCCGGATTCGACTATCTTGCCCTCGATCCGGCGGGCTACATCGGTCAGGTGGAGAGGGCCGTCGCGGAGTCCGACTTCGACCTCCTCGCCGTCTCGGCGGGGTTTGACACCTACGTCCTCGACTGGGGCGGCCTCCTCGACCTCGCCGACTACCGCGAGATCGGCCGGATCCTCCGGGAGGGGGCGGAGGAGAAGAGCGCGGGTCGCAGGTTCGCCGTCCTGGAAGGGGGCTATCACCAGGACCTCCCCCTCTGCATCAGAAGCTTCGTTGAGGGGTTTGGAGGAGATTAAGCTCCGGCTCGGCCCTTTCTCCTCTATCGACCCGATCCCCCGCCCTACCGATGCCGGACCCTTCGGCAAAAGAGACTTAAAGTTATAGGCCACGAGTTGAGGGTAGAGGTGAGAAGAATATGACAAAAGTAGGTGAGGTTTATCGGTGTGACGTCTGCGGAAACGTCGTCGAGGTCAAGGAGGCTGGCGCGGGCCAGCTCGTCTGCTGCGGAAAGCCGATGGTCCCGGCCAAGAAGGGATGATCGGCCCTTTTTTTAACCCAGGATTGTATTAGAATGGCGGCTTCAAACGCCGGGCCGTCGAAGGCGACATCAGGCCGAAAAGCTGATATCCCCGCGAAGGGAGTCGAGATGGGGCCCGATATTGATGCTTGAGATCGGATACCTGAAACTGGACAACCCTCTGGGGATCGTCTCGCCGAATGGCTCCAGGAACCCCGGAAGCCTCAACGGCTCGGCAGGGCTGGTGATGCTGGGGCGTTTCGACCTCTCCGAGGCGGCCCCCTCAGAGATAAAGAGGGCGATGGAAGGGTGGCAGAGCCCTTCGGCCCTGGGGTTCTCGACGACGGGAGGAGAGATCGAAGACCTGGCAGAGGCAGGGAGGATGGCTGCGGAAGAGGGGCGGCTGATGGAGGTGGTCCTCCCCCGGACCGGCGAGGTCGCCGACGCCGTAGAAGCGGTCAAGAGGACGGGCGCCACCCTATCGGTGAGGGCGGGCCCCGACGCCGTCGAGGATCTCAGGACCCTCGGGAGGGAGCTGAAGGAGGCGGGGGCCGACCTCCTCCACCTCGACCTCCGGGGTGCCGGCCCCGGGGCGGCGAAGGTGGTGAAGAGGATCTCTGAAGGCGGGTCCCCCCCCATCATGGCGAGGATCGAAGTCGGCGACTTCAAGGCCGCCAAGGAGATCCTCTCCATGGGGGCAGATATGATATCCCTATCGGATAAGGCAGACCCCGAGTTCGTCAATTGGCTCGCCGAGACCCTGAAGAGCTACCAGAAGATCGTAGGCTGGTACAACGCCCCAAAGCACATCTGCTCCGGGGGGGATCTGCGGGCCGTCGCCTTCTGCTGTCCTCCCGTCAAGAATTGCCCCCTCCTGGGAGCCCTTAAGAAGATCGATGTAACCCCCCAGGAGTTCGTCGATATGAAGCTCGCATTGACGAGGGGGACGCCCCTGGAGCCGGGGGAGGGGACATGCTTTGGAAGCCTCGCATGGTGCTGCAAGATCACAAAGCCCTGTTTCATGAGGGATGCGGTCCTGGAGAGGCACGGGATCTCCCCCGACGAGTACATGAGGCTGAAGAAGAAGCTCGCCGAGGATCTTTTGAAGAGATGAAGACGGATCCTGACCGCATAGCGCAAGGGGCACAGCTATCGATGCTCATCGAGCTCTCCTCCACGCCGAAGCCGGGGAACGTCGACCGGTCCCACGACTTCGAGGAGATCAAGTTCCACCACTTCCTGATCAGCGCCGTCTCAGCCTACCCCGTATTCAGGGACGCCGCCCTGGGAGTAGAGCCGGCGGGCACGTTGATAAGGAGGGCGGTCTCGGCCTGGAGGGGCTGGGGGCTATCCCAGAACACCCACTTCGGGACGATCGCCCTCCTCGTCCCCCTGGCGAAGGCCGCAGGAAGGGGCGGAGATCTCCATGAAGAGGTAGCCCAGGTTCTGGAGGAGACGACGGCGGAGGATGCCGTGGAGTTCTACGCCGCCTTCAGGATCGCCGGAGCGAGGGTGGCGGAGGTGGAGGACATGAGCCTGGAGGACCCCACCTCATCGGACCGATTGCTATCGGAGAAGAGGACCCTCCTGGACCTGATGCACCTCTCCTCCGGCCATGACCTCGTGGCGAGGGAGTGGTCGACGGGCTTTGAGAGGAGCTTCGCCCTCTCCGGGATCCTGGCAGAGAGGGTCAGAGATCTGGGGATGAACGACGGGGTGGTCATCGCCTACCTCGAAGCGCTGGCACAGGTCCCCGACGGCCTCGTCGCCTCGAAGTTCGGCCCTGCCAAGGCGGAGGAGGCGTCTTGTAGGGCGAGGGCGATCCTGGGGCGCGAGGTCTCCGAGACCCTCCGCCTAGCCGGGGATCTGGACGATGAGTTCATAGAAGAGGACGTAAACCCCGGGTCGACGGCTGACATCATCGGCGCGGCCCTCTTCATAGCCCTGATGGAGGGCTCCATTCTCAGGAGTGAAGAAGGATGATTTATGATCTTGGAGAGATCGAAGAGCTGGGGATATTTGATGGGATCAACGAGATAATAGCCACCACGGAGGATGAGACGGGCGCCCCCAACGCCGCGCCCATGGGGCTGATAAAGGAGGGCGACCGCCTCTCGGTCCGGCTCTTCGCCGGATCTCATACACGGGACAACATATTGGCCAAAGGAAAGTTCGTCGCCAACGTATCCCACGATCCGATGCTCTTCGTCGAGACGGCGTTAAACGACATCCCCGAAGATAGGTTCGTCGATAGGGACGGCGAGCTGACCCTCAGGGACGCCGAGGCCTGGGCGCTCTTTAAATGTGAGCCCAAGGATCTGGACATCGCCCTCCCGCAGGCGGAGTTCGTCAAGGGGGAGGTATTGAGCAGGGAGTTTCGGGCGGTGAACAGGGGGATTAACCTGGTGGTGGAGGCGGCCGTCGCCGCCACCCGCTACGTCGCCCTGAGAAGCGACCTCTACCTCGAGGAGATCTTCAGGATAAGGCGGATCGTGGGGCGGTGCGGAGGCCCCAGGGAGATCGAGGCGATGGACCGGCTCGATGAGCTGATGGAGCAGGCCATTGACGATTGAAAAGCTCTGAAGGGCTGTTGGAAGTCGACGGTGGAAGATGCAGGAGAGGCTCTCTTCGGGGTGTGATGGGCTGGACCGGCTCCTGGGCGGGGGGTTTGAGCCGGGGGTCATAACCCAGATCTACGGCGAGGCGGGGACCGGCAAGACGAACATAATCCTCCAGCTGGCGGTGGGGGCAGTGGGCCGGGGCTATAAGGTGATCTTCATCGATACCGAGGGGTTCTCCGTCGAGAGGTTCAAGCAGATCGCAGGGGAGGAGGCGAAGGAGGTGGGGGCGAAGATCGTCGTCTTCGAGCCGCTGAACCTGGAACAGCAGCACGCCTCCATCAAAGACGCCACCAGGATCATGGGTAAGGAGTTCGGCCTCGTCGTCCTCGACTCGGCGACCTCCCTGTACCGGGCCGCCTTCGAAGGGGAGGACAACAGGCCCGTTCGGAGGGCTCTGGCTGCCCAGCTCGGCGACCTCCAGGAGATGGCGAGGAGGCACAGGATCCCGGTGGTGGTCACAAACCAGGTCTACATGGAGATCGAGACTGGAAACCTCCGCCCCCTGGGGGGGATGGCGATGGACCACGCCACCAAGACCTCGATATTCCTGGAGAAGAAGGGGGAGGGGAAGAGGACCGCCCGGCTGATGAAGCACAGGTCCATGGCCGAGGGGGCGACAGCGGAGCTTCTGATCACCGCGAAGGGCGTCGAGTGATGGGGGTGTTGGCGGCAAGATCGCCCTTGGGCAGACGCCCCGGCACCACGGCTACATACCCCCTCTTCCTCCTGGCCGCAGAAGATCAGGATCGCGCGCTTTTTTATCTCTCTTTATACAAGCTCTCGATACCGAAAGTATATTTAGCAATTAAGTGCAAACGGGCTTCGGTGAAATGAATGGTCAAGATGAACGGAAGGGTCGGCAAATCGAAGGGTAGCCCCACAGGTGGGGAGAAGTTTGAGCAGGAGTTTTACATGACCGCCTCCGAGGCGGCGGCCGCCTTTCGAGGCCTCGCCGACGAGATCGAGGCTCGGGGAAGGGTAGAGGCGTCATCGGGGGACTGGACCCTGGGAGTGAATCTCGCCGAGCCGATCAAGATCGAGGTTCAGTATAAGCATGATCCAGCAAGAAGGGAGCTTGAGGTCCAGCTGAAGCTCAAAGAGAACCCCTGAATCTGGATTGAACCTGAAATATGGCGACCACAGGGGGCGAGGGAACCTCTCGGCCCTCCCCTCTCCGTCCTGGTGGATGAGATCGGACCTGAGACTGAGCTCTCGGTTTCCAGGCTGGAGCGAGATCTGAGCGGGGCCATCGGGTGCGAAGCCACAGTCCTGATTCTCACGCGGGATAAGCTCGCGGCGCTTCGGGAAGAAGACCTCCCATTTTATATGAGCCTGATGAGAGAGGCTAAGACCCTGGCAGGTGAACGCATTGAACCTTGAAAAAGGAGTGTGGAATAACGGGTTTCAAAGGTAAATGGCATATCTTCGAAATGGAAGGGTGGGATGAGGAATACTTCAACATGGAGGTCCAAGCGTACATTGAGATAAAATCGGATAATCTTGGAATGTTCCAGTTCGGCTTGGTTTCAGGCGAGATTGATGGGAAGGTCGTCAACTATCCAGACGTAAAAAGGTTTGAGTTCACCTGGGAGGGAAACGATGAGTGCGACCCAGCTTCTGGTGGTGGCTGGATCAGATTGAAGGACGAAGACCAACTCGAGGGCGAATTTAGAATACACATGAGCGATGATTCGAAATTCTTGGCGAGACGAGCAAAGTAAATTATCTAATTTATTAAATTCATTCTATACGTTTTCGTTCTGGACGAACTTCACCCCTTGTACTCCCCGCCCACCAGCTCCCGGATCCTCTCCGCCGTCTTCGGCCCCACAAGGGGGACCGTCTCCAGCTCCTCCGCCGGGGCGGCGAAGACCCGCTCGACGGACCCGAAGGAGCGCAGAAGGTTCTTCGCCACGGCGTTTCCGACCCCTGGGATCGACGAGATGAGGTACTCCTGCTGCTCTTTGAGGGTCCGGTGGGTCTTCTTGCCGTGGGCATGGGGGGCGCCGCCCCCGGCCTGCTGCTCGCGCCGCGCGATGGCGGCGATCACCGAGACGGTCTCGTCCTCGTCGGCGGTCGGGATGATGGCGACGCCGAAGTCGACGGCTATCGAGGCGAGGGCGCCGCGGATGGCGTTGGGATGGACCTGCCGGGCGTAGAGGTCCCGCCCTTCCAGGATGAGGATCGGCCTCTCGTAGTTTCGGGAGAGGTCCTTGAGCTGGGCGAAGAGGTTTCTTTCGCCGCCGATTAGGGAGTCGACGAAGTCGTCGGCGGTCTTCCTCTCGATGGCGACCCGATCGCTTACTATGTAGTCTCCGACCTCCAGGACCCGCAAGGTAACCCCCACCCCCATCGACTCGAGCATCCGGGCGAGGCTCCTCTCCCTCGGGTCGACGGCGACGAGGGCGGAGGCCTCCTCATCTTCGGGGCGGTCGATGAAGGCTGGCTGCCCACCGGCAGCCTCCGACCCAAGATCTCCGATCTCCAGCTGCTTTCCGCCCCTGGAGGCGATGCCGCCACCGCCTCCGGCTGCGCCGGCCCTATGGCCGAGATCCCGCCGGTCCGGCCAGCTCATCTCCCGGATCTGCTGGCGCATGTTCTTCTCCTTCCTGTCGCTGATCCAGCGGTACGCCTCGTCCCTCGTCCCCCTGGCGACGAGGACTACGACCCTCCCCGCCCTCGCCCTCCCGGTCCGCCCCTTCCTCTGGATCGACCTGATCTCGCTTGGGACCGGCTCGTAGAAGATGACCAGGTCCGTCGCCGGGATGTCGATCCCCTCCTCCCCGACGGAGGTGGCGATGAGGACGTTGTACTCCCCATCCCTGAACTTTCTGAGGATCTCTGCCTGTTTCTTCTGGGATAATCCCTCGTCTGCGGCCCTGCTGGACTGGCCGACGAACCGGACGGGCCTGATCAGCTCGCCTGCCGCTTCCTGGAGGTAGTCGAGGACGGAGCTCGCCGTATCCCGGTAGTTGGTGAAGACCATGATCCGCGAGTCGGACTTAGAAGTAAGCTGCTCTTCGACGAGCTCACGGACCGCCCGAAGCTTCGGATGGTCGACGTCCATCCTGGCGAGGTCGCCGACCGCCTCCACCACCCTGGGGTCGGCCATGATCCTCTTCGCCGCCTTGCTTCCCCCTGGGGAGGAGGCCTCCGATTCGAGCCTATCCAGGTACCGGGCGAGGGAGTCGACCCCCTGGGTCTCGGCGAGCTCTACGGCGTGCTTCAGCTTCAGGACCTCCGCCAGGACCGATACCGCCTGGTAGAGGCTCGGCGACGGGTTTTTTGCGATCATCCCCCGGAGGGTCTTCTGCATCTCCAGAAGCTCTTTCTTCGAGGTCCGATCCATCCTCTTGGGCATCCGCAGGCCGTCGGACCCCCCGAGCTGATGGAGAGCCTCGCCCCGATCCTCCAGGACCTCTTCCAGGAGGGTCCGCAGCCTCATGATCTCTGGAGGGACGACCACCTTGACGACCTCGATATCCCTCTCGTGGACGAAAGGAGAGACGTCGGGGTCCGCCTCCGTCTTCGTCTCTATCCTTGCAGCGCCGAGGTTATTGGAGACCTCCTCGATCCGCTCGAGGCTGCTTCCGGGGCTCGCCGTGATCCCCAGGACGAGCCGGTCGGTACCCTCCCGCTGGTAGCGCTCCGCGATGTAGACGTAGGCGTAGTTTCCGACGGCCCGATGGGCCTCGTCGAATATGATCAAAGAGACGTCCCGGAGGGATATCCGTCGGGAGAGGAGGTCGTTTTCCACCACCTGAGGCGTCGATACGACGACCCTGGCCCCCTCCCACATCTCCCTCCTCCTGTCAGGGGGGATCTCCCCTGTGAACGTGACCGCGATGGATGCGTCCTCGAGGACTTTCTCCAAAAAAGATGCGTGCTGCTCCACCAGGGGCTTGGTGGGGGCGAGGAATAGCGCTTTGCCCCGGGGGAGCCTCGCCAGGAGGACCATCAGGGCGACGACGGTCTTTCCCAGGCCCGTCGGGAGGACCACCAGGGTTGAGGCTTTGAGGGCGGTGGAGGCGAGCTCCAGCTGAAAGAGCCTTCTTTCCACCGCCTTCTCCTTCAGCATGGGGTGCTGGAGGTAGGAGGTCATCGCCCTCCTCTCATCTCATGATCTCATAATAGTCCTTGTGAGGGTTTATCAGGAGCCTCTCGGCGATCTCCTCCGCCGTCCTCTCGGGCTCCTCGGCTCGAAGGGAGAGCTTCCAGACCATAGACCTCTCGACGGACCTGACCATATCGAAGCCGAGCCGGTTTCGCAGCCGGTTCTGGGCGGAGATCGCCTCGCCATCCTCGATCCGGAGCCCCACCCTCACCGGGACGTAACCCTCTTCAAAATCGATGGAGTCGACGGTGGCTTTGTAGCTCTCCTTGTTCTCGTTGACCAGCTCCCGGGCGAGTCTCCTCGCCAGGTCTGCGGGATCTGCGACGGAGTCGTCGACCTCGATGGACCAGAGCCTCTCTTTGCCCAGTTCCGCCAGGACCGCTCCGTACCCCATCCTCCGGCGGAGGGTGTTCTTGACGGTGGCCGCCTCTGCGTCCGGGATCTTCAGCGAGACCCGAAGGTTGATCTTCATCTCATCACCTCGATATACCGCCTCATCGACTCGAATATCCTCCTTCCGGGCCCCGGGGCCGTCATGTCCCCTGCGCTCTTCGCCGAATCCGTCGGCGGGAGCTGCCAGGCGAAAGAAGACCTCTCGGGGTGGGGCATCAACCCCAGGACGTTCCCCTCGGGGTTACAGATCCCGGCTACATTCTCTCGGCTGCCGTTGACGTTCACCGGAAACTCCCTCTCCACTCTGCCGCCCTCGTCGCAGTACCGGAATACTACCTGATCCTCCTCGTTCAACCTCTCCATCAGATCTTCGTCGGCGGTGACGAGGTTACCCTCGGCGTGGGCGAGGGGCATCGATACGAGGTCGCCTTTATCCAGGAGGAAGCTACCGCTGCACCTCCTCGCCGGGGTCTCGCAGCGGAGGGTCGTCCAGGCGCAGTAGAATCCGCGCCTTGCGATCTCCCCCTTCGAGACCATGACGTTCGAGGCGAGGGCGACGTCGACGCCGCCGAGGCCCGGGAGGAGCCCCGACTCCACCAGGATCTGAAAGCCGTTACAGATCCCGATGATCGGCTTGCCCCGTTCCGCCTCCTCCCGGAGGGCGTCCATCACCGGCTCCTTGGAGGCTATCGCCCCCGCCCGGAGCCTGTCCTGGTAGGAGAAGCCTCCGGGTATTATGTATCCGTCGAAGGCGCAGAGCTCTTCAGCCGGCCGGTTCCACCGAAATATCTCCCCGGATAGGTCTGCGGCGCGGGCCGCCACCAGGGTCTCATGCTCGCAGTTCGTCCCTGGAAACTGGATGACAGCGATCTTCATCTCATCGCCTCCGATAGGCCTGCGGTCCAGGCCTTCTTCGCCGTCGTGAGATCCATCGAAAGGACGGTCCTCCCTCTGTAGGTCATGACCAGCTCCGGCGAACTGACCACCTTTCCGATCTTCATGATATCGAGACCGTATCCTTTCAGAAGCTCTTCGAGCTCCTCTTCAGCACCTTTCCGGCACTCCAGAAGGAAGCCGGAGGACTCGCTGAATACCAGCCGGTCGGCGGAGAGGTCCGGGCCGGAGGCATCGAGGTCGATCTCCAGGCCGAGGCCGGCCCGTCCGGCGAGGGCCATCTCGGCGGCCGTCGCTCCAAGGCCGCCGTTGGATATGTCGTGGGCGGCGACGACGAGCTTCTCGGCGATGGAATCGATGACTGCGTAGATCATGCTCCTCTCCAGCTCGAACCTTACGATCGGCACGTTCTTGCCCGTGACGCCGTAGACCGTCCGATAGTACTCCGAGCCCCCCAGCTCGTCGAACCGGGGCCCTATGAGGTAGACGGAGTCGCCGGCGTTCTTCAGCTCCATGGTGACGGCGTCCCCGACGTCGTCGATGAGGCCGACGCAGGCGATGATCGGGGATGGGTCCACCGCCCCGTCGGGAGACTCGTTGTAGAAGCTGACGTTCCCGGAGACGATGGGGACGGGGGTATCATCGTACCCCTTGAGCCAGAGGGCTTTGGCGGCGTCGGCGAGACCCCTGACGCATTCTCTGAACTCCCAGAAGGCCTCCGGCTTCTCGGGGTTTCCGAAGTTGAGGCAGTCGGTGAGGGTCGCAGGGTACGCCCCGATGGCGGCGACGTTCCTCATCGCCTCGGCGACGGCCGTCGCCCCGGCCCAGTAGGGGCTGATCCTGCCGTAGAAGGGATTGGCGTCGACGGAGAGGGCGATGCCGAACTTCTCTCCTCGGACCGGGGCTATGAGGCCTGCGTCCGCCTCCCCTGGTCTGATAACTGCGTTGCCCTGGACCTCGGTGTCGTAGTAGCGGTAGATGTGCTCCCTTGATGAGACGTTCGGCGATGCCAGGACCTTAAGGAGGGCGCCGTTCAGCTCCTCGGGGGGCGCTATATCCGGCTCCTCGAAGCTCGTCGTCCGGGGCCTCTCCTCCCTCTCGTAGCGGATCCCCCGCGTGAGGTGCTCGATGGAGATGTCGCAGGTCACTATCCCCCGGTACCGGGTTATGTACCTGCCGTCCTTCGTCACCTTACCGACGACGGAGGCCCTCGCCCCCTCATAGACGTTGGGGAGGTCCCAGTCCTCGTTGTATATCTTCAGCGCCCGGGGGGTCAGCTCCGGGGGACATATCAGCATGAACCTCTCCTGGGTCTCGGCGCAGCCTACTACCTCGGGGGGGAGGTCCTCGCTAGCCTTGTGGAGGAGGTCGAGGTCGAGGTCCATACCGTACCCGGCGCTCGCCCCCATCTCCGAGGAGGCGCAGGTGAACCCGCCGCCCCCCAGGTCCTTGAACCCTATGACGATCCCCTCCTCGCGGGTGAGCTGGAATAGGGCCTCGTTCGCCTTGAAGAGGACGTTCTTGAGGAAGGGGTCGGGGATCTGGATAGCTCCCCTGTTCGCCTCCTCGTCCTCCTCCCGCAGCTCCTCGGAGGCGAAGGTTACACCACCAAAGCCGCTGGAGTCGGTGGGCTTTCCCACGACGATGACGTCGTACCCCTTCTCTCCCGCGCCCGCTGGGGCACGGCTCTTGATGATCTCTCCTTTTTTTACGACCCCGACGGCGACGACGTTCACAAGGCAGTTGGAGTCGAAGGACTCGTCGAAGACGACGTCCCCTGCGATGATGGGGACCCCCAGGGCGTTGCCGTACTGCCAGATGCCGTCGACAACCCCCTCTGCCACCCATCGGACGTGATTCTTATCATCGCCATAGGGGTCGCCGAACCGGAGGGGGTCGGCGGTGGCGACGACTTTGGCGCCCATGCAGTTGACGTCTCTTACGATGCCGCCTATGCCGGTGGCCGCCCCCTCGTTGGGGAGGATCTGGGAGGGATGGTTGTGGCTCTCGTGGGCGATGACGACGCACCACTCGTCGTCGATGGCCACGATCCCCGCGTCCTCTTCGGGACCCTGGACGACGTTGGGGCCTTCTGTATGGAGAAACTCGTTGAGGGTGGCGCGGCTGCTCTTGTAGGAGCAGTGCTCGCTCCACATGGTATCGTAGTTGAAGAGCTCCGGGACGGTGGGGTCCCTGCCCAGAGCCTCGGCGATGGAGCGCGCCTCAGGAACCGATAGGCCCAGGCCAGCCCTTCGCAGGCCAGCCTCGACCTCATGGTCTTCGAGACCGATTATTTGCAACGGTGGACACCTCGTTTAATGAGGAGACTATGCCCTCGTAGGCAGTTATGTATCTATCGATCCGATGAGGTCGCAAGCTACCTTCGGCGGACCAGCAGCCAGATTTGTCCCTCCTGCAAGACACCTCCAGATAGAAACCTCCTCGTCGGAGGACCTTTTCTTCTCGCCTCTTGGAAGGCTTCCATCATGAAAGCCGTCAGGCCGGGCCTCCATCCGTCCTGGCGGACGGAGGGCCGGGAGGCAAGACGGGTCAGCCGACGGCAAAACATTTAAAAGCGGAGACGGTACATCCAGTCATGGTCATAGTGGTGATCTGCGACGACTCGGAGATCGAGGTCCCCGAGGGCGAGAGGTGCGCGATCTGCAACCGTCCCCTCCAGGAGTACGACGAGGTGACGGGTACGGGGATCCTCGGATATTACCACTGGACCTGCGTAACCCACTTCGACTAGAGCGGGGGTAACCAAGCCAGGTCAACGGTGATAGACTCAAGATCTATTCTCGCAGGAGTTCAAGGGTTCGAATCCCTTCCCCCGCACCAATATAACCCGCAACATATCGATTTTTAGATATAGGCCCCTGAATTATTTACCAGTAAATAGAAATGGAATTTTTCCACTTTCACTGCATTCTAGCTCACGACTGTCCTGGATAGGACTAAAATACCTTCATCCCAACGATGTTTTTTCGCAGCGGGCATAGCAGCATCAGATATACTCAAGCGCTAAAAGTTGGCTCCTCGCTGTTTTGCATGGAAAGGACATAGCTTAAAGATCGTCCAAATTGCAACTAGGCCCTGAAATGCCTTTAAAGGGCACTATCTAGAAATCGAGTGATATTCAGCTTTCGGGAACAAAATGCTGTTTTACTTTATCTCCATATCTCTAAAGTTTTCGCGAGAATTGGGTGAAATCTAAATTATCGCACAATATAGTTAA
>Ga0334883_1003504_pt1 | contig 16744 bp, 14 predicted proteins | sample GraSluR1_MG_6_FD_207230 | JGI IMG/M metagenome (GOLD analysis project Ga0334883, IMG submission 207230) | Sludge microbial communities from methane-producing bioreactor in Wageningen University, Netherlands - Granular Sludge_09_05-R1 | ecosystem: Engineered > Bioreactor > Anaerobic >... | reverse complement strand
CCCATTGCCGCGCGGAAGGCGAGATCCTGACCTCCACCGCTGAAACGCCGTGCCCAGACTGTGCCCATTGGACAGAATGGGGCCCGGACGTTGAGCGACGTCTGGGCCCCCTCTCCCGCTTTGGGTCGGGGCGGGGCCGTCGATAGTTCAGACCGTCCTTTTTCTCTTTTTATCTGCCCGGGGCTGGACCCCCCCTCCGTACTTCATCGCGATGCATATCCGCTGGACTGCGGTGAGGTTGGAGAGGACGGCGGCGATGGCAATCGCCCCAAAAAGCCAGAGTTCGCCGAATAGGAGGGCTCCGATCATCCCGGCGTAGATGAGGATCAGCCTCTCCGCCCTCTCCAGGAGCCCGCCCATCTCCTTCGCCAGGACGGCCTGGTCCTTGACGAGGCCCCGGTGGTCGGCGTAGGCCCGGACGAAGGAGGTCATGACGGCACCGAAGATGAGGGCCGCGATCCAGCCGCTCATGGGGATGATGAACTCGGCCTCGGGGCCGATATAGAATAGAAGCCCCAGGATCAGGAGAGCCTCGACGTACCTGTCGAGGACGCCGTCGAGGAAGGCACCGGCCACGGAGGTCCGGCCGGTCGTCCTCGCCACCGCCCCATCGACGACGTCCAGGCCCCCCGATACCAGGAAGAGAAGGAGGCCGGGGAGGAGCTGGCCTCTCCAGAGGGCTACGAAGCCGCCGAGGGCGACGGCCAGGGCGAGGCCGGTCCAGGCGTTGGGGGAGAGGCCGAGGCGGGCGAGGCGGGCCAGCCTCCTATCCACCTTCTCTCCATCCACCAGACGGGACTTGAGCATCGAGGTCGAAACGGGAGGGGGGTATTAAACCCTTTTGAGCCCCCCGGCTCAGGCGCCCAGGTCCGCCAGGAACCGCTCGATCCTGTCCACCGCCTCCAGGATCTCCTCCCTGGAGGTGGCGTAAGAGCAGCGGAGGAACCCCTCGCCGCTCTCACCGAAGGCGTTTCCTGGGACCGCTGCCACCCTCTGCTCCTTCAAGAGCTCCTCGGCGAACTCCTCGGAGGTGAGCCCCGTCCCCTCGATGGAGGGGAAGGCGTAGAAGGCCCCCTTCGGCTCGAAGCAGGGGAGGCCGAGCCTCTCCAGCTCCGAGACGAAGAGCCTCCGCCGCCGGTCGTACTCCCGCTTCATCGCCTTCACCTCGGATTCGCCCCGCCGGAGAGCCTCCACCGCCGCCACCTGGGCCATGGTGGGGGCGCAGAGCATGGTGTACTGGTGGACCTTGGTCATAGCCCCGATGATGGCGGAGTCGCCGAGGGCGTAGCCTATCCTCCAGCCGGTCATGGCGCAGGACTTGGATAGGCCGTTTAGGAGGACCGTCCTCTCTCTCATCCCCTCCAGCTGGGCGAAGCTCGCGTGCTTGCCGTCATAGGTGAGCTTGTCGTAGACCTCGTCGGAGATGACCAGGAGGTCGTTTTCGACCACCAGGTCTGCGATCTCCTCCAGGTCCTCCCGGGTCATGATCGCCCCGGTGGGATTGTTGGGGTAGCTGAGGACGAGGGCCTTCGTCCTCTCGCCGATGGCGTCCCGGAAGTCCTCGGGGCGGAGCTTGAACTCCTCGGAGAGCCGCGTCGCGACGGGTTTGGGGACCCCCCCCGCCAGGAGGACGTCGGGGACGTAGGCGACGTAGCAGGGCTGGGGGACGATCACCTCGTCCCCGGGGTTCAGGGTCGCCCGAAAGGCGAGGTCGACGGCCTCGGAGACCCCGGTGGTGATGAGGATCTCCTCCTCGGGGTCGTAATCGAGTTCGATCTCCTCCTTCGCCGACTCCGCCAGGATCTCCCTCAGCTCGATGAGCCCCTTGTTCGAGGTGTAGGAGGTGTGGCCGCACTCCAGGGAGTAGATGCACGCCTCCCGGATGTGCCAGGGGGTGGGAAAGTCCGGTTCCCCCACGCCGAGGCTGATCACGTCCTCCATCCCCACCACGATGTCGAAGAACTTCCTGATCCCCGAGGGGGGCATCTCCTTAACCGTAGTGGAGAGGTGGTTCTCGGGGCTCCAGACGGCGGGCTTCTCCATCGCCAGCTTCTTGTTTTTTCCGCCTTTATCGGTCCTCGTCATGCGGTGACCACCAGTCTCTTGGGCTGGACCCTGTCGTAGAGGATGACCCCGTGCTCCTTGTAGCTCTTGAGGACGAAGTGGGTGCAGGTCGCCTCGACCCCCTCCAGGGTGGCGATCTTCTCGGTGACGAAGAAGGCGACGTCCTTCATCGACCTCCCCCGGACGGTGAAGGATATGTCGTGGTCGCCGGATATCAGCCTCACCGACTGGACCTCGGAGAACCGGGAGATCCTCTCGGCGATGGCGTCGTACCCCTTGTCCCTCGATAGGGATACCTTCAGCTCGACTATGGCGTAGACGTAGCCGTCGTCGACCTTCTCCCAGTTGATCATCGTCATGTACTTCCTTATGATCCCCGAGTCCTCTAGGCTCTTGATCTCGGCTGCCACCTCCCCCTCCGGGCGGCCCAGCAGGGTCGCGATCTCTCCGGGGGTGGCCCTGGCGTTCTCCTCCAGCACCTCTAAGATCTCCTTGGCGAAGTCCCTCATAGATCCACCCGTTCGTATCTGAAGAGGATTATAGTTTTCCTTCGAGGAGCCTCACCACCAGTCCCGGAGGAGGATCTCGAAGAAGGACTCGTTCTCCGCCGCATCCGCCCCGAAGGTTAAGGGGAACGCCGGGGCGGTGAGGTTGGCGAAATCGAGGAAGATGCTCTCGTTTCTCAGAAGATGGAGGAAGGGCGGCTCGATCCCGGGGTCGGCTCCGCTCCGGGCCGCCCCCGCCGCCGATCGGTTGACGAGGCCGATATCCGCCCCCGCCAGGAGCGCCTCCAGCTCGTCCAGGTCCCCGGTGAAGCTGAGGTTGAGGGGGTCGACGGCGGCCGACGCCATGGCCATCGTCGAGAAGATCAGAATAGGTATAAGACGCACCTTCTGCCTCCGAAATATATAGAATTTTATTAAGCCCCGGGCGTGATTCGAACACGCGACCTAGTGATTACAAGTCACTCGCTCTAGCCAGCTGAGCCACCGAGGCCCGCACCCTCCTCCGCCCTGAAGATTTAAAGACTTTGCTCCGGCCGTAGCCGTTCGAGGAGGCGGCAGGTGGCGCAGACCCCGTCGCTGGAGGGCTCGCCACACCTGGTGCAAGCGACGACCTCGTAGGATCCCGGTGGATCCCGGGCGAGGATCTTCTCAAAGCCCCTGACGATGGAGTACTTCGTCCCGGGGTGTCTCGCCTCCAGGTCGTTCAGGAGGTCCTTCACCTCCTGCCTCATCGCCCTGGATAGGTAGGGGCAGGCAAGAGTCTCGAATGGGATGGCGTGGGCGATGGCGTAGACCCCCATCTCCTTCTCCGGCACCCTCCGGAGCGGCTTTATCCTGGGGACCATCCCCGGGAGGGCCCTCCTCGGCCGGAGCCTGTAGAGCCGGTCCACGTCCCCCTTCAGGTAGTTGAGCATCACCGTCTGGGCCTCGTCGTCGAGGTTGTGGCCGGTGGCGACGGCGTCGGCGGAGAGCTCCCGGGCCGTCCTGTTGAGGAGCCCCTTCCGGAGGACGCCGCAGAAGCTGCAGGGCCCCTGGGGCTGGCCGGAGGAGGCGAGGAGGTCGGTGGTGACGCCGAACTCCCCCTCCAGGCTCCTCACCACGTGCTCGACCCCGAGCCCCTTCGCCACCGAGGCCGCCGCGGCGAGGGTCCTCGGCCTGTAGCCGGCGATCCCCTCGTCGATGGAGACGGCGACGAGCTCCACATCCTCCCGGGAGGAGAAGAGGGCATGGAGGATCGAGAGGAGGGAGGAGCTGTCTTTGCCGCCGGAGACGGCCACGGCTATCCTGCAGGGTCTGCCGAAGATCCGATAGGTCCGGAGGACCTCCTTCACCTTCCGGTGGACGTCCTCCTCGAAGTGGCGGGGGCAGAGGTGGAGCCCCGAGTACCTCTGGAATATCGCCGCCCTCCCCGAACACCGATCGCAGCGGATCATCCCTCCGACCCCCTCCCGGGAGATATATGAACCTGTCCCGTCACCGGCCGATCTTGTACCGCGTGATCGCCGCGACGCCGCCGAGGGCCGAGAGCCTCTTTCCCGGCTCGAACTCCGAGCTGAAGATCACGACCCGACCCCGGGCGTCGGAGACGGACCTCATCAGCCGGTCCATCTCGGGGCTTCGGACCTGCTCGTCGGAGACCATCAGGGTCTCGACCGCCCCCTGCTCCGCCGCCCCCCGCACCTCGGCGGGGCCGTAGGCTGCCCTCCCGTCGGTGGCGATCTCCCGGAGGAGGGCCTCTAGGAGGGTCGTCTCCAGGGCGAGCCTCGACTCCTCCAGGATCTGGTCGATGGCGCCCCGTCGGAGGACCTCCTGGAAGCCCGATACCCCCATGGCGGAGGCGTCGCAGAGGACGATCCGGGGGGCGAGGCCTGGATAGGCGGCGTCGACCCTCCTCTTCAGGTCCTCCTTCGTGAACCCCGGCCCCGCCAGGATAACCTTCGAGTCGGAGGCGGCGACCCTGGCGATCTCCTTCGCCGCCTCGTCTAGGAACTCGGTCCTCCGGTCGCCGCCCCGGCCGCTCATACCCTTGCCGCCCCCCATCCTGATCTCCGAGACGGTCTCGACCCCGAACTGCCGGAGGACCCCGATCGCCGTCTCCCCCTCCTCCACCAGGGCGATCACCACCTTCGGCCGCTTCGCCTCGGCGACCGCCTCCCGGATCCGGGCCAGCTCGTCGGGGCGCCACCTCTTGACGATGGAGAGGTCCGACCCCGGCTCGAGGTTGAGGGTGTGGTAGGAGGAGACGTCCTGCCCCACCTCGATCACCCCGTGGACCCGGAGCCAGCTGGAGGAGGTGTGAAACTCCACCGACTCCACCCTGATCCCGAGCCGGACGGGCCTCCTCTCCAGCTTCTCCGGCCGGAGCTTGTCGGCGGAGGGGGTCGCCTTCCGGTGGGTGAGGGCGAAGACGAGGTCGCCGGGGGCGATCAGATACTTGAGGTGCCAGAGGTCGTCGATCGACTCGGCCACCAGGGAGATCTCCCCCTCATCGCCCCGGAGGCTCTTCTTAAGAACGCGCATGAGGCCCCTTCTGATCAAAAGGCTTAAATGGATTGCCCGAAAAGGCAGGGTTCGAGCCGCCATAACTCAGCTGGTAGAGTGTCTGGCTGTTAACCAGATCGTCACAGGTTCGAGCCCTGTTGGCGGCGTCCAAAAAATACGCTTCTTGGGCCTGTAGCTTAGTCCGGTTAGAGCGCTCGGCTCATAACCGAGTGGTCGCCGGTTCAAATCCGGCCAGGCCCATATTCATTAAATCAGCAGCTTTGTGCCTCGTTTACCATCGTCTTGGCGAGGAGCTGCCACGAGGATATCTTCTTTTTAGTAAGGCCGGTCTTCTCCGCCAGCTCCTCCGCCTCGGCCCCGGCCAGGTCGAGGGCGGTCTTCACCCCGGCTGCCCCGAGCTTCTCCAGGGTCTTGGGGCCGATCCCGGGGATCTTGGCGAGGAGGTCGACCTCCGCCTTCTTCTTCGCCTCTTCGGCCTTCTTCGCCTGCCACTGGTCGAAGTTGCACTTGGGGCAGCCGAGGTCCCAGGGGCGTTTCCCCTTGTTGATGATCCTTATCTGCTGCATCCCGTGCTCCTCGCAGGCCTTGTCGGTGACGACGATCATCCCGAACTTCGGCAGGGGGAGGGTGAAGGTGCAGTCGGGGTAGCCGGCACACCCTATGAACCTGCTGCCGCGCCTTCCCCTCCGGATGATCAGCTCGTGGCCGCAGATTTGACAGAGGCCCACGATCTTGTCGGTCCGGAGCCCCTCGCGGAGGGTCGTCCCTATCTCCTCCTGGTGGCGGAGGAGGTCGTCGAAGACGGCGTCGAGCATCGACCTCGACTCCTCGATCACCGCCTCCTCTCCGACGTGGCCGTTGGCGATCTTCGTCATGTCCTCCTCCAGGGTCCGGGTCATATCCGGCTTGGTGATGTTGGGCGAATGCTGCTGCAGGGCCTCGACGACGGCGTAGGCTGTGTTCGTCGGCTTCATGGGGTTTCCCTGGACGTAGGCCCGGGCGTAGAGCTTGCTTATGATCTCGTGCCTCGTCGACTTCGTCCCCAGCCCCAGCTCGTCCATCAGCTTGACGAGCCTCCCCTGGCCGTACCTCGAGGGCGGCTGGGTCTCCTTCTCCTCCAGCTCTTTCCCCAGGACCCGGAGCTTCTCCCCCTCGGAGAGCTGGGGGAGGATCTCCTCGGCGGCCTTGCTGTAGGGGTAGCACGCCCGCCACCCGGCCTCAATCTGCCGGGCACCCGTCGCCCTGAAGGGCTGGCCCTCGATCTCCACCCGGACGTTCATGACGATCCAGCGGGAGGGGCCGGAGAGGGTCGCCAGAAATCTTCTGACGACGAGCTCGTAGATCTTCCACTGGTCGGGCTTCATATCCGCTTTGGTGGCCGGAGCCGTCGGGTAGATGGGGGGGTGGTCCGTCGAGAACCTCTTGCCCCGGGTCGGTACCATCGGCCCCGACAGGACCCGCTCCGCGTCCTCCCGGAAGGGCCCCTTCTTGAAGATCGATACCAGGGCCCTGAGGTCCAGGGTCTTCGGGTAGACGGTGTTCTCGGTCCTGGGATAGCTGATGAACCCGCTGGTGTAGAGCCACTCGGCGATCCTCATGGCGTTGGCGGCTGAGAAGCCGATGCCGCTCGCGGCGCTGATGAAGGCGGTGGTATCGAAGGGGGCGGGGGGCCTGTCGGTCCGCGTCTTCTCCTTGATGGAGACTACGGTGGCGACCTCCCCGAGCTCCTCGAAGATCGACCTCGCCAGCTCGCCGTCCCAGATCCTCCCCTTCTCATGCTTCACCCGGAGGTCCTTCTCGAGGCAGGCGCTGATCTCCCAGTAGGGCTGGGGCTTGAAGGCCTCGATCTCCTTCTCCCGGTCGACGATGAGGGCCAGGGTCGGGGACTGGACCCTCCCCACCGAGAGGAAGCCCTTCCCCAGCCTCCCGGAGGTGATGGATATGAACCGGGTGAGGGCGGCGCCCCAGATCAGGTCGACGACCTGCCTCGCCTCCCCGGAGGAGGCGAGGTCGAAGTCCACCTCCCCGGGGGATTCGAAGGCGTCCTGGATCTCCCCCTTGGTGATGGCGCTGAACCTCACCCTGTCGGCTTTGATCGTTGGGTTCGCATCCTCGGCTATCCTCAAGGCCTCGACCCCGATCAGCTCCCCCTCCCGGTCGTAGTCGGTGGCGATGGTGATCCGGTCTGCATCCTTTCCCAGGTCGTGGAGGGCGGATACAATCTTGCCCTGGGTCGGCCTGGTCACCACCTCAGCGTGGATCAGGTCTCGGTAGTCCACCTTCTGCCAGTTGTTGTAGCCGGGCGGGTAGTCGACCCCGACTATGTGGCCGGAGAGGCCCATGACGACCTTATCGTCGAAGTAAAATGCTTCGATCCCGTGAACCCGTTTGACCTTGGGCTTGGACCCGGCGAGAATTTGGGCGATCCTCTTGGCGACATTGTGCTTTTCGGCGATGATGAGATGCATCCGATCCCCGCCAGTTTTGGAGATGATATAAGTAATTATCGCAAGGCTCGAAGGGCCTCATCAGAAGCGATCCAGGAATCCAAGTCGCTAGATGGCGTTTTCACCTTAAACGCGCCCTTCATTTTCATCACATTCCTGCCATCGCGGCTCCCCCCGGATCGTCTGTTTACAGATACCACATATTATGTGCAAACGGTCGGAGACTGTCAGGCCATTGTAACACAATCACATCCGTACTGTATTCACATCAAAATATTTGCCTTGATCTTCGATCTCTCCATAGGATACGATGGATCAATCCGCTGATATTATCTCGCCGAAAGGTGGCCTGAAATCCGATTACGAGCCACATAGTCCAGGTCTATCATCACCATTTTATGCCATGCGCCGGTAAGATTATTTTTTTATCTTTTTTTCACACTATGGGCAATATTTTTACACATTCGAATAAATGTATTGTTATTAAATGTATCGCACAAAAACTTTAAGTAGCGTTATGACTATCATCTCTTCGGCGGGAGACTGCAGTAAAGAGGATCATTGTCGGGTATGATAGCACTAGAAATTAATCATACCGTTCGCTCCGGCATCCCTGGTTTGTTCGGTCTCCTGCTAAAAGGTAAAGGAGGAAAAAGAACGTGTCTGACAAAATAGACCTCTATAGTGACCGTGGCGTTCTTTTAAAGAGTGACGTTGACCTGAGCGCCGTCAGCCCACTCAAGAACGCGGCGATGAAGAAGCTGATCAACCTGACCAAGCGGACCGTAGCGGTCAACCTGGCGGGAATCGAGAATGCCCTGAAGACCGGAAAGGTCGGCGGGCAGGGGAGGCAGATCAAGGGCCGCGAGCTCAAGTACGACGTCGTCGCCAACGCCAACGCCCTCGCCGCCGAGATCAAGAAGCTCCTCCAGGTCGAAGCCGGAGACGACACCAACGTCCAGGTCCTGGGTGGAGGAAAGCAGCTCCTCGTCCAGATCCCCACTGCCAGGGTCGACGCGGCCTCCGAGTTCGTCGTCGGGATGACCGCCACGGCAGCCGCCACCTGTGAGGCGCTCGTCACTCAGTTCAAGGCCGGAATGTTTGAAGCCCCCATGGTCCACGCCGCAGTCTGGGGCCAGTACCCGCAGACCGTCCCCATGGCCGGCGGAAACATCGCCTCTGTTCTCAACATCCCCCAGAACGATGAAGGTCTCGGCTTCGCTCTTAGAAACATCATGGCCAACCACATCGCAGCCATCACCAAGAGGAACGCCATGAACGCCGCCGCCCTCTCTTCCATCTATGAGCAGATCGGAAACTTCGAGATGGGCAACGCCATAGGCATCTTCGAGAGGTACCAGATGCTGGGCCTCGCCTACCAGGGCCTCAACGCCAACAACATGGTCTACGACCTGGTCAAGTCCAACGGCAAGACCGGAACCATCGGGACCGTCGTCCACAGCGTCGTGGAGAGGGCCGTCGAGGACAAGGTCATCAAGGCCGGCGAGAAGCTCCCCTCCGGGTTCGTCATGTACGAGGCCGTCGACGTCCCCATGTGGAACGCCTACTGTGCGGCAGGCACCCTCGCAGCCACCATGGTCAACTGCGGCGCTCTCCGAGGCGCTCAGGCCGTCTCCTCAACCCTGCTCTACTTCAACGACGTCATCGAGAAAGAGACCGCCCTGCCCGGCTGTGACTGGGGCAAGGTCATGGGAACCGCCGTCGGGTTCTCCTTCTTCAGCCACTCCATCTACGGCGGCGGCGGACCTGGCGTCTTCAACGGCAACCACGTCGTGACGAGGCACTCCCGAGGATTCGCCATCCCCTGCGTGTCCGCAGCGGTTGCTCTTGACGCCGGAACTCAGATGTTCACTCCGGAGATGACCTCCGGTCTGGTGGGAGCCGTCTATGGAGAGATCAAGGAGTTCCGCGAGCCTATCGTAGCAGTTGCGGAGGCTGTATAGATAGGTTGAGTATGCATGGTCACTAAATCAGACACGGAACCGGTCCAGATAGAGATCTTCCCTCAAAGATTTCTAAAGCCCGATACGGCCCAGCGCCTCCTGGAGGAGATATACAGCACTGGAGGCATCCTGCGGATCATGATCCAAGGTCCCAACCTCCCCAAGTCGGTGCCCTACGGCCCCGGCAAGGGGATCCCCATCGAGGAGCACTTGAACATGCTCCTGGAGCTGGGGGATTCGGCCCTGGAGCTGAGGGTGAAGGTGGGACGGATCTGGCTGGAGCTGGATAGCGAGGAGAGGATTGAAGGGGTCAAAGCAGCATGCGAGCGAGTGCTGCCCTGCACCTTCAGCATCAAGAGAAAGCAACTATTTCACACCAAGCCCACCGTATCGGACTATGCGAAGTACGGGAGCGAGGTGGAGGATAAGAGGATCCTTGGACTGGTCGATCCGAAGGCCAAGCGAGAACGCGACCTGGCCATTTTGTCTGATACAGGCGGTGACACATAAAATTTTCACAAGGAGGTTAAGGATATGGCATACAAACCCCAATATTATCCCGGCACCACGTCTGTCGGCAAGAACAGACGCAAGCACATGTCTGGCGATCTGGAGAAGCTGAGAGACATCTCCGACGCCGACGTCGTAACCATCATGGGCCACAGGGCCCCCGGTGCAGACTACCCCAGCACCCACCCGCCCCTGGCAGAGATGGGAGAGCCCGACTGTCCCATAAGGCAGATCGTAACGCCCACCCCCGGCGCCGCCGCTGGAGACAGGATCAGGTACTCCCAGTTCGCTGACTCCATGTACAACGCCCCCGCCATCCCCTACTTCAGGAGCTACTGGGCGGCCATCAACTGCAGAGGCTCTGACCCCGGCACCCTCTCCGGCCGACAGATCGTCGAGGCTAGAGAGAGAGACATTGAGCAGTACACCAAGATCATGATGGACACCGAGATGTGCGACCCCGCTCTCGCCACCATGAGGGGCTGCACCGTCCACGGCCACTCCCTGAGGCTCGACGAAGACGGCATGATGTTCGACATGCTCGCCAGGACTGAGCTCGGGTCTGACGGAAACGTCTACTACGTCAAGGACCAGGTCGGCATCCCCCTGGACAGAAAGGTCAACGCCGGAAAGCCGATGAGCGAGGCCGAGGCGAAGAAGAGGACCACCATCTTCAGGTGCGACAACGTCTCCTTCGGTGGACCCTGCACCGCAGACAAGAGGACCCTCGACGAGGGGCTGGTCACTCTGCACCACATGTGGGAGCGGAGAAGCAAGTGGGGATTCAGGCCAGAGTAAATGGTGGTGATTAAAGATGGGAAAGATTCACACTAAAAAGCTGTTCGTAAAGGCTTTGAACAAGAAGTTCGGAAGGGACTTCGACCTCAGCGGAACTAAGACCGTCTACGAGAGGCTTGGTCCCGAGCAGAACGCCCGTAAGAGAGAGTTCATGGAGGCCTCCAAGAAGCTGGAGGGCAAGCGTGGCATCTCCATGTACAACCCCTACCTCCACGCCGGCGGCGTACCGCTGGGCCAGAGGCAGCTCGTCCCCTACAAGCTCTCCACCACGGAGTACATCGTAGAGGGTGACGACCTCCACTTCGTCAACAACCCCGCCATGCAGCAGATGTGGGACGACATCCGGAGGACGATCGTCGTCGGTCTGGACATGGCCCACGAGGTGCTGGAGAAGCGTCTGGGCAAAGAGGTCACCCCCGAGACGATCAACAACTACCTGGAGATCCTCAACCACGCCATGCCCGGCGCCGCCGTGGTTCAGGAGCACATGGTCGAGACCCACCCCGCCCTCGTCGACGACTGTAACGTCCGGATGTTCACCGGCGACGACGACCTGGCGGACGAGATCGACGACCAGTACCTGATCGACGTCAACAAGCTCTTCCCCGCCGAGCAGGCCGAGGAGATCAAGGCAGCCATGGGCAAGACCTCCTGGCAGGCCATCCACATCCCGACGATCGTATCCAGGACCTGCGACGGCGGTACCACCTCCAGGTGGAGCGCCATGCAGCTCTCCATGACCTTCATCGACGCCTACAACATGTGCGCCGGTGAGGCCGCTGTGGCCGACCTAGCCTTCGCCGCGAAGCACGCCGCCGTCATCCAGATGTCCGACATGCTCCCCGCGAGGAGGGCCCGAGGCCCCAACGAGCCCGGTGGACTATCCTTCGGCTTCCTCGCCGACATGGTCCAGACCTCCAGGACTAAGCCCTTTGACCCGCCCCAGGTCTCCCTGAACGTCGTCGCCGCCGGCGCGATGCTCTACGACCAGATCTGGCTCGGCAGCTACATGTCCGGTGGTGTCGGCTTCACCCAGTACGCCACGGCCGCCTACACCAACGACGTCCTGGACGACTTCTCCTACTACGCCTGCGACTACGGCGTGGACAAGTTCGGCGACTGGGGCAAGGCTCCCGCCACCCTGGAGACCTCCAAGGACATCGCCACCGAGACGACCCTCTACGCCATGGAGCAGTACGAGGCCTTCCCGACCCTGCTGGAGGACCACTTCGGCGGTTCCCAGAGGTCTGCGGTCATGGCCGCCGCCAGCGCCATCGGCTCTGCCTGCCTGACCGGAAACAGCCAGTCTGGCCTCGCCGCCTGGTACCTCAGCCACCTCATCCACAAGGACGGCTGGGGCAGGATGGGCTTCTTCGGATACGACCTGCAGGACCAGTGCGGTCCGACCAACGTCTTCAGCTACCAGGGCGACGAGGGGAGCCCCCTCGAGCTGAGAGGCGCGAACTATCCGAACTACGCCATGAACGTCGGCCACCAGGGCGAGTATGCAGGCATCTCCAGCGCCGCTCACTCGGGCCGCTTCGACGCCTACGCGTGCAACCCCCTGATCAAGGTCTGCTTCGCAAACCCGGCCCTGATCTTCACCTGGGACGACATCCGCAAGGGATTCGGCATGGGTGGTGCGAGGGAGTTCCGCGCAGCCGGCGAGAGATCCCTGGTCATGCCCGCAGTGTAGGCGAGAGCCTGCACACCCCTTTTTTTATTTGTTTTTCCGCAAGGTCCATTACATAAGAATTCTTCTACATGATCCCTCGTTAATCCCCCAGGTGACGAGCTGGTATTATAATGGTGAATCTTCTGGGGCGGTCTTTCTGGATGGTTCCCCCAGGGGGCTCAAAAAGAGGTCTTCTCTGGTCGTTCGTCCCCATCCACCCGCGCCCCCATGGGGTGGTGTTCGGCTATCGATCCGAGGCTTTATCCCTGGTCAGATTCTGGATCAGCCCCTCCCCCCAGGGGTGAAGATCGACCTTGAGGTCCCTCAGGACCTTGGGGGCCTTCAGGGACGGCTCGTCGCTCAGCCTCAGGGCCACCAGATTTTTCTTCATCCGGAGGCTCTCTTGAACCTCCCATTCGACCCATTCGCAGTCCTGGAAGGTCTTCCCCACCAGGACGAAGACGATCGATGACGCCTCGATCCTTTTCGTGATGCAGCGTCGGACGTAGACGGCGTTCTCGTTCTTGAAATGGACTTTCAATGCGAAGTCTATGAAGTCGAGGCGGGGGTCGACCCCCTTGGCGAAGCTGCAGAACTCCCGGACCCGGTCCAGGTCTCCCGCCCGGAAGATGAGGAAGGCCCTCCTCCGGGGGAGGAGGGCCTGAGGCTTGAATACCTCCCCCCGAGCCATCTCCTCCAGCCTCTCCAAAGCCGAGGTTTTCGGCTCTGAAGGGCGGATCTCTGGATCGGCGATCTCAATCATCCCTTCCCTCCCTCCCTCCCCAGAGGGTACGACGGCCTTTCGGGCGGTGCAGCTCCTGCAGATTCCGTTTCTTCCCGGGTGGCAGCAGAAGGTCTCCTCGATGGGGAGGCCGTACCACCTGGCGGTGTTGAGGACGTCCTCCTTCGTGAAGTTTATGAGGGGGGTGAGGATGGTGATGAAGTCGCCGAAGGCCGAGTTTATGGCGAAGTTGGCGTTGACGAGGAACTCCTCGGTCTGGTCGGGGAACCGGCGGCTCTCATCCGAGAGGAGGGCGAGGGCTACGATCTTAATCCCCCGCTGGTAGGCGTAGGAGGCGGCGGCCATCAGAGCCATCAGGTTTCTCCCCGGGAGGAAGGCGTTGATGTAGCTCGCCTTGCACTCCCCCTGGACGTCGGACTCTATCGATCTGCAGTAGCCGCTCAGGTCTATCCTCTCGGGCGGCGAAAGTTCGCACCTCTCAAAGACGCTCCTGCAGGCCTCCCACTCCTCATCGCCGGATATCTGGCCGAAGTCGATGAAGATGGGGTGCTGCTCCTGCCTCTCGTTGTTGAGGATCTTGCACATCACCAGGGAGTCTATGTCACCGGAGACTATGGGGACTACGGCCATCATCGATAGCTCCTTATCTGAGGGACGGCGCGGTTCTGCGCAGTCGGACTTTGTACCTTGAAGCATCAACTTATATATCCTCACCGGGTGGCCCCTCCTCCCAGGAGCATTCCGCCCGAAGATCGGGGCGGGAGAGATATCCCCTTAATGGTCGGGTAAGCCGAAAATGGTTCGCAAATTTCTTATACAAACCGAGCCCAAGTTGATAATATGTCCAGAAAAGAGAAGGTCATATTCCTCTCCGCCCATAACTCCGCCCGATCTCAGATGGCTGAGGGGCTCCTCCGCCACCTCTACCCCGACCGCTACCTCGCCTTCAGCGCCGGGGTGGACCCCCGGGAGGTGGACCCCCTGGCGGTGGAGGCGATGGAGGAGAGGGGGATAGACATCTCCCGGCAGAGGTCGAAGAGCTCAAAGGAGCTTTGGGGTACGGCCGTCGACGTGGTGGCCAAGATCCGCGACTTCGATTCCGAGGCCTGCCCCCTCTTCCCCAGCGGGAGGTGGAGGGCGTTCTTGCCCCTGGAGGACCCCTCGATGGTGGAGGACCCGGAGGAGCGGAGGCGGGCTCTATCGGCGGCGAGGGACCGCCTGGAGCGGTGGATCGTGGAGACCTTCGGAGAAGAGGCCTTCAGGAAAGATGATCAGTGATAGGTATCAGACGATCCGGTCCGTATATTTCTCCAGAAGGCCCATCACCCTCCTCACATCCCTCCCCTGAGTTCGCACCTCCTGAAGGAAGGCGGAGTAGGTGGCGTCGTCGACTATTCGCGGCACCGGCTTGCAGCTCATCCCGGTGAGCATCAGGTTGAAGCACCGGGCCTCCGCCTCCGAGATCCTCAGGGCCCGATATTCTCCGGCATGCTCCCGGTAGAGGGGGTTATCCTCCCGGGGCAGGTCCAGGGCGATCTTGGCGAGGGGAGTTCCTGGTATAGGCTCTGCGACGCTCGCGAAGACGTCCTCCAGCATCGCCTCCTCCATGAAGTCTAGGGTCGCCTGGTAGTCCTCCTCCATCTCGCCGGGGTAGCCGACGATGAAGCTTCCGCCGACCTTGACCCCGGACTGGTGGGCGAGCTCCACCGCCTCCAGGCTCTTCTCGGGGGTCGTCCCCTTCTTCATCGCCCTGAGGATCCCGGGGCTCCCCGACTCGATCCCGAAGAAGACCCAGCCGACGGTGTACCTCCTCACCGCCTCCAGGATCTCCTCGTCGACGAAGTCGACCCTCATATCCGGGACTGAGAGGTTCTTTGGACCCAGGATCTCAGCGAGGCCCTTTAAGAGGGTGATGAAAGCCTCCTTGTTCACCTCCTTCCCGTAGCCGAATAGTGATCCCGTACCGCCGCTGACCGCCACCCTGGTGACCCCCCTCCTCTTCATCTCTCGGACCTCGGCGAGGATGTTCTCGAGGGACCGGGACCGGATCGACCGGCCGAAGAACCGGGGGACCTGGCAGAAGGTGCAGCCTCCCAGGCATCCCCGGTGGGTCTCGATGTAGACGTTGGCTCCCCGGACGCTCTGGCTCCTCAGGTCGTCGGGGATGAGGGGCATGACGTGGTCGAGGTCGGAGACGGGGACGGGATCGGTCTTGACCACCACGCCGTCCCGGAGGAAGGCTAGGCCGGAGATCTCTTCGGAGGGCCCCCCTTCGACTAGGTCTGCGACGACCTCCTCCCCCTCCCCCACGACCACAGCATCGACCTCCAGCTCCCCGAGGACGATCTCGGGGACGAGGCCGACGGGGCCTCCGACGTATATCCTCGGAGCCCGGTTCGCCAACTCTCGGATCTCGGGGTCGAGGAGCTGGGAGGTGGAGAAGAGGCTGAGGAGGGTCAGATCCCCCTCGGAGGAGAGTTCCCTGGTGATCGAGACGGCGTGGCCCCGGTCCCTGAGGATGCCGCCAAGGACTAGGGAGCCATAGGTGTAGATCTTCGGGGATACGATCGTCGTCTTCATCTTAATCTCCATACCGTTATTGATCCGTCTCAGACCCCCAGGCCGTTGATCTCATCGATCAGCTCGGTGAAGGCCTCCACCTCCACCTCGATCACCTCCTCGGGGGTCATGCTGATGGACATCTCCCCGTCGACGGTCAGCCGGTCGGGGCCGCGCCGGACGAGCCTTCTGACCCCGTCCCTCGATAGGACCCGTTTGATCTCGGGGTCGAAGGCCATCGTCCTCCCCGGGAGGATCACCGTCTCCTTCACCGACGAGAGGTCGAGGGCGAGGAGGTCCTGGATGGTGATGAGGCATCCGATATCCTTTTTTACGGCGATGACGTTGACGCCGTCGCCCAGCACCGCGAAAATCGCGGAGAGGAGGGGGGCGGCGACGGAGCTGGTGATGAGGGTCGCCCCCTTCTGGACTTGGGGGAGCCTTCTTATCAGGTCCTTGTGGTGGGCCAGGGCGAAGGGGGACTTCGTCACGGGGTCCCAGAGGGGGGTTCCCGCCACCCTGAAGCTGTATTTATCGTTCGTCTCGGTCACGATATCCCGGAACTCCTCGACGGTGTGGGGGACGACCCCGGGGATGATCGGCTCGTTTCCGAGGATCAGCCCCTGCTCCCGAGAGTTTGCAAACCTCATCAGGATCAGGTTCTTGACCCCCATCTCCTCCAGGTCCCGGCAGGTCCGGTCGAGCTCGGGGCCGTCGTTCACCCCGGGGATGAGGACGGAGGCGGCGTAGACGTCGCAGCCTTCAGCGAACCGCCGGAGGTTCGCCAGGGCGGCCTCGGGGTGGCGGTCGTTCATATGCTCTCTCCGGAGGGCCGGGTCCGTCGAGAAGACGGTGAAGGAGACCTCCTTCACCCCCGCCTCGATCAGGTCCTCGGCCTCGTCGCCCCTCGTGAAGCCCTTGCCGCTGGTGTAGCCGAGGTGGATGGGGACCCCGCCCTGCCCCACCATCCGGGCCAG
>Ga0334883_1003498_pt1 | contig 16767 bp, 10 predicted proteins | sample GraSluR1_MG_6_FD_207230 | JGI IMG/M metagenome (GOLD analysis project Ga0334883, IMG submission 207230) | Sludge microbial communities from methane-producing bioreactor in Wageningen University, Netherlands - Granular Sludge_09_05-R1 | ecosystem: Engineered > Bioreactor > Anaerobic >... | reverse complement strand
CCCCAAAAACAAACCCATCCAAACCCATTTACCCCCGCGTTAGTGCACCCGCTGCCCCGAAGCCGCACCCTTGTCGACACCCAACATAAAGATATCGCCGCCCCCCGGCCCAGCCGCCAGAATCATCCCCTCCGACACCCCGAACTTCATCTTCCGAGGCTTCAGATTCGCCACACAAACCACTAACCGCCCAACCAGATCCTCAGGCCTGTAAGCCTTCGCAATGCCCGCAAACACGCTCTTCCGCACCCCCCCGATATCCAGCTCCAAATGCAGAAGCTTATCCGCCCCTTCTACGGGCTCGGCCAGCACGACCGTCGCGACCCGCAGATCGACCTTCATGAAATCCTCAATCGTACACTCCCCCGCAATAGGTTCATCCAGCGCCAAAGCCTTCGCCGCTGCCGCCGGCGCGGCGTTGTTCCTGCTCTCCTCAACCATGGCGTCCACCTTTTCCTTTTCCACGCGTTCCGCTAATCGCTCATATTCGCCGATCGTATGTCCTTCTAGTATCGCGTCGACATCCGCAAACGTCAGCGCCTCGACCTTCAAAAACCGCTCAATTTTCCCAGCATACCGCGGCAGCACCGGCTTCAGATAAATCGTCAGAATCCTCACCGCATTGATCACCGCCGTCAGCGTCGTCCGCGTCACCTCCGCATCCGCCTTGATAGTCGTCCACGGCGCCTTGTCGTCCACGTAACGGTTCGCCTCATCGGCAAGCGCCGCAATCGTTCGAATCACCGACGCATAGTTAAGCGCCTCGTAATCCGCAACGATCCGCGCCTTTGCCGCCTGCAATCGCTCCACAAGCGCCCGCCCCTCCGCATCCAGACGCCCCAACCGGCCGTCCAGCTTCTTCGTCAGCATCGGTCCCGACCGACTCGCCAGATTCGCTAACTTGCCCACCAGATCTGCGTTGACCTTCGCAACAAAATCGTCAAGGTTTAAATCGATATCGTCCACGCCGCTGGACAGTTTGCTCGCGTAGTAATAACGCAAATACTCCGGATCGAGATGCCGCAGGTACGTCTCGGCCTTGATGAACGTCCCCTTGCTCTTGCTCATCTTCTGCCCGTTGACGGTCAGAAACCCGTGCACGAACAGCTTGTTCGCCGTCTTGAAGCCCGCACTGATCAGCAGTGCCGGCCAGAACAGAGCATGAAAATACATGATGTCCTTGCCTATGAAGTGATACAGCTCCCATTCCGGACTGTTCCAAACCTCGTCGAAGTCCAGCCCGTGCCGGTTGCAATAGTTCTTGCACGACGCCATGTACCCGATCGGCGCATCCAGCCACACGTAGAAGTACTTGTTCTCCTCACCCGGAATTTTAAACCCGAAGTAAGGCCCGTCCCGAGAAATGTCCCAGTCCTTAAGACCCGTCTTGAACCACTCGTCCAACTTGTTCATCACCGACGCATGCACGTGCCCCCCTTCGATCAGTGCACTCAGCCGGTCCCCGTAATCCCCTAACTTGAAGAAGTAGTGCACGCTGCTGCGCCGCACCGGCGTCGATCCGCAATTGGCGCACGTCGGATTGATCAGCTCCGTCGGCTGGTGCGTCCCCCCGCACACGTCGCACGAGTCCCCATACTGGTTCTCCGCCTTGCACCGCGGACAAACGCCGCGGATATACCGGTCCGGCAGCCACATGTCGCAATTGGCGCAGTACGCCTGCTCCACGTCGCGCTTCTCGATCGAGCCGTTTTCCAGCGCACGGGCATAAAGCAGCTCGCTGAACTGCCGGTTCTCCTCCGAATGCGTGGAGTAGTAGTTGTCGAACTCCACCAGAAATCCCGCAAAGTCCCTAACGTGTTCTGCATGTACCCGCCCGATCAGCTCCTCCGGCGTAATCCCCTCCGACCGCGCACGAATCATGATCGCCGTGCCGTGCGTGTCGTCCGCACAGAAGTAATAACACCTGTTGCCGCACAGCTTCTGAAACCGCACCCAGATATCCGTCTGCAGATACTCAACAAGATGCCCGATATGAATCGGCCCGTTGGCATATGGCAGCGCCGATGTTACGACGATACTCCGCGTCATAAGTCCTTCCCTGTCTGTGTCTGACTGTCACCGCCGCTGTTATCGCGTTTTGCGTCGGCTCTCCGTTCGCCCCCTCGATCGTCATTTTTCGCCGGGCGATTCCGATTGCGGCCTCGTCCTCTGCGCCGCTTGTTCGAGTTCCTGCGATCCTGCCCGCTCCCCTCATCAGGCCGACGGTCTTGGCGCCCCGTCTCAACCGATGCAGGCTGTTCATTATCGCTGGCCGCGCGCTCCTGTCTCGCCCCGTAGCTCTGCGTCTTGGGTCGCGGCGCAGACATGTCTATGCCGCAGCCAAACTCGTCGCCGTCGAAAAAATCATCCTCCGGCTCCAAACCTGCTTCGTCCTTCCTGTCAACCGCGGGCGCCCGTTCGACCGGACGACCGTCTATGGATTCGATCTCATCGAGCGGGTACGCCGCCCGGTCGCCCTTTGCGTCCTGCACCAGCACCAGTTGAGTCAGAATCTGAACCCCCACCACCCTGCCTTCGCCGTGCGGAGTCTTGACCACCGCGTTCTTGCGCGGTAGCCGCACCTTCAAGTCGCGATACGTATCGTCCTCGTACCGCAGGCAGCACTTAAGACGACCGCAATGCCCCGAAATCTTCGTAGGATCCAGCGTGGCCTTCTGCAACTTCGCCATCCGCATGTTCACCGGCTCAAGGATCTTCAAAAACCGCCTGCAGCAGCATTCCTGCCCGCAACTCTCGAAGTCGCTGACCAGCTTAGCCTCGTCCCGCGATCCGATCTGCCGCAACTCGATCCGAGTCTGATATTCGCGCGCAAGCCGTCGAACCAGTTCGCGAAAGTCAACCCGCCCATTGCTCGTAAAGTAAATCACTATCCGCTCACCGCCGAACAGGTGCTCGCTGTCAACCACCTTCATGGGCAGGTTCATTTCCTCGATAAACCGCGTGCAGCACTTGCCTTCTTCGATTGCGCTGGCTTCGAGGTGCTTTTCTTCCATTATGTCTTCCGGGGTTGCGAAACGAACGAAAGTGCCGCCTTCGGCTATTGGGAAGTCTTTTTGGGGGGCGTTAAAGTACTGTTCGACCTGTTCGGGGGTGTATTTGAACTGTCCTGCGCGGTAGCTGTACTGGCCGACGACGGTACCTAACTCCAGGCCGCGACGGGTTTTAATGACAACTCGGGAGTTGACTTTCGGGATTTCGGACTCGTGATGTTCGAACCAGCCGAGGAAGCTCATTCTTCCGTAGCGAATGAGCATGAGCTTCTTTTTTGGCTGTGTTTTGGGCTTTGGTGCTTCCGGCTGAGCCATTTTTGCTTGTATCTTTCAGTAAAAACCGCCGTTTTTCACTCTAATGCGTTCGTGAAAATGTCCAACGCGGCGGATATGCGCTGTTTTTCGTGCACGTTTTTTCACATTTTATGCGGAAATTATACGAGAGGACGCCAAATTTAGCAAGAATTCCTCGAAAATCAGCTTTTCGTTTACACTTGCTTCGACCCAGCGGATGCTCTCAAAGAGCTTTGCGATGACCCGGGCGCTTTGTTCGGGGTCAAATCGGCGGGCAATAGTGTTAATGGGGTCGCTTTGATCTGCATTTATAAGTATGGGTTGGTTTTTCATGTGGAGTTTCATGGCGTCGGTGAAGACGGCGGCGGCCATCCTTAACAGTCCTTTTGCCGCGCGTCTGGCGAGGTCTGTTTTGCTGGTATTGGTTTCGAGTTCGGACCATGCCTGGGTGAGGCGTGAAGCGGCGTCGCCCATCCATGCGGCCAGGTCGAGCGAATCTTCGAGCTTCAGTTTGGCCAGCGAGTCGACGAGTTGTCGCTTGATCTCGTAGGAGGTTGTGTTCTTCGGGGCGAGGGTTGCCCAGGCGATGGCGGCACCCATGCTGCCTTCGCTGAGGCGGGCCCAGTATTGGGCCTGGGTCATGTCTATGCCGCGGTTTGTCAGCGCGGCGACGACGTGGGATTCGTCGACGGGGCCGAAGCGGACGATCTGGCAGCGGGACTGCGTGGTTGGCAGGAGGCGATCGGCGCGGCTACAAAGCAGGATGATGCAGCAGTGTTTGGGGGGTTCTTCGAGGAGCTTGAGGAGGGCGTTCTGGCTGGAGGCGTTGAGGCGTTCGGCTTCGCGGATGACGTAGACGGTGCAGTCGCTCATGAGGGGACGGAGGGGGGCCTTGTCGATGAGGAATTCGCGGATGACGGAGATGGGTAGGTCCTGCTTGGCCTCTTTGCCCTTGTCATCGACGGTGAATGGACGGAGTTCTTTTTCGATGAGGTGGTAGTCGGGGTGGCCGTCGCCTTCGAAGACTCGGCAGGAGTCGCATTTGCCGCAACTGTCGCGGGAGGAAAAGGTGTCTGACACTTTTAATTCAAGGGGGCTGCGGCAGAGGAGCATTTTGGCCCAGGCGCGTGCTGTGGTGCGTTTGCCGACGCCGGCGGGACCGGCGAAGATGTACGCCTGGGCCAGGCGCCCGGCGTTCATCGCACGCTGCAAGGCCTCAATGGCCCGCTCCTGACAGAATATGTTTTTCAGTGACACTCACACCTCGACGAATCTGCCCCGGCCGTCGGCGAAACGCGACGGCAGTTTGATTTCCGGCCCGCGAAGGCTGCACCTCGGCTCTTAGGCCGGGCGGCATCATACCAGAAGGATTGTCTGAAAACGAGGGTTTTTCCGCGTTGCGCCGTGGAAACGCGATTGCCCGCTTGTCAGGGGCCGTTCGGCCATTGCTCGGGGTTCCTTTGTGCTGCGATCCTGCCAGGTTCTTCAGTTGAGAAGACGCACGGGGAGGCGGTATTTCAAAGGTGGCCGTAGCTCTGTGGCGGAGATCGATACTATCTACGAATAATTAGTCTGGGTTCGTTAAATTTAGCCCGGGGTGGGTGGGGTGAAAAGAAAAGACCATCCCTTCCGATGTGAGTGGAAGGGATGGCCCTGGTTGCGTAGCCGAAGCTTGTCGGTTCCGTCCGGGTTTTGCAGTGTTGTATTCACCCGGGGACCGACGCTGCGCCGGATCTCTAATACAGCAGGTTCTCCTTGAGGCTATTTTCCTGGAGCCACGATTCGGCGAACATGGCCAGGTCGGTCATGTCCTGTCTGCAGTCGCCGTTGAAGTCGTACTGCAAAGGTGTATAGCCGGCCGGGTTATTCCTGGCCGCCTGGCAACTGTCGGCGTAAACGACGATCTGCACCGTGGCCTCGGCCGTATTGCCGGCGAGATCCGCTGCCCAGAGGTTGAGGAGGTAGACGCCCGTTGTGTCAAACGTGATAACGGGGTTCACCTCGCCGGCATCAGAGATGTCGACCGTGCTGTCGAGCGGCTGCTGTACGACGGACCAGAGGACGACGTCCAAATCGTTCGTCTCATCGCTGACCGCGGCATTCGGCACGACGCTCGCCAGACCGGCTTCAAGCCACGTGAGCACATTCTGGCCGGCATCGACGGCGGGACCAGTGGTCACGGTGCTGAACGACCATATGGGGCCGTACACGACGACGGGCTTGTCGTAGATTTCGGGATTTACGGCGTTCGGCTCGCGAACGTTGGCGACGATGCGCCAGTAGTAGATCCTGTCCATCGTTAGTCCCGTATACGCATACGCTGCACTCGGATCGGAGGCGCTGACCGGCAGTATCCCCGTCGCGTTGCCCGTGCCATCGAGCAGCATGGGTTCGCCCGGCAGATTCGGCTCGCTAACCAGTTGCCGGTTCGCATCCAGGTAGATCGTGTAGCTGTCGACCTGGACGTCCGCCGTCTCGCTATAGGTCCACTGCAACGTCACATCGACGGGTACGTTGGCGCCGTTGATGTCCGGCAGGGCCGCGGGATAGACCGGAACAACACCGGGAAGCCCATCGTAATAAATGTTCGCAATCTCCTGGGCCGAAAGAATTCCGCTGTAGATCCGGATGTCGTCGAGAAGACCCTGGAAGTGCTGGTTTGCGGCGGCGTTGGGGCGCGTTCCTGGCAGAATATATCTTTTAGCGACATTTGTCTGGCTACCTAATCCACTGAGATCTTTATTACGAGTCGGCGGCGGGGCGGTTTGGACTGAGGACAAGCCGCCGGCCGGCGACAGTACAGTAGCAGAATCCGGCGGAAGTTCAAGGATGCTTGTGGTCTGAATGTCGAATGCTGAAGTTTGAGTATTGAAGTGTTGTTTCGCGACCGGCGCGGCGGGACTGCCCGTGCGGATCGGCAGCTTCGCTGTGGCATGAGAAGGTCGGCTTTATATGGACCGATGGGCGGGATACACAAGAAACGTTCAGAAACGTGGGTGGCTAACTACAGTTGACGAATCTGGAGCTATAGTTTAGTATAAACCAAGAAAAGTTGCTGTTTGAAAGTCCAGTGGACTCTGACGTCTCTGCCGAAACCGCCACATTCAGGTCATGGGGTAAAGGTCAGTGCCGAAAGCAGAACAGGACTGGCGATTCTTCTTGTGATTGGGGTGTTATGGGGGGGGTGAGCGGGTATGGCGCTGGGGGGCGGGCGGGTGTGCAGTTGCGGGTGTTTTGTAGAATAGCGGGCAAGTGAAGGGAGGTTCATTATGGATATTGTTGTGGTTCGGACGTTTTTTATGTGGTGCACGATTTTGAACGTCGCGCTGCTGATCATTACGGCGGCGGTGCTGACGTTCGGGGGCGATTTTGTTTATCGCATGCACGGGCGGTGGTATCCGATGCAGCGGGAGACATTTAACGCGGTGATGTATATGTTTGTGGGTTTGTTCAAGATAGTCGTCATTGTGTTCAACCTGGTTCCCTACCTGGCTCTGACCATCATGGGGTGAAGGGGCGCGGCCAGCCATGTGCGAGGGTCAAAGTGCCGGATGGGAACGGCTTGAGTACGTAAGGGCTTACAGGGTGGGGTGTTTTTTCAGGTGGATCTGGATGACGGTTATATCGGCTGGTGTTATTCCGCCTATTCTTTGTGCCTGGGCGAGTGTGTCGGGTTGGAAGGCGGCGAGTTTTTCGCGGGCTTCGAAGCGGAGGTGGCTGACGGTTTTGTAATCGAGGTCGGGGGGGAGTTTTATGTTTTCGAGTTTGCGGAAGGCGGTGATCTGCTGCTGCTGCCGGGCGAGGTATCCTTCGTATTTTGCGTCGGTGAATGCAGCCTGCATGACGTCGGCGGGGAGGTTCATTGCTTGGACGGCTGGGTCGGCGGCGATGCTTTCGGCCGGGAAATCGGGCTGTTTGAGGCATTGCCAGAGGGGTTTTCCGTGGCTGCGGGTATCGTTGAGGAATCGGCTGAATTGGTCGATCAGGGCGGTTTTGCGGAGGAAGGTCTGCCATCGGCGGTCGTCGACGAGTCCGACGGATCTGCCGATCTGGGTCAATCTTCGGTCGGCGTTATCGGACCTGAGGCTGAGTCGGTATTCGGCCCTTGAGGTGAACATGCGGTAGGGCTCATCGATCTGGCGGGTGCGGAGGTCGTCGATGAGGACTCCGATGTATGCCTGGTCTCTCGTGAGGACGAGTGGTTCGGCTCGGGCGAGCTTTCGGGCGGCGTTGACACCGGCGATGAGGCCCTGGGCGGCGGCTTCTTCGTAGCCGCTGGTTCCGTTGATCTGGCCGGCGAGGAAGAGGCCGGCGACTGAGCGTGTTTCGAGGCTGGCGTGTAACTGGGTGGCGGGGCAGTAGTCGTATTCGATGGCGTAGGCGTAGTGGACGATGCGGGCTCGTTTTGTTCCGGGGAGCATTTGTATCATTTGGTGCTGGACATCTTCGGGGAAAGAGGTGCTGATGCCGTTGCAGTAGATTGTGGTTACGGCCTGGTCTTCGGGTTCGAGGAAGACCTGGTGGCGGTCCTTGTCGGCGAAGCGGATGATTTTGGTTTCGATGCTGGGGCAGTAGCGTGCGCCTGTGGCGGTGATCTGGCCGGTGTAGAGTGGTGCGCGGTGGAGGTTTTGGCGGAGGAGGTCGTGTATGGCGGGGGTTGTCCATGTGATCCAGCAGGGTATCTGGGGGCGGTCGATTCGGTCGGTCAGGAAGGAGAACGGCAGCGGGTGGTCGTCGCCGGGCTGGACTTCGGTTTGGTCGAAGTCGACTGTGGCGGCGTCGAGGCGGGGCGGGGTGCCGGTTTTGAGTCGTTTGATGGTCAGGCCGAGCCGGCGGAGGCTGTCGCTGAGTTCGTTGCTTGCCGGTTCGTCGAGTCGGCCGCCAGGGAATCGGCGAGGGCCTATGTGCATGATGCCGCGGAGGAAAGTGCCGGTGGTGACGACGACGGCAGGGGCGGAGAATACGCCGCCGCCGAGACATTCGACGCCGGTGACAGCGTTATCTTTGGTTAGGAGGTGGGCGGCGATACCCTCGTGGATGGTGAGGTTGTGTGCTTGTTCGAGGATGTTGCGCATATAGTCGACGTATTGGTACTTGTCGGCCTGGGCTCGGGGGGACTGGACGGCGGGGCCTTTGGAGCGGTTGAGGAGGCGGAACTGGATGCCGGCGGCGTCAATGGCCAGGCCCATGAGGCCTCCGAGGGCGTCGATTTCGCGGACGATCTGTCCTTTGGCCAGGCCGCCGATGGCGGGGTTGCAGCTCATTTTGGCAATGTTCTGGCGGCTCATGGTAATGAGGAGGGTTTTTGCGCCGAGCCGTGAGGCGGCCCATGCGGCTTCAGCTCCGGCGTGCCCGCCGCCGATTACTATGCAATCGAAGGAGGTTGTTTTCATTGGGCGTCCGCCAGTGCGACCGCCGAGGCGATGGCGAAGTTGGCGGTGTGGGTTATGCTGAGGGTGATTTGCTCGATGCCGAGGGAGTCGGCGATTCGTTTGACTTCGCCGGAGATTTCGACGACTGGCCGGCCGGCGGGGTTGTTGACGACTTCGATGTCGGTCCATGCAATTCGGCCTCGCCAGCCGGTGCCGATGAGCTTGAGAACGGCTTCCTTTGCAGCGAAGCGTCCGGCGAGTTTTTCGATTTTGTTGCGGACCACGTCGGCGTCGGCCTGTTCGCGGGTTGTGAAGACGCGATTGAGGAATCTGGTCTGGTGGCGGTCGACCAGTTCCTGGAGCCTCGGAAAGTCGACGAGATCGATACCGTGGGCGATGATCTTCATGGATTACCTGCCGGGGTTTTGACTGGTGAGACCCTGATCGGCCTGCCATTTGAGCCAGGCTTTGTGGACGCAGAAGTCGATGAAGGGGTCCAGTCCGGCGATGTTTGCCTGGTCCATCAGTCTGGTAAGGAGCCTGTCAAAGCGATCTCGGCGCCGCATGAGCTGGATGTCGAGTTCTATTTTCGGCTGGAGTTCTCCGAAGGATGCGACTCCGCCGACTTTTTTGTCTTCGAGTTTGACGAGGAAGACGTGTCCGGGGGATTCGATGGGTCCGGCGACCTGACCTATTTCCATGTTTTTCGCGGCGGCCTGAACGGGGGCGTAGGTGCTGACAAGGCTGGAGCCGTCGCTGACGGGGGTCCATAGTCCGCCGTCGTGTGCGCGATGGCCGTGGGAGTAGGCCTTTGCCAGTTCGGCGAAGTCTTCGCCGTTGTTGATTCTATGCAGCAGCATTTGGGCTTTTGCCAGCGCGGCCTGTTGCCGCGTCTGGTGTGCTTCGGCGTCGATTTCATCGTATGTGAGCCTGTCGGGGACGATATCGATGAGTCGGAACTGTACGAAGCCGTCCCACTTGACGTCCTGTCGGCGGAGGAAACCCTTGAACTCGTAGTCGTCCTTCTGCATGTCGTTGTACATTGCGAGCATTTCGCTGTGGGCGATGGGTCGGTCGTCCATGAGGTTTTGCGAAGCGTAGTACGATTGTATGAGAAGGAGTTTTTTCTGGAAGTCCCTGAACTGCTGCCAGTCCATGCCTCTTTCGGTGAGTTCTTTTTGTGCCTGTGCGTAGTCGTTTCCGTAGCCTGCAACGAACCTTCTGATTTCCTTCTGGACGGCGGTTTCGAGCATCTCGTCGATTTTGTCGGGGGCCTGTTTTCTGGCTTCCTGAAAGAGGAGGACATCGGTTATTTTTCCGATGACGGCTTCCCTTACGTATGGTCTTGCCCGCAGGTAGAAGATGTCCGCCTGTGCTCCGGCGGGCGGCTGGAATACCTGCAAGACAGGAGTGATGATTTCGTCGACGGTGATGGTTTCGTCTTTGATGCTGAGCGTGAGTCCGTCGGATGGTGCGGGGAGGTTATCGCGTTCGGCGAAGGGGATGTTGGCCATTTCTTCGTGGGTGAACTTGCCTTTTTTTGCGGTCGGGTCCTCGCAACCGAAAAGGAGTAGAGCGGCGAGGCAGAATGACAGGAATAGCGTGTCTTTGGCCTTCATCTTTTGAACACCTGCATAAAAAGCACATGGATAATCGGCGATACGGAGCGCCATTATATTTGGTCGGGTCGTCGGCGTCGATTATTTTCTCAACATCTTACGCAGAACAGTCATTAAGGTTTGCGGTTGGAGATACCTTTTGTCCAGCCGGACGTGAACAGTTGTCGGGTCCGGTATGCGGACGGAGCCCGGTGCGCGGGCGAAGAGGTCGGCCGTTACGGCTTCGTCGGTCAGGGAAAAAACGAGGTCCGGAGGCGAGAGGAATATGGTTTTTATGTTCCATCGGGCGGCCATGATTCGGAGCTGGCTGAGGTCGAGGAGCTGGTCGACCTGATTTGGTACGGGACCGAAGAGGTCGGCGAGTTCGGCTTTGAGGCGGTTGAGGTCGGAGACATCGGCGGCGAGGGCTATTCGTCGGTAGACGTCCATTCTCTGGCGGTCGGAGGGGATGTAGCTTTTTGGGATACAAGTGGAGAATCCCAGGTCGATCATAACGGCGGGTGGTTCTTCGACGGGTTCGTTTCGGAGACGTTTTACGGCCTGGGCAAGGAGCTGGCAGTACATTTCGTAGCCGACGGTGTTGATGTGGCCGGACTGTTCGGGTCCGAGTATGTTGCCGGCGCCGCGGATTTCGAGGTCTCGCAGGGCGATTCGGAAGCCGGCGCCCAACTGGGAGTATTCTTCGATAGCCTTGAGTCGTTTGGCGGCGGTGGGCGTAACGGGTCGGGACTCTGGCAGGAGGAGGTAGGCATAGGCTCGGTGTTTGTATCGACCTACGCGTCCTCGGAGCTGGTGGAGCTGGGCGAGGCCGAAGCGGTCGGCGTCGCAGATGATCATCGTGTTTGCGTTTGGGATGTCGAGTCCGCTTTCTATGATGGTGGAGCAGACCAGCACGTGGGTGCGGCCTTTCACGAAGCGGATCATGGCGTCTTCAAGCTGGTGTTTGGCCATCTGGCCGTGGGCGACGTCGATGCGGATGCCCTCGTCGTTGATGACGGAGCGGAGTGCTTCTGCGGCGCGTTCGATGGACTGGACGCGGTTGTAGAGGTAGAAGACCTGGCCCTGGCGGTTGATTTCATGGAGGATTGCGCGGCGTACGAGGTTTTTGTCGAATCGGCAGACGCGGGTTACGATTGCGCGACGGTCAAGCGGTGGCGTGGCCAGCGAGGAGATGTCGCGGAGGCCGAGCAGCGACAGGTGCAGGGTGCGCGGGATGGGGGTGGCGGTCATTGTGAGGACGTCGACGTTAACCTTGAACTGTTTGAGGCGTTCCTTGTGGGCGACGCCGAAGCGCTGCTCTTCGTCGACAATGAGCAGGCCGAGATCTTTGAAGCCGACGTCCTGGCTGAGCAGGCGGTGGGTGCCGATGAGTATGTCGAGTTTGCCGCGTTTGGCTCGGCCGATGACTTCGTGCACCTGTTTTGGCGGGACGAAGCGGTTGAGTACTTCGACGGTTACGGGGAAGTCGGCGAAGCGTTCGGCGAATGTGCGGCCGTGCTGGACGGCGAGCACGGTGGTGGGCACGAGGACGGCGACCTGCTTACCGGCTTCGACGGTCTTGAAGGCGGCCCGCATGGCGAGTTCTGTTTTGCCGTAACCGACGTCGCCGCAGAGGAGGCGGTCCATCGGGACCGGCTGCTTCATGTCGGTCTTGATTCGCTCTACGGCGGTGATCTGATCGGGGGTCTCCTGGTAGAGGAACGACTCTTCGAATTCCTTTTGCCAGGTTGAGTCATCTCCGAAGGCGAAGCCGCCCAACTTTTCGCGCTGCGCCTGGATTTCGAGCAGTTCCAGTGCCATTTCGCGGACGCCGAGGGCGGCCTTTTCCTTCTGTCGCTCCCATTTTTTTGTTCCGATTTTGCTGAGCGGGGGTCGTTTCGGTGCGGCGCCGATGTATTTCTGCACAAGTGCAATACTGCTGACGGGCACGTGGATCATGACCTTGTCGGCGTATTCGATGGTGAGGTATTCGCTGAGGCTGCCGTTCTTTTCCATGGTTGCGATGCCGCGGAAACGGCCGATGCCGTAGCTGACGTGGACGACGTAGTCGCCCTTCTGCAGATCGAGGGTGCTTTCGACGGGGGATACACTTCGTATGGCGCGGATTCGTCGGCGGACTGCGACCTGGCCGAATATTTCGTGGTGGCTGACGAAGATTGCGTCGAGCGAGGGGAGGATGAAACCCCGGTGGATGAAGCCGAGGGGCATTTTGAGGCGTTCGGGTACGCGGCCGAATTTGTCGGTGATGATCTCTGTAAGGCGTTTGGTCTCGGCGATGTTTTCGCAGTACAGGTAGACGTCATTATTATCGGTCTTTGTGATGAGGTCTTCGAGGACGGCGGTGCTGGACTTGTGGAGGCCAGCGGCTTTGTGCTCGTACTGCTGGGCGCTGGTGACGTTGAGGCGGAGGCTGTCGGCGGCGGCGGCGAAGCGGCTGATTTCGAGCAGCGTGAAGCGGTTCATGGCTCTGTAGACGGCGGACCAGGGGTACAGGCCGCGCGGATCTTCGAGGCGGTCCATGAAGACTTCCGAGACTTCGGCGGCGGCGGCGGGCTCTTCGAGGATGATGATTGTGTCGGCCGGCATGAGATTGACGAGCAGTTCGGTCTGGTCCAGGCGCTCGTGTCCACCGGGTGCTATGATGCCGACACTTTCGATGCTTTCGGTGGAGCGCTGGGTGTCGAGGTCTATGCGGCGGATGCTCTCGATGGTGTCGCCGAAGAACTCGACGCGGACGGCTTCGATATCTCGTACAGCGGCGGAGGGGCGAGCAGCGGCGGTCTCGGTGGTTACGGGCGCGAAGATGTCGACGATGCCGCCGCGGCGTGCGAACTGGCCGGGCAGATCGACGCTTTCGACCTGTTCGAATCCGGCGTCGAGCAGCCATTCTGCGACAAGCTCCGGCTCGACGGTCTGGTTTACGCGGAGACTGAGGCCGCCTTCTTCGAGAAGCTTGATGCTGGGGACGGGCTGGTTGAGGGCCTGAACGGAGGTACTTATGACCAGGCGGCGAGAGTCTTCGGCTGCGCCGCGGGCAAGGGCCAGCGCTATCCGCAGACGCTGGGCGCCGATTTCATCGGTGGCGTCGACGGGTCTGTCGCGACCTTCCCAGACGGGGAACGTCTCCACTGCTCTGCCGGCGAAGACGGCCAGGTCGTCGCTGATGTTGTCGGCGTCGTCTATGTGGGGGCTGACGTAGAGTATCGGTCTTTGGAGGTGCGCCGAGACGTGGGCTGCAAGCATGGGCGCAAAGGATCCCCACGTCCCGTCGACTCTTACGGGGGGTTGCTGTGCCCCAGTGGCGTCGAGACGGGATATTATCTCGCGCACCACATTATCTCTGTTGAGGTCCAATTGACCTGCTTACGTATAACCTTCCGGCGGCAACGCCACCGAAGAAATCTTTCTTAATGCCCCGAGGCTGCCTTAACTACCTGGATACAACGCTTGCAGAGGTCGTGGTGTTCGGGGTCGGCTCCGACGGAGGGCCAGTAATTCCAGCATCGCTGGCATTTGGCGTGGGTGCTCTTTTGTGCGACGATAAGGGGCTCGGCGCCCTTCTTGAGTGTCACCTCGCTGACTATGCAGAGGGCGGCGAAGGCCTCGACGCCGAAATCGTTGACGGCGGCGATTAGTTCGTCGTCATCGGCGGTGATTTCGACGGATGCCTCCTGGTTGCTGGCGATTTTCTGATCCCGCCTGAGCCCTTCGAGGACACGAAGGACCTCGTCGCGGAGCTGCATGAGCTTCTGCCATTTGGCGTCGTTGCGCTGGAGATCGATGGACGCATCGGGTTGGGGCATAAGCGACAGGTGGACGCTGTCGACGTTCTGCGACTTGTGTCCGGCGGCCTGCCAGGCCTCTTCGGCGGTGTGCGCAAGGATCGGCGCAAGCATTCGCACAAGGGCGTCGAGGATCGACTGCATGGCGGTCTGGCAGCTTCGCCGCGAGAGGCTGTCTTTTGCGTCGCAGTAGAGGCGGTCCTTGAGCACGTCCATGTAGATACTGCTCATCTCGACGGTGCAGAAGTTGTAAATGAGCGAGAAGACACGATGGAACGCAAAGGTGTCGTAGGCTTCGCGGACGCGTTTGACAAGCTTCTGAAGCTGCTCGAAGGCCCATTGATCGATGGGCAGCATATCCGGGTATGCGACGGCCATCGCAGGGCTGAAGTCGTTAATGTTGCCGAGGAGGTATCGCAGTGTGTTTCGGATTTTCCGATAGGCGTCCTGCTGGCGTCCGATGAGTTCGTCGCTGCAGCGGATGTCTTCCTGGTAGTTGACACTTGAGACCCACAGGCGGAGTACGTCGGCGCCGTACTTTTCGATCTCTTCGAGTGCGTTGACGTAGTTGCCCAGCGACTTGGATTGCTTCATGCCCTTCTCATCGACGGTGAAGCCATGTGTAAGTACGGCCTTGAAGGGCGATTTCTGAATGGCGCCCAGGGCGGGCAGCAGGGACAACTGGAACCAGCCGCGGTGCTGGTCTGAGCCTTCGAGGTAGAGGTCGACGGGGACGGGCCAGCCGGCGGCGGCGGCGACGCTGTGCCAACTGCAGCCGGACTCGAACCACACGTCGAAGATGTTCTCTTCCTTATGCAGGTCGTCCCAGTCGAACCCCGGCGGCAGTTGAAAGTTCTCGCCCAGGATTTCCCTTGGGGAGTCGGTGAACCAACTGTCTGACCCTTTGCGGCCGACGTGTTCGGCGACGGCAAGCACGGATTCCTTTGTGAGGAGGCTTTGGCCGTCGGAGTTGGTGAAGGCCGGTATCGGCAGGCCCCAGGCGCGCTGGCGGCTGATGCACCAGTCGGGCCGCGATTCGAGCATGCCTCGGATGCGTTTTTCGCCCCAGGCGGGTATCCACTGTACGCCGCCGATCTGGTCGAGGGCAAGATTGCGGAGGCTCTTGCCGGATTGCGGCAATTGACGATCCACGCTGACGAACCATTGCTCGGTGGCTCGGAATATGACGGGCGTTTTGCTGCGCCAGCAGTGGGGATAGCTGTGCGTGATTTTCTGTTCGCTGACAAGCAGGCCGATCTTCTTCAGGCGGGCGTTGACCTCGGGATCGACCTGGAGGACGTTTTTGCCGGCAAGCCATTGCGGGACGGTGTCGTCGTAGCAGCCGTCGTCATTTACGGGGGAATAGACGGCGAGATTATTATTCTGGCCGGTCATGTAGTCTTCGGCTCCGTGGCCGGGGGCGGTGTGGACCAGGCCCGTGCCGTCTTCGGTGGTGACATATTCGGCAGTCACGACCATCCATGCATCTTTGTCGGTGGGGTTTGATTCGACGAACGGGTGGTTGTATCGGAGGCCTTCCAGTTGGGCGCCCTTGACGGGGGGCGTTGTTGTGTATTGGCTGTCTTCGAGGCCCGCGGCCTTTACGACGGCGGCCAGGCGGTCGAAGCCAACGATTGATTCGAACTTGCGGCCATCCTTTTCATAATGGAGGCCTACGTAGTCCAGCCGGGGGTGAACGGCTATGGCGAGGTTGGCCGCCAGTGTCCAGGGGGTGGTCGTCCAGATCATAAAGCAGGGTTGGCCGCGGCCGGTGACGAGAGCGAGCTGCCTTAGTTTGTCGACGGATGCCTCGGCGACTGGGAAGTTGACGTATATGCTGGAGCTTGCGATGTCCTTGTATTCGAGTTCGGCATCGGCCAGGGCGGTCTCACAGCCGACCGACCAGTGGATGGGCTTGAGTTGTTTGTAGACGAGGCCGTTGCCGACGAGTTCGGCGAATATCTGAAGTATGCCCTTTTCGTACTGCGGCTTGAGCGTGAGGTAGGGGTTCTTGAAATCGCCGAAGATGCCCAGGGACTCGAACTGCTTTGTCTGGAGCTTGACGTATTTGCTTGCGTACTGTTTGCACAGCTTGCGGATTTCGAGTTTGTCCATGTTGCGGGCGTTTTCACCCAGTTCGGCCATGACCTTGACTTCGATGGGCAGGCCGTGGCAGTCCCAGCCCGGGACGTAGGGCGAGCGAAAGCCGGTCATTGTCTTATACTTGACGACGATGTCTTTGAGGACCTTGTTGACGACGTGTCCCATGTGGATGTCGCCGTTGGCATAGGGCGGTCCATCATGAAGTATGTATTGGGGTGCGTCGGCTCTTTCGGCGAGGATCCGCTCGTAAATGTCGGCCTTTTGCCATGCCTTTCGCTGCTGCGGCTCGCGCTGTACGAGGTTGGCCTTCATTGCGAAGGATGTGCCCGGCAGATTGAGCGTGTCCCGATAACCTTTCTTTTCAGATTCCGACATCCACAGTTCCCTTATTCCGATAACAACTAAATTCCTGATCTTATGGTCGCCTGCGGCGCCTGTCAAGTGCGGAGCGATTGACAGCAGGGCAATCGCATGAAATCCTGGTTCACTTTTTGCGTTTGGTTGGACTGAATCCCAGCAACGTAAGCAGGTAGTCTCTGTCGTAGCCGGCTTTGGCCCTTTTGCTTTTGATGCCCAGTTTGCATGT
>Ga0334883_1003496_pt1 | contig 16767 bp, 16 predicted proteins | sample GraSluR1_MG_6_FD_207230 | JGI IMG/M metagenome (GOLD analysis project Ga0334883, IMG submission 207230) | Sludge microbial communities from methane-producing bioreactor in Wageningen University, Netherlands - Granular Sludge_09_05-R1 | ecosystem: Engineered > Bioreactor > Anaerobic >... | reverse complement strand
CCCGCCAGTACATGCCGGTCCTTGGAGCGATTCGAGAGAGATTTGTACGCGAAAAGCCGCTTTCCGGGCTGACCATCGGGATGGCCCTCCACGTGGAGGCAAAGACCGCAAACCTGGTGGAGACGCTTGCTGCGGGAGGCGCCAGTGTCCATATCACGGGGTGCAATCCCCTCTCCACCCAGGACGACGTCGCCTCGGCGCTCGACCGGGTGGACGGGGTGCGGTGCTACGCAAAGCGCGGTGCGAGCACGGAGGAATATTACGAGGCGATCGACCACGTGCTTGATGCACGCCCCCAAATCACCATCGACGACGGCATGGACCTCATCTTCCATCTCCACACGAAGCGCACCGATCAGCTCGACGGTATCCTTGGCGGATGCGAGGAGACCACCACAGGTGTCCACAGGCTCCGCGCGATGGCGGCGGATACAAAACTCCGCTTCCCCGTTGTTGCGGTGAACGATACCCCCATGAAACGTTTCTTTGACAACGTTCACGGAACAGGCGAGAGCGCCCTCACCGCGATCATGGTGACGACGAACGTGCTGATGGCTGGAAAATCGGTGGTCGTCGCGGGGTATGGATACTGCGGCAGGGGGCTCTCGCGGAAGCTCCGCGGCATGGGAGCACGCGTCACGGTGACCGAGGTTGACCCGAGAAGGGCTCTCGAGGCCTACATGGACGGGTTCATGGTGATGCCGATGGCGAAAGCCGCACAGACCGGGGAGATCTTTATCACGACGACCGGGAACACGTCGGTTATTGGAAGAGACCACTTCCCGCTCATGAGAGACGGCGCCATTCTCTCCAATGCAGGCCATTTCAACGTGGAGATCGATGTCGAATGGCTGGAATCGCATGCGAACAGCATCATCCGCCGGGACGGCATCGACAGTTATCTCCTGGACGGCAGGACTGTGCATGTCCTCGCCGAGGGAAGGCTCGTCAACCTTGCCATACCCAAGGGAATGGGCCACCCCGTGGAGGTCATGGACCTGAGTTTCGCCCTCCAGGCCCTCTCCACCCTCTACATCGCACAACACGGAAAGGAACTGGACCCGGGAGTGTACAATGTCCCGATGGAGATCGACGAGGAGGTTGCGCGGACCAAGCTCGATTCGCTCGGGCTCTCTATCGACGAATTGAGCGACCTGCAGAAGAAGTACATGACCAGCTGGGATATCGGGACCTGATCTCAACACCCGGTCATTATCCTTTCCCGGTCGCAGAAGAGATATTCCTGTGCATAGCCTGCATAGGCTCCGAAAAGTTCCCGGCCAAGTCCGGCAATCTCCTCGTACCTTTTCAGCTCCCTGCCGGAGCCGTAGCAGTGCTTCATGATCCTCTCGATCCAGACGTCCACCGGGAAGGATTCGTACCTCTGAAATCCAAAGAGAAGGACGCAATCCGCCACTTTTTTCCCCACTCCCTTCAGCGAAAGGAGAACCCGCCGGGCATCGTTGAAGGAGAGCTCCCTGACAGATTCTTCCCACCCCGGCGAATCCACAACGATCCGGGCGGTATCAGCGAGAAACGAAGCCCGGTAACCGACACTGCAGCTCCGGAGATCCCCGGGCAGGCATTCTGCAAGGGAATCCGGGGTGGGAAAACTGTAGTACGTCTCGCTCCCGGAAGAGACCTGCTCCCCGAATTTTTCCGAAAGAAGGGATATCCTCTTTTTAATCCCCGGGATATTGGCATAGGTGGCGCAGATATAGGACGCCAGGCATTCCCAGGGGGGCTGGCGGATGATCCGCAGTCCCCGGTTCTTCCGGATGGTCTCGTGCATCAGCGTATCACAGTCGATCCCGGCAAGGATAGCGGGCAGGTCTCCATCCAGGTGGAAATATTCCCTGATGAACGGGCGGTCGGCACCTGAGAATGTGAGTCTGTTGCCGTCCTGCCGGATTCGTACCACCGTATCTCCCACCACCCCCGTCCACCAGTCGCAGTCCCGCACCCAGCGGAAAACCTGTCCGCACGAGAGGGTGAGATGGAGGTCAAAGGGCTGATCAGGGGGGAGGGTGATGGTCTTCATGAGAACTGTTCCCGATACTATCTGGTCTTTTTGCTAAAAAGGGCTATTTATTCTGGCACACTGCGTCGGCCCGGGAAGCCTGCCGCACTGTCAGGTGTCAGCCGGTTTTTTTCTTTCATACCCCACGCTAAATCCTTTTAAGCATGGATCGCGGATAGTCTCCCATGGAACTTTCCGAAAACATCAGGGCGTTTCTTGAAGGCGGCGAGGACTGGGAGAGAAAGATCACCTCCATACGCGGGGTATCACTCCTGAAACTGCCCGGGACAAAGACCCGGCCCGCATCGCTTGCGATCGAGATCAATCCCGTAAACGAGAAGGGTATGCCCATGAAGAGGAAGGGCGTGATCGTGACAGGGTCAAAAGAACTCCGTGCATTCCGCGAGATCTTTGGGAATGAAAAGCTCGATCTTCTCATGGATGCGGTCGAGGAGATAACGCCCGGGAAGAAGAAGGAAAGGGAGAATGAAGGGGATATCCTCCATATATGAAGGATGATTCCTGAAGAAAGAAGGCAGCGGACAATGCTTATATTCCAATAGATCGAAGATCGAGATATCAAATGAGAATTGGAGGCTGGTCTTCCCCTGCGAGGGGCATTGGCGGGCCTGTCAGCCGCCGGCTGGCACTGGTCTTTTTTCTTGCTGCAATGGTACTTGCAGGAGGATGCACCGAGGTTCGGCCGGAAGGCTCTGATTCAGCCCCCCCACCGGAAATACTCGTTGATTACACGCGTACGGGAGGCATCGCCGGATTTTCCGATCACCTTGTCGTGTTCGAGAATGGCCAGGCAGTCTATGACACCCATTCGGGTTCAGGCCTGATCATGCTCGACGAACCGACCCGTCTGGAGTTACGCGATCTCCTCGAAGCAGCGGATTTTCCGAATTTGAGCACGGAATATCCTGCAAAAACAACCGGTGCGGACTACTTCACCTATCTCATCATCTATCGGAACAAGGCTGTCATGACGGAGACCACCGGGATCCCGCCCTGTCTTGAACCTCTCATATCCAGCCTTGATTCCATCCTTCAATTCTCCAGCCTGTGATACAATTATCTCAGGTCTATTATCCATTTCACATCGTACCTGGTCCCGCATTCGGGACAGACCAGGATACATCGAAAATGACGGTGCCCTGCTGAAATACGGATCAAAGAAGTATGAAACCCTCTGTCATATCCACATACCTCGCAGATCCTGAACTCCTCGTGGAGCACTACTTTTCGTATCTCATCCGACACACTCATACTGTGAAAAATAACCGGAGGCTATAAAAAGAATCCGCTGTCCGGTGAAAAGATCACAGGATTCTCATCGAGATACACGCATATGAAAAGAAAACGGCGTAGCCATTTTCATAAAAAAAAATTGGGCCGGTCAGCCGGTTTTAATCCTCGTACAGGCACGACTGCACGTCCTGGCCGAGCCGTCCGATCGCATCTGCCCGACAGCGCTGGCAATGGCGCATCTGGCGGACGTATTTTTCACATTCATCCTGCATTTTCCGTTTCATCTCAGGTGTGGGCGGAGTTATGTCTGCGAACTTGTACTGGGCTATCAGCGGTATCAGGTTGAAGTTGTATACTCCCATCTTTCCCACTTTCTCGGCAATCGCGGGGATATGGTCATCATTTATTCCCGGGATGAAGACCGTGTTCACCTTCACGATCATGTGACGATCCACGGCCATCTCGATACCTTTCAACTGGTTTTCGAGGAGGATCTTCGCCGCTTCCACCCCGGTATACCTCTTGCCCTTGTAATCCACAAACTGGTAAATCTTTGCACCGATCTCGGGATCGATGGCGTTGAGCGTGACCGTGATATTGCTTACCCCATATTCCCTGAGAAGGTCGATCTTTTCGGGGAGGAGCAGGCCGTTGGTGCTGAGGCATTTGATCACGTTCGGATACTCTTCATGGAGGACCCTGAGTGTCTCCATGGTCTCTTCATTTGCCAGCGGCTCTCCTGGTCCGGCGATGCCGATCACTTTGATGTACGGGAATTTATCCAGTGCTTTCCGGACCATATCCAGCGCTTCTTCCGGGTTGAGGACCTTGCTCGTGACACCCGGCCTGCTCTCGTTGACGCAGTCGAAATCCCGAACGCAATAATTGCACTGGATGTTGCACCTGGGTGCGACCGGGAGATGGCAGCGCCCGAATGCATGGCAGGCTTTCTCGGAGAAACAGGGATGCTCCCTGATCTTTCTCAACTGTTCCGGGTCCCACTGCACTTTTTTTCCGCCGACGTCGGCTACCCTGTATTCCTTTTCTGTCATAAATCAGCCACTATCCACTTGTCTGTTCACCAATTTATCGGTTATGGGATTAAATAAGATCCTATGTGGGCATTTTCTGCCGATATTCTGCCAAATATCGGTCCCTTCAAGATTCGGACGGGCAGATGATACGAAAAGACCGGGAGTGGCCGCTATCTTTTTTTTACAACCCCCCGGATCACCATTCTCCGCGCAGGCCACCTTCGGCACAGGGATTAATACGACCGGCATCGAAAAGATCTGTATGGGAAAGATACCGGGAATTGTACTCCTGTATATCTCGTTGGCGGCTCTCCTTGTTCTTGCGCTCTCCAGTGCAGGATGTACCAGCGGTCAGCCGGAAGGGGCACACGCTGGTGATACCGTTCATGTCACGTATACCCTGAAACTCGAAGACGGGACGGTCTTTGAGTCCAACGTGAACGGCACGCCATTAGTTGTCGAAGTCGGTTCGGGGAAGGTGATTCCCGGGCTTGACGAAGCGCTGGTGGGAATGAGCCCGGGCCAGACAAAGACGGCCACCGTTTTTCCGGAGAAGGCATACGGCGTGCACAGGAGCGAACTGGTCAGCGAGATCAGTACCCTCCAGGGTGTGGAGAGTTTCTGGAACCTCCGTGAATCGGGGCTGTTGCAGCCATACATGAAGCCAGGTTTTGATTCCACCTTCATCTGGCAGAACCCGGAAGACGGCAGAATCGGCTATGTCACATTCTCAAATATCACGGATACCACGATGACGGTCGACGAAAATCATCCCCTTGCGGGAAAAACCCTGATATATGAGATTACGATGCTTGACATTGTCACTCCGGAAACATCCTCACCATAATATGGGCCTTTGGAATAAAATAACTCTGGATAGGCTGGATTATGAAAATCAGGGGACGCCCTGGGATGATCGGGGGGACCGGTACGGGAGTCCCCCCGATACGATCCGATACATTTTTTATCAGAATGTTATATCTGAATTTGGTGTACCGAGAACCACCCCGTCATACAAAGCCTGGAGTACTGCCTATATTGATGCCACCTTGATTGTATAGTGCTTATTCAGGCAGGCGTCGCCCGTGGAATCGGTGCACCAAAAAATGCATTTTATCTCCATCTATATAAAGTAAATTGTCTAACTTGGATTTTTGAGGGTTATTTGCCTGGCGTCAGTCGAATTCATTCCCGATATGTGATCAGGAGCCGGCCTGTTGCTGGAATCTAATAAAATTGATTTATGGAATTTATTCGGAAAAATAACGATATTTTGTTCTATTTCAAGACGTATCACATGTGGGCCGGAAACGGAATACAACTGGCTGTGTAACCTCCCAGCGGCAAAAGACGCATAATCAGGTGCCAAAAAAGCATCGTCTGCCGGGTGGTGCCGCACCTCTTTTAAGGCCATTTTGGGGGTATTTGCATAGGGCAGCAGTGTGGGTCATCATGTCATCTTCATCGATGCGATGGATCACGATCGATCCGATCACCGCCAGAATCAGGCGACAGATGTGAATTCGGAGCCATAGAGAAAGCGCGGTGTCGCACCTATCGTTATTGGGAGTTCTACACCAACGAAATTTTTTCATCGTCCCCGCCGGTTCAGGATCCCTTGCGCCCACTCAGGCGGAGGGGGTGTCCTTTCCATATCCGCCCAACCCAGGAATCTCCGGCAGGCATCGACGTATCCGGAGGGGCGCATAATAGGATCTCTCCCCACCCGTCTGCACCACCCCTCCGGTCAGGTAGTGGTATACGGGTCCGAATAATTTCGTCCGGGCTTCCCGATACCCGGTCTCTTCTCCCTCGACGAGGATCTTTTCAGGTCTGAATGGATTTTCGGACTGGGTGCCCCACCATAGAGAACGATTACGCCCTTTCCTTTTCAACGGGAATGCGGGGAGTATCATTCCTTGATCATGACAAGCATCATCTTGAATTTTTTTATCGCAGAGACTGCATGGGGAGCATTGGCCGGAAAGATGATGGTGTCGCCTTCCTTCATCGTGTGCGACCGTCCCGATACCGTAATTTCGCATTCTCCTTCGAGAATCGTGACCACCGCATCATACGGGGCGGTATGCTCCGAAAGTCCCTCATTTTCGTCGAATGAAAAGATGGTGATGTTGCCGGCGGGCTTATTGACGATCATCCTGCTGGCGATGGCCCCCACCTGGTAGGTGACCAGGTCTTTTAATGAAAAAACCCCGCCCCTGAAATCCTCACGGTTTTTTTCGCTCATACACTATCAGTGTCTTTTCTCTCTCCATATGAGATAAATGATTCATGGGGCGGCAGAGGCTGAAAAGATTGCAGGGAACGGGACCCGGCAGGGGTGCTTGTCGGGTATTCTTGTCATGAAAGAGATCTGCGAGACTCTGGTCGTTTGATCTGCCACGCGTCCAGTGGTCGTATCAGGCGACCGCTGAAAACTCACCGTGCACCGGACGGGATCCTCCCACTCTCCCGATCCGAAGGAGTACGATCTTTTCGAAGAGGAAGGCTGGCAATAGGGGTGTTTTCAGCCAAAAATCATCATCTTTCTGCTCATATCAGCAGTAAATTATTTTAACCTAAACAATAAAGGATTGATTTAACCGAATTGGATTACTGAGCGGAGCGAGTCCGCAATTTCGGTTCAGGTGGTATCATGACTCAAATCAAGCACAAGGTGTGGTCTCCTGTATTCATCTTCATCCTGCTGGCATTATTCTGTCTGCCGGCGGTGAACGGAGCGCCACTCCCTGGTTTCAATCACATCTTCATCAATGTGGCAAATGACGACGGAGTGAAATACAATCTCGACGGACCCCGCTACTGGGGCCCCGACAACGCCTATTTCATCAATCCCGAGGGGAACCTCTACGAGATCCGTGTTTCGACCGATGTAGACAATATCGGGCAGGTCTCGACCTCCCCGTACCAGTCCGGGGTCTTCTACATAACCAATACCGGGGGCAGAGGGTATTGCGACGATGTTATCCTCCTCCTGGCGGTGAATGGTACAATACCCGATGATTTCTGGGTCCGCATCAAGTCGAGCGGCTACAACTGGACACCGAGCAGCGTGAAGAACGCGCTCCCGACCCAGTACCAGTATGTCACTCACGCGATCGACGAGACATTTACCAGGGACGATCTCATCTACGGTCCGCAGACATGGAAACCCGGACCGGGACGCTACGGTGTCGCAACACTGCCTCTCTTTTCAGGCCTGGACGTCTCCGATACGTCGAATACATTCCAGTTGATGTTTATCGACCTCAACGTGGGGAACATGTACCCCTCCCGTTTCAGCGGGGCGACGCTCCAGAACAATGGTGCGGTGAAGGTCGAGTACAGCTTCCACAACCTGACATCGTTTGCGACCTTTAACGGGTATGGATGGTGTCTCGCGGCCCAGGAAGGGCAGGGGATCTCCTGGACGAACCGGATGGACGGCCCAGGCGCCAGTGCGTTCGCAGTCATCGGCGGGGGCGCTCATAACGGCGGCGGTTCAGGTGATCTCTTCGCCAACTTTACTGCAGTTCCTGAAAGCGGATCAGCCCCCTGCCTGGTCCGGTTTACCGACACCTCCACAGGGGACGGAATTACCGGGTACAGGTGGGACTTTGGTGACGGATCTACATCGACTGAACAGAACCCGTCGCATCTGTACCGGAGTTCGGGGGTATATACAGCAACCCTGAGGGTATACGCCGGGTCAGACTCGGACACCGCATCCAGGAAGATAACGATCAATGGTGACCCGTCCGATCCGGGATCCGATATCAAGGCAGACTTCAGTGCCAGTCCGCAAGTCGGCCCGGCGCCTCTTGAGGTGAAGTTCACGGATCGCTCGACCGGGGCAACAGGCTGGAACTGGAACTTTGGAGACGGCACAATGTCGTCTGTGCAAAACCCGGTCCACGTATACGCCTCCCCCGGAACATACACGGTTACCCTGAAAGCGATCGCAAAGGATGGAAGCGATACGGCGACAGCAAAAATCCTGGTCACCGGCGGGTCATCCAGCCATGGAGATACGATCAGTGCCGGGTTCAGTGCCAGCCCGTCGGTCGGTTCTGCGCCGTTGAGTGTCCAGTTCACCGATCGCTCGAGTGGAGCGACGAGCTGGAAGTGGGACTTCGGAGACGGTAAAACATCGAATGTAGCCAACCCGGTCCACGTATACACAGCTTCAGGGAGTTATACCGTGACACTGACGGTGACCGGTCAGGGCGAAACGGATACGGCGACAGCAAAGATCCTGGTAATGCGGGGATCTGCAGGTAGCGGAGATGCGGTGAAAGCCAAGTTTACCGCCACCCCCACGCTGGGACGTGCACCGCTGGGGGTCCAGTTCATGGACCGCTCGACCGGTGCGACGAGCTGGAACTGGAACTTCGGCGACGGCAAAACATCGTCAGTTCAAAACCCTGTTCACGTGTACACGTCATCAGGCACATACAGGGTGACGCTTACGGTAAGCAGTGAATATGGCAGTGCAAGTACGATGGGGACGATCAAGGTTCTCGGCGGCTCTGCCATCCCCGGAAGTGGCTTGAACGTGCAGTTCACCGCCACTCCGTCAGTTGGACGTGCGCCGCTCGAGGTGCAGTTCACCGACAGCTCGACCGGTGCGACGAGCTGGAGCTGGGCCTTCGGCGATGGGACGACTTCAACCGACAGAAACCCCCTCCATCTGTACACCGATGCGGGGACATACCGGGCCACGCTGACGGTCAAGATAGGCGATAATTTCGAATCGGCAACAAAGACGATCCGGGTTATATAAGGGGAAAAGGAAACCCATTTTTTTGAACTCCCAGCTGTTGCATCACCGAAAGTTTACCGGAAAAAAACCTCTTCTGCCAGATAATGAAAGTTTCTGATCGAGTTCCGGGCAGGAGGTGGACCGATGATGCCTGACTTCCACTTCGGCCTGCAGGCATTCGAAATAACAAAAAACAGCCATGGGCTCAGCCGGATTCGAACCGGCGACCTCCGCCGTGTAAGGGCGACGTCATGACCGACTAGACCATGAGCCCCGGGTGACCAGAAAATTTTGCTTTAAACGATATTAAAATTGTTGATATAATCAGCGCCGGGCCTCCGCTCTTCTCTTCTCAAATGAATTGAGCAGGTATGAATACTCTTTTCCGGCTCTCTTCTACCTGGTGCAGGCGGATTGATGAACCGGATACATTTTGTGGGGGTTATCCGCCCCCGCACCCACGTGCGATGCCGCGCCGCCACCCGAAAAAATACCGCGAGGTTTTTCGCCCTCGACCCGGGGTGATCTGCTGTCGACTCAAGATTCACAGTCAAAATTTGAGCTATTGGGTATGAGTTTTATGTGAGGGTGCCCCGTCGGCGGTTGTGAGTGACTGAACTGGTATGTCGATTCAGTCTCCCCACACAAAACAGCGAGGAGGCTCTTTTCCGGATATGACCGGCCCCCTCTTCGGCCATGAGAGGTGCCTCTTCTCGCGAGGGAGGCATGCCGTGATTCGGTGGTGAATGGTATCCCTTTCTGTAGAATGGCTTATTCCGTATCCATCTCGTCTTCAAGGGCGCGGGCAAAGGCTGTGAGCACCAGGTGCCTCTCTTCTGCAAGCTCGCGCCCCGTCCGTGTATACATGCGACTTTTCAGTTTCAGCAGTTTTTCGTGGATATGGGCGGCGGCATCCAGGATATCTCCGCCCTTCTCACCGGCCTGCATGAATGTCCGGGCAATTCCGATTGCGCCCATCGCATCGAGCTTATCGGCATCAGAGAGGATCTGCGCCTCGAGCGTCTCCGGCGTGGTATCCGTGCTGAAGCGGTGAGCCCTGATTGCATGGATAACCGCCGGGATCAGCCTCTCGTCGTACCGGATCTCGCGCAGGAAATGCTCTGCGATGCGGGCGCCCTCGATCTCGTGCGGGATGCCGCACACCTCCTCTATCGGCCGGGCGATGTCGTGGAGCAGGGCTGCAGGGATCAGAACCGCCATGTCGGCACCTTCACGAGCCCCGATCGATTCGCAAAGACGGGTAACCCGGAGGACGTGGTCATACCCGTGGGACCCAGATGCCTGGAACACACCCTTCACATATGCCTGTATCTCGTCACTCTTCTCTTCAAGCACCGAACCCATGCAAAAGAGGTTAGGGGAAGCTACCGATATAGGTGCGGTTCTCCTGGCGATCCAGGGGCCTTCTGGCTGTTTGGTTTTCTGATAACCGGGATGCACTCTTCGACCCCGGGTGGGCGCATGATCAGTTCTTATCTGCCTCATCGGGTTTCTTTAGCAGATATACGCCTGTTCCTTCTTCTATTCCCTCGCCGTTGTGGTTCTCGCCGGCGTACACGAAACCGTTCTTTTCGAGTACCCGGATCGATGCCGCCAGGTACGGGTAGGTCGTCGCCATCACCTGCCTGATTCCCGGAAGGGAGAAGAGTACCGGGATGAGGTGCCGTACCGCCTCGGTGGCATAGCCCTGGTTCTGGTACTCCTCCAGGACCGAGTACCCGATACATGCCGTGTCCGGTGATGCGGCAGACGATGCACTCCCGCCGCATCCGATGAGAACCCGTCCCCCCGCAGACGGATCGTCCCGAATCCAGTACCACGAGAAAAAGGACGGGTCGGCCTTCTCCGAAGTAATCCGGATGAACTCCCCGAGCGTTTCGGCGTCGACGAGCGGCGGTGGCCATGATCCGGGAACGACCGCATCCAGGAGGCGGGCAAAGGTCTCAGTATCATCCCGCTCGCTTACCAGGAGCTGTATGGTCGCCGGGACCAGATCAAGCCGTTTGGTTCTGATGCGAAATTCTGCCATCATGCTCGCTCACAGGGTCTTTCCGGAAGACCAAAATCCGGATAAAATGTCCATTGCATTCAGTTTCATGTATCTTCTCCCGTCCCGCCGGTTTGTGAAGACTCGGCATTCCCGGTATCTCGTTTGAAGACGGCTTCTATCTCTGCCCTGACACGGTCCGTCCCCTTTATTCTGAGCGGCCACCTGTGTGTCCCGACAAAGACCAGGGCGAGGTCAGGAAACAGGGAGACGGCCTCCTCTTCTGTGAAGTAGTGGGTTGAGATCCCGTCACCTTTCAGGCAGGTGTGCGGTTCAATCTCCCGCCCTGATCCAGCCCGCATGTCCTCCCGGGAAAATCCGCGAAAGACTACAAGGCCGCCCTGTCTGACGACCCTGGCCGCCTCTGCCGCAATTGTCCGCCGGGCTGGTTCCAGGGCGTGCCCGAGAACGTGGAACAGGAAGACGGCATCAAGAGAGCCAGTCCGGAAAGGGAGACAGCCGGCATCGCCGCACATGTATGTCACAGGTGTGCCCCGGCCTTCCAGGCCGGCAGAGACGGACAGGGCTGACCGGGAAAAGTCCAGCGCTACCACGCTCCATCCCTGTGCCTGCATGGCGGACAGGTTCTTCCCGTCCCCGCACCCTGCCTCCAGTACCAGGGATCCGGCGGGCAGATCCGGGAGTCGGGATGGAGAACCGCCCCACCGCCTGCCCCGCAGGCGGTATTCGCGTTCCCATGCGTTATCGTGGAGATCTGGCATGCCTGGTATAACTTTTGCTTCTGTTCGTTCTCAATGTAGCGGTGGTGGCGGTCTGTCGTCCTTCACCTGTGTGCTCTGGAATGCGGGCGAGATCAGCGAATGGTGCAAACTGCTGGCCTCTGACGCTCCCAGGGATCACTATCGTTCACCCCCCGCCACCGCCACCCCGCGGGTGCCCGAACGGCGATGGGGACTGTTCCCTGGGAGATGAGATCGATTCTTTCATCCACCCCTGCCCATAGGATATCGCCTGTGGTGAGCGATAGCCCCATGTCCATATTCCGCTCTAGTACACGCCCAGGGGCGGCGAACCCCACAAGGAGATAGAGACTGTATCGGGGGCGGTTCTGAATCTTTCACAATCCCCGGTCAACCCTGCCCACCCGATATCGCCTGCAGGGGTTCAGGGGGCGGCAGCCCCCTGTCTGCATGAATTTCGATGCTTTCCACTATATCAGACTCCTCCCGGTGTTCACCTCCATCCGCCCCTGCCGTTGCGGCGAACCCCAAAAGGAGATAGAGACTGTATTGGGGGCGGTTTTGAATCTTTCACAATCCCCGGTCAACCCTGCCCACCCGATATCGCCTGCAGGGGTTCAGGGGGCGGCAGCCCCCTGTCTGCATGAATTTCATTGCTTTCCACTATATCAGACTCCTCCCGGTGTTCACCTCAATCCACCCCTGCCGTTGCGGCGAACCCCACAAGGAGATAGAGACTGTATCGGGGGCGGTTCTGAATCTTTCACAATCCCCGGCCAACCCTGCCCCCCTGATATCGCCTGCAGGGGTTCAGGGGGCGGCAGCCCCCTGTCTGCATGAATTTCGATGCTTTCCACTATATCGACTCCTCCCGGTGTTCACCTCCATCCGCCCCTGCCGTAGCGGCGCACCCCCAAATGGCGATAGGGACTGTATCGGGGAGTGTGTTGATATTCGTAAATCCCGGTCAACCCTGCCCACCTGGTATCGTCTGCGGGGGTGCAGGGGGTGAAACCCCCCTGTCTGTATGAAACTGGGAATGATCCTTATTGGAACCTCTTTTTCCAATATCAGACACTCCAAGGGGCTGCGGTTCGCTTGCCCCTGCCGTAGCGGCGCACCCCCAAATGGCGATAGGGACTGTATCGGGGAGTGTGTTGATATTCGTAAATCCCGATCAACCCTGCCCACCTGGTATCGCCTGCGGGGGTTCAGGGGGCGGCAGCCCCCTGTCAGCATATACCTATAAGACGCTCCCAGGGGCTACGCTTCGCTTGCCCCTGCAACCTTACGCGTGCCCGGACTGCGTCCTACTTGCGGCGAACCCCAAGACGCGATAGGAACTGTATCCTTGTAATCCACCGGTCAACCCTGCCCACCTGGTATCGTCTGCGGGGGTGGTGCAAGGCAGGCCCCCTTTTCGGTACACATTTACAGGTAGTTTCAGTACACTCACCCCTATCAACCCTGCCCATAGGAAATCGCCTGTGGTGAGCGGTAGCCCCATGTCCATATTCCGCTTTAAGACACTCCCAGGGGCGGCGCTTCGCTTGCCCCTGCCGTTGCGGCGAACCCCAACAAGGCGATAGGGACTGTATCGGGGCGGTTCTGAATCTTCCACAATCCACCGGTCAACCCTTCCCGACGAATGTCCCCTTTTGGGGTGGTGCAAGGAAGGACGAAGGACGGACATCGGAGATGTGGGGCAGCAAACCCCCTCCTTTCGAATGGCGTTTTGTTTACCCGCCACGAGATAGCCCCCCTCTTTGATTACAGGATCGCTCTGACGTACCAGGTCCGGGGAGACCAAAAAGCCGTCCAGCTGGCTTTCCCCAAAATTTTCGGAAAAAAGAGATCTTACTGGAGTCCGAAGGACTTGATCGTCACATCCGGGTTGACCATGCCACAGTGGTAAACCACGCCCTCTGAGAGCTCGTTTATGATCACCTCTGCCGGCGAGAAGAGGGAGGTGTCGATCTGGTAGAAGTCGAAGTTTGCCTCCTTGAAGATCTCATAGAAGGGTTTTCCATATCCCTTTGACTTGTTGCTTGGAATCTTCTCCAGGTAGTCCTTGATCTCGGGGGCCTTCATCGTGAGCATGATACGCCCGTGGTAGATGGTCGCGTCATTCGTGGTTCCCATCGCCCTGGTTGCGTCCTTCTTCACCGGAGGTAGGGGCGCCGTGCCGAAACCGGCGGTGATCTTCCGCGTGTCGAACCCAAGTTCATTCAGCTTGTAGATCGCCGTCTCCACGCACCTTCCCGCGACCTGGATAGAGCCCACCAGCGATGCGGTCGGTGCGACAACCGCACAGACATTTGCGACGTCCACCTGGCACTCTTCCGCGATCTTCTCCATCACACCGCCGTTTGGCAGATGGTCACTCTCGAGCGCGATGACCGCAGAATCAAAGTCGTCCTCGTAGTCGATGACCTCGTACGTGTGCTTGGGCTTGAGTGACAGCGCCCTCGCAGGTCCGCTACCCATGGCGAAATAGTTCTCGTGCTTCACGGTCCAGCCGGCTTTCTGTGCGCCAAGACAGGAGATCGACGGGAAATCAGTGAAGACATCGATAAACGGAACGGGAAACTCCTTTATCTGCCCCATGCGGAAGTTGACCTCGCCGAGGCCGCCCATGCAGATCTCTGTGAACGCCCTGCCTGCGGCGTATCCACCCCGTGTGCTTACCCCGCAGTCGACGATCCGTGCGCCATTGTCAAGTTCATGATACGCAGCATTAAATTCCTCTGCATATTCTGCTAAATTCTCAAAAATCTCTAATCCAAGTTCGTTTACACTGAGCACGTGGAATACCCCCTTTACCATAGAACAAGTTTTTGGAATAGATAAGATTTTTCAATTGTGTGCCTTATAAATGAAATTTCAGGAGAGGTATTCGATGATTTTTACCGGATCATAGCGGAGGCTTATCACCCTGGTTCTTCCCTTGCCGTCACGGTACTGGAGATTCACGAGTCGCATTCCGTCAAACTTCTTGATCATCTCGTAAAACCGGGTATATCCGATTCCAACGGTCTCTTTCGCTATCTTGAAGACCTCGCCGGCGTTCATCTCCGACTCGTTCATGCTCAGTTCTGCAAGGGTCCTTAAGAGGTCTTTCTCCTCGCTCTTCAGGGTCTTTACGGTGTGGACCAGGTGAAGGTACCTCGACACATCGTAGGCCCTGCAGATATCTTCCCGCTCGATCACCCTGCTCGCCCTCTTCTCGGCATTGAGTGCGGCTCTCTTCAGGAGGTCTATCCCCACGCGCAGGTCACCGCTCTTCATGGTCTGGGCGACGACCAGGTCGAACATCTCCTCCTGGAGGCAACCCGGGTAAAGTCCCTGCATGACCCGTTCTTTGATGATCCCGCCTGCCTCCTCCTCGCTGTAGGGCGGGAAGTATATCTCGGTCGGCCGGAACACGGACGAGACACGGGCATCCACTTCCCGCGAGAGGTCGACGTCGAGGTCGCTTATGATGACGATAACCCCGATCCGTGTCCCCTCGTATGACTCGTGGGAACGCAGGAGGGTGTAGAGGACCTTGTTGATCTCGTTCTCGTACAGGAGGTAGTTCGCATCGTCGAGAGCGACGAGCAGGACCTGGCCCTCTTTCTGGAGGATCCGTGCGATGGCATCGAAGACCTGCTTGAATGACGTGCCCGATGCCGGGGGGAGGTGTCCCGACAGCTTCCGGTATATCTGTGAAAAAATCGCGAATTTCGTGTTGTCAATCTGGCAGTTGACATGGATCGGCACCAGTTTTTTGGTGTTCTCCTCGATCTCCCCGAACAATCTCCTGACACTTGTCGTCTTGCCTGTTCCCGGGAGCCCGCGGCAGATGGTATTGAGCGGGCGCCCACCACGCATTCCCGGCCGTATCTGGAATGCAAGTTCCCTCATCTGGGAATCCCTGAAATTGAACTGCTCGGGCACGTAATCGATCTCAAAGACCTCGGGGTCCCTGAAGAGTGTCTCGTCCCACATCAGGAGGTTCTTCTTCATTCCCTGCTCCTTTCCGGTTCTCTTTCCAACTCTTAAGTCTTCTTCATGCAGCTCTTGCAGAGGTCCTTTCCCGTGAAGAGCTGGCTCATCTTCTGTTCCGCAGCAGTGATCACGGCACCACACGATTCACAGATCCCCCCTCCACTTCCCGCAGTGGCAGGTGCTGCAGCCTGTTCCGGGTCTTTCTCCCTGGAAATGGGTATGCCCGGCGTGACCGGCTCTCCCGGTTCCAGGATGGAGGCGGCTATTGTCGGGGTGTCTGCACCCACCGGGGGGGTCACGGCTGCCGCAACCTCGTGTATGGTCTCCTGCCGGGCAGGTGCAGGATGATCAACATCTCCTGCCGGCAGTCCGGATGCAAGTACCCTTCTCCTGTAGCTCTCCACCCGCTCTTTTGTCGCGGGATCTCCCTGTCCCAGCCGCCCAAGCATCTCGTACAGGAATCGTACCAGTTCGATGGCATCATCGCTTTTTTCCACCTCCCCGCTCACTTCCAGCCGCAGGTTCTCGTAATGCTCCAGGTTAACCGTTATGCCTATCGTGAGGTGCTTCCCGGATCCCATGATCACATATGTTCCTTTTCGCTTCTGATATGGTTTATGCAGTGATCACGGAAGCACCGGTGTTCCTGGCAGTTGTCACCAGGCAGTCCCCGCCACCGTGAGCAGAAAGGCAGTCGCGGGCCACGGCTTCCAGGTCAGACATATTCCCGTCTGCTATGGCATACACAACCGGGCCAAAGGAAGAGATTCCCGCCCCCGCCGCTCCTGCGCCGCGTAACGCTTCCATCAGACCGGTGATATGGGGTGGCTGGAGGGCGCATTCGATCTTCTTGAACCCAAGCTCCTGGACCCGGTTGATCGCCGCGCCGAATGCATCGATATCCCCTTCGACGAGCCCCGGCACGAGGCGCATCACGA
>Ga0334883_1003495_pt1 | contig 16772 bp, 9 predicted proteins | sample GraSluR1_MG_6_FD_207230 | JGI IMG/M metagenome (GOLD analysis project Ga0334883, IMG submission 207230) | Sludge microbial communities from methane-producing bioreactor in Wageningen University, Netherlands - Granular Sludge_09_05-R1 | ecosystem: Engineered > Bioreactor > Anaerobic > Unclassified... | reverse complement strand
GTAAGGGAGAGGGGGGTTGGGGGGGTGAGGTGACGTGAGTCGGCGCCCGCCCAGAACCTGCATAATCTGAGTGGAGAGCCCGCCCCACGATCCGGGTCGTCGGTGGCGCGGGCTTTCCCAGCCCGCGATCCCGGGAATCACAACTGAGGCGGCGGGTACCGTTCCTGTAGGGCGCGGGCCTGTACCGCGCCATCGGCGGGCGACGACACCGGCGGGGTACAGGCCCCCGCCCTACAACGGCCAACGGCTCCGCGGCGTCCGCTCCCGCCGTTGCTGTCACCTGTTTCCCGTCACCTGCCGTCCTCCCCGCCCTACAACGTCATACCGCCCTCACGCGTGCCTGCAGCTCCGGCGTCAGAGGCCACTGCAGTTGCACGCCCTGCCGGCGCAGGCTCTCCCTGAGGGTCTCCGCAGGCACATCGCGTGCATCCATGCCCGTCTGCGCCGCCAGGGCCGCGGCGGTCCCCGCCGCCTGCCCCAGTGCCATCATCGTGCGCTGCAGCCGACAACCGGAGGCGGCCAGGCTGCTGAAACCGGCGGCCCGGCACGCCACCAGCAGGTTGCTCGTTCCCCGGGGGATCAGACAGCGGAAGGGCACCCCATAGGCCGTCTGGATGTTGCGCCGCTGCGCCGAGCCGGCGTGGGCGCCGTGCAGGTCCATGCTGTGGTCGGCGATGGCGATGATGTCCGGGTGCTCCTGTCCCGGCAAGCCGGCCTCCAGGTCGAGCTGGGTGAGCATGTACTCGGCCCACACCCGACTGGTCTCCCGGACGCCCAGGGCCGGTGCGATCCAGGCGATCTGCAACTGCTGCCACTCGGGGAACCCGCGCTGCCAATGGCGCCAGAAGGCCCGCACGCGCGGCAGGCATTCGCCGTACGCGGCGGAGGGCCCCATCTTCAGATACTCGGCGCCCTCCATCGTGGGCAGCATGTTGACATTCAGGCCGCCGGCGGGATACTCGACAACGGAAGCGACGGGGAACCCGCTGCGCGACCAGCACTCATCCGGGACGTCGTCGGGCACCGCGTCGACCCCGGGGTGGGCCTTCGGCATGGCGCGGAACACCAGACTGACGCCGTTCACCCTGTCGGTCGGGGTCTCCGGCGCGGAGGGCTCTCCGAAGCGACTGCGCGGATCCTGCCCCCGCAGGAGCTCGCAGCCCGCCATCCCGGCGAGCACTCCATCCCCCGTGGCATCGATGTACGTGCGGGCGGTAACGCGCTCGCCCCCCCTGAGCTGCACCCCGTTCACGCGCCCTTCGCTTGCGCACAGACCTGCAACGCCGGTGCCCGTGAGCACGACGACACGTCCCGTCTCGTCCAGCATCGCCCGCATGGCCCCGGCGAGGGCCGCCGGCTCGTAGGGCACGCCGTGCCAGCGCCGACGAATCAGCGGGCGGTGCTCCGCGAGGGTCATCTCCAGCGGGCCGGCCGCGTACCGGCAGAGGGTGTCGGAGTAGGTTGCCTTGCGGTCCAGGAGCAGTTCCGCGCCGGGGTAGAAGCCCTCGTCGGGCCAGCAGCAGTGCCGGGCGAAGGAGTAGATTCCCACCGACTGCGGGGTCTTCTTGAGGCGTGCGTATAGGTCCAGGGGTATCCCAGTGCCGCCGCAGCCCGGCTCCCAGACGCTCACCCCGGAGTGGACCGAGGTGCCGCCGAGAGACGGCGCGGCCTCGACCAGCAGCACCCGGGCCCCCAGGCGCGCCGCCGCAAGGGCGGCGCCGAACCCCCCGCTGCCTCCGCCGGCGACGAGAACGTCGAAGTCTATGTCACCTGCTGTCGGGGGCATCAGAAGGGCATGATCTCCTGAATCAGCGGCAGCGTCGTGATGTCGGGAATTGCCAGGTGCGCCGGCATGCTCACCACCTGCACGACCAGGTCACCCATCTCCAGAGGCTGCATCACCTTCCGGCGGACCTCGGTCTGCTGCACCGCGCATCCCGCCGCCTCGGCAAAGCCTGTGGCACCCCAGGAGGGCGTGATCGTCGTGGCGCGGACCCCGCTCTCCCGTAGCTCCACGTGCAGGCAGTGGCCCAGTTGATTCAGGCCCGCTTTCGCCGCGGAGTAAGGTCCGTACCCGGGCCAGGCATAGAGCGCACAGACACTGGAGATGTTGATGATGATCCCCGACTTCTGGGCCTTCATCAGTGGCGCCGCCCGCCGGCAGCCCAGGAGCGGGCCGAGCAGGTTGATGTCGATAGAGGCCTCGATCTCTCGATCGGACTGCTCATCAAGGGGGGCGATGTTGACCCCCGCCCCCGCGTTGTTGACCAGGATGTCCAGCCTGCCCCGCTCGCGCAGCACCTCCTCGAACAGACGGTCCCAGTCGGCGCCCCTGGTCACATCCGCAACGAAGGGGCGACAGCCGATGCGCTCGGCCGTCTGCTGCAGCGCGTCGCCGTCTCGCGCGGTGATCCACACATCCACCCCTGCCTCCCGCAGGCGCTGCGCGATACCCTCGCCATACCCGCGAGAGCCTCCCGTGACGATCGCCACCTGGCCGGTGATGCTCGTAGACGCCATCTGCATCGCTCTCTTTCTGTGCGCTCCCGATGCGGGAGGCGATATCGGCTTTCCTGCCGCGTATGGACCGGGGACGGTCGCCCCTCGGGTTCCGGGCGCCGCTCGGCACACGACGTGGCGCGACCTGGGGCGGGACGGCCGCGCTACCGGCAACGGCCGGCTCAGTCTTCCTGTCGCTCGATGCTCAACAGTACTGTGCCGCCACCGGTTACGTTGCAGGGGTCCAGGCAGTGGACGTAGGCCTTGCCGTCCTTCCTGTCCTTGTGCGCCAGCCCCAGCTCCTCGGGCTTGACGCCCTTGGACAGGGCGATGTGGTACGGGATGATGGACGCGAACGAGTGCATGCAGCCGTTCGTGGTCTCCCGCACGTTCAGGCGTAGGCCGCCGTCCAGCACGATCTGGTCGCCCACCTCGTACACCGGGCAGCGCCCCTCGATGGCCTCCACGCGAATCACAAGCCTCATGCCATGCACTCCCTCCGCTCACGCGATCGGGAACTCCTCTTCTAGGTCGACCCAGCGCCGCTGGGCGGCCGAGCGTCTCAGGGCGGCCTCGAACCGCAACTCCTGCAGGCCCGCATCACCACCAATCGGCGGCGGCGCATCTTGCCGGATCGTCTCCAGATAGGCGGCCACCGACTTGCCGAAGGAGGCTCCGTAGTGATCCCACCGCGAGGCATTGGCGATGGGAGCGATGCGCTCGTGACAGGCCCCCGCGTAGTCCAGCACCTCCATCTCCCCGTCGAGATCCCGCATGTGCAGGCGACCGCCCTCGAAGTTGACGGTCAGCTCGAACAGGGGAAAGGCGAAGCTCGGGCTCACCGTGCCCAGAATGGTGCCGATGGCGCCGTTCTCAAACCGGAAGGCGCCGCCCACATCCACCGCCGCGCCGGCGCCGGTTCCTCTCTCCGTCGCGCTGTCCACCGCCGCCATGGCGACGATCGGGCCGGCGAACAGATGGATCAGGTCGATGACGTGGCTCCAGGTGGCATAGTGCGAATAGGCCACGACCTGCAGCGCCTGCCCAAACTGCCGCTCGGCGATCAAGCGCGCCGCCCGCTGCGTCTGCTCGAAGAACCGGTAGTTGAACACCATCGCGGTCTGCGTCCCTGCATCCGCCGCCTGCTTGAGCAGGTCTCGCGCCGTGAAGAAGTCCTCCTCGCACACGTTCTCCTGCCCGTTGCGGGCAACCAGCGGCTTCTCGAAGAACAGTCGCCGGAAGCTGTGCTCCAGGAGACCCGCAACGGCCTCGGCGCGCTGGGTCTCGCGAGTGAGCACCAGGACGGCGTCAGGGTCCTCGGCGGCGAGGTCCGCTACTGTATCAACTACATGGCCCCCGAACTCCGTGGCCAGGGCCTCCGCCTTCTCCCGAGTCCGGGAAAGGTAGCTGAGCTCCACGTCTTCCTGCCGTGCCAGGAACGGAACATAGTTGCTCCGCGCCACGTTGCCGGTACCGACGATCCCGATCCGTAGTGTCACAGTGGACGCCTCCCTCAGACTTGGGGTGGGCCGGGACCCGTCATCGCACTCTCCCGGCACCGCCCGACAGACACGTTCCGCCCCCTGAAGTCCCCCTCTTCCATTTCCCGCGCCGGTTGTCCTCCCGGCCATGCCGAAGGCGCGACGAGAGCCTACGGACCCCGCCACGGCAGGCCATCTCTCGAGCTGTCCCGGCCGGAGCGCCTCTTGCCCGCTATCGGCTCGTGGCCGCGGTCATCGCGATCAGGGCCGGTGTGCCCCAGCGGCTGCCTTCCGGGCCATAGACCAGGTCGACGGTGGCGATCGGTGTCTCAGGACGCGGGTTTTGCCACCGCATCTGGTAAAGCACGGCCTGCTCGTCTGTTGTCTCGCCCGGGAAAGGCCCCACCCAGGCGACGGAGGCCTCCGGGAGGCCCGCCGGTTGCGCCGAGACCCAGTGACCGGCGCCGCGGCCGTAGATCACCGGGGCCTCCGCCGTCTGGCCGTCGGCGTAGTGGATGACGTAGCGGAACATCACCGGTGGCCCGTCACCCTCGTCGCGGGGGCGCCAATTGTCGCCACGGTTCATGGTATGCAGGAAGTACAAGACCTCCGCCTTCGCACCTACCGCCAGGCCCTCGACGGCCTCAGGCAGGTTCCCCCGAGCGCCCGGCCCACGCAGCATGACGCACGAGAACACCGGCGAGGTCTTGAAGTCACGAATCACGTACGGAATACCTTCCAGCGTCACCTCGCCATGGGGCAGGGCGGCCAGGTCACGACCGCCCTCGAACCAGCCGCGGTCGCCGGTCAGGTACTGATTGCACTGGGTGTCGAGGGCCAGGGGCTCGAAGGCGAGGTCGGCGGTGGTGAGGACCTTGCCGCCCGAGAACACGGCGTGGAGGTTGCGCAGGAGGCCCGTCGCGATGGTGCGCTTCTTCTGGACGTTGTCGGGGACGGGCTCCTGATCCTTGACATTGAGCTGATTGAGAACAAGTCCGCCCTTGCCCACGGGGTACTTCACCAGGCCGCCGATGTTCAGCAGCGGAACCACCCGCTCCCGCCGGTCGGCGGGGCGCTGCACGGTGATCCAGAGGTTATCGATCCCGCAGACCTCCGCGGTCTTGTCGAAGTCCGTCAGCTCGACGGTCAGGCGGCGGGCGCTGCGTGGGGCGATATCGAAGTCCTGGCGTTCGCCTCCGGGCACGGTCGTCAGCACGACCGGATCGGTGGAATCGTCGAAGTACAGGTTCACCTTGCGCGGGACGGCGTAGTGGGTGTTGAGAATGACGGCGAAGTGGGTGAGAGTCTCCTCCCGCGGGAGGTCCAGCGTGAGCCTGGGGTTCCCGGTGCCCATGTAGTGGATGAGCTTCCAGGCGTCGGCACTGGTGAAGCCGTTCACGGCATTGCGGGGCCAGTCGGCGACGGCCGCGCGGGCGGCGGCCCTGTCGCCCGCAGGAGCCCCGGCAAACTCGCAGAAAGGCGCGATGTCATCGAGGTCCACCACGTGGGTGAAGGCATCGTCCACCAGGTACTTGTCGCCCGCCCACGGGAAGATGGCCTCCGCCGACTCCATGCTCACATCGCGCACCGTGATGCCGCTCAGAAGCGGGTCGCGCACCGCGGGCAGGGAGACGCGCTCCAGCTCGAAGGGGCGCAGCAGGTGCTCGACGCCCACGAGTCGATTGAAGTCCGCCAGCCCCTCTGCGGTCAGCCCCCAGGCCATGAGCCAGCCGCCCCTGTCCATGAAGGCCGTGGCGTCCCGGGAGTGCTCGGCCAAAGCCGCGAGGGTTTCCGCAGTGGCGTCGAACACGATGATGTCGTGCTTGCCGCCGGAGATGGCCGCGAGGACGTTCCCGACGCGGTCGAACTCCGGGCCCGAGGCCGACAACAGGCGGAAGGCGGGTCCGGCCTCATCCATGACGACCGCGGTCGTCCTGCGCTCCGGCGTGTAGGCGGCGCAATAGGCGGCGAGGTTGTCAAAGAGCCGCTGGGCGACGGGGTCGGTGGCCAGCTTGTCGCCCACCGCCAGTTGGCACAGCACGAGCAGGCCGTCGTTGACCGGGCATTCGCACAGGGCGCTGCAGCCTAGGCTCTCGTCGCATTGGGCCAAAGACACCGCACCGTGGGTCGCTTTCTTGTACGCATTGCGGTAGACGATGCCATCGCCGGACCAGACGGAGAGGTCTTGCTGCTCGAGACCCTCGAAGGCCGGATGGGTTAGGTTCTCCGAAAAGGCGATGCTGCCGCGGTAGCTCGTGGGAGACAGATCCGCGGGCACGGCCAGGTAGCGGAGAGGGTTCTCCTGGTCCAGCACGAGGATGCGCGCCCCCGCGGCGGCGAGGGCCACCCAGCGGGGGGCGGTGGCATCCCGGGGGCTCAGGGCGTCCTTGCCGATGATGACCGTCTGCACCCCGTCGGGGATGTCCTCAGGGCCGGCGACCTCGACGAAGGGAATCCCGCGTGCGGCCAGGCGGGCCTTGACGGACCCCTCCGGGTCGAGGATCACCGGACCGGTCCCGCGCACCGGCGGCGTCGGACCGGCCGCGGGGTCGATGACCGCGAGCCGCTTGACCTCGCGGAACACCTCCTTGCCGTCCCGGGAGGTGGTGAGAATCAGCTCGCCGGAGGTGCGCTGCGTGACCGCCGGAATCGCCAGCGTGATCGAGAGCTCCTCGGCGCCGCCGGGCTGCATCTGGAGGGTCTTGCTGTCACCGGCCACGCGCCTGCCGTCGAGGTTCAGCGTCCAGCCCACCTCCACAGGCCCCCCCAGGTGGGTGTTGTTGAAGGCCTTCAGGGTGCGGGTGATCTCGCTTTGGCCGGCGAAGGTCCAGTTCCATTCGCGGCACAGAACGCACACAGGCCGCCAGGAGTTGTAGTGCAGGTCCGTCTCGCGGGCAGTCATCCAGAAGTGCCAGGCGGCCACACCGTGCCAGCGGTAGCCCTCGGAGAGCATCTTGGCGAACCGTCCGACGCCGAGCCGGGTGTACTCGCCCCAGCCGCTGAAGCAGCCCTCGCCGCCGAACTGGGCGAAGGCGCTGGGCGTGCTGCCGCGGGCGTAGAAAGACTCACCCATGAAGATCGGACGGTCCTTCACCAGCTCCCAGGGGCCGGTCCAGACACCGAGACTCCGATCATCCTTGGCCGCATAGGCCTTGGCCAGGGTGTAGGCCTCTTCCGGATAGTCGCGCCAGGGGGCCTCCATGTAGTGCACCCCATTGACGGGGAGGGAGTTGTCGCGCAGGCAATTGCCGCCATCCACCATGACGGGACGGGTGGGGTCCAGGGCCATCACGGCCCGGCCGCCCCGGGCGATCTCCGGTTCCACCTTCTCCGACAGCCCCAGATTGCGGGAGTTGATGAAGGTGATCTCGTTCTCCAGCGACCAGATCAGGATGCTGGGGTGGTTGCGCTCCTCCCTGACCCATCCCTCCATCTGGTCGATCCAGTTGTCGAACAGCGCCTTGTTGTCCGCCAGCCCGGCAAGGTAGTTGGCGCCCTGACCGTCGAAGATGCCGCTGCGGCGCACCACCATGCCCTGCTCATCCATCAGGTCCAGCGTCTGCTCCTTGTCCAGCCCGCCGAAGTGCGTCCCCCAGAACCGCCACAGGTTCTGGCCGTGCTCGCGCCAGGTGGCGAGGGCGGCCTCGGGGTCGTCGCCACCGTTGAGTAGTGTGACGTCGGCCCAGAGCTGCCAGGGCACGCCGTTACACAGGAACTTCGTCCCCGTCCAGTCCCACTCCCGGAACCCAAAGCGGGTGTGCCGCTCATCCACCACGTTCCCATCCACCGAGACGCGCGTCACCAGATCGTACAGGTTCGGCTCGTCGGGCCACCAGAGCTTCGGGTCGGCCCAGGGCTCTGAGAAGGTGGCAACCTGCTCCTCCCCCGGCTGCACGGTCAAGTCGTGGCTGGCGAACAGCTTGGCCTCCCCGCCGCCGACAGGCACGGCGGTGCACTGCACCTGCACCGCGGCCGGCTGCGCCCGGGAGTTTGTCAACGTCACCTCGAGCCCCAGTTCGCTGCGTCTGACCGAGGGCTTCGCGAACACGTCCGAGGTGTACACAGGGCCGGCGATGATGAGGCTGGGGGCCTCGAGGATTCCCGCCTGCTGCGCGTAGGCCGTCGTGCCCACCGGGAAATCGAAGTGCTGGTTGACGTGGTTCCGGCTGCCCATCCACGCGACGGGCACATTGAAGCTCCGCCGGCAGCTCCCGACCGGCTTGTCATTGTGGGCATAGTAGGCGTCCTTGATGACCAGGCAGACCTCGTTCATCTGGCCGGGCTTGACGGCACGGGTGATGTCGCAGTCCCAGCGGCAGAACATCGCCTTCGTCCAGCCGACGAACTCGCCGTTCACCAGCAGACTGGCGATCATGTTCAGGGAGGGGAACCGCAGGAGCAACGAACGGCCTGCGGCGGACGCAGGGACGTCCACACGCGCGCGGTAGACCACGCGGTGGCACAGACGCAGCTCCGGCCTGGACTCGAACTTGTTGGAGGGGACGGGGATGGCCGTCCAGTAGGCCTGAGCGGCGTCGGGAAGCGTAGTTGTCGGCCCAGCGCGATCAACGATCTCCTGCTCGTCGTAGCGGCAGACCTGCCAGTCGCCGGCGAGAGAGGTGGCGGTGCGGGCCGGGCCGGGGTCGGCCCGCACCTGGAAGACGTGGTCGGCCGCGGCCCGGTCGGCGGCGGTCTGCCAGTCGGCATCCGGGCGGGACTTGCCGTTGGGGCGGAAGGCCCCCTTGCTCAGGCAGATGGCGTCGGAGGCGTACAGGATGCGGTTGGTCTTCTGCTCACCGTTCTCCTCGCGGGTGGTGACCGGGAGGCGAACCTCGAGGGTGTGTTGCCCCGCGGTGAGGTCGACCTCGCCCAGCTTGAGCCACGCCACCTCGCACCACTCGGCGATCTCCATCAGGTCGGACGTGAGATCATCGGGCGACACGCGCCGCCACTCGCCCCGGTCGACGCGCCAGTCGAAGACGGAGCGCACGAACTCGAAGCCGATGCGGTTCCAGACCTCGTACGTCCCGGCGGCCGGAGGCGTGAACTCGTAGGTCAGAAGGCCGCCACCCTCCGGCACCTTCTCCCCCACCTGCCCCTCCTCGATGCTGACGTGTAGCCAACTGGCCTCGGAGAGGAACTGAGTGTTCCCCCAGCCCGAGCTGCCGACTTCCAGATTGGCGGCGGTGGGGCTCTCGCCTTCGAGCCAGACGTACTCCTGAGCGCAAGCCGAAACGGCCACAAGACACCACACAGCCACAGCGATGAGCGACTTCACATGGATCACTCCCCGCATGCTTCTGTCGCGACCTGGGTCTGGGCGGGGCCGCCCGCGATGTGCCGCCACGGTAGGGCCGTGTGCGCCTTGGTTGAGAGCCCCATCGCTCCGCCCACCGGGCACTTCGCCGCGGTGTCGGCGGCTCCCTTTGCGGCAGGAGTTGCGGAGGGTCGGGAGCTGGGCGGCGGCTGCGGGTCGAGGGCGCGTAGAGGCTGGGTGGCTGCAGTGGGAAAGCTGGAGGCGGCCCGAAGCAGCGTGATTGGGAGAGGTAGGCAGGGCGGGAGACAGGCCTGCGCGGGTAACCTGTAGGCCCACGCAGCGGTCGTTGCCTGGTCGCCACGGCCGAAGCGCCCACGGCGCCTGGCCACTGGGCCGTCTTGGGGAGTGACCTATGCTGAGACCAGTGCAAGCGGTTGCCGGATCGCCCTCATCGTTCTCTCGTCGCGGAAGAGGTCCTGCGAGTACGACTCAAACGATGCCCGGTCCGGACACTCGAACCTATCGTCGAAGTAGAGGATCGTTGCGGGGTAGCCATCGATGCCGTGGGTGACATCGAAAGGACGGTACCGAGTCTCTGATCCTCCAGATGGCATAGTCGCGCCCGAGAAGCGCCGGGCAGGCACACTTGCGGGGTCCAGGGGACTGGTCCCCTGGTGGGTGTGGGCGAAGCCCACGGTGTTCGGCCGTCGGGCCGTGGGCTGCGACACCACCGGCCGCGTCCCAGCCTGGATGCATGCCGGGCGGACGGCACCTTCCGATGGGGGTTGGGTCGGTCTTCACCTCACCCCGGCCGGTGCCACGGCCGGGCGGCGATCCCGGCGGCCCCGGAGCTTGCTTCAGACGCCAAGAGGCGCGCCCACGTGGGGGTCTAGGTATGGTGCCCCTGGGCGACCTGCCGGTAGAAGATCAGCCTCGAATCGCGCCGCTTTGGGATGGCGACCTCGAAGCCCTTCTCGCGGGTTTCCTTGCCGGAGACGACCCAGCTCTCGCCGGTGTCGTAGTCCTCGAACTCCCAGTCCTTGGCCGGGTCGATGGTCAGCAGGTCGAACCTCATTGCCGCCACGTCGCTCTTTTCGCGGCGCAACGCCACGAGCATCCCCTCCCGCTCGTCCGGGAGGAAGAGGTGGTAGGCCGTCCAGGCCGCCGGGTCGCGTTGCTGGTTGGTGAGTGGATAATAGTCGCCGGAGAAGTACTTCCTGCAGCGCCTGGCCTGCAGGACGTTGGCCTTGATCTGAAGCCACTCCTCCGGCGTCTTGGCCACGAGGGCGTTCTCCATTCCGGGGCTCAGGGCGCAGCGGGCTTCATACGTGTCGTACAGCGACCAGCCGCGAATCATGCTGCCCTGAATCGGGAGCCAGTGCTGGATGCCGTAGCTGTGGTCCTGGGTGGACTCGGCGGTGGCCTCGGGAAAGCAGTTGTAGTCGCTGCGCCACAGGGGCTGGCCGCGTGAGATCGACTCCAGGTCGATGCGGCGTCCGCCGCTGGCGCAATTGAGGATCGCCAGGTGCGGGAACCTCTTCAAGAGGGCATCCCAGAAGGCGAAATGCCCCTCGATGAAGCGCATCTCCCCCAGCCCCCAGCGGTCCGCCTCGGCGGCGGCTTCCAGATAGGGGTTGGGGTCGACATTGAAGTCCTCCTCATACCAGTCGATGGCGTAGTCCTCGATGAGGCCGGAGACCACCTCCACAGCCCATTCGAAAGCCTCCGGCTTCCCGAGGTCCAAAAGCAGCGTCTGGCCGTCGTGGACCTGACCGTCCGGGTTGCCGGTCAGGAAGAACTCCGGGTGCTGTAGCGTGATCGGCCGGCCGTGCAGCGCCCGGCACGGCTCGACCCAGACGAGAAACTTCATCCCCGCCGCATGCGCCGCCTCGCTGACCGGCTTCAGGGTGCCGCCGTGCCAATTGGGGTTCGGCCGCCAGTCCCCGGCCATGGTCCCCCAGTCGCCCTCGAACACCGTGTACGAAGGCACGGTCCCGGTGCCGTACCAGCCCGCGTCGAACCAGTAGACATCGAAGGGGATCTCATACTGCCGGATCTTCTCGATGATCTCCAGATGCTCTTCCGACGGGATGCCCCCCCAGACCACCCCGGAGATCGGTGGCTCCACGGGCTTGCCGTCGAGGTGCGGAGTGAAGTGCTCCAGGACCAGTCTGCGGAGCATGTTCTGCCCGTGCATCAGCTCGCCTTGCCAATAGAGGGCGAGGTTCAGCGTGGAGCGCACCGCCTCGCCCGGATGCAGGATCGTGTCCAGATTCTCCACACCGGCCAGGATCGTTGACGCGCCGCCCCCCTGGTGGTCGAAGTACGCTCTCCAGGCGCCACTCCATCCCAGTCCGGTGATGAGCCCATCGCCGCCCGTCTGGTAGTTGAAGAAGGGCAGCCAGACGGCGCTGGAGCGGTGGTCATTGGGGATGTTGTAGGCGTGGACCTCACCCCAGCGGGTGTTGCAGGGCGTGTCCATCGGGATGCGGCGTTTCTCGTCCCACATCGAGTTGTGCATGACTTCGCTGCGGAACTGGAAGTCATCCTCATGCCCCGGGGAGCCCACGGAACGATGCAACACCGGCATTGAGCCGTCCACGGCGTTCCAGCACGTGTCGATGCCCCAGAAGTCGTGGACCTTCGCCGAATCACCGGAGCCCTCGTTGCGGACCTCCACCACCCACTGGAAGGCGGGATAGCCCCGAAACTCCTTCAGCCTCATCTCGCAGCAGAGCGCGGTCTGCTCGTCTCGCCACCTCAGGACATGGGTACGGGTCCCATCCTCCTGCTGCTCACCGGACTCGATGTGCGCCGTCTCAATCCGCACCCATTCCCGGCTGCTCCGCTCCCCGCACTTGAACGAGAACGGCAGATCCGCCACATAGCGCCCGGTGGCCGCCTCCCCCTGTCCCAGCAGGAAGCGCTTCCACCGCTCGATGAAGTCCATCTCGTCGGGAGTCGGTCGCGAGCAGTAAGGCTCGACCGGCGGTGCCCCGGCGCCCGACAGTGGAGATACCAGCATCGTCACAGGCAGCAGCGCAAGCCGAACGGCGGCGGTGTAGTCCATGCGTTTCCCTCGCTCCGGCGACGGGGCCGGCCAGATGCCCATATGGGCGCACTTCCTGACGTCTGAAGCAAGTTCCGGGGCTCGTCCTCGCAGTTCGCCGCCCCGTAGGCCGGGCTCTCCCAGCCCGACGCGGCGATCCCGCCCCTCGGGCTCGCCGCCCGGCCGTGCCGCCGGCCCGAGGCGAACCCCCGTGCCGCACTCGTCGGCCAGATCGGCTAACCTCCGTCCAGTGCCACCATGAGCCTATGCCGTACCTGCCGGAACCGCGCCGGGTCGGTGTCGTAGTCGGAGAAGCCGCGCACAAGCTCGCCACAGAGCCCCATGCTGTCCCCGCCCCCCTCTTCCAGCATGCGCAGCATCTCGTAGTCCTGCGAGGTCTGCCGCAGAAGCTCCCAGCGGATGGAGTCGAGGACCTTCCTGCGCTCTTCGTCGAAGTACACCAGAAAGCCGCCCCCGGCCCCGATGTGCTCGGTGTAGGCGTTCTCCCACGCGTCCGGCTTCCAGGCCCAGGCCCAGTGCATGTAGCCCTTCAGGCCGTACAGGTAGCTGACCCAGCCCTTGATGCTGGTGTGCACCGCGGGCAGGTCCACCATGATGAGGTAGCTGTTGTAGGTCCAGACCTCCCGGCCCTGCGCCGCAAGCTCAGCCATCCTCTGCAGCCTCGCCGGAGCGATGAAGTTGCAGACGATGGGCAGATCCACATGCTCCTGATCCAGCACCGCCGCATCCAGAATGGTCTCGTCCAGTCTGATCTCCGGGGCGCATGACTTGATGTAGGCACGCAGGCTCAGCGCCGCCGGCACAGTCTCCCCGCGCACCTCGTCGAGCACCTTGAAGTAGACGCTCTCCAGCCACCCCCTGGCACGCAGGTGCTCTTGCATGGCGTGCATGAAGCCCCCGAGGAACTCCCGGTACCGTGGATCATCTGTCGGCACGTTGGCGAAGGACCGCTCTGCATCGGGCGCCCCGTCGGCGCTCGTCACGGTGATGTCGCCGCTGAGAAGCTGCGTCCTGTCCTCAGAGATGCCGGCGGCGATGCCCACGCAGATGACGCGGAAGTGGCCGCGGAACGCCTTCTCCACCGTCCCGACGAAACGGTCGAAGAGGGCGTAGTCGAAGGCGTACTGCCCGTCTCGCCAGGAGACGCCACACGTACCAAAGACGCTCCACAGTGGCACGTCGGAGAACACCAGGGCCCGGTGCTCGAACCGGTTGCGGAGGCACTCGTCTTGAAGGTACGCGAAGTAGGCATCGCCGTACTCCTTGTGGTTTCTCGGCTTGCCCTCCGCCGCATTGGCCAGGAAGGTATCGCCGCCCCAGGAGCCCATCTGGAAGCTCGGGACATCGGGCAAGATCGGCCTGTACACGCGCAGGGCAAGGGGCAGAACCGTCGGCGGCGCGTCGGCAGTCGTGAAGCTGATGCTCCCCGTGTAGTCGCCGGGCGTGGCGTCGCCGGGCACCTTCACCGTGATCCAAACCGGCTGGGTCTGGCGCGGCTTCAGCGTTACCTCCGGGTCCAGGAGCAACGGGTCAGGGAAGGCGGCAGGAGCGACCCGGAGCACATCGGGCCAGCCGGGCGTGTTCTTGGGACTGGGAACGTACCCCACGAAGCGCGCGGTGATCTCGGTCAGTGGCGGCCCACCGTCGACGTGGGCCAGCGGGCTCACCGTCGCGCTCAGCGGTCCGGCGTAGTCGAAGGAGCTCACGCAGACGACTGCGGCCTCATAGCTGTTCCGGCACGCCTCCAACTGCACTCCGTCTGTCCCGGCGGTCTCCGGAAGTAGCGTGTCGGAGAAGACCCCCACCTGGGGATCGCCGGCCCAGGCGACGATTCTGTCCCTGCTACCGGCGAGGGCCTCGGTGCGCAGCCCCGCAGCAGGCACGCGGAGGGCGGACACACGGGCCTCCAGCTCATCCAGGGCCCCGGTGGCCTCCGCGGCGGCGGCCGTCAGGTCTACTTGCCGCACGGCCGTTGCCAGGTCGGCGGCCTCCCTTGAAAGGTCGAGCGCGGCCGGCGTCGGGACGGCCTTCAGCGCGCCCTCCAGGTCCGCCAGCAGCGCGCTCAGCGAGGCATGCCTGCGTGTCAGCACAGGGACAGCGGGAGGAGCATCCGTTGGTGTCAGCCGCAACGCCGCAATGTGCGGCAGGCACGGGTCGCGCTCGATCCGCAGAGTGTGGGCCCCCGCATCGAGGCGCAGGACCGCCAGGTCCTCCCAGTGGCCGGTCGCCGACGCGAAGCTGCCGGTGTTGCCTGCCAGGGCGCCGTCGTCGATGAGCACACCATCCACCAGGAGCCTGGAGGGACGCGACTCCCCTGCGGCGTACCGGGCAGCAAGCGTGAAGTTGCCTCCGGTGGCGATCTCGAAGTCATACTCGGCCCATAGGCCCCCGATGGACAGCGGCTCACCGTAAGCGGCAAGCACCGAGGCGTCACCCCGCTGGAAGTCCCGGGCGACGATCTCCACGGCCTCGGGCTGACACCGCGCCGTGGCGGCCAGCCCGAGCACGAGGGCTCCCCCCGCGATGACGGCGGCGAGAACGCCACCGTGACCGGGCCGCGAGGCATTTGCGGCCAACCCGAGCACCAGAGACCCCGCCGCGATGGCTGCGGTGAGAGCGCCACCATGGCCGGGCCGCGATCGGGTCCGACAGACGGCGTGTAGGCGAGCCATTCCGCTTGCTCCTTGTCACACTGTCGCTCTGGCACGCGCCCTGTGCTCGCAGGCACCGCCTGGCGCGGTGGACGCGTCCAACCGGCATAGTTCGTCCACCGTCGCCGCACTCCTCCCCGCACGCTGACACCGGCCTCCCGTGCTCCTATCCCCGCCTGCTACCCGGGCCGCGGCCTGATCCCCGACTCGGCGTCTCGCCCCGTTCCCCGTGCTCGGCTGTCTCCGCGCCGCTCTCAGCCCTTCTGCGCTCCCGGTGCCGTTCCCCGTGAGCCTCCGCGCGCTCCCCGTCTCCGTGCTCTGCCGTTCGTCTGCGTCGACAACTCCTGGGCACTGGACCCAATGCGTCCGCCACAGGCCGCGCAGGCCAACCGTCGCTCCCCGACGAAGTCACCCCTCTCGCTCGGCCCTCCAGACGCCCGACCGCAGAGGTGCGAACCACTCATGAGCTACGCCAATCCGTTCGGAATCCCCCTGGTCCCGACTTCGCTGCTCTGCGGCTGTGTACCGGCAGGTGGCTGCAGCGCGCAGGAGGCCGGCAGGGCCGGTGCCACCCTCGGCCACATGAAGGCCGATCGCCTCCTCGTCCTGGGTAACAGCATCACCCTCATCCCCCCGTCGCCCAAGGATGGCTGGCCGAACAACTGCGGGCTGGCCGCCAGCGTGCCCGAGAAGGACTACATCCACATCGTCGCGGCCGGTATCGATGCCCGCACAGGCGGACACATGGAGCTTACCCCCCCGGACCCGACCAAACATGCCGCCGATGGCTCCGTCATCACCGCCAACGCGAACATCCTCAACGTCGCCGACCTCATCGAGCGGCAATACGCAACGTACACCAACGCGAAGCTCCAGCCGCAGATCGATCAGAAGCCGGACATCGTGCTGCTGCAGTTGGGGGAGAATGTGCCGGCAGACACCTTCGCGCCCGGGCCCTTCAAGGCCGCTCTGCAGACACTGATGGCCGGGCTGAAGGCGAGCAGTGACCCCCACATCTTCGTCACCGGCCTGATCCTGGGGCCCCGCCCCGAGATCGACGATGTCAAGCGGCAGGTGTGCGCCGAGGACCCGTCGCACCGGGTGTTCGTGGATATCAGCGCGTTCAGCGCCGACCCGTCAAACCTCGCCGGCGCGGAGGAGTTCTTCACCGGCGTCATTGCCGGCCATCCGGGGGATAAGGGGATGTCGGTGATCGGAGAGGCGCTGCTTGAGGCAATCATCGCCCACAGCGCGCAGTGAGGCAGCCCGGTCGGAGGCGGCGCAGGCCGGCGGACAGCCAACGCGGCAAATCCATAGTTCCCGCATGCTTCGGAGCGCATGTCTGGACGGGATACAGTAACGTATGTCCTGCAGAAGCAGTGAGGCATGGTATCTTCCGGCCGCGGAACCCGCTCCGCGGGAGACCGCTTGAAAAGCAGGACAACTCTTGACTGCGAGGCCAAGATGAGGAACCAGGCGCGATGTCGCATCTGTGTCGGCTTCCTGGTGGCGGGATGCATCGGGGTAGCGTTTGCCGAGGACGGGAACGAGCGGCCGCAGTTCCGAGGGCCCGGCGGCAGCGGCATGGCCCAAGACCCCAGAAGCAGTGGAGTCCCCACGGAATGGGACACGACGACGAATGTGGTATGCGCATAGACGTGCCGGGCCTCGGGTGGTCCAGCCCGATCGTCCGGGGAGACCGCGTCTTCCTCACCACCGCGGTGGACGCCCAGGGCACCGAGCAGCCGGAGGGCGGCTTCTACCTGGGCAAGGATCGCGGCGGCCGTGGCGAGCATCTGCGAGGGCTCCCTTCA
>Ga0334883_1003479_pt1 | contig 16831 bp, 10 predicted proteins | sample GraSluR1_MG_6_FD_207230 | JGI IMG/M metagenome (GOLD analysis project Ga0334883, IMG submission 207230) | Sludge microbial communities from methane-producing bioreactor in Wageningen University, Netherlands - Granular Sludge_09_05-R1 | ecosystem: Engineered > Bioreactor > Anaerobic >... | reverse complement strand
CCGACACCCGCATCGGATACGCCAAATTCTGCTCTCAGAATCAGCTAGACGCTGCCCAATCGACTCGCACACCACAATAATTCACAACGAGCAAGCCCCATGCCGGCTTTGGTCGTGGATTGTGGGCTTGGGTGAGGCCTTTTTTCCGCGCTGAGGAAAGGGTAGGCTGTCTCAGTCGCGAGCGAGGGTGTGCCGCGCACGCCAGTGAGGGCCCGGCCTGGGCCAGACCGTTATTGAAGAGAGGTTGCAATGCGAGGCTATCGATGGCTCATTTTCGCGGGTATTTTGGTTCTGAGCGGGAGCGCTTGGGCCGATGAGAAGTGCAAGAGCGCGCCGCTGTTCAAGGGGGTGCCTACGGGGGCGGCGGCCTTCGACAGCCGCGAGGAGGCCCCGGCTGGTGAGGTGAAGATCCTCAACTTCGGCGACGAGCTCATCGTGAGCGGCGGCGAGGGTGGCTTCAAGGCGGTGACCCTATGGGCGGAGGACAAGTGCGGCTTGTGGCTGCAAGAGAGCCGGGGGGGCTCCTATCTGGAGAAGAAGGTCGAGCTCCATGCTCCAACCTACCGCTTCGTCAAGAGCCGCAAGGATGGCAGCTATGAAGTGGAGGCCTTGGGACAGCGTTTCCAGATCAAGGCGATCTTCCCTGGGCGCTTCGAGGTCACCCTGCTGACGGCCATCGGCAGCTACGAAGGTGAGTGAGGTGGGTGCGCTGCGCCGCTATCACCCTGCAGCGGATACTCTGCGACAACGATACACCCGGTGAAGGGCAAACCAGTGGTTGAAGGCGCTTCGTCATGTCTCGCCGTCCGCGCCGCAACCTTTGCCCCGACCTGAAAGCATCGCCGCTGTGCAAGCACCTTGTCGAGGAGGTACCTGTGTCAGATCTCTGCAATGCGTACCAAGTGCAGCCAAGTGCCTTCTGCTAGTGGCAACGCCAACGCTGACCGAGAGGGGGGGCGAGTACATCCTCCAGCGCGCCCCCGAGCGTTTCCCCCGTGAAAAGACTCGGAAGTGAAAAGACTCGGATTCGTTCCTTGACCTTGCGCTTGACGGCTTCGCAAAACGTTGTTCAAATCAACCAAGTTGTTTCGTTTACGTCGAGTCAGTACATCATGCATTCAACGTGAATGCTTGAGTTATTTTCACTTGGAGTCCAATCGGCGCTAATTGTGCGGGAGGCTTGGCATGCGAGTGCGGTATCTGGGTGTAGCGATGGCTCTTCTCGTGGGGATGGGCTGTGGTGATGAAGACAAGACGTTTTCTCTTGGCACGCTCGAGGGCTACTACGAAATCACCCCTGCTTGCAGGGTGAAAGTAGCAGGCTCGAAGGTCAGTCTTCAGTGTCAGGAAGAGCGCGACGATTGGTGGGGATGGGAGTCCAGAGCATGGGATTTAGATGCGACGGTGAACGATGAGGAAGCCACTGGAACTCTGACCTACACTATCGATTTCTATGATGACTGGGGCGGCTGTATCTGCGAGGCCGTTTACAGCGGAACGGCGACCAAGCGCTCTGGCGAAAAATCCACTGGTCCTTTCGCTGTCTTCGCAGGCACCTGGTACGGAACAGGAACGGTGGTGGCGACTTGCAGAGACCGAAGTGTCGACCAGGGTTGTTATTATGATACCAAACCCTCGACCAAGGCGTACTCGGGAGACGCGACGGTTGATGGCACCAGCGCGGCCATAGACCTACGCGGACCCTCCGGCTCGAGCTCGGTTTTCGTGAGCGCCTTCGACAATGGCGATCTCCAAATCCAGGGCAACGTACCCGGCGGCTACCAGAGGGTGTTGAAACGCTGAGGCCGGTCCAATGCCAACGAAGGCGCCATCCGTGCGAGGCCTGACCTGCATCGCGTTCTTGCTGAATTGTCTATTGGCCCATGGCTGCGCCTCCGTTGAGCACGAGTTCGTGACCAGAATTGGCATTCCACTTCCATTGCAAGTCTACGGCTATCGCCTCGAGGAGAGCGACAGGACGAGAGTCCTCTTTCTCGGACACGTCAGCGCGAGCTACCATGTCCTTCCGTTTGCAAACGTGCCTATTGGCTTCGGTGGATGGGTTGCGGGCACGTTGATGGGGGCAGAAGAAGGTTCTGTCTCCGCCTGGCACGGCATCCTTGCAAGCGGACCGCAGGTCTCGGGCGAGTTGACGGTCGTGGAATCTGCATCCATTGCCTTAGTGCTCGGACTCGGTGTCGGCGTCGGGCTTTTCTATTCCGAAATCGACGTCGACGAGAATCTCGGCAAGGCGACCTACTCACTTGGTGCACGTCTGCACACGTCGGTCGGTTTGGCGTTTTGTTCGCAATGGGCGGTGGCTCTCGGAGTCGGGTTGGAGTTGCTCACGTCACCATTGGACGGAGCCACTTGGTTCAATGAGGAGCTGGAAGAGTCTTCCTACCTACACTTCACGCTGGGGGTTCGCTGGCGCAGCAGCTCAGGTGACTGAGCGCGGTGAACCGGTCGATCATGGCGCTGATGGAGGGTCAAGCCGCCGCAAGTAGAATTCAACGCCAACGCATCGGCGGTCACTGCTCGCGGCGTCGCTTCGATGCTTGGCTTGGCAAGGTTTGGTTTGGTGTGCTTGTCAACCATCTTCCATTGTACGCGGCCAGCCGAATTTTGCTTCGAAGAAGGTGTACCAGGTGTCTGACCACCGGGCCTTGTGAGTCACCCTCCAGGCCTGCTCAACGCGGTCCCCCTCGCTTGGACAATGGCATTGCGCTTCGCGAGGTGATCAGCAGGTCAAAGCAAGGCTTCACTGATGCTCTCCATGCAGGCGGCCGCGCGCTGGGGCAGAGCAGGGGGTTGGCTGTGGCCGCGAGGGTGCGGTCGACGGACTGTCGCTCTCGATTGGGGGGCTGGGGGGGCACCTGGATTCGCCGCACGCCGTGTGGCGTCGTGTCACTGGTGTCAACACGAAAACCTTCTCTGTGACGGTGGCAAGACCTGGACGAAAGTGTCCGCTCTTTCGGCCCCCTCACGGATGGTCGGTTGTGCGGCAAGAGCACTTAGCCCGAAGGGCAGTGTTGCACCCATTGGACACAAAGAGGTCGTTGAGAGAAGCTAGCCATGGATGCCTTCTGGCCGCAACCCGAGCGCTCTCTTCGCGTGCTGCTCGCACTTTGGTGTCGACATTGACGGCGCCGCCCGATGGCGCTCAAATCAACCTTGGCTGCGGCAGGATGCTCCCGCCTCGGCTCCCCGCGCAGGAGAACCCCGTGAAAACAAGTCTCTCCATTCTATTCCTCGCCTGGTTCACCGCAGCCTGCACCCCTGCGGTCCAGCAAGGGCCGCTGGCGCACCCCATCACCGAGGCCGAGGTCGTAGCGGCTCAGAACGCGTGGTGCGGTGCCCTGCTCGCCATTGGCGCGGCCTACGCCGAGGGTGGTCAGGCGGCGGCCAAAGCCGTCGCTGAAGCGGTCATCGATGAGGCCTACGCCTATGACCAGGGCGGGGTCCTCTTCAAGCCCACCCTGACCACCAATCCTCAGACCTTCAGGCTGACCCGCGCTGGTGCCCTGTCCTATTTCGTCGGCGGCGATCCGGCCTTTCCCCACGACCACGGCTTCGCCCTCAAGGGCTGGACCCAATGCCAGCCCGAGAACGCCGGCATCATCATCAGCGGCAGCGTCGGCAGCAGCATGGGCAAGGTCCACTTCACCGGCCAAGACGGATCGGTGACCTCCGTGGACAAGACCTGGAGCTTCGTCAAAGACGAGGGCGGCAAGGTGCGCATCGTCGTGCATCACTCTTCCCTGGAGGTCGCCCCCGAGTGAGCCCCAAGGCGCGCGGTCTGACCCAAGCCCCTCCAGGGCGCACGCCCCTCAGGGCGTGGAGGCCAAGAAGGCGATCTCATCCAAGAACAACGTCGCCGCAGCGGATCGCTCCAATGGGATCCACGTGCCGTCGGGTTCGGCGCGGGCCTCGGCGGCCCGAATGGCGATGCGGTGGTTCATGAAAGACAGGCGGAGGTAGCCCCACTGGTTCCAGTCGAGGAGGGCGGCGTGGACGTCACCCGTCACCGGGCAGGGCACGCGCCGGGCCGTCGTCCCAGAGCCAGCCGCGCTGGAAGTCGGGGAGCTGAACGTCGCCCGATTGCACCTGGTTCAGAAGCTCGTTCAAGCCAGGCTCGCCGGTGCGGAAGGTGTTGCTGATCGTGCGCATCCTCCGGGGCCTCCGCATGATATCGTCACTGGGTTCATAGATCCATTCTCAGCAGCCGCTTCTCAGCAGGTGCGCCGGTGATCTGCAGCCTGAGCCAGGGCTCGTGCAGGAAGGCAGTCGGCGGCTGCGTCGTCGTGGTCACGATGTACTGGAAGCCGGGTTCGCCGCCGAAGCACTCCTCGAGGCGTCGGGCGTAGAGGAACAGCCGCTCGTAGATGACGGCCGCCATGTCGGCTTCGCGAGGGCCGTCGTGAAGGAGGAAGCGCGGGAAGCAGCCGCGGCCCTGGACGCTTTCTGTCATTGCGGCCAGATCGAACGCCAGCAGCTTCACCGTGGCGAGTGCGGCGCTCTCCCGCGCTCCGTGGTGCGCCACCAGCAGTGTGAGGGCACGCCCCGACGTGTCGACGCGGCCCTCGACCTCGTCGCCGAGCAACGCCCGAAGGACATAGTCGAACGTCGCGGAGAACTTCCCCAGGGCCTGGCGCCCAGCCCGCCGGAGTTCTTCTTGGCGCACGTAGGATGCCTCGATTTGGTCGCCCAGCATTCGGACCGCTTCGGCTTGCCGGGTCGATTGCGTCCACGCATCCTGGGCGTCGTCCACGAGACGCTGGGACTGCTCGAGGCGGGCCTGCTCATCGAGCAATCTGCCTCGCTCCTCGTCGAATGCCGTGGCCGAAGCCAGGTATGTGCGTCGTGCCTCCCGGGTTGCCGCTTTCGCGGCCTCGTGCGCGGTCCGCTTCTGCTCCATGTTCGTGTCAAGGGCGCGCACGAGCTCGCGCTGCGCTTCGAGATCCTCGGCGGCGCTGCGCTCGCTGCGGCGCTCGGCCAGGTCCGCAGGCCGCGCCGTCGCGAGTGGACAGCCGCGCTCACGTGCGAGCTTCATGGGCACGTTGCAGTAGTCGCGAGGCGGTGGCAGGGCCGCCAGCAAGCCCGTCTGCTTGTCCCCCTTGGCCGGCCCCTCGAGCTGCTCGGCAGCCGTCCGCTCCATCGCGAGGCGGCCTTCGGCATCCTCGAGGTCGCGACCTGCCAGGGCTTCGGCCTCCACGCTGCGCTCCAAGGCAGACCGGAGGTCGGCGCGGTTGTCGGAAGCCGCCAGCTCGGCGATCCTCCGCGCCAGATCTCCCCTACGGCGCTCGAGCTCCGCCCCCGCCTGGGAGCCGAAGAGACCGGTCGACGGCGGCGAAACCTCCACTCCAAGCAGTCGCCGAACGCGCCCGTGGTCGATGGTTGCTTGATGGGCGAGCAGGGGCTCCTTCGCCGACGCGTCCTTCCTCTCGGCGACCAACCTCGCGTTCTTCCCCTGCTCCTCGCGCTCCTCGTCTGTGATGAGTCCGAGCACGGAGCGCACGAGGAATTGCCGCTCGTCGACATTCAGAGCGGGAGCGTCCGATCCGCTGGAGCTGTGACGCCACTCGAGGAAGTCCGCGAAGCGGCACTCCTGGTCCCGCGTGAGCCAAGGCAGGATGTGGGGCCAGCGCACGGACTCCTCGCGGGTTGGGAAGCGACTGGCCGGGAGCACTCCGGTTACCGCTGTCCCTACCGCGTCCAGGAACACCTGGAGCTCGGCGCGCTCTCCGCTGGCAAGCACCTGGTCTGTGTCACAGGCTTCGACGCAGAAGGGGTGGTGACCCCTTCCGAACGGCCTCGCCACCGTCCACAGCTTGCCGGCCACGACAACCTCGGCGAGCAGCCAGCCCGCTGGAAGCCTCTCGCGGATACGCCGCCGGGTTGCCTCGGCTGCGAACCGGCCTTCACCGAGCGCGTGCCGTATGAGCCGGCAGAACGTCGTCTTACCGGCGGTGTGGCCCGCCACGCCGCTACGGAACAGCGCGTTGCCGTTTGTCGACGCCTCCGGCGGCGCCCACACGATGTTCAGGCCGCGCCGCAACTCGACGTCACGAAGGACGTATTCGTCGCCCGGCTGCAACTCGCGGAGCACACGGATGCGGCGGACCCACAACATAGGCTCACCGCGATCGGCCGTGGGCCGCACCTGTTGGGGAGGGTCTAGGCCTGGGAGACGTCGCTGCCTGGTCATGCACTTCCCTCCTGGAGCAGGGCGCGATCAACCTCCGACATGGTCGCGTCCACGTCCTGGATAGGTTCTGGCGGCAACGCAGCGAGCACACTCAGAGCGAGGCGTGCCTCGAAGCGGAACCAGGGATGCAACTGGTTCTCTGGAGGGGTGTGCGGCGTTGTCGTCACCACGGATCGCGAAGCCGCGTCCGTGGTCAGGCGGATCCCGTCGCGATCGGCCAGCGTACGGAGCGCATCCGTCAATGTTCCTGGGGCCACGTTCCGGTGAGCGACGCGCTGCGCCCAGTTTCCGGCTTTAGCGGCGAGGTCTGCAGGTGCGAGCCGCTCGAGCAGGGCCGGCCGGATCTGCAGGGCGAACGCCCGCGCCAGTTGAGTGCGCGGGATGGAGCCGCCGTTGGCGTGGAGCAGCGCCCAGAGGCAGAGTGCGGCCTCCTCGGCCGGATTCAGCGTGGGGATCGTCGCGGGCATCGCGGGAACTTCGATTTGCCGAGGCTTCGGCATCGGTATCCACGCGGGACAGGTGCTCTCTGGATGGGCAAGCCTTGGATCCGCCGGCAGCGGGTCGAGAACGGTCTCATACGGCATGCCGGTTTCGATGGCGTGTTGCATCTGATCGTAACAAGTGAGGATGGCGTCACGCGTGCGGAAGCTGCCGTGCTCCTTCTCGTCGTTGCGCCGCACGATCGGGAAGGTTTCCATGATGTAGGCCACGTCGTCGCGGGCGATGCCGTAGAGGTGGAAGAAGGCTGCGTCCAGCTCGGCGCGCAGCACGAAGCGGCGCTCCTCGTCCCAGCGAAAAGGAGGGCCATTCCAGCCGAGGTCCAGGGCAAACGCCGCCAGATCCCACGCGGTGAAGCTCAGCTCGAGGACGCGGAGGCCGATCCACGCGGCCAGCTCGCTGTCTGGCTGCCACGGGGCGGGCCCGGCGTAGGTGGCTGGCGGGAGCACCGGGAGCTGCTTGAGATAGCTGTAGGTCAGATGGGTACCTCCGATCTTCTGGCGAGCCAGGTAGTCGAAGATGAAGGATGCGAGGTTGGCGGAGCAACAGGCCCACGGGGTTGGGGCTACCATTGTTGGCATCATCAATGGTGTCGTGTGTCCGACAGCGACTCGGGGCACGACGCTCGCGATCACCGTTCGCATGTCCGTACTGCGGCAGATGTCTCGCCAGCCGAAGAGCCAGCCATGCTCCCATCGCCCCGCAAGCCGGCTGTCCACCTCACTCTCGGGTACCCAGTAGCGTGGCGTGATGCTGTACGTCGGGTCGGCCAAGCGAGGGGAGGGGACAGTTGGCAGGGCCGTGGATTGCGACTCAGGCGGCTTGTCGGCGTAGTCGCCAAAGCGGTGGTCGAAGTGGTGGATCATCTTTGCCTCGAGCAGCGGCAACAAGCGCTCGCCATCGCGCTCGAAGACGTTGCCGCACAGACGCCACCCGGCGGCGGCCAGCTCCTCCCGCGTGCGGAAGAGCCCCGAGTCGTTGGCCATGTGCAACATTGCCCGGAAACTCACGCCCCAGGGGTTCTCCTCAGGCCGCTCCTCGCTGCCCTCGCGCACCAGGACCGGCACCCGGCGATAGACGGCCTTGGTAATCTCGGCGTCGCGTCGGGAGCGAAAGACCGGGCAGGTGCCCGTGTTCGGGTTGAGCAGGCTGATGTCTGCTGCTGAAAGAGAGAAGCGACGGGTCGAGTCAGCCAATTCCTTGACGTCTCGCAAGTCGAAGGCAAATTCTGCTGCCAAACCAGGGTGGTGGGTACCCGCAAGCGAGACGAGCGCAAACGAACTTCGACTGTCAGTGTCTGGAAAGACGCGTCTAATCTCCCAGAAGCTGTAAAGACTGGTGAGCTGTCCCTGTTCCACCAGGGAGCGGAAAAAATGCTGCGTCGTTGCGTCCGTCGCTATCCCGCTGGGCACGATGAACCCAGCGCGCCCCTTGGGTGAAAGCAGACCTCGGTTCATCTCGGAGAAGATGCTGTACGTGTTTACGTCCCCTCGCCCGCATAGGGGATATCGACCGCTGTCGCGCACGAAGTTGGACTCACCGTCCGCCTGCCTCAGGGCATTTTGCCAGTCCGCCCATAGACCGGGTTGCTGGGCCTCCAGCCGCGCGATAGCCTCCTTGCGCGCCGCCGCATTGACGGCCGCTGCGATATCGGGGGCCCGCGCGGAGAAGAACTCCTTCTCCTGGATCTTGATCCTCTCCCACGGCGGGTTGCCCAGCACCACGTCGAAACCGCCAGTCCAGCCAGCGCTCTCCCTTTCGTCGAAGTCCCCTCGCAGCTCCCCAAAAACCTGCGCAAAGGCCAGGTGCCAGTGAAAAAAACGATAGCTCCGCGCCAGCTCGCGCACCGTCTGCCGCGTCAGCCCTGACACCGTCGACGCATCACGCTGCAAGCGCCGCCACAGTTCCTCCGTGACAGCAGCAGTCACCAGCTCGGCGCTGTGCTTCGGCCACACGAACGCCGCACACCAGGTATCGGCGCGAAAGCAGCCCTCGCGGAACTCCACAGAGCGCCTGAACTCATCCCAGCGCGCTTCCTTCGCCCGCAGCGCGCCAATTTCGTCGTCGGGAGCCTCCTCGACAGCCCACGCCCTGCCGACGATGCTCACCAGATCATCATCAGCTTCGTCGGCCTTGTCGAAGGCCTCGTACAACGTCGCCTGCCGCGAGCCGAGCCGCTCGAGCCGGTTGCGCTTCTTGAGCGCGCTCGCCATCCGGGGCTCGTCCCCTTCGATCGCTTTGAAGGCCTCGTCGGGAATGCCCCGGGCCATCAGCGCCGGCGTGGCCCCGAGCAGTGCGTTGCCGCACTGGATGTGGCTGTCGAGAAAGGACAGCGGCCGACCGGGCTCGATGGCTTCCATCCAGAGGCTCACCTTGCACAGCTCGACGGCCATGGGATTCACGTCCACGCCGTAGATACAGCGGCCGACGACATCCCGAAGCGCGCGTTGCACCTCGCGCGGGCTGGGCTCGTCCTCTCCAGCCCGCACTGCCGCGAGACGTTTGGCGATGCGGCGAGCGGCAGCGACCAGGAAGTGGCCGGAGCCGCACGCCGGGTCGCACACCTTGAGGTCGAGGATGGCTGCTTCGGTATTCGGCTTCTTGCTCGCCTCGTCTAGGACCGGGTCGAGGGCCGAGTTCAATAGGCAGTCCACCAGCACGGTCGGGGTGTAGTAGCTGCCGGTTGTTTTTCGCTCATGGCCGGCAGCGGTCTCCAGCGCGAATGTGCCGGCCTCCTTGTTCATCCTTGGATGCAGCTCGAGCAGGCCCTCGTAGATGCTGCCAAGCTCGTCGGCGCCGACGTTGCGCCAGTTCACGGCGTAGCGGGTTCGCCCCTCCTCGATGTTGGACATCTGCCGGAACGCGTCAAGGAGGTGCTCGTTGCCGCACTCCGCTTCCATCAGCCACGGACAGGCAGTCGGTCCCCAGAGGCGGCTGCCCAGCGCGGGCAGCGCCAGCTCGGGGCAGCCGTCGTCGAGCTTGGACATGACGAGCCGCAGCCCCCGCCACAGATCGCCGTGCGGACCGCCCCGCCGCTTGTCGGCCAGCTCGCGGAGACGGCGCGTGGCGTAGAAGCGGAGGTAGCGGCTCTTCGCTGAATCATCCGCGTCCGGCGCGAGCAGCGCATCTCGCTCCTCGGCGACGAAGAGGAAGATAAGGCGGTACACGAGCCGCAGGATCTGGCGGTAGTACTCCTGCTTGTCGAGCTCGCCCGACTCCAGCGCCTGGAGCAGCTTCGTGTTGGCTCGATTGGCCAGGAAGCCCGTGCCGAAAGCCTCGATCGCCTTCTCGACCCCGCCACGCAGCTTGTCGAGGGCGCGGACGCCTTCATCGCGCGAAGTGTTGAACCAGAGCTCGAGCCAGCAGTCCTCGGGCTTGTCGGCCTCGACACGGCTCTGGTGGCATACCATCCAGAGCAGGAGGAACTCGCTGTACTGCTCGCCCTCCATGATCGCCTGGAGGTCGAACTCCACGTAGGCCTGGCGGGTGAGGCTGTGGTGGTCGCGCAGGACACGGAGATGTAGGCCGTTGGAGACGAAGCCCCACAGATGGTGCTGCGAACGGTTCAGGAAGTCCTGGACCAGACCATGCGGAGATGCCTTGGCCGCGCCGACGACGCCCGCCTGCCGCCGATCGAGATCCACCCCGACGCCGAGCAGGTGGATCGGCGAGTGGTGCCACAGGTGCGAGACGGCGAAGCTCTTGCCTTCGGTCTCGATGGTTTGCGCCTTGGGCAGACGGCCGTAGCCGAGCTCCTGGAACAGCGGGAGGAGCCACCGGTCTCGGGTGAGCCCCGTGGCCAAGGCCGCGTCGGGCACTTTGCCCAGCGCCTCCTGGAACGCGCGCCACGCGCCGATCAACCGGCTCCAAGCGCGGTTGACGGCCTCGCCGATCCGCTCGTGGGGTCCAAGGTGGTAGGTATCGGGCATGAGCCCGGGCAGGTTCTTGTCTCCGGCCTGGATGCGGGACAGCACGTCTTGGGGCAACAGGCCGCCTTCGGTGCGCACGCTGCTGAACTGGTGGTTGCGGCGGCTCATGATTCGGGCTCCTCGCACGTCGCCTCCTCGGCCGGTACGAGTTGGGCGTAGAGTTCGTGAAGCTTCTTGCGGAGGATCTCCTTGCTGGGCAAAGCCGTCTGGTACTCGGCAACGAGCGTGGGGGAGCTGGTACGCGCGAGCGCGTATTCGACGACCTCATCGTCCTTGGTGGCGCACAGCAGTACGCCGATCGAGGGCCGCTCGTGCGGCAGCTTCACATCGCGATCCAGGGCCTCCACATAGAAGCTGAGCTGCCCCAGGTCGGCCGGGCGAAATGCGCGAACTTTCAGCTCGAAGGCGACGAGGCAGGCCAGGCCGCGATGGAAGAAGAGCAGGTCGATCGCAAAGTCCTGATGGCCGACCTGCAGGGGATACTCGGATCCAACGAAGCAGAAGTCCCGTCCCAACTCATTGATGAAGCGGCCTAGGTTCCGCAAGAGCGCACCGTGCAGGTCTGCTTCGGAGTGATCCGGCGGCAAGCCCAGGAACTCGAGACTGTAGGCATTCTTGAACTCTGCCAGCGCTGCGGGATGGAGTTGTGTCACCGCTGGTGACACTTGTGGGAGGGGCGCAGCACGAAGTGCGGCCCCACTTCGGAGCTGGCGTTCGAGTTCACGTTTGCTCCAGCGGCCCTGGATGGCCGCGACGACGTAGAACTCGCGCTCCTCAGGGTGTTTGGCCTGGCTGAGGATGATGAGGTGATGGGTCCACGGCAATTGTGTCACCAGTGGTGACACTCTCGCGTCGTTGCAATAGGCTTCGAAAAACTGTCTCATCCGAAAGAGGTTGCGGCGATTGAAGCCTCGTGCGTTCGGGTGCTTGTTTGCGATGGTTCGGGCGAGCACATCGACGACGCCATCGCCCCACTGGGCCGACCCAAGCTTCACGCTGATGTGTTCGCCGAGCTGCCAGTAAAGCCGGAGCAGCTCGGTGTTGACAGCCTGAAAGGCGCGGCGCTGGGCCGCCTCGATGAGGGCCAGCACTTCGTCGAATTCGCCAGCGGCCACGAGATCAGCGCTTGCTAGCGTGGATGAATCACCAGGCTCACGCTTCATGCCGCGTTTTCTGAGACTCGAACGTCCGTCGCGCTCGCTCATCTCAGTTCTCCCATGGCAGCCGGCAGGTAGATGTAGACGCCGAGCACGTCGGCCGGTTTGTGGGCGTCCACTTTCAGGGCTCGCACGCCGCTCTTGGTCGCCTTGCGTACCCGCCGATGCGCGTCGAAGAGGGCCTTGCCGCGCGCCTCGGCGATCTGATCCAGGCGCGGCAGCAGGTCTTCGAAGCGCTCGATCACGCGGCGGAGGTGTGTTCGCGCCTGCTCCGCGTCGATGTTCGAGTCAGCGCCTAGGTCAAGCAGTGCCTCCAGGGAGTCGGACGGCAACCACTCGGCGCGCTCGGGGCTTCCGGTGAACCCGGCCAGCACCAGGTCCTCGGCGAGAAGCGGACGTTCCTTTCCGTCGCGTCCCTGATTGACGATGTGGAAGCGCATGCGCAGGAGGAGCAGCGTCGTGCGCAGCGTGACCGAGCTGGTCCGAACGACGCCGCAGCGTCGAGCTGGCCCAACAAGCGCCGAATCGAGCGCTGTCTCAAGGACGTGGGCGGCGAGGCCCTCGACGACGGGGTGGGTGCGCGTGAGCAGGAGAGAGCCCTTGCGCGGCTGGCCCGAGAACACGGCGCTCAAGCGCTCGCCGTGACCGACTGCATCCCTGAGGGCGCGCGGCGTCTCTCGTAGGTCCACCTGCAGCGGCTCGTCGCCGGAGACGACTGCGCCCAGTGTCCGGAGCGCCGTGCGCGTAAACCGGCGGACGTCTGCCTCGGCGCCGATCACACGGCGGACCTCGTCCAGCTCGGCGCGGACCTCGGTGTTCACCGCCGCCAGAAGTTGATTCTGCGCAAAGAGCGTGCGGCTGCGCTTCTCGCGGTCGACTGCGGCGTCCCACAGCTTGTCGAGCTCTGGAAACAGGCTGAGCTGTTGGACGGGACTCTCTCCACGAAGAAAGAGCCCCTGCTGGATCGCTTCTTCGATGACCTCGGAGTCGCTCGGGAGGGGGACCATGATGCCGAGCTGCTTGTGAATGGCCTTGTGCTTGCGCAGGAGGACCTGGAGCACGATGCCATCGACCGGGTTGTCCTGCCCGTAGTAGGTGAGCGTCCGAACCTTCTTCTGCGGCTGGCCGTACCGATCGACCCGGCCCTCGCGCTGCTCGTGGCGCGTCGGGTTCCAGGACAGATCGTAATGCAACACGGCGTCGAAATGCTGCTGGAGGTTGATACCCTCACTCAGGCAATCCGTGCAGACCAGCACGCGCTTGTCGTGGGCCCCCAAGGCCTCGACGCGTCGCTCGCGCTCGTCCGGGGGCAGCAGACCCGTCACCGCCTCGACCACCACGCCCCTGCGCTCGAGCTTTTCACGCAGGAAAGTGGCCACGTACGCCACGGTCGGGATGAAGCGGCAGAACAGGATCGGGGCGTAGCCGTCGCCTAGAAACTGCTCTACCAGCTCGAAGGCTCGGGCGAGCTTGGCATCTCCCTTGCCGGCGAGAGTGTCGGCTTCGCGGGCGAGACGAAGAAGACGCTCACGCTCACCCGCTTCCTCCTCCCCAGTCTCGGTGCCTGGTATGACGTCGATTCCCTCGGCGTTGTCCTCGTCGAGATCGAGTACGGCACGGCGTCCCTCTTCGTCGACCTGCTCTACGGTCTCGCCATCAGCCGTCGCCGACCGGCTGCGGAGTGTGGCCGCGGCAGCAGCAGGGCTGGAAGCGAGCGCACGAAGGAGGGCCAGGGCGGACCACCAGCGAACCCGTTGCCGACGCTTCTCCAGCGTGTCATCGAGCACGCTCTCGCGGCAGAAAGCCAGGACACGGTCGAAATAACGGCGGTACTCAGCGGTCAGGGTGTAGTGGCTCTCGGCGATCTCCCGCTGCGGGAAAGGTGTGACCGTATCGAGGTACGCCTCGAGGTCAGCCCTGCGTCGCTGCACGAAGTGGCGGGCTAGCCCTTCGCGATGCTTCCGGTTTTCCTCGCCCGAGAGGTCGACGGGGAGGCTGGCGAAGCGCGGGTCCAGCAGTGACAGCAGTGATCGAAAGGTTTCCTCGTTGCCGCTATGGGGGGTGGCGGTTATCAAAATGAGGTGGCGCGAAGCCCCATCCTCCGTGTTGGGTGCGACCAGAGCGCGGAGCAGCTCGTGTCGTTGCTGGCTCGCGCTTCGACCCGGTGCTGCGGCGCAAGTGTGGGCTTCGTCAACGATGACCAGATCCGGGCTCGTGCGGAGGAACTCGTCGCGCCTCTTGTCGCTCTTGATGTAGTCCGTGGAGACCACGGTGAAGGCATACCTTTCGAAGAGCGACTCATCCTGCCGGCAACTTCGCTCGAGGCGAGCCGCCGTCGCCGACAGCACGAGCTCCGCGTGGATGTGAAACTGTTCGGCGAGGGCCTTCTGCCACTGCTCGGCGAGGTGCGGCGGACAGAGAACGGAAAGCCCGCGGACCTCCCCGCGGTCGATGAGCTCGCGCGCCACCAGGCAGGCTTCCACCGTCTTGCCGATCCCGACGTCGTCCGCGATGAGCATGCGGATCGGATCGAGCTTCAGCGCCATCAACAGCGGCACGAGCTGATACGGCCTGGGTTCCACCGCGACGCGGGCCAGCGAACGGAACGGACCCGCGCCGGAGCGGAAGCCCAGCCGGACGGCATCGCGAAGCAAGCCACACGACAGGTGGTTGCCCAGATCGCTTGCCGGGTCCGGCAGATGGAAGTTGGCCGACTCGACGGTCTCCAGCGGCAGGTAGATTCCGGTGACTTCGTCCTCGGTCCCACCCAGGGGGCGCAACAGGAGAAGCCCCGGTTCGTCGTTGCTCTCGGGAAGGACGACCCACTCCCGGCCCCGCGCCCGCACCAGTGCGCCCACGTCGAAGCTCATCTCGGGTCTCCTTCTGCCTCGCCGACGAAGGCCTCGATGAATCGACTTGGCCGTCCGTTCCAGCTCGCGACGAGCTCATCGCGCGCCCGGGTCAGACGCTCCAGACTGATCCCCGGGCTTGCGGGGTTGGCCCGAAAAGCTGTGATAAATTCGATGACGCGAGCCTGATCGTTTGCCGTGAGCTGGCCGAGGGAGGCGAAGCGCTGCGGGGCGATGAGAAGGTTTGTTGCCATAACTATTCATCCAATGCTGCGAGTACGCGAGAGACAAAGGTCGATTCGGTTGCTTGGCCGCGAACGACCCGGTGGCCTTGATTTGCCAAAGCATTGGCCACTTCAGAGGCACTGGCACGCACATCGTCCACCAAGCGGACAGTCCGATTTCCTCGATGGACTGTGGCAAGATCGAGATCAAGCACGCGACCGCTATACATCACTTCGTTGCCAGGTTCGACCGCCACTCCTTCGGACTCCGCAAGCTGCATCATCGTGGAGCGCCATTCGGGCTCGAAGTCATCCAGTTCGAAGCGCGGGGCTCGTGACTCGGCTGCGACGACGGGGTCTGGTTCGGCTGCCGGCCTCCCAAACAGAGAGGGGTATCGGCCCAGGATGGGCTCCCACTCGCCGGCATGGTGGAAGCGGATGACGGTCAGACCGTGGTCTTCGAGTGTGTCCTGCTGCCGGTCGTCTTTCGCTCGTTGCTCGGGTTCGTCGTGACGTGGGCCGTCGATGAAGACGGCAGCCCCCTCGTCTCGGTAAAGGAAGTCCGGTCGAACGCTGCAGCTCTCGATGAGGCGCTGGGCATCGCTCGGTAGCTTGAGTTGGAGTCGATCGACCAGGCGCAGCCACCGTCGCTCCAGCTCCGACTGGCACAGGTTGAGTAGGCGCGTGAGCTGGTCGTCGCGGGGGATTGGCACCGGCGAGGTTCGCACGGTGGCGCCAATCCACGGTTGCAGAATGCCGGGCAGCAGCAGGCGATCGAGTAGCCGATGGTCGCGCTGGTTGTAGTACGACAGCAAGCAGTCGTAGCAGGCTGCCTCGCAGTCCTCCCTCGCTCCCTTGGCGCGGCGCTGGTCCTCGCCCGTGTCGGCATCAAAATGGCCGATCTCCATGGCCAGGCGCGCCACGGCGGGCAGCGCGGTCGGGTCTTCGACCAGGCGACGCAGCACACCTGCTCCCCCCTCAGATGACTCGTAGAGCAGGATTTGCTGGCGATCGTCCGAGCTGGGGAGTGCCTCGGTGGCGAGCTCGCGATCCTCGAGCTGAAAGTGCACCTGGATGGCGGTCTTGAGTGCGGCCTCGAGGGACGCCATCTGGGCTGCAGCAAGCTCTCCCGCGGGGCGGATCAGGATGCAGTTACGACTGTCCTCGACATAGGGGACAACGCGTTCCACACGCGGCGACAACGGATCGTCGGGGTCGTCGTCGACGACCTGGCTCTTGGCCCAGAAGCCCCGTTCGATATCGAGCACGTATCCGGTTTGATCCTTGTCCTTTCGCCGACGCCAGCCCAGGTTCATGCGCCACAGCGTAGCGGCATGGCCATAGACCAAGGTGGCAAGTGGGGCACCGTCTTCGGCGATGACCTCTGCCTGTCTAGCCGACACGACGCCACCGCGACGGGCGAAACGGACGCCCGTCTTGAGCTCGTAGCCAAGTCGGAAGCGCTCCTCCTCGTCGGAGTTGATCCGGTCCCGGCGCCTCGTGGCCACGTTCTGCATGCGGAAGAGGTTGTCGTATGCGGGTGGCAGTCTCGCACTGCAGTTCTCGCACAGGTCGGGACCCGGCTCGTCTTCGAGCGGGTGGATGTAGCCACAGCTCTCGCACTGGATGGCGCGCCGCTTGATGTTGGTGCTGTTCTCGTCCCCATCGACAGGCAGGATCACCTTGTTAATGACGTAGCGAGAGCCCTCGTGATAAATGATACTGCGTGGACCAAACTCGCTGATCGCGAGGAAACGTGGCCGGGTGAGGAACTCGTCCCTTCCCTGCTGTTGACGGCGACCGGGCAGGAACGCGGACAGTGGCAGTCGCGGGAAGTTGTAGCCCGGCAGGAATCCCTCGCTGGCGAAGTAGCGGTAGCTGTAGAAGTCGGAATGCGTCGAGGCCGACGTCTCGAGCAGAAGTCTCAATTGTGCCTCGGCCTCGGCTCGGAGTCGCTTGGCGCTTT
>Ga0334883_1003478_pt1 | contig 16833 bp, 7 predicted proteins | sample GraSluR1_MG_6_FD_207230 | JGI IMG/M metagenome (GOLD analysis project Ga0334883, IMG submission 207230) | Sludge microbial communities from methane-producing bioreactor in Wageningen University, Netherlands - Granular Sludge_09_05-R1 | ecosystem: Engineered > Bioreactor > Anaerobic > Unclassified... | reverse complement strand
CCGTCGCGAAGGTGGCCGGCAGGCGTCTGAGCAGCCCGGCGGCGCGGCCGAGATGCCGGCCCGCCGCGGATTGCTCGCGGTGGAAACCGGCGCCCATCGCCACCAGCCCGTCGTCACCGATGCGTCGGCCATAGAGGTAGACCAGATGTGCCGGGATGCCAACCCGCGCCGGGCAGTCGGCGAAGTTCACGAACCAGTCGCCCGCGATGTGAACACGGTAGATGTACCGGCCCATGTTCTGGATCAGTGGCTCATCCCACACATCCACAAGCCCGCCGGTGGCCTGCCACAGCAGGTTCAGGCAGTCAAACATCGAGGCCCCGGCGCGGCCCCAGTAGGAGGGGCCCTCGTCGCAGCCCCCATCGGAGTGGTAGACCTCGAGGAAGCGGTCCAGGCTCCGGAGTGCCTTGAGCACGGCGGCCAACCGCCGCTCCCGGTCCGGTTCCATCAGCAGTACCGCCGTCAGGCAGTTTGAGACGCACCAGGGGGTCCAGTTGTTCATGCTCCGCAGCGATCTGCCGTGCGCATCGGTTTCCAGTCCCATCCACCAGTAGTCGTCTCGGGCCAGATAAGGCCCGATGATGCGCTCCTGCATCTCGCGCTGGATGCGGTCGCAGATCACCGGGTGGACGGCGTCGAGCCGCGTGCGCAGCAGGTAGCACGTCCACGCCAGGAGGCCCGCGGTCTCGCCCGCGAACAGGTCGATGATGCGGTCGGCGGTGTCGGGCAGCGGGGTGCCGGGGAAGCGCGATGAGTCGCTGTGGGCCGGCACGCCCCAGAAGGACTCCTCGCAGGTGCACCACAGACCGTTGATGATGTCATCGACGAAGCGGCCCTCCGCCTCCTGGCATTCGCCGATCACCAGGTCATTGAGCGCGCTGCGCCGCTCGAACCCGAGCTCCTCGAAGTTGCTGCGGTTGCCGTCGCGCCGGAACTGCATGAACACTGTGGCCGGCAGGCTCGGCCACTCCATCCCGAGCCGCGCCTCAGCGGCGGCGGTGTCCGCCTTGCGGAGCGCGGCCGGCAGCCCCTCCCACGCGGCGCGGTCATCGGCTGTGGGGTACGGGTGGAACTCGTCCAGCGGCAGCAGATGGCGGGCCAGCTCGTCTTTGGCGTATCGTTCGGTGAGCACAGCGGGCACCTCCGTGGGAGCGGCCGGAGCCGGACTCCTGTCATTGAGCGGCGCGCAGGCCAAAGCGCGTGAACAGCGTCGTGCCCGGCCGGGTCATTCCGAACGGCCAGGCCCACGGTGTGGGCCGGCGTCGTCGCCGTTCGCCTCCCCCCGCCTGCCGGCCCCCACCCCCTCTTGTCACGGCTCCGTTCCCGCCTTCTGCGCCCCATACTTGCCCTCGTTCTTGTAGTACCAGTCCACCAGAATCGGGCGCACCACCTTGCCCCCGGGTGTCCTGTTGCCGCGGAACACCACATTGCCTGTCTCCGTGTCCTCGTCCCAGCGCGCCATGGGGTAGAAGGTCACCGACATGCTCCCCGGTTCCTGCGGCACCCACGAGGCTTGGCCGAAGTCCGGGATGTCGATGGTGTTGTCCTCAAAGCGCAGGCGGCTGTAGAGGGGGTCGACGATCTGGATGCTAATGCCGGTAGGGCAGCGCCGATTGCCGTTGGCGTCCGTGTAGGCCCGTCCGGAGATCCGATTGTTGCGGATGGTCATGTTGGCAAACCGCGTGCGGCCGCCCGGGCAGGAGCCAAAGAGCTGTAGGCCGATGGTGCCCCAGCGATCGTGCATCGGGCTCCCCAGCTCGATCGCATTGCGCTCCACCACCACATCCTCATGCAGTGGCGCCTGTAGCGGGCTGCCCTCGTGCCCTTGAGCCTGCAGGGCGATGCCGATCGCGACGTTCCTGAAGGTGTTGTCGATGATGGTCGTTCCGCGGTTCCACCAGCTCATGACGTAGACAGCCGTGCCCTCGTAGTTGTCCACCCGGTTGCCCCGCACGGTGAGGCCGATGCAGTCGGCGTACGTGATGGCGTGCAGCGGGCTCTTCTGTGTCGCCGGATCGAAGCCCTCGTCGTGGAAGGCACAGTTCTCGATCAGGCCGCCGAAGGAGGGCCACCAGTTGCGCTCGTTCTCGCCGCCGTCGGCGGGGTCGAAGTCGGGGTCCTTGCCCTGCGGCATGATCCAAGTCAGGTCGTCGAAGTTGTGGGTGCCGCCGATGGCCACATGGGTGATCTCGCCGACGTCGCCCGGCACGGACCCATTGTGGCCGGCCCCGGTGAAGTCCAGATCGCGCAGCGTGGCCGCACGCCTGGAGGCCGTCCTGTCCTTGTACACCAGCGTCTGATGGATCACGAAACACTCGCGACTGCTGGGGCCGTCAGGGTCGAACCCCGTCCCGTACCCCCGGAGGTTGACGCGCTCGATGAGGGCGTCGCCACCCCTGATGGCGATGGCGTTGATGGTGGTCCGCTTGTCCTGGCCGTCGAAGTTGCAGTCGATCGTGAGATCGCGGACGATCACGTGGTCGGCGCTCTCGTGGAACGCACGGTTGTACAGGAGGTTGAAGTAGTTCTCGAACGGGTTGTTGCCGGCCGGGTTCGTCCCGTCGAGCAGGCGTACGCCGGTGGCGTCGCGCCCCGAGCCCTCGATCCTGTAGTTGGGTCCCAGGTCGATGGCATGGTAGGTCACATTGGCGTGCCATGGGTCCGGCTTGCCCCGGACGCCGTAGACCCTGGACAGGAGCTTGACGCGGCCGAGGGCCGCCAGGCACGCATTGATGGCATCCTTGTCGTCGTGCGGCTGCGTGCTGTCGCCGTCGCCGTAGGCGCCGAACCATTCGGCATACACGTCCTCGGTCCCGTCGAAGACGCGGAGGAACCGCCCCTCGGCGTTGGCGGGTCTGAGCACAAGGCCGCCGTCCGGTTCCCGGGCGGAGGCCGCCTCATAGCGAAACAGGCCGCCTCCCTCGTCGCCCTCACGGTGGTAGCCCGCAACCGCGAAGTGCAGGCCTTCCTGAAGATCGCCGGCGGCCAGCATCTCGGCGACCGTTCCGACCTGCCGGACCGTGGCCCCTGCAGGCACCAGACCCTCAGGCGCGGCGGCCGGCTGCGCGATGGACGCGAGCGGGACCAGCACGAGCAGCACGGCGAGCGGGCTTTCGGTGTGCATCAGAGCGGGCCTCCGGAGGGGGCGATGTGCCGGAGCCATTTCGCCACAGGCCACCCTGGAGACCTTCGTCGACCGGTGGGGTCTGGGGGTGCGGGGACGGGGCGCCGCCGGCTTTGGTCGGCTCGTTGATCCATAGTGGAAGGTAGCAACTGCTTGGTGGCGAACAGGTGATCTTGTGCGACAAGCCTGGGACTGTGCAGGCCGTTGGCCGGGCGCCCGTGGGGGCTTACGTGAGCGACCCCCGCAAGCCCGAAGGTGCGCTGCCAGGGCACGAAAGGTACCGGCCGGCGGGACTCGTCGGCCGTAGTGGGAGGAGCAGACAGCATCGCGAAGTCGGGGCGTCTCTTCCGGGCGGTTCTGGTTGCAGTCGCTGTGTGCCTGTATGCGCTGGCCGCCGCCAGTGCCGTCTTGGCCGGCGGTATCTTCGTCCCTGCTGTCGACCGCGTGGACATGGTGATGGACACGGCCCGCGGCCTTCTGTACATCACCAGCGCGAACGCCATCCTGCGCTACGATGCTCGGGGCGGATCATTCCTGCCGCCCATCGTGGCACCTGAGGGCGCGCATCTGATGGGGATCGACCTATCGCCGGACTGCAGCGCCCTGGTGGTGGCCGACGGGGCGGATCTGGGCGAGGAGGTGCGTGTGTTCGTCGTCAACCTGCAGACTGAGACTGTGTCTGAGCAGAGGTTCGCGTCGGCAGAAGAGGCCGGCACCTTCGCGGTTGCCTTCGGCCAGGACGGGACAGCGTTCATCACGTCAGGATCGCGGGACGGGCGCAAGGGCACCGTGCCTCTGCGGCGCTACGACCCGCGCAGCGGCCGGTGTGCGCTGGCCGTGGAGGGGGTACCACACTGCACGATGGTGTCGGCCAGCGCGGACATGGCGATGGTCGGCTTCGCAGGCAGGAGGGCGACGGACAAGCCGCTGGGCGGAGGAAGCCTGGGCCTGGTGAGCGTGGCGACGGGGACGGTGGCCAGGATCGAGACCGGCTTCCCGCTGCACGACGTGGCGCTGAACGCGGACGGCACCCGGCTTGCCGTACCGGTGGCATCCGGCGTGCGTGTCTACGATCAGGCACTCACCGAAGTGGGGGATCTGCCGAACGCCGAGAAGCACGCCGGCCTCGGGGTGGTGTACTGCCCGATCACTCCCTTCGTGCACATCTCGTGGCGGGGGGGGGCCGCGCTCAGCGTCTACGATGCGCGCAGGCCGGCGAGCGCAGACGCGTACGTCCTGCCCACGAGGACGGAAGCCGCAGTCGCCACCGCCTTCGAGTCGGGGCGGCTGCGCATCTCGCGTGACGGGTCCTTGCTGGCCTGCACGGTCGATGGCGGCGTCTGGCTCGAAGCTGTGCACGCGACGCCGTGGGCCCATGACCAGTCTCTGACGACCACGGCGGGAACGCCTGTGCCCGTCAAGCTCTCGGCGGACGTGACCGGCGGTGTGCCCCTCACGTTCGAGGTCGGCGCCGCACCCGAACACGGTACTCTCACAGGAACCATGGATGACCTCAGCTACGTGCCGGATCGGGGCTACGTGGGCCCGGACCATTTCACCTTTCGCGCTCGGAACGGTGAGCATCGGAGCGCGGCGGCCACGGTAGCCGTCACCGTCGAGGCCGGCGACCGGGTGGCCACAGCGTCGCCGAATGCCCCGACACCGACGAAGGCGCCGGGCGATGGCACCACGCGTTGCTGGGCGCTGGTCTACGGTTGCTCGGAGTACGGGGCTGCCGAGGAGGGCAAGAACCTGTGGCTTGTGCCCTGCAACGTCGCGCAGGTCGCGGGCTGCTTCCACAACCGGATGGGCATCCCGTGGGAGAACATGACGGTGCGGGTGGATGAGGTCGACCGCACAGGAGACGAGATCACGCCGGAGTTGGTCAAGGCCGACATCGCGGGCGTTGCGTCGCGCGCCGATGGTGACGACATCGTGGCCTTCTACTTCTGCGGCCATGGCGACACCTACCCGCAGGGCGGCGTCAACAGCGAGCGCCTCTGCCTCAGTGGCGGCGACCTCTCCGACCGCGAGCTGGGGGCCGCTCTGGCCGCACTCCCGTGCGCCTGCACCATAGTTGTGCTGGACGCGTGCTACTCGGGCGGCTTTGCCATATCGCCCGACGAGCTGACCGGCGAGTGCGCGTCCCTGGCCACGGGACACACAGTCTACGCGATCGGCTCTTGCGAGCGAACGCGGCCCGCGACGGGCTACGAGTTCCCACACGACTGGCCCTGGCTCGGCGCCACGCTGTTCACTCCCCTGTTCTGTGAGGCCGTCGATGGCGGCATACCTGCGTGGAAGCGAAAGCAGCTACGACGCCTGGCTCTAGGCATCCCCCAGTCGAGTGATGCCAACGCCGACGGCGTCATCACGCTCCAGGAAGCGTTCGAGTACGCGCGGGACGCGTGCCAAAGGATATCGGCCAACATGGGTCTCAAGCAGGTCCCGGTCATGGGACCCGAGATCCCGCGGCAGGTCTCGGACTTCGTCCTGTCAAGACCCTTGCCGCCGGAAGTGCTGGCCGCCGACGAGCCCTGGCTCAAGATCGAGATCGCCGACACCCAAGCCAGACGCACGCCGGAAGGCGCCGAGGTCACGCTCATCGGGAACGTCAAGGACCGGCAGGGAAGGCCGGCCCCGGGCGTGCGACTGATGGTGAACGACTCACTGGTGCGCGGCGACCGCAGCTCCCCAGGCATGCTCACCGACCAGAACGGCCGCTTCTGGCACCGCAGTGCGGCCAGAGGGAAGCCCCCGGGGGCCATCTTCTACACTTTCTGCTGCCCGGGAGCAGACCCCGTGCTGCATCTGGTGAACACGAAGGGGTTCTGATCCGCCAGATCGGTGTGCCTGTGTTCAAGGAGATCCCCATGTCACGACGCGCCGCCATCTTGGTCGGACTGCTTCTGCCTTCCCTTGCCCTGGCCCACTGGACAGCCCAGCCGGAGCTTCCGGACTGGGCCCAGCGGGGGCGCCTGCGCTGGTGTCTGCACTACTCCCGCGCAGACAGGCAGTTTGTGGATCTCTTCCTCCAGGCCCATCAGACGCTGCTCCACGGCGGCAGCTTCGACTCGCCGCAGACCGCGGAGTATGCCCGTCAACAGGGCCTGCGGTATATGCCTTACGTATGCAGCCGCACCGTGACGATCTCGGAGATCGAGAAGAACCCGCAGCTTGCCGATAGTCTGGTGCTGCAGGCGGACGGCAGCGAGGTCTTGGCCTACGGCAACCCGGTGCGGCGTTTCGGGTCGCTATACCGGCCGCCGTGGCTGCAGTTCGTGCGCGAGCGCACCCGCAGGCTGTGGGACCAGCCCAATGTCGCCGCCATCTTCTACGACAACGCTTTCTGGGAGGTGGATGACTACAATCCGGCGGCGGTCGCGGCCTGGGGGCAGTGGGCCGCGGCACAGGGCCTCGATCCGGAGGAGGGGGCGGTGGGAGGACCCTCCGCCGCGGGCAAGCTGTTCGTCGCCGAGGGGCTGGTGGACTACCACCACATGCTGCGCCAGTTCGATCGCTCCCACGGGCCGCCGCTGCTGAACTGCCCGAACCTGGGCAGCGCCGCGGGCGGCATGCTCGCGGTGGAGGCCGGGGCGGTGGACCTGGTCTTCTACGAAACCATGAGCCACCCGCCCTTCGAGAACAACATGCACCGCTACAAGGTGGGCCTCGCCGCCTCGCACGGGCGTCCCACGGGCATCCTGGCGTACCTGCCCCCGAGGGTCGGCAGCGAGCGGGGACAGCGCACCTGGCATGAGGGCATGCACGCGTTCTTCTACCCCTCGTCGCCGATCGCCGAGGAGTTCGCCCTGGCCGCCGCCGAGGCCGCCGCCTGCAACGGTAGCTACATCCCCTGCTACAACCTGTTCCCATCGCTCCCCATCACCGACGAGAGCGATCCCTTCAGGCGGCGTATCCACGCCGAGCTCAGGCGCAGCTACGGCTTCCTGGCGGCCAATGAGGAATTGTTCGCCGGCTCGGAGCCGGCGAGTGAGGTGGCCGTCCTCCACTCGTCTTTGACGCAGATGCACAACCGCCGCCTGCAGAACGGACAGGGTCTGTCGGAGGCCTTGCTCGCGGCCGGGATCCCCCACGAAGTGGTGGTCGTCTCGGACCTGCGGGAAGGCACTCTTGGCCCCACGCAGACGCTGATTGTGCCCAACGTCGTGTATCTCGACGAGCCCGCGGCCGCCGGGGTGCTGAGGTTCATCGAGGGCGGTGGCCGCGCGATCGTCACCGGCGAGTACGGGACAACGGCGCCCACCGGGGAGGCCCTGCGGTCCGACTCCGTGCAGAAGGTACAGGACGCCGTAGGCCTGTTTGTACGTCCGATCCAGCAGTGGACACTGGAAGGCATGGCCCCGGAGGGGCCGACGCAGATCTGCGTGACCGGCGACGAGGGCTCGGCCAGTCTGGTGTTCGCGGGCGCGCCGGGACAGTACCTGGCCTACCTGTCGCTGACGGACGAAGCCGACGGGACCTCGAGCTTCAGCTTCTCCGTGGCCGGGGAGACGGTCTACAGCGGGAAGCTCGATACCGAGGACGAAAGCCCGCACCTGTTCCGGACGCCCGCCTTCGGGGCGAGACCGGGCGACCTGCTGCAGTTGCGGGTGCACCCCGACGGCGGCGAGCGTGGCCGGGTGCAGTCCATCGTGCTGATGGGGGCCGCGGCCGAGGCGGGCGCCGCGGTGGGTGAGGGGACCGTCCAGTACCGGCCCGCCGGTCTGGAGACCCTGCCGACGACCGAGATCATCGACCTCGTGCAGCCGCGGGTGCGTCTGCCATACCCGGAGAAGGTGGCGCTCAACAGGATGCAGGCCGAGGACGGCAGGCTGCAGCAGGTGCATCTGGTGAACTACGATTTCCGCTACGAGGTCGATCATCCCGGGCGCTACGCCAGCGACGATGACACGGCCGAGGCGCGCACGTTCTTCGGCAATGCCAACACGGTGCTGCGCAAGAGGCTGCGGATACCTGCTCCGGCGGAGGTGGTGGACCCTGCCGTTCAGATCCGCGCGGTGGCTACTGCCGGGACCACGGCGGACCTGGTACTGACTCTCAACGGCAAGCCCGCCGGCCGCGTTCCGGGAGCCGAGCTCATGCGCTGGACGTGGGCCGAGGTGCCGGTGGAGCCGGAGCTTCTGGGGAGAGACAACCTGATCGAGGTCCGTGTCGAGGGCGAGGTCAACGGGCAGGCGAAGTGGATTGCGGTGAGCATCGACACCGACGCGGCCGGTGGCGACTCTCAGTTCAGCACCGACGGAGGCCAGACGTTCAGTGCCGCCGACCTGTCGCCCGATCTGCGCGCCCAGACCGGCGAGTACATGATCCGTATCGTGGACCGCAGTCCCGGCGGGGAGCGCAGGTCGCCGGACAACCTGGTGTCCAACGGCGGGTTCGAGCACGTCACCGTTCCGCACAGCGAGACGAAGCTCACCGTCGTGCCGGCCACGAACCTGCGGGTGACGATGCCCGGCGCCCCCCGGCCGGGTCTGCTGATCTCACCGGAGCGCGAGCCGGAGTGGATCGCCGGGCAACAGATGGACGGCGAGACCGTCTACACCATCCCGCAGGTGGGTATCTACAGCGTGCTCCTGCTGGGCCAGGCCCGGGAGGCTCTGCAGCCGCACTACGCCAGACAGCAGCGCTGGGCCGGTTGGAGACTCCCGGAGGAGACAGAGCCGCTGCGCGCGGTGGTTGCGGATTGGCAGCCGTGGGGCGAAGGCTTCTCGACCGACGAGGCAGTGAGCCAGTCCGGGCAGCGGTCGATCCGCTGTGAGAACGCCACGGAGGCAGATCTGCGCGGAGCGGTGCAGACCTTCGACTTTTCGTCCACGGAGAAGCAGTCCTATGTGGTGACGGCCTGGAGCCGGGCCGAGAGTGTGTCCGGCCCGGCGCATCCGGATTACTCGGTGTACGTGGATGCCACCTGTGTCGATGGGACCGTCTACAACGGCCACGCGACGCCCTTTGCCACCGGCAGCCACGACTGGCAGCAGGTGAGCCTCGAGCTGAACCCGCCGGCGGCGCTGCGCTCGATGAGGCTCCACCTGCTGTTCCGCAAGAAGACCGGGCGAGTGTGGTTTGACGACGTGCAGATGCAGGCCACGCCTGCGCCGTGACGCAGCCGCTGCCGTTGTCGTCAGTGGGGCGGGCTTTGCGGCCCGCCGCCGCTGTCATTGGTTGTCGCTCTTGGCCGCTGCCCTTGACCGGAACCACCCCTCGCCACAGGAGACCACCCATGTTCCTGAACCACTGCCACATCTTCCCTCACGGCGCCTTCCCCGAGCAGCCGGAACTCGGGACGCTCCCTGAGCTGGCGCGCTTCATGGAGGTGACCGGCATCGAGAGAACCCTGGCGATCGCCCCGTTCTGGGGTCCCAAGACGGCCGAGATACTCGGCGAGGAAGAGATCAACGGCTGGCTCCACCGGTACCTGCAAGAGTACCCGCGTATCCAGGGGCTGGTGACCGTCTCTCCCACGGACCCCAACGCCTGTGCGCTGGTGGAGCAGTATGTGGGCAAGGGGTTCGTGGGCATCAAGACCCACCCGCCGGTGATGGGCTTCCGCATCGACGAGCCGGGCTGCGACGATATGTATGCCCTTGCCGCAGAGCTGGGGGTGTTCGTGCTCTTCCACACCGGGGTGCACGGCGGACGACTGGAGGATTACCAGCCTCTTCTGATCGACAACATCATGCACCGTCATCCGCGACTGAAGGTCATCATCGAGCACATGGGAATCTCCGACGGGATCGGCCGGGGGTTCTTCGACCAGGCGCTGGCGGTTGTCTACAACCACGGCGCCTCGTGGCACGGCGGTGGGGTGTACGCCGGCCTGACGGGCATCGCCAGACCGCAGCATCGGCAACTGGTGGCCGACGCAGTCCGGGAGGCCGGCGCGGAGCGGACGATCTTCGGCCTCGACTGGCCGCATCCGCAGGGGCACTCGCGGGCCATTGCGCGCTTCGAGGCGGAGATGGCGGTGATGAGGTCCATCGGCCTGACGCAGGAGCAGGAGGCCATGGTGTTCGGCGGGACTCTGGAGGCGGCGATAGATCGGCGTTAGGGCGCCCGGTGGCGCGGCCGAGCGCGGTGCCGCGGCCCCGGAGAGACGATGCGATGGCTCAGCCGTCCAGCTCCCGATCCAGCGCCAGCAGCCCTCGCACCAGCTCCTCGTGGATATTGGCGAAGGCCAGGCTCCCCAGCAGGAGCGGCACGGTGTCGGCCGCGTAGCCGCCCCGGGTGGCGGCCGTCTTGTCGGTGGCGTAGCCGAGGCCGTCGTTGGTCAGCCCCATCACCAGCGGGATCGGCGCCAATGCGCCGGCCCTGACCTCGTTTTTGATGGCCTGGAAGATCTCAAAGGGTGCCCCCAGCAACGCGATCGGCCCGATCCGCAGGCCCTGCAGCTCTGTGGGCGGCTCCATGCATTCGCCCATGTCCATCTGGCGCAGCAGCATGCGATAGGCCTGAGCGTGGACCATTGCCATGCGCACCGTGCCGTCTTCGTCGCTCGCGCCCGGCGCGTGCAGGATCGCCTCCTGCTCGGCGAGACGGCCTGCGAGGTCCTCGCGGGTGAGCACACGCCGGGTGAAGGTGACGGTGTGCAGGGCGTGGGCGAGGCGGTCCACTTCCACCTGCTGCGCCTGCACGAAGCCTTCGCGCACCGAGCGGGCGTAGCGGGCGGCGATGACATCCAGCGCCAGCAGCGACTCCTGCTCCGGCTTGTGGACGACGCAGGTGTTCACATCCCCCTGGGCGCCCTGCAGGAAGAGGCCTACCGCACCGGGGTGCTCGCGCTCCAGGAGATTGGTGGCCACACCGGCGTAGTCGCCGTGGATGTAGCGGGTCTGCTGGCAGCAGACCACCGGGTGGCAGCCGAAGTAGCTGGTGAACCCGATGACCTTCTCGGGAGCCTCCGCCGCCCGCGCCACCAGCACGTGGCAGGTGGTATCGGTGAGCTCCGGATGGGCGGGGCGCCAGCTCTCCTCCAGCACCTCCTCCAACGGCGGAGCGTCGCGATCATACTCGCGGTTGAGCCCGATGCCCTCACAGGGGACCTCGGCGTGGTGCAGGGTGGCCTCCTGGAGGCCCTCAAGGGCGGCCAGGCCCGCGGCGGCCACCTTGCGCGGCAGCGTCTCGACGTAGGGGGCGTCCGGCTGACCCCACCCCGACAGGAAGCCCGTCGCGGGCCCGCTGTGGGTATGCGTGCAGTGAACCATCACCGCCTCAGGGGCAATAGTGGAGGCGGCGCAGATGATGTCACGGACGCGGTGAGTATCGTCCAGGGAGAGCTTGATCAGGTCATTGCTGATGAGCAGGCAGGTCTGGCCGTCATGCTCCACCGCCATGGCGCGTGCCCACAGCCGATCGCGGATGCCGATGGAGCGGCGGTTGAGAAAGGGGCCGAAGCCCGCGAGTTCGACCCCGACGCGGGGAGTCACGTCAGTCTTGGCGAAGCCCAGGCGCATGGCGGTCCTCTTTCGCTAAGGCGAGTGTGAGTAGCGGTATAGCGAGTTATCTCGCCTTCGTCCAGGGAGATCCCTCGAGCTGCTCCCTCCGGGAGCGGAGGCTCTCAGAATGACACTCTCGGCGCAGTCGGGCTTTCCGGCCGCAGCTCTATGATGACGAGCGGCGTGCCGCGTCCAGGGCCGAGCTGAGGCGGTCGGCGATAGCCCTGGCCTCGCGCACGAAGGCCGCTCCATCGCCCTCTTCGTAGCCCGAGCGACTCTGCGAGAGCTCCAGGTTGACCCATTTTTCGTAGCTCGAGCGGGCGATGAGGCCCATGAGCCGGTCCCAGTCCACCGTGCCCATGAAGGGCAGCATGTGCTGGTCGCCGGTGCCGTCGTTGTCGTGCAGGTGGATGGCGATGAGGCGATCGGCGTGGGTCTCCAGGTTGCCCAGGCCGTTGCCGCCCATGTTGCCGTGTCCGCAGTCATAGCACAGGCCGACGAAGTCGGGGGCGTAGTCGGCGAACACCTGCTTCAGCGGCACCCAGCTTCCGTCGCTGCCGCCGTTCTCCAGGGCGATGCGGACGCCGGTGGCCTCGCTGGACTGCCGGAGAGTGTCGAGAGACCGGCGCACGCGGTCCCAGTATTCACGGGCCCCTGTCTCATCATCGGGCACCCCCGGGATGTGCAGGACGGCCACGTCGCAGCCGATGGCGGCGGCCATTTCCAGACGATTGACGACGAGTTCCACCCCGGCGAGGCGCTCGTATTCCCGGGGCGAGGCCCAGGCTTTCTCACTGCCCGCGGAGGCGTGGAGGTCGGTGACCTTGAGGCCCAGCTCCTCAAGCCACTGCTGGATCTGGCCGATCTCGGACGGGGCGTACAGGAAGTCGGTGCACCAGTGGTGGCACCAGTGGACATGCGTGAACCCGGCTTGGGCGATGGCTTGCAGGTAGGGGTAGGGACAGCCTGTGTCTTTCTGATAGTCAGTCGCTATGGAGATCATGGGCGGGTAGTTGGGCGGCGCAGTGCGTAGGACCTCCCCGCGATCTACGCAAGGGATGCCCGGCGCGGCCGCGTGGTGCCGCCTTGCCGTCGGCGCCTCACCGCACCAACTCCACTTCACACGCCACGTTGGCGCGCCAGGTGAGCTTGCCCTCGGCGTCCAGCGTGGCCTGGACGAAGGTGGTGTAGGTGAACTCCTGCCCGATCTCCAGCCTGATAGTGGGCTCATCGGCCAGCGTCACCACGGTCCGGTCACCCCGGTGCGCTATCGCCTCGATCTCGTAGGCCCCGTCTGCCAGCCCCGTCATCAGCAGGTACTGCCCCGCGGCGGCGTCACCCTCGGGCAGGTCCGGGCAGTCGACGTCGATGCTGAAGTGCTGCTGGTCGACGGCGAGCACCTTGCCGTGCAGCCGGGGCCCCGCCGCAATCCTGATCCCTCCCGCCAGAAGCTCCGAGCCGTTCATCAGCGTCACCGTGGTTCCGACCGCGGACGTGCTGAGGAAGGCCTGCTCGCCGCGGAACTGCAGGCGGTCGCCGCAGGCGGTGAGCGCGTCCGCGCCGGCCGCATCGCCCACTACTATCAGGTCGGTGAAGTCCCGCCCGGACACCTCCAGGGCTCGCACGGCGTCGCTTCCACCGGCCACGGCAACGGGGCGCACCGTCAACGGCTGCTCCGCGGGCTCATCGAAGGACTGCAGCACGGAGACGAACACATTCGTCGGTCCCGGCCGGCGCGCCACCAGCAGATGCAGGTCTCGCTGCTCCCAGGGGTTGCTGCGGTTCCGCTGCCCCGGGGCAGTGACGTGCAGAAGCTGCGTGCCGGGATCGGTGAAATGCTCGATCCTCACGCCTTTGCCCTGCTCCGCCCAGGCGGCCGTCACCACGTCGCCGCGGGCCACGCCGGTGTGTGCCGAGCGCAGCCACTTGCCTCCCTCCGCCGCCGGCTCACAGACGGGGCCCTCGAAGGGCACCCAGTCGGCGACCTCGATAGTGAAGTCCTGCCCCGCGCCGTGGATGACGAAGTCTTGCTGCGAGCCGCCCTCGGCCCGGACTACATCCACAAGGTAGCGCTTGCCGATGCCGTGATCCACCAAAGACAGGCTGCGCTCGTAGCGGGTGGCCGGGGGCGCGGCCTTCTCGCCGCGGCCCAGGATTGTCTGGCACAGGCCGCCGCCCATGAAGGCGAGTAGCTCGCCGGCCTCGCGAACCTGGGCCTTGCCGTCGAACATCACCACATTGTGGCAGAGCGTGGAGCGGTTCCAGGGACTGATCTCGTGGCGTGCCCCCAGGTACCCCTGGTCGCTGATGAGTTCGGCGCCGCGGTCGTAGTATAGGAAGTTGAGCTTGTCCGGATGGCCGTGACCGGAGCCGTAGACACCGTACTTGAGGTACACCGCCGCGGCGTCGGGGCCGGGGCCGGTGCGGAGAATGGCCCAACCCACGCCCGGCCTGACGAGGCTGCGCGCGGCCGGGTCCAGCGGCTCCACCTGCGACAGGTCGGCCTCCGGATCGCGCCGGAACAGCGCGTACTCATCCCCGGTCTGCCCGAACTTGCCGTCGTAGACGTGCGCAAGCAGCCGGCGACTGCCCTTCGTGGGGTACCAGTGGTAGTTGGTCTCCGCGTGACGTCTGGCGTAGGTAGCGCCGAAGGCCGAGTCGCTGATGGGTGGGCCGGTGCGCTGCGGCGTCAGCACCGTCAGCGGCGCCACGTAGATCTTCGCAAGCAGCGGATCGGAGAGCAGGTCGAGGTTGTCATAGCGGTCGGCGCCCTCATACGTCGGGGGGTCGGAGTAGCCGTGGAGGATCTCCGGGCAGGCGTACAGGGGCCCCAGGGCCATGCTCTCGTACGAGAAGGACCCGTCCTCCCAGTGTCCGTCGCGGAAGAAGTACCTCTTGATGAAGGCGCGGAAGCCGTCGGCGTGGTCCACCGCCCACTTCACCGTGTCGTGGTCTCCGAGGATCGCGCCCAGCATGGCCCCGCAGGACATGGCGTAGGGGCCGTCATTGATGCAGCAGCCCTTGGGCGAAGTGCTGGTCAGGAGCAGCGCGCACTCCCGGAAGGCACCGTTCTCAATGAGCGTCTTGTCATCCTCCGTCAGAACTCCGCTGTTGTAGATGAGATCGTAGCACAGCGCCAGTTGCAGGAAGGTCCGCTCGTCGTGGAGCTTCCAGCCTGACAGCTTGCCGGACTGCAGGTTGCCGTAGTCGCGGTAGACGCGGTTCCAGTCATGGGGCAGATAGCCGGGATAGACCTCGGCGATGCGGCGCAGAATCGGCACGGCCTTCTCGGCATAGGCGCGCTCGCCGGTGAGCGCATACACCTTGCCCAGTGCGCCGACGCTACCCAGGCGCTCGATGCGCCGGTAGCGCAGTTGAGCACTGATCGGGTACTTCTCTCCCTCGGCATCCTGGTAGTAGGTGATCTCGACCTTCTGCCCGACGGGGTTGACGTGGGTATCGCTCTTGTCCTCCGGGTATGCGGGGTCGGGAAGCACGAGACCGCAGCGGGTGCATTCCAGCCGGTCCGGGGACAGGAACTTCCAGGCGTAGTCCCAGTTGGCGCCGCATCTGGGGCAATCCATGACCCGCATCGGCGTCTCGGCGGGGATCCAGAAGGAGAGCTGGTCCTCGGGCAACTCCAGCCAGAACCTGGCCTGCTCGCGGAGAGACTGCAGCAGGTCGCGCGCCCACTGATGGCGCTGGAGGTTCTCCCTGGCGCGGGCGATGTCCGCGGCCTTGTACAGCCCACAGGGGTGCTGTACGCTTGCCGGCGGCAGCGCCTTGCGCTCGATCATCTCGAAATCCCCCGCGATGACCCGCAGATCGTCATAGTAGGCGTCACACAGTCCCCCGCTCCAGCAGGAGGGCAGGAGAGTGAGGCCCACGGCTTCCTCCGGCGCCTCGACCGCGGCGCGCATGCGCTCCCAGTTCCCCGTGGCTTCCCCGCGCAGGATCGTGAGCTTCTCCTTCTCCAGACGCTTGCCGGAGGCGTCCCAGAACTCGATGTACAAGGAGCCTCCCTTGTCCGGCGCGGCCTTGTGCCAGGCGGTGACCAGATAGCCCGCTCCGCCTTCGACCGGTACCCGCGGGCTGCGCAGGCTGCAGGCCAGCGTCAGGCTCGTATCCAGCAGGTGGAGCGACTGTTTGCCCGAGTGGGCCTCATCCGCCGTGAGCCTTGCCGTATTGGGCTCGGTGAACATGCGGGTCCAGCCCTCGGGAACCGTGCCCGGGTCACCCTCCTCGAAGGAGATCTCGATCAGGGGCGGAGCGTCTGCAGCCTGGATGTGAGGCATTCCCGAGCATACCAGGGGCAGGCAGAGCAGCAGAGTAGGTGGCATTGTCATGGTCTCACCTGGAAGACGAGTCTGAACGATGGTTGCTTCGGCGCCCTGCGGGGCGGAAGCGGAAAGGCCGCGCTGCAGTCGGCCGCCACCGGCGCCGGGCGTACTCGAGGCACAGCTCGTGGTACCGCCGCATTGCCGAGCGGACGCCCCGGGCGGGCTTCTGGGCTCACATGAGCAGCCGAACCGTGCCGCAGCCGTTTGCCGTTCGTCCACCCCTCCATCCCTCAATCCCCGCCCCCTCCTACAGGTTCCAGTCCGGGCGCAGCTCCTTGGCGCGCTTGGCCACCTTGTCCCGCAGCCTCTTGGGCTTCTTGATGTCGCCGAGGATGCTGGGAAGAGGCTGGCCGGGACCGGCGTCGGCCGGGTCCGGAGACCAATCGTCGCCCTCGTACGGCGCCAGATCAGCGGAGCTGTGAAAGCTGGGTACACCAATGGACATGCTGCCGTTGAGGGCACTCTTGTACGCCAGAATGCCCAGGCAGCTCATCTGCAGGCCGCGGTAGACGTCCAGGTACGGCTGGGTCTGGGTGCGGATCGCCTGGATGAACTCGTGCAGCATGAAGAAGTCGCCACCGCCGTGGCCACTGCGCACTGCCAGATCGTGGAACTGGCGGAACTCCGGTCGGTACGAGACGTCCGCCGGCTCGCCGGGCTTCTTGTTCCAGGGCTCCTTGTGGATGAGCAACTGGCCGCTGTCGCTGCGGGAGGTCTCCATTGAGCCCTTGTGGCCGTACACGCGGTACCACAGCAGGTGCTTTTCCAAGGCGCCCAGCAGGATCTTCGTGTAGGCGCCGTTCTCCATCTGCACCATGATGACGGCGGCCAGATCACTGCGCTTGTACGTCTCGCTGCACGCCGGGGTCTGCGGGTCCCAGGGCATCACGAAGCCGTTGACCTTCACGGGGCG
>Ga0334883_1003445_pt1 | contig 16945 bp, 15 predicted proteins | sample GraSluR1_MG_6_FD_207230 | JGI IMG/M metagenome (GOLD analysis project Ga0334883, IMG submission 207230) | Sludge microbial communities from methane-producing bioreactor in Wageningen University, Netherlands - Granular Sludge_09_05-R1 | ecosystem: Engineered > Bioreactor > Anaerobic >... | reverse complement strand
TCTAAATGTTCCAGAATTTCATGCAGTGATTTTTTTCTCTGCGGAAAACAACCCTCTTTCCCAGTGTACAAGTTGCCCATTTCAGTTTCAATTGATAATCATCGGCAAAGCTTCTGTTTATTCCACAAATAGTGCCGGGAACAGGAGGTATCAATTCTAAAAAATCTTCCGCTTTTTCCTGTGCCACAGTTTGAAGAAATAAAACAGAAAGCAACAGAAAAGTAAATGCAGATTTTGCTGAATCTTTCATCAATTACAATTTTATAAATTCAACCCTTCGGTTTTTGGCCTTGCCTTCGCTGGTTGTGTTGGATTCAATGGGTTCGCTTTTCCCTTTCCCGTTGGTTTCAATCCGGCTTGCCTCTATTCCAAAACTGGCAGACAAAAGTTCTTTACACTTGCCGCACAGCGTTTTGAGAGATCCAAATTGAGGGCATCATCTCCATTGCCATCGGCAGGCAAATAGAACTTAACATCAAATGCCATATTTCACGAATTCAGGAGTTTAAAAACTTCAAGGCATTCTCCAAATCCTCATAAGTGTCAATTCCAATACTTTGGTGCCTGGTTACAGCGGTTTTTATTTTCAGTCCGTTTTCGAGCCAGCGGAGTTGTTCCAGGGCTTCCACCTGTTCCAGTTTTCCGGGGTTTAGTTTTGTGATTTGCTGAAGAACATCTTTTTTGTAGGCATACATACCAATGTGGGCCCAAAAAGTAGTTGTGTTCAGCCAGTTATTTCCTTCTTCACCGCGAACAAAAGGTATAGGCGAGCGGCTGAAATAAAGCGCGTTTTGGTCATTGCCGATAACTACTTTGGGGCGATTGGGATTAAAAAGTTCATCGGCCGTTTCAATTTTTTTTATCAGTGTGGCAATCTCAACCTGTTCTGTAAAGCAGCCCATCAGTTGTTCAATCTGCTCCGACCGGATAAATGGTTCGTCGCCCTGAACATTGATGACCACGTCGAATTCGGTATTTTTTTGCAGGAGACGGGCAGCTTCTGCACAACGATCGGTTCCGCTGCGGTGTTCCGGCGATGTATAAATGGCTTTTCCACTGAATTCTTCAACCGCCCGGAATATCCGCTCATCGTCGGTGGCCACCCAAACATTATCCAGCACTTTCGCCACGTTTTCGTAAACCCATTGTATTACCGGTTTTCCCCCCAGCCCGGCCAGCGGTTTGCCCGGAAACCGGGTAGATTGATACCGGGCAGGAATCAGTGCAATAAACTTCATTGGTTCTGTTTTTGTTTTGCCTGCCAAAGATAGCGATTAAAAAAGCCGGAAGGAATTTCGTATCGATAATATTGAATTTCAGTTATCAAAAAACCAAAAAAAGGTTAATTGAAACCTGAATCGAACCATTGCCACTGAAAAATTGTAAATTTGTGCTTTTATTGACGACACCGCATTATGGATATTCAGGATATAAAGCAAAGGTTTGAAATCATAGGAAATTCTCCCGGGCTGCACAGGGCTATTGAAGTTGCAGTTCAGGTTTCACCTACCGATCTTTCGGTTTTAATAACGGGTGAAAGCGGTACAGGGAAAGAGGTATTTCCGCAGATTATCCATCAGTTTTCGAGCCGCAAACACGGAAAATACATAGCCGTTAACTGTGGCGCCATTCCCGAAGGGACAATAGATTCTGAGCTTTTTGGACACGAAAAGGGATCGTTTACCGGCGCTTTGTCTGACAGGAAGGGGTATTTTCAGGAAGCCGATGGCGGTACCATTTTTATGGATGAAATTGGCGAGTTGCCGCTCTCTACCCAGGTTCGCTTGCTGCGCGTGCTCGAAACGGGTGAATTTATCCGTGTGGGGTCTTCAAATGTTATTAAAACCAATGTACGCGTAATTGCTGCCACCAATGTAGATATTTCCCGAGCCATTGATGAAGGAAAATTCAGGGAAGATTTGTACTACAGGCTCAATACCGTGCCCATTAACATTTTGCCGTTAAGGCAGCGTCCCGAAGACATTCATTTGCTTTTCAGGAAATTTGCGCGCGACTTTGCCGAAAAGTACCGTATGCCCCCGCTGCGGCTCGATGAAGAGGCCCGTGTTTTGCTGGAGAATTACCGGTGGCCCGGAAACGTAAGGCAGCTGAAAAACATCACAGAACAGATTTCAATAATTGAACAAAACAGGGATATTACAGCCGATGTTTTGCAGCACTACCTGCCTTCCATTTCTTCCAAAAATCTTCCTGCGCTTTTTTCAAAAAGCGAAGAGAACAGTTTCTCCAACGAAAGGGAGATTCTGTATAAAATTCTTTTCGATATGAAAAGGGATATGAACGATTTGAAGAAACTGGTGCTCGATATTATGGAAAACAAAGAATCACCGCTTTCGGGAGACCAGGCAAAAATCATACGTAACCTTTACGATGCTGAAGAGGTGAACCTGTCGCACAGGGAACAGCCTTCAAAACCGGTGCATATTCCTCATATCGATAGAAACAACATTCAGGATACCGAAGAGGTAATTGAAGAATCGTTGTCGCTGGAAGACAAAGAGATAGAGCTGATAAAAAAGGCGCTTGAGAAACACGGCGGGAAACGAAAATATGCAGCCGGGGAACTGGGGATTTCAGAAAGAACGCTGTATCGAAAAATTAAGGAACACAATATTAAAGGCTGAAAAATGCAAAAAAAGCTTGCTCTCTTTTTTTTACTGGTAATTTTGCTGGCAGGAGTTGCTCCTTCCTGTAGAATTAATTACTCGTTTACCGGAGCCAACATTTCACCGGCAGTGAAAACCTATTCGGTTTACTATTTTACAAACCGGGCACGACTGGTGAATCCGACTCTTAGTCAGTCGTTTACCGAAGCCTTGCGGGAAAAGCTGCAGCGGCAGACGTCGCTGAACGAACTGGCCGAAGACGGTGACCTCATTTTTGAAGGACAGATTACAGGTTATGAAGTACGGCCCATGTCGATTCAAAAAGACGACATGGCTGCATTAAACCGGCTGACTGTGACTGTGCGGGTGAAATATACCAACAACATCGACCCCGACCAAAGCATAGAGCAAACCTTTTCGGCTTACGAAGATTTTGACAGCACCAGCTCATTGAGCGACGTGGAAGACGGACTGGTGCCTGAAATTATTACCAAACTTACGGAAGACATTTTTAACGCAACCCTTGCCAACTGGTAGTTATGGAGAAAGAAGAATTTTACCGCATTGCTGAAAACCCTGACGGGCTGAATCATGAAACGTTAACTGGTTTCAGGGAGTTAACAGAAAAATATCCGTTTTTTCAGGCCGGATGGTTGCTTTATCTGAAAAATTTAAAGATTACGGGGAGTACACAGTTTGAAGCAATTTTAAAGAAAGCTGCTCCGCTTGTACCCGATCGGAGACAGTTGTATCGTATTTTATTGCCTGAAAATGAGAGTTTTGCAAAGAGCGACTACTTTAGCCGGATGGTTGTTCGCGAAGCATACAATTCCGACGAGGTTACGCAACAAAAGCCGGAAAACAGTCTTATCGACAGGTTTCTTTCGTCAGACCACGGTCCCATTAAACTGGATAAATCCGGTAATGAACACTTTCAGGAGAAAAGTGAAAATGAAATTGTGGCCAAATCGGTGAACGAAAGTGACGAACTGATAACTGAAACGCTGGCAATGATATATTTCCAGCAAAAAAATTACGATAAAGCTTTGGAAGCTTTTCAAAAATTAAGCTTGAAATATCCGGAAAAAAGTGTTTACTTTGCGAGCCGAATTGAAGAAATAGAAAAATTAAAAAACATTTAACTGAAATAGCATGTACACGTTAATCACAGTTTTAATATTTATCGTTTGTGTTTTGCTTGTTTTAATCGTATTGGTGCAAAACTCAAAAGGCGGCGGTCTGGCCAGCAACTTTCAGTCGTCGAACCAGATTATGGGCGTTCGCAAAACCACCGACTTCCTGGAAAAAGCCACATGGGTTTTAGCAGGCGCATTGCTCATTCTTTCCATAATGGGGTCTGCTTTTATTCCGCGCGAACGAATGACACAGGAACAGTCGCGTGTTAGAGAACAGGTGGAAACTGCTGCCGACCCGATGCAGGTTCCCAATTTCCCGACAACCGCTCCGGATGCTGAATCAACAGACGATATTCCTCCGATGCCTTTGCCGGAAGACGACAACTAATTGAAAATATAAATAGAATTGAAAAGCCATTTGCATAAGAGCAGGTGGCTTTTTGTGTTTCAGGAACCTGGCGGTTTAGTTATTTGTCCGAAGTAAAAGTTCATCGTATTCGCCTCCATTTACAACTGCTTCCACTATTACGGGTCCTTTGGCAGTAAAAGCATCTGCCAATGTTTTTTTATAGCTTTCAAAATCGGTTGCCTGGAAAACGGGAACACCAAAATAATGATTTGAAGGCGTATCGTGATCTGCAGGCAGCGAAGTTCCGTAATCGTTCCGGTAATTCTTTTTTTGCTGTTTAATACGAATGAGTGATAAGCTGTTGTCAACTATCACTACAAAAACGATATTCTGTCCCAGCATGCGGGCCGTTGCCATTTCGCCGGCCATCATCCGGAAACCACCATCGCCGGTGAGGCAGGCAACCGGCAATTCAGGATGGCAGAGTTTGGCTGCAATAGCAGCGGGAATGCCAAAGCCCATAGACGACCAGCCGTTGGTCATCAGCAGTTTTTCGGGCGAAGGCGTTTTCCACATTTGCCCGGCCAAATGAAGGTGAGCACCTACGTCCAGTGTCAATATTCCGCTTTTTGGCAAAGCTTTTCGCAGTCCTTTTATAACAGCCCGCGGACCAAAACTTAAATTTGGTGGCTCCATGAGGCGAAGCATCTCCTGTTTGCGTGCTTCAATCAATTTGCGGTTCCATTTCTTTTCCGGACAATCAACTTCCAGCAGCTCGTTTACCGATAATCTTAAATCACCCGGAACATCAGTAACATCAGGTATCAGGTCGCGATCCACATCGGCCGGGTGGCTGTCGAAATGAATGAGCGGCACCCGAGGCATCCACTTTTCGTAATTGAACTCTACCGGATCATAACCTGTACCTAAAATCAAATCTGCTTCCAAATAGGTTTGTGCCACATGGCTCGACAAGGCATGAAACAAGACGCCGGCATACAACGGGTGATTTTCTGCAAACATGCCTTTTGCCATAGGGGTGAGCACCATCGGAATGTTAAACTTTTCTGCCAAATTTAAAAGAAGAGGTTTTATTCCGGCACGCACAGCAGACAGCCCAACGGCAAGCAATGGTTTCTGTGATTTTTTGAAAAGTCTTTTTGCAAATTCCATCAGCTCTGAAGGAGTTTCAAGAGCGGTTTTTTTTTCAACCCGGAGGTAAGGGAAAGACTTATCGGGGTACCCCGCCTTTTGATTTCCAATTCCGGCCGGTACGCCAATATGAACCGGGCCCGGCATTTCTTCCCTTGCAATGCCCGAAGCTTTTAGCAGAGTTTCAGCTGCATTGTTTTTGTCAAGCCGGGTTGTCCATTTTGTGAGGGGTTGAAAAAGTGCCTGGTGATCGATGTTCATTTGTACGGTACGATTTCGGAGGTTATCAGGCATTTCGTCGGTAAAGGCAAGCAGCGGAAGGCGGTCGAGGAGCGCACAGCCAACTCCTGTAGCCAGGTTTGTGGCGCCTGGACCAAAGGTTCCGAAACAAGCGCCCGGAATGCCGGTTAACCTTCCGCAAACCGCTGCCATAAAAGACGCTGCCGACTCGTGGCCGGTCAGTACGAAATCGATTCCATCCTCTTTTCGTAAAGATTCAATATAATCGATCATGTTTCCACTGGGAACGCCAAAAACATATTTGATCCCCAAATCATGGAGGGTGCGCGCAAATTCCTGAGCAACCGTAAGCATAACATTCAGGTTTTTGTTTTTGGCAAGGTACAGATTTTAAGCAAGAATATGGCTGGTAACCTTGAAGATCATTCGGAATCAATCATCTCCATCACCTCGTCCAGATTCACATTCGGCCGGTCAACCTGATATTGGGCCTGCACGTAAAATGCATTTCGTTTTTTCAGGGTTTCATCGATAAATGACATCAGTTCTTCTTTCGATTTCCCTTTAATGAGCGGCCGTTCCGTTTTGGATTTAAGCAGGCGGCCAGCCAGAATTTTTGGATGGACATTCAGGTAAATGGTTTTACCCGTGCGGTTCATCAGGTCGATGTTATCGAAAAAGCAGGGAGCGCCGCCACCGGTGGCAATGACCACATCGGTAAATTCCGAAAGTTCTTCCAATGCTTTGCGTTCACGTTGGCGAAATCCCTCTTCGCCGTACTCTTCAAACAGTTGCGGAACCGTTTTGCAGTTCCGTTTTTCAATGTAGTGATCCATATCGATAAACTGGAGACCGGCATGTTTTGCCAGCTTTTTGCCCAGCGTCGATTTTCCACTTCCCATGTATCCTATCAGGTATATTCTCATTTATTGAACCTTCAAACAATCCCGAACTTTCAAACAATTTCAACCCCTCAAACCATCAAAACAACGACATTTGATTCGGATCCTCTTCTTTTCCGGGCCTTTTTACCTCGAAAGGAATATCGTTGTAATCATCGCTGTTTTTCTTTTTTTTCGTTTTTTCCTCTTCGATTTCTTCCACCGGCTTGTCGTGTTCATCTTTAACCACCGGTTCTACTTCTTTAACATTTTCAATGCGGTAGTTCGAGAGCCTTTTGCCTTTGGCTTTCCACGATTTTACGCTAATAAATTCAGCTACCTCAATAATTTCATTTTCGCGTTCGGCATGTTTTCCGCCAAATTCTATTTCCAGTCTGGGGTAACGCACCCAGGTAATACTCACCAATTTGTTGTCGGGGTGGTCGCCGATAAACCGTATGCGTTTCCCCTCGGTCTCGTCAATCTCGAACCGTTTTACGTAGTAAAAATTCTGTTCGGCATCGTAATAAACCACTGAAAGAATTTTTCCACAATCGAATTTTTCAATGGTCAGAATGTTCTGGTCGAAATGGTTACTGAGGTCGAAGTTGTACAGTTCAAGCTCTCCGTTTTTATAAATGGCCAGGATTTTATCTTCTCCCGAGAATTCGCCGAGGTATTTTCCACGGTTGTCGGCATTCAGGCGCAACACATCTTCGTCGAACCAAATCTTCCGGCCACCTAAAGTTGAAACGCCTTTTTCCTTCAGCGATATTTTATGTACATCGTGTTTGGTAAGAATATTACCCATCGACTGCCGGCCTTTGATGGCCAGTTCGCCCATGTCCACTTCAAAGTTCAGCTTTTTGATGCGCGGTTTTGGTTTCAGCAAAATTTTCAGCGTTTCAGCTTCACCGTTTGGATTAGCCGAAAAGTAAGTGATGCGCGAGCCGGGAGTTCCTTTGGTAACATCATACTCTTTGTCGCGGGTAACGCCGGTAACTGAAAATCTTTTCATATAGCTGTAGCTGGTTTTACCGTCGCGGTAAACCACGTTGTATATGGTGCGTTTGTCGTTTCGTTTGAAAACGGCCAGGTGCAGCGGATTTTTACCGATGAAAGCCTTGTCGGAAACCTTGGTCACAAAGTATGTTCCGTCGCGCCTGAAGACAATAATGTCGTCGATGTCGGAACAATCGCAAATGTATTCGGCTTTTTTCAGGCCAATTCCCATAAATCCTTCCTTGCGGTCAACATACAGCTTTTCGTTTTTCACCACCACTTTTGAGGCCACAATGTTTTCGAAGCTCCTGATTTCGGTTTTTCTTTCGCGCCCTTTGCCGTATTTGTCTTTCAGGTGTCTGAACCACTGTATGGTATAAGCAACAATATTGTCGATGTTGTTCTGAACCTCTTCAATCTCATCTTCAATGCCGAGTATATTTTCATTGGCCTTGTCGGTATTAAACTTCAGGATTCTGGCCATTCGGATTTCCATCAGTTTGAGAATATCGTCGCGGTTTATTTCCCTTTTGAATTTTGGTTTCCAGGGTTCCAGCCGCTTATCGATGTGTGCCACCGCCTGGTCCATACTTTCCGAATCTTCAAACTTTTTGTCTTTGTAAATCCGTTCCTCGATGAATATTTTTTCCAGCGATGCAAAGTGCCAGGCTTCTTCCAGTTCCGATTTCCGGATTTCCAGTTCCAGTTTCAGTAACTTAAGGGTACTGTCGGTGGATCTTGTAAGAATTTCCTGTACGCCAATAAAGTGAGGTTTATCATCGTGAATAATACATGCATTTGGCGAAACGGAAACTTCACAATCGGTAAAAGCATAAAGGGCATCTATGGTTTTGTCAGATGAAACGCCTGGTGCCAGATGCACCAGAATCTCTACGTTTTGAGCGGTATTGTCGTCAATTTTTTTGATTTTGATTTTTCCCTTGTCGTTTGCTTTTATGATAGATTCGATGAGGGTGGTAGTTGTTTTTCCAAAGGGAATTTCTGTAATGGCCAGTGTTTTGTTATCACGCTTTTCAATTTTTGCACGCACTTTTAGTGTGCCGCCGCGTAATCCGTCGTTGTATTTGCTGCAATCGGCCATTCCTCCGGTGGGAAAATCGGGCAGCAGCTCAAACTCTTCTTCTTTCAGGTAGGCGATGGAAGCATCGATGAGTTCATTAAAATTGTGTGGGAAAATTTTGGAGGCCAGACCAACGGCAATTCCATCTACCCCCTGTGCCAAAAGCAACGGGAATTTTGCGGGCAGTGTAACCGGTTCTTTTTTACGCCCGTCGTACGAAAGTTTCCATTCGGTGGTTTTCGGGTTGAAAAGCACTTCCAGTGCAAATTTCGATAAACGTGCTTCGATGTAGCGGGGCGCTGCTGCCCCATCACCAGTAAGTAAATTTCCCCAGTTCCCCTGGGTATCAATCAGTAGTTCTTTTTGTCCCAGCCCAACAATGGCATCGCCGATGGAGGCATCGCCGTGCGGGTGGTACTGCATGGTTTGCCCGATGATATTGGCCACCTTGTTGTAGCGCCCGTCGTCCATTTCGCGCATGGCATGCATAATGCGCCGCTGAACCGGTTTCAGCCCGTCGTTTACGTAAGGTACTGCCCGCTCCAGAATAACATACGAAGCATAATCGAGAAACCAGTCGCGGTACATGCCCGGCAGATAGGTAATTTCCTCTTTTATGCCATCCGAACCCCTATCCGGAAGTTCTTCCGTATTCTCGCTATTTAAATTCTCTTCTGACATTTATTATATTGTGATTTCTATCTTTTTTGGATTTTGTCTTGTATCCCAAATCCTTAAAACAACAATCTCTTCTGCTGTTATTTCATAAATTAAAAAATAACTACGTACTATTTTTATTCTTATGTTCTTTTTATTTGTTGGTTTTCCAATGAACGGAAATTTTAAAATTAATTGAAGTGCTTCTCTAAAAAACTTGTCAAGTTTCTTGCTGTATGCAACAGATTTGTTTCGTTCTTTCCAGTAACCAAGAATTTCTTTTCTGTCCTTTTGGGCTTGTATAACCCAAATTATTCGTCGAGCCATTCATCAATTTCTTTGTCAGCCTCATCGCTGTTTAAAATATTTCCGCTTCGGTATTGATTCATAGCTTCGTTTATGGCATTTAATTCTTCTTCTGAAAATTTATAAATATCTGTTTTAGATTCTTCATTTTCCACCAAACGATAGAGTTCCTGAAGAAGATATTCATTCTTCAACCGACTTATTTTTCCAATAAGCCTTTTTTTTATTTCTATCTCAGTCATCACTGCACCTTTTTAAATTTTCAAATTATGAAGTTACAAATAAAAAGTATCGTTTTTCATCAATGATTCCTTCTTTCAGGCTACCTCATCTTTTTCCACATACAAGTTATCAATAATGAAATCCTGCCTGTCGGGTGTATTTTTACCCATATAAAACTCGAGCATCTGCGAAACCGATTCATGTTTTTTCATCATTACCGGGTCGAGGCGGATCTCTTTTCCAATGAAGTTTCCAAATTCATCTGGAGATATTTCGCCCAGTCCTTTAAACCGGGTAATTTCGGGTTTTCCTTTCAGTTTTTTAATGGCTTCGCGGCGTTCTTCATCTGAATAGCAATAATAGGTTTTCTGCTTGTTTCTAACCCTGAAAAGTGGCGTTTGAAGGATGTAAACATGTCCTTTTCTGATTAATTCAGGAAAAAACTGAAGAAAGAATGTGATGAGCAGCAGACGGATGTGCATTCCGTCCACATCGGCATCGGTGGCAATAATGATTTTGTTGTAGCGCAAATCGTCTATGCTTTCTTCGATGTTGAGCGCTGCCTGCAACAGGTTGAATTCCTCGTTTTCGTAAACCACTTTTTTGGTCAGGCCGTAGGTGTTCAGCGGTTTTCCCCGCAAACTGAAAACGGCCTGGGTGTTCACATCGCGCGATTTGGTGATGGAGCCACTGGCCGAGTCGCCTTCGGTAATAAAAATGCTCGATTCCTCGGCCCGTTCATGTTTGCTGTCGAAATGAATGCGGCAATCGCGCAGTTTCTTGTTGTGCAGGCTCACTTTTTTAGCCCGTTGCTTGGCCAGTTTTTTAATGCCCGAAATGGCTTTGCGCTCGCGTTCCGATTCTGTTATTCGCCTGAGTAATGCTTCTGCAGTGTCGGAATTTTTATGCAGGTAATTATCCAGCTCCTTCTGTAAAAAATTACCCACATGGGCCCTCACCGATGGTCCGTTGGGGCCAATATCTTTTGAACCGAGTTTGGTTTTTGTTTGCGATTCAAATACCGGCTCCTCAACTTTTATACTCACTGCCGCCACAATGGAGGCCCTTATGTCGGACGGGTCGAAATCTTTTTTATAGAAGTCGCGGATGGTTTTTACATATACTTCGCGGAAAGCCTGAAGGTGTGTACCGCCCTGCGTGGTGTGCTGGCCGTTTACAAACGAGTAGTAGTCTTCGCCATACCGGTTTCCATGTGTTATGGCAATTTCTATATCGTCGCCTCTTAAATGAATAATCGGGTAAATGGAGTCGTCGTCTATGTTTTCTTCCAGCAGGTCGCGCAGTCCGTTGCGGGAATAAAAGCGTTCGCCGTTGTACTCAATGGTCAGGCCAGAGTTCAGGAAAGTATAGTTTTTTATCATATTCACCACATAGTCGCTGATGTAGTGAAAACTGCTGAAAACTTCGGGGTCGGGTTCAAAATTAACCAATGTGCCGTTGGGTTCATCGAGTCCTTTCAAATCCTTCTCGTTGGTGATGTTTCCCTGGCTAAATTCAATTTCTTTGGCCACCCCCTCGCGAATCGAGCGAATGGTAAATTTGGAGGAAAGGGCATTTACCGCTTTAATCCCAACGCCATTCAACCCCACCGATTTTTTGAAAACCTTTGAATCGTATTTGGCTCCGGTGTTCATTTTGCTGGCCACATCCACCAGTTTTCCAAGTGGAATTCCGCGGCCAAAATCACGGACAGTAACTTTGTCGTCTTCAATTTTGATGGTGATTTTTTTTCCGTTCCCCATCATAAACTCGTCCACTGAGTTGTCCATCACCTCTTTCAGCAGCACATAAATGCCATCGTCGGCAGTAGTGCCGTCACCCAGCTTCCCGATGTACATGCCCGGCCGTTTCCGGATATGCTCCTGCCAGTCGAGTGTGCGTATCGTTCCTTCGTCGTAATTCGGAGTCATTTTTTCCTGAATTTTGGCACAAATATAACCAAAACGGTGTGTTTTTGTGCCGGCAAGTTACCACCAATAACTAACAGCTTAAGGTTGAAAAGTTTGGAGAAACAACATTTTGAAATGTGAAAAAAAATTGTGGAAAGCAGCTAACACTGTGAGGTGCTTATCTGCATTTCCACAAATTTGTATTTTAGCTATACGCTTTTTTCTATGTTCCACACAAACGCCCTGACGCCAACTTCCTCGTGAATTTTATCGAGTTTTTCAACGGCATCGAGCAAAGTATCTACTTTTTCATCAGGAATTATGGTAAGTGCAGCCGAGTTCATTTCGGGCCAGGTATGCGTGCCCATGCGCGGTTCGCCGGTATTTGTTCCCCGGCCCCTGACTTCACTAAACCAGGTATAGCCTCTTATTTCCAATGTGTCGAACATGTATTCCACACGCTCGGTATTGGTTTGATTGAATACGATCATTACTGCTTTCATTTCCATGTTTTTAATTTTTTCCGTTTTCAAGAAAACGAATTTGTTTTACAACATTTTTCTTTTTATCGCGCTCGCCATGGTGTGCCAGTAAACCATACATTACCGGAACAATCACCATGGTAACCATAGTGGAAAAGACAAGGCCGCCAATTACGGTAATCCCCATAGGCCGCCATATTTCGGCTCCTTCTCCGGTGCTGAGCGCCAGTGGAAGCATCCCCAAAATGGTTGTTGCAGCGGTCATCAGAACCGGGCGCAGACGCGATTTTCCGGAAACGGCTATGGCTTCATAAAGATCCATTCCCCGGTCGCGCATGAGGTTGGTAAAGTCGATGAGCACAATTCCGTTTTTCACCACAATCCCAATCAGAAGTACCGCTCCAAGTGCAGCCACAAGGCTTAGCGTGGTTCCTGTAATAAACAATGCCACAGCTACTCCTGTAAATGCAAAAGGAATGGAGAACATGATAACAAACGGCATGGTGAACGACTCGAATTGCGAGGCCATTACAATGAAAACCAGAATCAAACTGATTAACATCAGCAGGCCTAAATCCATAAATGATTCCTGTTGGTCTTCGTAGGCCCCGCCAACGTTTAGCAACACCTCCTGCGGAAGTTCAATGTCTTCCAGTTCTGCATTTATCAGACCAGCCAGTTCGCCCAAAGCAATCCGGTCGGGTTTGGCCGAAACGGTCACCAACCTTTCGCGGCGTTTGTGCTCGATGTTTGGCGGCGACCAGTACTCTTTTATTTCGCCGAGTTCTTTCATTTTTATACGTGCACCTGCCGGGGTAATAATGGAAAGTTCTTCCAAATCGGTAATCGAACTTCGAAATTCCTCTTTCAACCGGACCCGGATATCGTATTCTTCACCTTCTTCTTTATATTGGGAGGCAATCATCCCGCTAATTCTGTTGCGAATGTTTATGGATACCTGAGAAGTTGTAAGTCCGTGCAGTGCCAGCTTGTCGCGGTCGAGCACAAACTGTAGTTCAGGCTTGTCTTCTTTACGGCTTACCTGCACATCGATAGCGCCGGGTACCGATTCAAGTTTCTGCCTGACCTCTTCGGCAAGCGCATTGGTAGTATTAAAATCGTATCCGAATATTTCCACATCAACGGTATTTGAACTACCACCAAATCCCTGTCCTCCGGTTTCCACACTAAAATTAATTACCTCGGGCAACGCGGCAATTTCTTCTCTGATTCCGGCTGCAATATCCCATACCGATCGTTCACGTTCACTGATATCTGTAAGGCGCATCATGATGTTAATCATGTTTGAACCTGTTGTGGAAAACAGGGAGAACATGCTTCCTTCGTCGTCGGAACCAGATGAAGCAGCCATGATTTGTACCTCCGGATATTTTTCCCGAATCACATTTTCAAGATACCGGGTGGTTTTAATGGTTTCTTCCACACGGGTACCGGTTTGCAATTCAATTTCTATGCTCATACTGCTTTGGTCTGACTCGGGCATAAAGTCGGTTTGAATATATTTAAACAGGAACATGGATCCAACGAATATGGCCAGGGCTGTTAACAAGGTAAACAGTTTGTGACGCAGTGCCCACCTCAGGGTTTTTTCATAAAAATTATCGAGAAATCTCAAACCGGTGCCAATGGTACGGTCGTAACTAAAAGCCGATGGTTTTCCCTTTTTCACCCGCAACCGCAGAAATTTGGATGCCAGCATAGGTGTGAGTGAAATGGCTGCCAGTGTCGAGGTCACCACGGTGATGGTAACAATCCAGCCCAGCTGATTGAAAATAACGCCGGTCATTCCACCCACCAAGGTGAGCGGGAAGAATACCGCCACTACCACCAGCGTGGTAATAATTACGGCCAGCCACACTTCGTTGGTTGCATAAATGGCTGCCTCGCGCGGTGTGGCACCACGCTCCACATGCCGGGTTATGTTTTCGAGCACCACAATGGCATCGTCAACAACCATTCCTATGGCAATGGAGAGGGAGGTTAACGAAATTACATTTATTGAACTTCCGGTTATGAAAAGATATAGAAATGCCACAATCAGCGAGATGGGAACCGTGAGCACAATGATAAACGTTGCGCGCCACCTTCCTAAAAAGAACAATACAACCAACACCACAAACAACATCGCCCACATGAGTGTTTGGGAGAGGTTGTTGATGGATCCTTTGATGAAATCGGAGGTGTCCATTATGAGGTTGATTTTCACATCCGGTGGAAGGTCTTTCTGGAGTTCTTCAATGCTTTTGCGCACCTCGCGGGCTATTTTTACTGTATTGGCACCCGACTGTTTCATTACAAACATTCTGAGTCCGGTTTCTCCATTTATTTTTTCATCGAGCGAGAGGTCTTTGATGGAGTCACGAACCACTGCAACATCCCGTATGTAAACAGGTTTTCCGGCCATGTTCCCAATCACCAGGTTTTCAATACGTGAACTTGCATTGAATTCACCCTGTACACGCAACTGATAGTCGAGCTGGCCCATTTTTACGTTTCCCGAAGGCAGGTTCATATTTTCGGAAGCAATGGTATTGCCAATCTGCTCAATGGTAAGATTGTAGGCATCGAGCAGGCGCGGGTCAGCATCAACATAAACGACCCGGCGCGGGGCGCCCATCATACCAATGGACCCGATACCCTCGATTCGGTTCAGTGGGTTAATAATTTTCTCATCCAGCAATTTTTCCAGTCCCGGGTAACTTTCCTGAGCTGTAACTGCATAAAACACAATGGGCATCATGCTGGTGTTAAACTTGAATATCTGCGGACGTTCGGCCTCCTCGGGCAAAACATTGATGGTAAAATCAATCACATCCCGGATATCATTGGTAGCTTCGTCGAGGTTGGAGCCCCATTCAAATTCAAGATTAATAATGGAAAGATTGTCTGTTGAAACAGAAGTAATCTCCTTCAAATCATCTACAGAGTTGAGGGCATCTTCGATGATACGGGTAACGTTTTGTTCAATATCGCTGGCATTGGCTCCCGGATAAGTTGTCATTACCGAAATGAACGGGGGATCCATTTCAGGATACAAATCGATGGGGATTTGAACCAGCGAGTAGAGCCCCATTACCACCACTGCTATGAAAATCATGAACGTGGTAATTGGCTTATTTACTGCATTTTTATAAATACTCATAATGTTTATATTCGTTTTAATGAATGGAAATGAGGATGGTTACCTTCTGACTTCTACCCGAACACCATTGAGCAGGCGGGCCTGGCCACTGATAATTATATTATCGCCGGGTTCCAGTTCATCTGAGAAAACTTCAATGTTGTCGTCATACCTTTTGCCAATGGTAACCGTTACCCGGCGGGCAATACCGTTTTCTTCCTTAAACAGATAGCGTTCGTTGGAGCCCTGTACTTTTAAAACAGCCATACTGGGCAGAAGAATGGCCTCTTCCTCATCGAGATCGAAGGTAACGCGTGCAAACATTCCCGGACGCAGCAGGCCTTCGCGATTGCTGATGATAACTTCGGCATTGAATGTGCGGTTTGTGGCATCGATGGTTGGGTGTACCCGTTCAACACGTCCGGAAAATGGTTGATCGGGGTAAACGTCGATTTTAATCTCTGTTTCCATTCCGTTTTTTACCAGCGGAAAGTATTTTTCCGAAAGCGGAACGATGGCTTTCAGCCGGTCGATTTGAACCAGCGACAACACGGCTGCTTTTCCGGCTTGCGTATTTGGAGCACCCGAATACATTTCTCCCGGTTCGAAATACCTTCCTGAAATTACTCCGTTAAATGGAGCCAGTAACTGAGTGTTCTCTTTCAGAAAATCAACATTTGATTGGGCCACTTCGTATTGTGTTTTCAACTGGTCGTATTGCTGTTGGGGCACACTTCCGTATTTTGCAAGCGTGTCGAGCCGTCTGAAATCGACTTCAAGGTTTTTTAACTGAATCTCGGCCTGATGAAGCTGGGTGCGATCCATTTGTACCATCAGTTTACCTGCTGAAACGCGATCGCCCACATCGGCAAAAATGCCTTCAATCCGCCCGGGTTGTGCCGGGGCCAGATGAACTTCTTCGTAAGCCATTAATGTGGCCGGGTATTCAACCGAACGGGCAACGGTTTGCATCTGAAGTTCCATAACCCTTACTGCTTCTTTTCTGTCGGCAGAATTTTCAGCCTGGCTGGTAGCCGATTCTTCCTGTTGTTTGGGAGTACAAGCACTTAAAATGGCCAGTGCCAAAGTAAATGCGACAGTTAATTTTTTAATCTGTTTCATCGTTATTGTCTTAATTGTTTACTATTTTTCCTGTAAGTGTATTCAATGCGTTTTGTGCCTGCAACACCTCGAGCATGGCAGTGAGGAACTGCGATTCGGCCTGCAGATAGTTGTTGTCGGCTGTGGTTAATTCCAGGCCCGAAATCATCCCCTGTTCATATTTGCGGCGAAGGTTTTGATACACCTCGCGCGAAACCTCCACGTTTTTTTGTTGAACCCGGTAACTTTCAATGGCGCTGGTTAAATTAAACTGTAACTGCTTAAACTGAATCTCCAGTTGCTCCTCCATCAGCGCTTTGTTGTTCTGCATGGTTTCCAAATCAATTTTTGCCTGCCTTACTTTTGCACGGCGTTCTCCGCTCGAAAAAACAGGAATGTTCATTTGCAAACCAACCATGTGTTTTGGCGACATGTCGAATGCGGGTTTCAGTATTTTTTCTGTGTAATTGTAAAAGCCGCTTACCGTGGGGAGGAAACTCGCCTTTTGCATGTCTATCTGTTTTTCTGTAATTTCTTCCTGAACCTCGAGTAGTTGAAAGTCGAGGTTTTGCTCCGGGACAAATGAATTGTCGATTCCGTCCACCGGGTTTTCACCTAAAAAATCGGCTAAGGACTGGGTGAGTTCCAGCTCTGTTT